>Ga0209229_10001060_pt1 | contig 11300 bp, 21 predicted proteins | sample SanBayMetagenome_FD_187466 | JGI IMG/M metagenome (GOLD analysis project Ga0209229, IMG submission 187466) | Freshwater and sediment microbial communities from dead zone in Sandusky Bay, Ohio, USA (SPAdes) (version 2) | ecosystem: Environmental > Aquatic > Freshwater > Lentic > Sediment... | reverse complement strand
GATGACCATCTCGCCGGTCTTCTTGTCCAGTTGTGGCAGGTCTTTGGGGTGGTTGCAGTCAAGGTCAACGGCCAGCACCTGACTGGCGTGCATGTTGTCGCTTGTCCGGTCTTTGTTGGTGCCGAACGTGCCCAGTGCAAAATATGTGTCGTATCCAGCGTTTGCCCACTTGTCCACGGTGGGCATGATCTCCTCTAACGTCTGTCCGAAGACGTGTTGTTTTCTGTTTGAAAGCTCTACCGCGCAGTAATAGCCATTACCCGGCGACGGAAGAACAGCCGCCAGCAAATCGAGCGGGGTCATGGAAGTCCTTCGGTAAATGGGTTACAGCGGCAGTGTCAGTTGTTTTGGGTCGATGCTGGAGGCGTTGTGTTTTTCCAAGCCTGCGGTGTAGTAGTTCAAGCGGCGCAGCAACTCGACCGCCCACTCAGCGGGCAACGGGCCTTCGGCAGCAAGGTCTGCACCGTAGCGCAACAGCTCGTCATTGCTCAGGGTTCGAGGTCTAATTCCGTGCATATTCTGCTCCATGCGGCATCCGCGTTTGGTGATGATTGAAGAATTTTCAGCATCCACTCCGCCCGGTCACGATAGGCCGGGAAGATTTCTTTGCCGAAAAACCAGTTGTAAACGGTCTGCCGAGTTACCCCGAGCGCCCGTGATATTCGCACGACTGAGAAGTCGTGGTGTACGGCCCACCGCCCCAGCTGGGTGCCCAGCGATTTGGGGGTAGCGGCTACCTTGTTGATGATGTCTTGTGAGTAGGGCATATGTTTAGGTGGGGCCTACTCGCTGCGTCTGTCAGGGCTGCACCGCATGAACTGAATCACTTGGCTGGGCGTTATCTGACAGCATCCGCTTTCGGCCCCGATTCTATTTACTCGTCGTCCCAGTCAGACACGATGTCCGCCAGCTTAGACTTCTTGGCAGGGACTGCCGAAGCCTTGGCCGTTTCCTTGCGCACTTCTGGCTCGTCGTCAACGTCAGCAGCAGGCTTGGTCTTGGGGGCCTTGGCAGCTTTGGGTGCTGGGGCTTCTTCCTCTTCGTCCTCAACTGCTGGCGCAGGTGCGGGCTTGGCTGCTGCTTTGGGAGCGGAGCCGGGGATAGCCATCGGTGGGGCCTTCACGCCATCAGCTTGAGCCACGGTCTGCGTTACCGCTTGCTTGGCATCTTCTGACTCGCCTTGGGCTACGGCCGTTGGGTACTCGTCATCTGTCAACCACCGCACAGGGTTGAAGAACAGCTTGGGAGATTCAGCCTTGGTGTCGAACTTCATGCGGGTAACGATCTGCTCTGGGTTGACCGGAGGAGTTTGTGCCGCAAGGAATCGGGCAAAGGCTTGCAGTGGGCGCTTGTCGCCGTCCTCTTTTCCGAACACGCTCGTAGCAGGCAGCGTCAGTTGCAGCACAGAGCCTTCCATGTCGTTGGCCAGAACCACAGCAAGGCGCTGTTGGAATCGGCAAGCACGGGTGTTGCCATTGCCAGAACCTGCTTCGTTCTGTGGGCAACCCATACAGGAGTGGTGCTGCGGAGCCTTGATGCTGGTGTCGGGTTTCTCACCATCGTTGCTCCAGCAGTCAGGGCGCACAATCTTGTCAGCGTCATAAGCGCCAGCGTAGAAGATGCGGCTGACCTTGGGGGCAGCGCGGACGATCACCACGTCGAGGTGTCTGTCTTCAATCGAGGTGATCTCCTTGCCACCGGCCACCAGACGGAACACGCCGCCTTTGATGGAGATGCGCTTGGTCGAAGCACCAGCGCCGCCGCCTGTCAGGGCTTTGGCTGTGTCAGACAGCTCGTTGTTACGGGCAAATGCGGGAACATTGGACGAATTGAAAAGCGTGATATTGCTCATGGTTACGTTACTTTCTTGCTTTGGTTACACGAATATCGAACCCAGTGACTGAGTTCAATCCCGGCGGAAGAACGCCGGGGTTCTCTTCTAAAAACTGCGCCATGTTGGTTTGGGCGATGCGCTTTTCCAACAGGTCAACGACTTGATGCTCAAGCACGAATGCTTTGAACGAGTCCCAATCCTGAGTGTTGTAGCGCGTCGTCTTGGTCAACGACACAGTTCCGAAGGTGGTATTGACCGATGTCAGGCCGAGCGCCTTCATCTGGTCCTTGATTGCGAGGCGCACCTCCGTGCGAGCCTCTTCGAGTTCGGCAAGCTCTGCATCGAGCTTCTCTTGCCGGGCTTTGATTTTGGCATGGATAGCCACCAGTTTGTCGAGGGGAATTGCTTCCACCGTCGCCACATCTTCGACGTCTTCAGTCATTTGCTTTCTCCTTATTTATGTCTAGCGTTGGACAGTTTACATGGTTTTTAATTGGGTGCAACCCCCTTTCAAGAATTTATTTCAAGTGTGAACATCTCGGTCAAAAGTGTGCTGTCACTAACTTTCGCTTCGAGGGCTTTGAACATCTTCTTCTCCACAGGGGAGCCTTGGATGTGGATGACTGTCACCTTGTCGGAGCTTTGCCCCTTGCGGTCGGCACGGGCGATGCACTGGATGTACTGCTCCACGCTCATTAACGGGCCGTAGAACACCACGGTGTCGGCCGCAGTAAGGGTAATCCCGTGGGCAGTAGCCGCTGGCTGCATGACCAGCACCCGTGGCTCCGGGTTTGTTTGGAACCTGTGGATGATGTCGCCCCGCTTGGTGGCTGTTACGCCGCCGTGGATGCACTCGTTGGGTATACCTTTGTTTGTCAGGTGGCGCTGGATGCTGTCGATGGATGCACGGAACAGCGCAAACACAATTACCTTGCGACTTGTCTCCTCCAGCACCTCCTCCAGCACGCCAAGCCTTGGCGCAGCGTCGAACTCCACCACCTCCTTGGTGTCCGTGAGCGCAGCCCCTGCGCTGATTTGCAGCAGCTTGGATAAGCTGGCAGCGGCATTGACCGCCGTGATGACTTCTCCGGCAGCTTGCACCAGCATCTGGTCTTTGAGCAGGTTGTAGTACTTCACCTGCTGCGGTGTCAGCGGAACCTCTCGCGTCATGGTGATGACTGGGGGCAGGTCCAAGCACTGGTCTTTGGAGAACCGGATGGCCGGTTGCAGCGCAGCAAACACACGGTCCTTGGCATCAGGTTTTGGTGCCCACTTGTACATGGTGATCTTGTTCATCACCGCATCACGCCAACCCGTAAAGAACAACGGCACGCCATCAGGGTTGACCAGCTTGGCCAAGCCATACGCGTCAGCAGGGGACTGCGATGCTGGAGTGCCCGTCATCATCCACAGATGCGTTGACGGCTTGAGCACGGACTTGAGCGTCTTCCACCGCTTGGTGGTGGGGGTCTTGTACGCGTTGGCCTCATCCACAATCACCAGATCAAAGCGGCCATCATTGACGACTTCTTCTGCAATCAGGTTCAGCCCATCGTAGTTGCAGATCACGAACTCGTAGTCCTGCTGAATCATCTCGATGCGGCGTGATGCCTTGGCATGGTGCGCCACGATTGCTGATCTGTGAATGATGCTGTTGTTCAAGTCACTCAACCATGCTGCGTGCATGATCGACAGTGGGCACAAGATCAACACACGCCGAACAAAGCCAAGCGTCATCAAGTAGTCAGCAGCCCACAGCGCAGCCAGGGTCTTGCCAGTGCCGGGATCGTTGAAACAAAACGCACGCTTGTGCATGGTGAGAAACGATGCTGTCTCGATCTGGTGCTCCATCGGCTTGTAGCGACCGGGCCATTTGTAGCGGCGTGTGATCGGTGACTGGATGTCTTTTACGCCAAGGTTCTTCAGGACACGCGCTTCGTCCAAGCCCCAGTACACAGCAACATCGAAGCCGCCATCATCACGCTCGATGACTTTGTGCTTGGGGATGATGCGGTACTTGTCAGGGTTGCGCGTTCTGAAGACGACGGCTTTGTCGTCAATAATTTCCACAGCTCTCTCCTAGTTTTATTTGTCGCTCATGTTTGCTTTGGGACTGCGCAGTCGGGTGTTGCCCGGCGTTGACTTGCCTCCTGCACGCAAGGGCTTGATGTGGTCGATGTGCTTGCCTGCACGGTCCACGCCCTCCTTGTCGTACTTACGACGCGCTCGCTGGCGCTCGACCTGATCGGCTGTCTCGCCGGTTGCTTTTTGCAGCTTGTAAGCATGTTTGTAGTTTCTCTTTCCGTTTACTTGTGTCATATCAATCTCGCTTCTTGTTGAACTCGCACGTCTTGACGACGCACCAACCACACAAAGGCGTAGGCTTTGGATTCCATACGCCCGTCGAATGTGCCTTTTCAATGCGGGCGACACGTTCCCGATATTCCCACCAATGATCCTCGGCCTCACCGCGCAGGTAGCTGGCTTTGACCAAGTCGTCCTTGACCACGAACAAGAGAGCGCCAGTGACTTTGCGGATGTGGGGAAAGTGAACGAACACCATCAGCGCCATCAGCTTGAGCTGCTCCCTGTCGGGGTACTTGTTGTTGCCAGTTTTATAGTCAACCACACGCGCTGTCAAGTTCTCATCGTCGATGATGAGCAGGTCAGCAATGCCGCGAACCCACACATCTTTGTCCATGAATCCGCAAGGGCGCAGATCGGCTGTCACGCCCATCTCGTGCTCACACAGCTTGCGACCGGGCTTGGCCTTCAGCGCATCGAGCGTGTCCTTGACGAACTCAAACTGAGGGGGCAGAGGCTTGTCGTCCTTGATGTAGAACTCCGCTGCCTCGTGCAGCTCCTTGCCGTACAGCGTTGCTTGTGTGTCCGTGAACGGGTAGCTCTTGAGCACCTTCACTTCGTGGTAACGGCGAGGGCAGCCTTCATAATCTTTGAGGGCTGAGTGTGACCATTTAACTGTCATTCATATTCTCCACATTCACAGTAGTACATTTCGCACGAACTGCATCTTTTCTGGGCATCTAAATAAAGTTCAGCAATGTTTACTGCATGAACCACAAAACCTTCACCAAACACCAGAGCCAGCTCCACGAAGTTGTTCTTTGCGTAGTCAATAAAATCTTCCACGTTCGGTGTAGGTAAGCGGGCGAGGGATTCTCTGGCCCGTTCAAACGCTTCGCTCATATCAGAACCTCGCAGACGCAATAGCCTTGGCCAGACGGGAGCTGAACTCCTCGACAAAGTGCTCGTCGTTGTTCAGTGCGTCGCGCCCCATGCTCTCCAGTATGGCGTGTGTCAGCTCGTGCCAGAACGTCTCATGCAGTGCCGAGAGTTTGAGTGGCACACCGTGGTACGACTTACGCGCCAGTGTGATGGTGCGCTTGGCGTAGTGGACCTCCCCCATGTACATGCGTTCGCGCATCGTGTCCGCCACGTCCACGCTGTACCAGTTCTCGCCCACCTTAACTTTCTTGGGTAGTGTCAGTTGTTTCATTTGCTTTCTCCTTGGTTGTTAAAACATGCTTTGAAGGTTGGCCAGTCTGGTCGGCGGTACTCCCAGAAGTCCACGTACTCAGGGTGCAGCACAACGAATACACGCGCCAAATCTGGCGCGTTGTCGTTACCTATCTTAAATGTGCCTGCTATTTCGCGCACTGCGCTTTGGTGTACCAACACTTCAACAATAGTTCGCGCTGAGTAGTGGCTTCGGCCCAAGTTAATTAGCCGTAGTGCTACGTCCTCAAACGCCGTCACGACGTGCCAGTTGTCCACGAACCACTGCTTGTCTTTCTTAAAAAACTTTGGGTGTTTGTTAATGAACACCAGAAACTTATCAATCGGCAACATCGCTTTCTCCTTATCCTTTTGCCAAACCATAACGGCGGTGCGCACCGACCTCTGAGTTCAAAGGTATGCCTTGCATGTAGGACGGCACAGCAATCATCTGCTCCAGCACCCACTCCTTGGCTTCCTCGACCTCATCGTCCGGCACGACACAGAGCAACTCATCATGCACTGTGCCTACCACGGGGTATCTTTTGTGGACCCGCAGCATTCCGTCTGTCATCACCACACGCGCAGTTCCCTGCACAATGTTGTTCGTTATCTTACCTGCATACAGTTTGGTTGGCTTCACGCCCACCTCACCGTACACCCAATTACTTTGCTTAGTTTCTTTATCGACTTCCCGACGCAAGTTCGGATATTTGAGCGTCATGCCCGAGGGCAGAACGATCTCCTCTTTGCGAAAGGTAACGCATTTATACACCACCTCTTCACCGCCGTAAAGTGATTTCTCAAGCAGGCTGGAGCACATGTCCCAGAAGCTCACCACAGGGTGCGCTGTCTCCCGGTAGATGTCGATGATCTTTTTGGCCGCAACGCAGTGGGTCAGCAACTCATGGTCTGAGCAGGTGTGCGGAATCTCTTGTAGCTTCTTGACGTTATCGTCCCAGCCAATGAACCGCTCGATGTACGCTGCGTTGACCCCGAGCTTCTTTGCAAACGCCTTGTCGTAGCGTATGGGAGGAGCGCCAAGGAATCCAACGAGAAGCTGGGCAGCGAAAGACGCCCAGCCAAGCCCGTACCCCGCGCCAAGAAGCGCCGACTTTGCAGACTGTCTAAGGTCTGGATGGCTTTCTTTTGAAAGGCCGGGTATGTTGAACATCTGAGAACCGAAAGCGGCATAAGCGTCACTGCCAGACCGGAAGATGTCGAGCATATCTTCGTAATCCGCAAACCACGCGAGTACTCGCGGTTCAATTTGCGAAAGGTCCCCGACGACAAGCTGGTGCCCCACCGGTGCCATGATTGCTTTGCGTAAGAACGAACCTCGCTTGAGGTTTTGCATGTTGATGGCGCTGCCTTTGGCAGCAGTCCAACGACCCGTCGCCGCGCCGTAGTAGCTAAGAGGGACCGGGAGCGGCCCCCTGCCCGAGATGTCCAGAAAGCGCTGCGCACGCGTACGCTCGGTCGTAGACTTAACCCGTAGACGCGCTTCACAAAGAAGGGCAACGTCTTCACGTTCACCATTGAGCAGCGCTTGAAATAGCGCGTCATTTTTTGCGAAAGCAAACGCCTCCTTCCCAGTGGTCTTGCTGACTTTTGTAGGGGGAGTGACGCCCATGAGAGCAAGGACTTGCGCAAACTTATCGTTCGATGCAAGTGCAGTCTCTTCCACGTCGAGCTTTTTGAGTAACCCTTCACGCTTTTCTCCTTCTTCTGATAGCGCTTTGATGAGCATCTCACGGTCCAACTCCAGCATGGCGTTGGTGTACATCTTGAGCGTCATGTCGATGAGCCGCAGCTCCTTGGCGGGGTATCCGTCAACCAGCCGCTCGAATATCCTTTCGCAAAGATACACGTCGTTTTTGCAGTAGTCGGCAAGTTCAATCTCCACGTCAGGGGGCAGTATGACAAGACCGTTTGTGCTATGTACGGCTCGCCCTTTTTCGGAAAGACCAAAATCTCCCGCAAGTTTGGCGAGACTGTTGCCAACCTCAACGCCGCGCAAAGCACGCGCCATTGATAGCGTGTCGAAGATGAAGGCGGGTTTGATTCCGTATCGCCAGCAGAGGATTGACACGTCGAACTGGGCGTTATGGGCAAGTACTGCTGTTCGGCTCCAGTCGATTGAAGCAACGTACTCAGGTAGGTCGCGTCCTCCAACCCACACGATTGGATCATCACTTCCATACTCGTGGAAGCAACACCCAAATGCTTTGAATCTAACATCACGTATGTACTCCTCTGTTGTCATTTTGGAAAGCGTGTAGTCCTTGGAGTCCCAGCGGGTCTCGAAGTCCACGGCGATGATGCGGTCGTATGGTGCGCTCAATTGAACATCTCCTTGGGCGGGGCATCGGCCGTTGCGCAGGCAGTGAGCAGCTCGGTTGCGCGTATCAGTAAGTCCATGCAGTCAGCCTCAGCAGCGCCAGCGCTGAACAGCGCAAGGGTGTCGTCACGCGAGATCAGCACTACGGCCTTGGCCCCATCATCGGCCCCATCATCGGCCTCATCATTGGCGTAGCAGTCGGCCAAGCTGACCAATAGCAGTGCGAAGTGGTCACGTTTTGTCTTTGGAAGGTGCAGCAGCTTATCCATTGATGCTGCCCACTTGTCTTTCATTTCTTGGTCCATTGCAGTAACTCCTTGAGGTTGTTCATGTTGTCTTCGTTGATGACAAAGGCCAGCCCCTTGGCTGTGCGTATGGCATTGAGTTCGCGCTCTTGTAGCGCGGTGGTCTTACCCTTGCCTGCCTTGCACTCGATGGCAAGGAACAGGCCGTTGTAGCAGCAGATGAGATCGGGAATCCCTGCACGCCCCAGCCCCATACCGGGAGGAGAGAAGTGGTAGATGCCCATCTCGTCCAACGTCTTCTTGACGTAGGTCTTTACTTTCTTCTCGGGTGTGTCAGCCATTGCTCTCTCCTGCGGGTTCATACGTTGCTTCAAAGATGTCAGGCTTGCACGGGTAGTGCTCACCCTTCACGCCAGTAATGATCCAGTCGCCGGGGCACACGATGTGGCCACCTTCAAGCGTGTCGATCCAACCGTGGTTGTGCATGATGTCGCCGCAGTGTTTGCATCGTTCCATTCCAGCAACACCGGGGTGTCGGTAGTGCCGCACCACTTTGCCCTCAGACAAAAACGGCTCACCTACTGATCCGTAGATGGTTCGCGTGTCATCAAGCGGGTGGTCGCCATTCTTGAACCACTGGCTGGCCTCAATGACCACAGGTTTCTTTCTGTACTGTGCCATGTCAGTAACCCCTTACTTCTTTTAGTTTCTTCATGTAGTGCTTGGCCTTGCCTGCGTCATCGCTGCCGTCCTTGCGCCCAGCACGCAGGCTATATTTGATAATGTTTCCTTTAAGGAACCCTACGAACTCCTCGTGCGTCATCACTGCCTCCATGATGTGCCACGGCTGGATGGGCATGTCTTTGTAGTGGTTGCCGCTGACTTGTATGTCGTCTGCGGTTGTGCCGTTGATGCCGTTGTTTAGGTCAAGGTTCATTTGGTTCTCAGTTGGAATGGGTTGCATTGCGTTTTCTCCTTGCTTTGGTTTCAGGTGGGGGACAATTTTCTGGGGGCACAACCACGCACCAGATGGCGCTTGGCCTGCCCACCCCACCAAAACGTGTCCACCTGTCGATGTACGCGTCTGGCATTAGCTTGAGCAAGCGCCTGACGTTCTCTGGTTCTCGCTGCACAGTGTTGGCTATTGTGCCCACGTCCATGCCGTCCGAGTTTTTTCTGAGCAGCTCACGGATTGACTGCGTTGCATATGTTCTCATAGTTCGTGCTTGTTGAGGGAAGGCTTCACGTTGGGCTTGGCGCGGGTGAACGTACCGAACTGCTTGTACGCCAGCACCGCATCTTCCTTGGCTTTGGTGAACTTGCCGATGTTGGCTATCGAGCCGGGCATCTTACCCTCCTTGCGCTGCTTTTCCACAACGTCAGTGGCGATCTGTGAGGTGGTCTTTGTTCCGTCCTCCCCTTTGGCCCTGAACGTATGGTCTTTCATGAAGATGCTCTCGCGTGGGTTGCTGGCCCACAGGAACGGCGAGTCGGGGTGGCATTTACAGATTGGTTTTTTCATTTTTTCATGTTCCTTACGTATGCCGCAAAGGATGCGGCGGTGTCGCCAAGCGATTTCATCTTGTCGAACTCTCTGGCGACTTCTTCCAATGTCTCGTTGCGTACAACTTCACGAAACGTGATCGCAAACATCCGCTCCTTTGCGGTCTCAACGTAGTCTTGAATGTCGTCATCGTCTTCAAACTTAGGCTTGCGGATAGTGGCTTCGCGTTCAATGCGGTTAAATTCTTCGTCTTCTTCAGTCATTTGATGATCCTCATAAAAGCGCCGCATCGGGCGCACTTGTAAAGTGGTTTGTCTGGGACTTCTTCCCAGCGGTGTTGGCAGGTCATGTGTTGCCTCTTGCTCGGATGTCGGCAGACAGTTTCTTAAACCAGTCATGGAAGTTTGATCCGCCCCATGTTGCGTATTCATCGGCCAGTTTTGCACACGCCTCACGTTCTTCTGCGCGGACAAGCTCGGCAAATTCTCTTTTCCAATCCAAATCCGGATTGGCGATAACTTTATCCTCAGCCTCTCGCGCCAGTTCAATTACGGTTTTCATGCCATCCAACCCAATCCAATTGAAGCCGCCACAATCAAAATGGCGCAGCTTCCGATTAGGGCAAACCCCTTTGGCATATGCGGAGCAAGCCAGACGCAAGCCGCCAGCACAAGGAATTGTTCGTTAGTCATGTGTTGCTCCTTGCGCGGATGGCGGCGGCGCAATTCATGGCTCCATCAGCTTTCCAGTCGTAACGACCATCATCTGAGCCATACGCATCGCGCATAAAACTTTCCTTTTCTTCTTCACACACCTTTGCACACGCCTTACGCTCGGCTTTAACTCCAGCGCACCAGCCCTCCCACGCCCAATAAGCAGGTGTGCCATCCACAAAAGGATTTTCTTCAGTCAACAGGTCTTCGTTCCACCATTTGTTAAATTCTTCGTTCATGTGTTCTTACTCCTTAATGCGGCTTCGATGGCTTGGGCAAACGGCTGTACAACGTCACGAAAATCGCTTGCCTCCACTCGCTTCCACACTTCTTCAACCTCCTCATCCGTCAGCCCCACCCATGTGCGCTGTGGTGGGGTGGATTTGTGTGGCAGATGCACCATTTCGTCACCGCACCACACTGCCCCACAAACGCAATTCAGTTCGTGGTTCGCCAATGGTTCGCTATACAGCGGGGTTTCTGTCCAGTTTCCGTGGTCAACAAAAGACCTCATGTGCCGCTGGAAGATAGTTTCGTGTGTGCTTCTGTTCACATACATCCAGACCACAGGCTCCTGCTCTGTCTGTGGTGCTTGTTTACCTGCCAAAAACGCAACTTCCATGTTGTATTTGGTAAAGTTCCCATTGCCTTCAAAGTTATATGCTTTCGGCAACCAGTCCCAAAACTCAGGACATGGAGAACCATTTTTGTTTGTATCTTGCTCTGGCTGTGACTCAACGCTTTTAAAGAATGCATCATTGTCAATCTGGCCTTTCCATGTGCGCTGTGCAAACATTGCATCAACCTTTGGTGTTTGGTCACGCTCGCAGTACAAGCAAACCGTGTGGTCTTTGTCGATGGCGACACTTGCTACCACCATGTCATCGCCCCATTGTGTTTTAACGGGGGCTTGTTGCCATTTGAGTTTCATGTGTTCTCCTTGAGTTTGGCTTCGACCGCCGCCATTCGGCTTGATGTTGTCATCGTGCCCGTCATGATTTCCATGTGTTCTTCGTGAGTCAGCCCCCGCCATTCACGTTTTAGCAGTTCTTCTTTTGCAAATGTCATGGCTTGCCCCAATTTTTTGACAAGCACTTCCTCGATCAACGGCAATATGGCCTCTTGCAGATAGGTACGCAACGTCTCT
>Ga0209229_10001059_pt1 | contig 11304 bp, 8 predicted proteins | sample SanBayMetagenome_FD_187466 | JGI IMG/M metagenome (GOLD analysis project Ga0209229, IMG submission 187466) | Freshwater and sediment microbial communities from dead zone in Sandusky Bay, Ohio, USA (SPAdes) (version 2) | ecosystem: Environmental > Aquatic > Freshwater > Lentic > Sediment | place... | reverse complement strand
CACCACCCGGCGCGACGAACGCTGGCGGCAGATGACCGACCGCTGGCGCGAGGCCCGCACGGCCACGGCGGCCGTGTATGACGCCGTCAACCAGATCGACTCGGCAGCCTTTCGCCCCTGGGACGAGCTCGCCGACGAGGCGGTGCCCTTGCCCACGGAGACCCCGCCGGGGCTGCGGTTCGGCTCCCAGGCCCTGACGCTCGAGAAGATCCCGGGCGGAGTGTCGGCCCACCCCGAACTCAACGCCTTCGGCCCGATCGCCTGGGCCCAGCCGGCGCTCGTGCCGTTTCCGAAGCATGCGTCGCTCCTGGTCAAGACCACGGCCGATCAGAAAGAAACCGCCTCCGACATGATGCACGCGCTCATGCTCCGGATCGCCACCGGCATTCCGGCCGGGCAGAGCCGGTTCACGATCATCGATCCCTTGGGGCTCGGCAAGCAGTTCGCCGGCTTCATGCACCTCGCCGATTACGACGAACTGCTCGTCACCAACCGCATCTGGACGGAGCCGCAGCAGATCGAGCAGCGGCTCGCCGACATCACCGAGCAGATGGAGGTGGTGATTCAGAAATACCTCCGCAATGAATATTCCTCGATCGGTGATTACAACGCCATCGCCGAAGTGCCGGAGCCCTATCGGTTCGTCGTCGTCGCCAACTTTCCGGCGAACTTCACCGAAACGAGCGCCCGGCGGCTGGCGAGCATCGCCACCAGCGGCGCCCGCTGCGGGGTCTATCTCGTCGTGTCGATCGACACGAAGGCGCCGATGCCGGCAGATTTCAGCCTCGCGGAGCTCGAGAAGCACTCCACCACGCTCGTCCTCAAAGACGGCAGCTTCACCTGGACAGACCCCGAATTCTCGAAGTGGCCGCTCGCGCCGGAACGGGCGCCGTCCGACGAAGCGTGCACGCGGATCATCCAGCGCGTGGGCAAGGCCGCCAAGGCCGCCAAGCGGGTCGAGGTGCCCTTCGACCGCGTGGCACCGCCCGAGAACGAGTGGTGGACGAAGAGCACGGCGAGCGAGGTGCTCGCGCCGCTCGGCCCGGCGGGCGCCAAGAAGCTGCAGTATCTCAAGCTCGGCAAAGGCACGAGCCAGCACGCGCTCATCGCCGGCAAGACGGGCTCCGGCAAGTCGACGCTCATGCACGCGATGATCACGAGCCTCGCGTTGCAATACAGCCCCAACGAAATCCAGTTTTACCTGATCGACTTCAAGAAGGGCGTCGAGTTCAAGCTCTACGACCACTACAAGCTGCCGCATGCCCGCGTGATCGCGATCGAGAGCGAGCGCGAATTCGGCCTCTCGGTGCTCGAGCAGCTCGATCGCGAGCTGAAGCGCCGCGGCGACCTGTTTCGCGATCTGGCCGTGCAAGACGTGGCGGGATTCCGGGCCACCGGCCACCCCGATCCGATGCCCCGGCTGGTGCTGCTGATCGACGAGTTTCAGGAAATCTTCGTCGAAGACGACAAGCTCGCGCAGGAAGCCGCGCTGATCCTCGACCGGCTGGTGCGGCAGGGCCGTGCCTTCGGCATGCACGTGATCCTCGGCTCCCAGACGCTCGGCGGCTCCTACAGCCTGCCGCGGGCCACGATGGGGCAGATGGCCGTGCGGGTGGCGCTGCAGTGCAACGAGGCCGACTCGAGCCTGATCCTCTCCGAAGACAACACCGCCGCCCGGCTCCTCACCCGGCCCGGTGAGGCGATCTACAACGACGCCAACGGAATGGTGGCCGGCAACAGCCCGTTTCAGGTGGTGTTTTTGAACGACGAGCGGCGTGAGCGGTATCTCGGCGCGCTGCGGCAGCTCGCCGATCGGCGAACCGACATCCCGACCGTGCCCCGCATGGTGTTCGACGGCAACGAAGCCGCCGATCCGGCCGGCAATCCCCTGCTGAAAGAACTGCTCGCCTCGCACACTGTCCACGGCCGCGAACTCACGGCGCCGCTGGCCTGGCTGGGCGACGCGATCGCGATCAAGGATCCCACCGCTGCCATCTTCCGCCGTCAGGGTGGTGCCAACATGCTGATCGTCGGCCAGCGAGACGACCTGGCCACGGCACTCCTGGCGATGTCGATGGTGAGCCTGGCGGCAGGCCATGATCCGCACCCGGGCGGAGCGATGGGCCACCCCGGCCGGTTCGTGCTCTTCGAGCCCGCGATCGCCGAGGAGAAGCCCGAGATCCTGCTCGCCACGCTCACGAAGAGCCTGCCGCACGATGTCGACGTGGTGGGCCGGCTGGGCGTGGCCGACGCCATGGAACGGCTCGCGGCGGAGGTCAAACGCCGGGTCGACGGACAGATTCTCGACGGCGAAGCGGTGTTCGTGGTGATCCGCGATCTCGCCAGGTTTCGCGAGCTCCGCAAGGCCGACGACGGCTTCGGCTTTTCGTTCGGCTCCGAGAAAAAAGTCGGCCCCGCGCAAAACTTTCTCGACGTCCTTAAAGACGGCCCGACCGTCGGCATTCACACGCTGGTATGGTGTGACTCCCTCACGAACCTCATGCGCACCTTCGAGCGCGGCACGCTCAAGGAGTTCGAACTCCGCATCCTGTTCCAGATGAGCGGCTCCGACTCGAGCCAGCTCATCGACAACCCGCTCGCCAGCAAACTCGGCCCCCAGCGGGCCCTGTTCATCCACGAGGAGACGGGAACGTTCGAGAAGTTCCGCCCCTACGCTTTTCCGACCACCGAGTGGCTCGGCGAACTCTCGACCCGCCTGCGCGAGCGTCCTCAGGGCACGCCCGACGACCACGCCGTGGCCGCGACCGCAGCCCCTGCCTCCCCTGCTCCCGCAGCCCAACCCGTGGCAAGCGACAAGGAAGACACCTTCGACTTCGGCTTCAGCGGCTCCGAGGGCGAGTTCAACTTCACGAAGTTCCTCGACGACCCCCCGAAGCCCGATACCGACGCCGCCCCGCCCCCGGTGTAGGACAGGCTTCAGCCTGTCACTGCCTCCTAGGACAGGCTTGTAGGACAGGCTTCAGCCTGTCGCTGCCTTCGTGTTCACGTCATTCGAGCACGAGCTTCTGCACCGCTTTGAAGTGTGGGTGCGAAGCGTCGCGGAGCCATTCGAAGAGGATCGCTTCGGTCGTGGTGAGAACCGCGCCGGCGGATTCGAGTCGGCGGAGCCCGATGTCGTGGTCGAGCGCATGCCGCGAGGCGACCGCGTCGGCCGCGATGACCACGCCCAGGCCGCGGCCGAGCAGGTCGAGCGCCGTCTGCGTGATGCAGACGTGCGTTTCGAGGCCGCAGAGGACGACTGCGTGGGGTCGCGGCGACGCGGCGACGAGCCCGGCAAAGGCGTCGCTGCCACAGCAACTGAAGGCCGTTTTCGTCACTGCGGGCGGCACGAGGCTGGCGAGCTCGGGCGGCGTGGGGCCGAGGCCCTTGGGGTATTGCTCCGTGAGCACGGTGCGGATGTCGAGCAGGCGGGAGGCACGAGCGAGGCGGAGAGCCCGCGTGAGCACGGCGGGGGCGGCCGGAATGGCCGTGATCAGCCGCTCTTGGATGTCGACGAATGCGACGAGCGTGGTGGCCGGGTCGAGACGCATGACGGAAGAGTGTAGCCAAAACGCCTCTGGAGCGGAGCGTCGGGTCGGCGGTACGATTCCCTCCATGTCGCATGCTTCGTTTCCTGTCGCAACCAGACGCCTCGATGCACAGCGTTTGCTCGTGAGCGACATCGTGCGGCTCTCGCAACGCATCCCGATCTTTCCGGTCGAGCGCGTGATGCACCTGGCGGCGGTCGAGGAGGCACGGCGGCGGTGTGCCATTCGTATCGGCTGGGCCGCGGTGTTCTTGAAGGCCTATGCACTCGTGGCCCGCGACCGGCCGGCGCTGCGGAGCTGGGTGGCGGCGCCGCGGGTGCCCGTGCTGGGCCGGCTCCGCTGGGCCACGAGCCCGGTGAGCGTGGCTTCACTGGCACTCAGTCGGCCGCGGGGTGAGGAGACGCCGGCCGCCGATCGGGCGCTCGACCCCGATGCGATCTGGTTTGCCCGGATTCGCGCCCCCGACGAGATGCCCCTGCCCGACCTGCAGGCGGAGATCACCCGCTGCATGACCGCCCCGCTCGACGAGATCTTCAAGCGCCAGCTCGAACTGCGGATGGTGCCACGGCTCCTGCGTCGCCTCGTGCTGCGGTGGAACCTGCGGTCGGCTGCGGCGAAGCGGGCGCTCCGCATCGGCACATTCAGCCTGTCGACGCTCGCGGGCGAGGGCTGCTCGAATCGTGGCCACCCCACGTTCCTGACATCGAGCCTCTCCTACGACCCGCTCGACGAGGCGGGCCGGATGCGGGTGACGCTCCTCGCCGATCACCGGCTTCTCGACGGCGTGCCGGCGGCCCGAGCGCTCGCGGCACTCGAGCACACGCTGAGCGGAAAGATCGTCCACGAGCTCGTCACGCTCACCGACAGGCCTCGATCGCCTGCATGAGCGGGGCGTAGGCCGGCGAGTGCGGTGCAAACCACAGCGTGCGGCCCGTCTCGGAATCGATCGTGATCTTCACATCGAGCCGGTCGGCCGGGAGCAGGCTCTCGATCCGGCCCGGCCATTCGACGAACACACGGCAGCCCCGGCCCGCCGCGCCGCCGATCGCATCTTCCCAGCCCGTCTCGCGGAGCTCATCGGCCGCCGCCAGCCGGTAGAAATCGGCGTGCACGATCCGGCCCTGCGGGCCCTCGTGAACGTGGATCAGGCCGAACGTCGGGCTCACGACGTCGGTCGGGTCGATGCCCGCTGCGGCGGCGATGGCCTTCACGAAGGTGGTCTTGCCGGCGCCCAAGTCGCCGGCGAGGGCGATGAACGCCCGAGACGGCAGCGCCTCCACCACCACCGCCGCGAGGCGGGCGAGAGCCGCCTCGTCGGCCACGTGCACCGCGGCGGTGGCCCGGGGATCAGGCGTCGAATGCATGGATGTATCCCCGCGGTTCGAGCGGGCTGCGGACGCCGTCGGCCGCCTCTGCCACGAGGCCGGTTCCTGCCACGACCGTGCCGATCACCGTGATCGGCAAATCGAGCGGCGCCGTGCCGGCGGCCGCCACGAGCGCCCGCGCCGCCTCGGGAGGCATGGCCAGAATGAGCTCGAAATCTTCGCCGTCGCCGAGCGCATGCTCGAGCGCCGTGCCGCCGTCGCGGGCCGCGCGTCGCAGGGCGTCGGCATGGATCGGCACGTCGGCGAGTCGCACCACGCCGCAGGTGCCGCTCGCGGCCATCATCCGCGCGAGGTCGAGCGAGAGGCCGTCGCTGCAATCGATCGCGGCATGCACCGCGAAATGCCCGGCGATGAAGAGCGCCTCGCGGACGCGTGGCGCGACGGCCAGATGCCTGCCCAGCAGGCTGCCCCCGAAGCCGCCGGTGACGACGAGCACGTCGCCGGCTCGCGCCCCGTCGCGCCGCCAGGCCGCTCCGGGCCGCACGCTGCCGATGGCTGTCGTGCTGATCACGAGCGGGCCGTCCCAGGCGTTCGTGTCGCCGCCCGCGAGCGTCACGCCGTACTCGGCGGCCAGGGCTTCGATGCCCACCTCGATCTCGCGGCCCAGCGTGTCGCCACCGTGCCGCGGAAGCGCCACCGCCACGACGGCGGCCTCGGGCCGGGCTCCCATCGCGGCCAGATCACTCAGGCTCACCGCGAGCGCCTTGTGGCCGATGGCGCGGGCCGAGCAGTCGGGCCCGAGGATGAAGTCGGTGCCCTCCATGAGCATGTCGACCGTCACCACCGTGCGGCGGAGGGCCGGCGGGCGGAGTACGGCCGCATCGTCGCCCGGAGGCACCTCGAGCCGCTGGTCGGCCGGAAGGCGTGACAGGAGCCAGGCGATGAATTCGGTTTCCATCGGCCAGGCCTCACGGTTCCCGCGGTCGGCGGCCGACGCGGACCGACAGCGTGAGCGATTCGGAGCCCCGTGTGAGGTCGAGCGGCACTTCGGTGCCCACCGGCGCGCGGGTCAACAGGAGCACGAGGGCGGCAGGATCGCGAATCGCGATCCCGTCGAACGCGGTGACGACGTCGCCGGGCGCGATGCCCGCGAGCGCGGCGGGCGACCGCGGTTCGACCGCCGCCACGACGGCGCTCGATCCACCGGGCAGGGCCGGGGCTCTGGCCTGCAGCGCCAGCCCGAGATAGCCCCGCTCCACGTGCCCCGTGCGCAGGATCTCGTCGGTGACGCGCCGGGCGGTGTTGCTCGGAATCGCGAACCCAATGCCGGAATAGTCTTTCCCCACGATCGCAGTCGTGATTCCCATCACGTGCCCGTGCACGTCGACGAGAGGGCCGCCCGAGTTGCCCGGATTGATCGCGGCATCGGTCTGGAGGAATTCCTGCAGCGGATTCTCGAGCACGCCGCGCCGTCCGACGGCGCTCACGATGCCGTAGGTGAGCGTCCGGTCGAGGCCGAACGGATTGCCGATCGCCCACACCATTTCACCGACCTGCATCGAGTCGCTGTCGCCCCACTCGGCCTTCGGCAGGTCGGTGGCATCGATCTTGAGCACGGCGATGTCGGTGGCCGCGTCGGCGCCGACGAGATCGGCCGTGAAGCGGCGGCCGTCGGCGAGCGCGACGTCGATCTCGTCGCTGCGGGCCACGACGTGGTAGTTGGTGATCAGTGTGCCGTCGCTCGTGATGAGCACGCCGGAGCCGACCGACTCGTCGCTCGCGCCTTGCGGAGCCGAGCCCGCCAGGGCGGCGATTTCATCGGCCAGCGTCACCACCCGCCGCTTCGACGTCACGTTCACCACCGCCGGCCCGATCACGCGGGCCAGCGTCGTGAACAATTTGCCCACCGGAGCGAGCTCGGCCCCGATCGCCGCGTCGCGAATCGCAGCGAGCTCGGCCCGCGTGCGGGCATACTGGATGCGGGCCACGAACGACGGCCAGGCAATCATCCCGACGAGCACCGCGAGGCCGAGCGACAAGATGAACGTGCGACGGGAGGCGGCTGACATCGTCGGCATGGCGATCACGGGGAGGCGGAGACGCCCAATTGTACGGTCTTGCGGACGAGATCGATCGCCGTCTTCGCAGCCCGCGACATTCTGACCGTTCCGGCTCCCCCGAGACGGTGCTCGACGAGCTGCACGCCCTCCGGCCCGACGAGCCCGATCTCGATCAATTCGACGCCGTCGATCGCTCGGATCGGGCCGACGCCGAGCCCATGCGTGGCGCCCGCCTCCTGCCGGACCCGCTCGGCGAGCGGCAAGGCCGCCGCGGCGTCGGACTCGGGAAGCACGAGACCACGGCGCAGGCCGGCACGGTGCCCGCGGGCCTCCGCCGAGGCGAACAACGCGGCGATCTGGCCGCACGTGGCGATTTCAGCCGTCGCCAGGGTCGAGCCGGCCCGGGCGATCGCCGCCAGCGCGGCATCTTCGATCTCATCGTCTTCGACGCCGTAGACAAGGTCGCCAAGGGCGGCGCGAATGAGTGCCTCGGTCGGTGCGATCTTCGCCAGGCAAGCCGCTTCGTCCGCCCCCCGCGCCACGATCCGCAGCGTGATGGTGGCCTCATGGGCCGTGATGCCTACGAGCGGATCGCGGCCCCGGCGAATCAGGTCGGGAAGCATCGCCTCGATCGCGCTTTCGCCGGCACCGAAGCACTTGATGCGCCGGAACCGGATCGTGGCCGCATCGGGCCGGCCGGCCACGAGCGCGGGAAGCACCGTGGCGGCCCACATCGTCTTCATCTCGGCCGGCACGCCCGGCAGGGCGAAGACGCGGCTGGTGCCGCCCGCTCGGCGCGGAATCTCGATGTCGATGCCGGGGGCCGTGCCCTCGGGATTGGGAATCACGCGGCTGGTGCGGGGAAACATCGCCTGCCTGCGGTTGCTTTCCGGCATCGGCGCGGCCCGCTTGGCGAACCGTGCCTCCACGGCGGCGAGCGCCCGCGGACACAGCTCCAGCGGCTCATTGGCCACGGCCGCGAGCACGTCGCGCGTGAGATCATCGGCCGTCGGGCCGAGGCCGCCCGTGACGACCACGAGCTCGGCCCGCTCCACGGCCGTGCGAAACACCGCGACGCCGTCGTCGAGCGAATCGGTGGTGGTGGTGTGAAAAGCCGTCTCGATTCCGAGCACGGCCAGTTCACGAGAGATCCACTGGCTGTTCGTATCGAGCCGCTGGCCCGTCGTCAGCTCGTCACCGATCGCGATCACTTCCGCTCGCATGCGCGATCCTCCCATCCTGGAAAGCCCACAGCCTACCCAATCCCGTGGCACCAGCTTGCGACTGGTCGGTTTGGCGCCTCCAGCCAACAATAGAGGGATGAAACTTGGACTGCTCGGGATCGACGACCAGGTGCGCGAAGTGTTGGCGGCGGCCGTCGCGCGGGGCGACGAGGTCGTGCTGGCCTGCGACCTCCCCGACGGCGTGGCCCCGGGAGACGGCGGCGTTCCCGCAACGGCGCAGCGCGGGCCGTGGGAAGCGTTGATGGATGCCCGGGCCTGCGAAGCCGTGCTCGTGGGGCGGGACCAGTGGAACGAGACGCGGGCGGAGGCCGTGCGAAAGCTCGTGCAGGCGGGAAGAACCCTCGTGCTCTCGCAGCCACTCGAGCTCTCCATGCTCTGGGCATACGAGCTCGACATGATTCGTAAGGATTCGGGGGCGCGGCTCGTGCCGATCCTGCCCGACCGGTTGCACCCGCTCGTGGCCCGGCTGCGGCATGCGATCGAGGCGGGGCTCGGCGGAGGCCCACTCGGCACCATCGAAGCGATCGAACTGACCCGGCGGCTGACCGAGCGATCGCGCGACACCGTGCTCCGAAGCCTTGCCCGCGACGCCGACCTCGTGCGGACGCTGGTGGGAGAACCCGAGCGGCTATCGACGCTCTGTGGGGCGGGGCCCGACACGGGCTGGGCCACCCTTGCCGTGGGGCTCACGGGCGTCGCGGCCGTGCCGGTGCGTTGGCAGGTCGCCCGTGGCGTTCCTGAGGGACTCACCATCACGGTGGTCGGCTCCGCCGGCAGCCAGACCGTCGACCTGCCCGCCGCGCCCGACGGCGAAGGCTCGTGGTCGACGCCGACGGGCGTTGAGCGAACGCAATTCGATCGCGGGGCGGCGATCCTCGGCGTGCTCGATGGCACCGGCGTTGCGAATGATGGGATCAGGCCGGCCGGATGGGACGACGCGGCTCGGGCGATCGAGTTGGCCGAGAGCGTGCCCCGAAGCCTGGCGAGAGGTCGGGCCATCGACCTTCACCAAGAAGAGTTTTCCGAACTCGGCACCTTTAAGGGCACGATGGCATCGCTGGGCTGCGGGCTCGTGCTCGTGGCACTGCTCGTGTTGCTCATCGCCACGCTCGTGGGCGGAATCGCCCGCGAAGCGGGCTGGGAACTCGGCGAACGCATCGCCGGGATCTGGCCGCTCGCCGTGCTCACGGTGCTGGGCCTGTTTTTGACGCTCCAATTGCTCCCGCTGCTCATCGCCCCGACGGCCGGCTCGAAGGCCGGGCCGGTGCCACCGACGCCCGGCTCCGAGCGTGAGAAAATCCCCGACTGACGGCACGACTTCACGCGTTTTCATGCACGCCCCCCTCAGTGTGGGAGTCTGACGGCCGCGGCTGGGAAGTTGTATCGGGCCCACAGCGTGCGGTGAATCACGGGGCCGGCCCGTCCGATTCAACCCTGGGTGGGCGGCACCGCACGGATGCGAGGCCGGCCTGCGACGGCCATGCCTCCTGGCCGGGCCTTGCCAGGGTGGGAGCAGGATTTGCCTCATGCGGTGTACGCGGATCATCTCTCTGATCGTGGCCGGTGTGTGCGCGGCCGCGATGATCCGCCCGGCGACCGCCTCGGAGTCGCGTCGCACGGCGATCGTGCGGGCCATCGAGACCAGCCGCGACTCGGTCGTGAACATTCACGGCCAAAAGCTCGTCGCGGCGAACGACGACACCAGCGGCGAGCAGCGCCGCGTCAATGGCATGGGCACCGGCGTGGTGATCGACCCGCGGGGCTATGTCGTCACCAACTACCACGTGGTGGAGGGCGTGCGCCGGATCGAGGTCACGCTCGCCTCGGGCAAGACGGTGTCGGCCACGCTCGTGTCGCACGATCCCCGCACCGACCTCGCGGTGATCAAGGTCGCAGCCGACGGGCCGCTGCCGGTGATCACCATCGGCACGTCGAGCGATCTCATGATCGGCGAGACGGTGCTGGCTCTCGGCAATGCCTTCGGCTACGAACACACCGTCACCCGCGGCATCATCTCGGCCCTCCATCGCGACGTCGAGGTGAGCCGAACCCAGCGCTATGACGACCTCATCCAGACCGACGCGAGCATCAACCCGGGTAACTCTGGCGGTCCGCTGCTCAACATCAACGGCGAGATGATCGGCATCAACGTCGCGGTGCGGGCCGGCGCGCAGGGCATCGGCTTTGCAATCCCGATCGACAAGGCGCTGTGCATCGTGACGGAGCTGCTCTCGGTGGAGCGGGTCGATCGCACGTGGCATGGCATCGTGTGCAAGGGGTGCAGCCAGAAGGGCGTGGTCGTGGAGGTCGTGCACGACGAGAGCCCGGCAGACACGATCGGCATGCGGGCGGGCGACGTGATCACGCGGATCTGCGATCTGCCCGTCACGAGCCAACTCGACCTCGAGCGGGCCCTGCTCGGCCGCAAGGCGGGCGACAGCGTGCCGGTCACCATCCTCCGCGCCGGTGCTGAGGAGCGGCTGGAGCTGCCGCTGGCCGCCGTCCGCGAGCAGGTGCTGAGCGTCGAGGAGCGGTGCTGGCTCGAGCTCGGCCTACGCGTGGAGTCTGTGCCGTCGGTAAAGGTGCAGAAGCTCCAGTCGCGGTATCGCGGCGGCCTGATCGTGCAGGAGGTGCGGAGCGACGGGCCGGCGGCCGACCAGGGAATTCGTGTGGGCGACATCCTCGTGGGGCTTCACGTCTGGGAGACGATCACGAGCGACAACGTGGCCTACGTGCTCGACAAGGCCCGGGAAGACAATCTCGGCCCAATCAAGTTCTACGTGCTCCGCGGCCGGGAAACCCTCTTCGGCCATCTCACGGGCGACACGCTCCGGCGCTAACTGCCCGTGGAACAAGCGTGCCGCAGCAAGCGGCACTCAGCGGCCTAGGAGGCCCTTGGCGATTCGTGGGGTTCGCTGCTGCGCATCTGGCAGCGTACGAGTCATGCCCTTTCGAGAGCGGGGAGGCGAGGGGTTACCCCGGCCGTTGAGCCGGCGTAGGTGACCAGCGGAGCCATGGATGGCGCAGCGCAGGCACATCCGAGTGAGTGGAGGCCTGGAGGGCCGCAGCGAACGTCCGGCGAGACGGTACGGGGTAACCCCGAGCCGGACTTGGCGCGTTGAGGGGG
>Ga0209229_10001056_pt1 | contig 11312 bp, 7 predicted proteins | sample SanBayMetagenome_FD_187466 | JGI IMG/M metagenome (GOLD analysis project Ga0209229, IMG submission 187466) | Freshwater and sediment microbial communities from dead zone in Sandusky Bay, Ohio, USA (SPAdes) (version 2) | ecosystem: Environmental > Aquatic > Freshwater > Lentic > Sediment | place... | reverse complement strand
TGCACAAGGATTGGTGCAAAAAACGTATTTGGCATGGGTTCAGGGCGTTCCGACATGGCAAGCAACCCGGTGTGATTTGGCGATTAGCGACGAGGTACTTGCCAACGGCGGCCGCCGCTTGGATCCCGACGGTCAGGCCTGCGCGACGGAGTTTCGAGTTCTGCTTACGGAATCGAAGGGTCAACTGATTGAGGGCAAGCAGGAGGTGTTGAGTCTCATAGAGGCCAAACCGATGACAGGCAGGACCCATCAGATACGAATTCACTTAGCTGCCTTGGGGCATCCCATCGTGGGTGATCCTCTTTATTTGCCGGGTGGATCGAGCAGACAGATCGGGGGTGGGTATTCGGAGACCGAAGATGTCGTCTCGGAGCGCCCCTGCATGGCGTTGCATGCTTGGAAGCTGGAGTTTGAGCATCCGCTCACCTCGCAGCGAGTGGAGTTTACGTCGGATCGCATCGAGGGTTTTGAACAATCGCTAAGCAATAGAATTTTACGTTGAAGATAATTTTAAATAGACCTAAAGGTGTCGCCCGCCGGGGTAAAACCAAACAGTCAAACACCCCGTGTTCAATCAAGTAGTTGTCAGGCAATTCCCCCAGGCTCGATGGTATTTTCCGCAGCAAAGCCCGCGTCACACATTGCAGGCGACCCAAGTTGTGGTGGGTTATTCGGGATGGCGTTTGCCCGATGGTCTTATGGCCCAACGGGGCGGCGGGATCGCGGGTTCATTGAACGAAGCCCGATGGTCCTATGCCCCAACGGGGCGCAAGGGGATAGCCCAGGGCAAAGCGAAGCGCCGCCCTGGGATTGGTGTGCCCGAAACAACCCAAGCCCTGAAAGGGCGGAACCGGCGGCACGTAAATCGATGCGATTATGTTTCGCCCTTTCAGGGCTTTGGCGAATTGGAGCGTCGGCGTACTCAGCGTGATGGCGTACGACCCAGGGTGGCGCTTCGCACCCAGGGTGGCGCTTCGCTCTACCCTGGGCTATCTCATTTTGCCCCGTTGGGGCGGGGGGATGATGGTCCATCGTACGAGGTCCGATGGCCTTTTGTACCAACGAGATGGACGGGATCGATGGTTCATTGAACGAAACCCGATGGTCCTATGCCCCAACGGGGCGCAGGGGGATAGCCCAGGGCAAAGCGAAGCACTGGTCGTGCCAACGATCGCCGATCGATGCATCGAGGAGGCCTTCGAAGCGTCCTGCGGAGGGGTTGATCCCCAGTTCGGAGAGGATTTCGCCAGGGACGTTTCAAAACACCGCCAGATAAGTACCGCCCGCCGGGCTTAAACCAAACAGTCCCTGCCCGATGCTCCAGCATCAGAAGAGCAGGGCAGAGGGCTGGACTTGAGTAAATCTACGATTCGCCTTGAAAATCGATCTCTCTGGCCGTTTTCATCGTCATAAACCTCACGCACGGGCCTACCGACTACCGATACCAATTCCAACGTGTCGTGGCTTGCCGTTTTGCGGCTAGCGACTTTTCTGTGTGGGGTTTTAGGGGCGGATGGATCCAATGAAAATACAAAACAGGCGGCGTTTCCTCCTTGAATTGCAAAACTCATTGCGTTTCGCCTGCGTTCTAGGCGCAGGCACTTGCGCTGCGGTTTCTTGCTTTCCTGTCGATGTTCAAGCTCAAGAGGCCAACGGGTTAGCCAAGGCTGGGCACTTCAAAGCCATCGAGCAATGCGATACGGCAGAGAGCAAACCGGTGGGCAATAAGCTCGCCGGCAACCCATTGGCTAGCAATGCAATCGCTGGCAGCCCGTGCGACGATGCAAACGGGTCTGGTGGGGTTGGCCCGGTCGCATGCGATGGGGCTGCTGGGGCTTGCGATTCGCTCGGTGCCTCCAGTGGAGCTTCCCAAGAGGAGTGCGTCCTTTTTCCATCGCTTGCAGCGACTCGCAAGGAGTGGGAGCAAAGCGGTTTTGTGCTCCAAAACAACCTGACACAGTTTTATTTTGGGAACACTTCCGGGGGAGTCGAACGGGATTTCCGATACGCGGGCCACGGCGATTACTTGGCGAACTTTGACTTTGGGAAGCTCATTGGCAAGCAGGGTGCTTTCCTGAAGCTCAGGGCGGAGCATCGTTTCGGTGAAACGATCAATGACGCGGCAGGTGTCGTCTTACCCCCGACGATCGCCGGTGACCTCCCCGTGCTCGATAGCACGAACCTGTATCTGACGAACTGCTTGTTTACCCAAGCTTTATCGGAGAGTTTCGTTCTGTTTGCCGGTAAGCTCGACACGCTCGATGGGGACATGAACGCATTTGCTCACGGACGGGGGATCCGGCAGTTCTCGAATGGAGCGTTTGTAGCCAACCCGATCGCGCTGCGCACCATTCCTTACTCGACGCTCGGCACTGGGATGGCTTTCTTGTTGGAAGGCGAGCCATGGCTGATTTTCAACGTATTGAATGCGACCGATACGACGCGAACCGTCGGCTTGGATCAGCTCTTTAACGACGGGGTTGCCCTCGCGACCGAAATGCGTATTCCAACGAATTTTTTCGGTAAGCCCGGTCATCAGCTCTTCGCTGGGACATGGAACAGTCGGGAGTTTACTGCATTGGACCAGGACCCTCGGATTCTATTCCCGAATGTGCCGATTGCTAAGCAGTCTGGATCATGGTCGTTGTACTGGAACTGCGATCAGTACTTGGTGTCTGACCCGTCGAATCCCAAGCGGGGGTGGGGCTACTTTGGCCGAGCCGGTATCGGAGACGAGGGGACCAATCCGTTGGGGTATTTCCTGAGCGGAGGGATCGGAGGATCGAGTCCGATGCAGAGTCGCGAACGGGATTCGTTTGGAGTGGGGTATTACTATGCGGCGACAAGCAACGAGATCGCTCCATTTATCAACACCATCTTTGGTGGTTTTGGCGATGGCCAAGGGGTTGAAATGTTCTACAACATCGCAACGAGCAAACGCTTGACGATCACTCCGGACTTGCAAGTCCTGGTCCCCTCGCGTGAGCAAATCGACCCAGCATTGCTCGTTGGCTTACGAGCCAATTACAACTTCTAAAGGCCCCTGGATTTAGAACATCCTGTGCAAAGCAGAGGGCATCCTCCTTTGCTTTGGCTTTGGACCAAAGGAGTCTTTCAAGTGTTTGTACTTCGAGTGTTGATAGGAGCTTGGTTAGCGTTTACTGCTGGCCTAGCTACCTGTTCGGCTCAGCAATCCTTGGACTCCGACCGATCTGAATTGCAATCGGACGGTTTTTCGAGCGACGTTTCGGATCAGGGTTTCCCGAGCTACAGCAGATCGGACATGGCTGGCTATGCCGACCTTGGGGCGATCGATTCCCCTCGATCTTTTGTCGGAGGAGCTTTCTCGGAGACCGATGCGTTGAGCATGGGCTTGAATTTCAACGAGTTCCCCAAAGACTATCGCAATGGATTGCTGATTACCAAGGGCCGATGGGCGGTGAAATTTGGGGGGTATGTCAAGGCGGATTTGATCCATGACCGAGACCCGATCGACTCGACAGATTTCTTTGATCCTGCGAGTATTCCTGTCGACGCTTTGGATCGAACCAACACTCGATTTCATGCTAGGCAAACCCGCTTGAACATGGATGCTCGGTGGATCACCGAGGCCGGAACTCCCCTTCGATTCATGGTTGAGGGGGACTTCTTCGGTTCCGGAAATACGTTTCGACTAAGACATGCTTATGGGGAATACGATCACTGGATTGTGGGTCAAACCTGGACGACTTTTACCCACCGAGCGGCACTTCCCAACACGCTCGATAACGTGGGGGATGTCGCAAGCGTCGGACGCCGTCAAGCACAACTTCGCTATACGCGCAAGTGGTACGACGATCGTTGGTCATGGTCCTCCTCGATTGAAAACCCCAATGCGCAACCCGATGAGTTTTTACTTGATAATAACTTGGGGGTGGTCCGCAACCCGTTGCCTGATCTAGTCACACGCTTGCGGTACACCGCGGATCGGGGCCAGATTCAGCTTGCGGCTCTGGGCCGCCAGTTGGCTTATGAACCGAACCTTGAACCGGTGCGCACCGGGCCTGGCGGTGGACTCAACGGCACGTTCTTTCTGGATATCGCCAAGCGTTGCCGAACGTATGGAGGAGTGCTTTGGGGACGTGGAATCGGCAGTTACCGCGACTTGCCCGACTACGCCTTGGTCAGCGACAACGAAGGGCAGACGCTCGATTCGCTAGCCTGGTACTCGGGTCTGACGCACCAATGGAATACGAAGTGGTCGACGAATTTGACGGTCAGCGAAGGAACCGTTTCGAACTTGCCGGGGCAATCGCTCGATAGTATCCATCGCTTGAGATACCTCGCTGTGAATCTTATATGGCAGCCCAATCCGTACGCCTTCGCCGGGGCCGAATACTTGTGGGGCTCCCGGGAAAACTTCAGCTCGGATCATTCGGAAGCCAACCGATTCATGGTCAGCTTCGGATTTCTGTTGCCTTAGACTCTAGGCTATCTCCCTGTCTCAATCTATGAGAACTCGCAGGGAGAATTCACTGGGAGAACTCGCCGGCGATGCCCTTGGGCATAAATTTACAGATTCGCTGGAATCCGATAGGATAGAGCGTCTCGAAACCCTAAGGCTCGGCAGCTTGTTGCCTCCTGATCGAAACGACCGCCAACCCAACGTCTATTCGAATCCTATGGCACATCAACCGATCCGCGAGAGCACCGACAAGATCCCCGTGCCAAGAGTCGCAATCTGGCTCGTCCCGGTAAAACGCTTCCTGCACATTGAAGCCACCAGCGGCATCGTCCTGATGCTCTCGACCCTGATCGCGCTTGTCATCGCTAACTCCTCTTGGGATCAAGCGTTCGAAAAATTCTGGCATACCCATGTGGCTTTCGAGTTCGGAAAACTCAAAATCGATGGGCACCTCGGTCACTTGATCGTCAACGACATCCTGATGACCATCTTCTTTTTTGTCGTGGGATTGGAAGTCAAACGCGAGGTGGTCGCCGGAGAACTGAAGGACCCTCGCAAAGCGGTCCTTCCGATCATCGGAGCCATCGGCGGGGTCATCGTCCCGGCCCTGATCTATCTAGCGATGCAGTTTGGCCAGGAAGGCCAACGCGGATGGGCGATACCTATGGCCACCGATATCGCGTTCGTCGTAGGAATCCTGGCGCTTTTCGGTTCCCGAATTCCTTTCGGTCTGAAGATTTTTTTGCTGACCCTGGCCATCGTCGATGACATCCTAGCGGTTCTTGTAATCGCGACGGTCTTTACCGAATCGATCGCTTGGGGCTATCTCTTTATGGCACTGGCTGGCTTTGCACTTTGCGTGCTGCTCAACCGTATCGGGGTCCGCGCAGTCGCGATCTATGTGATCGTCGGTGCGGCGATATGGGTGGGCTTCTACAAAGCCGGAATCCATCCGACGATCGCTGGCGTAGCGCTCGGACTGATGACCCCAGCGACCGCTTGGATCGGCCGCAAGACGTTCCTTGAGGTCATGACCGATTTCTGGGACCGGATTCGGCAAGACCAAGACGAGGAGCACGAGCACGAGCACGAGCACGAGCACGGGCACGGGCAAGGGCACCAGCAAGGGCACCAGCAAGGGCACCAGCAAGGGCACGGGCACGAGCATGGGCAAGAGCACGGGCGTGTACCGGTCAATTTAGAGCAGCTTCGCTTCCTTGCCCGTGAGAGCCATTCTCCTTTGCACCGCCTAGAGATGGGGCTTCACCCTTGGGTGGCTTACGCCATCATGCCGATCTTCGCATTGGCCAATGCTGGTGTGGAGCTCGATCCGGTCGCGCTTACCAGCGGCGTTTCGATCGCCGTGGCTATGGGACTTGCGCTCGGCAAACCCTTAGGCATATTTCTGTCCTGTTTCCTGGCTGTCCGAATGGGATGGACCAAGCTCCCGAGTGGCGTTAATTGGCCGATTTTCCTCGGAGGGGCTTGCCTAGGTGGAATCGGTTTTACGATGGCATTGTTTCTCAATGCGCTTTCGTTCCCGGTCGACGAATACCCTGCATTGGAGGGGGCTGGGAAGATCGGTACCCTGGTCGGCTCGGCCCTAAGCGCGATCCTTGGAACTTTGCTTTTGCTTGGTTTCACAAGAACTTCCCGAGCCGAGTCGCACTCTTAGGATTGCTTAAGAAGCTTTCTTTGAGGATGATGAAGGGATCCTAGCGATTTTGACCACCAAGAAGCGACTTCCATGACAGAACAAGAGTTCCTCGAACATCACCGACTAGCACGCAATCCCTTTGTCGACGAGGATGCGCAGACCGATACCGTTTTCCGTGATTTCTGCATCTCCGGCACCTTCCATCCCTCGTGGAGTAAGGTCGTCGGTGACTCCAAGCAGCCTGCGACGGCCATCGTCTTTGGGGCGAAGGGATCCGGGAAGACGGCGATGCGATTGCAACTGATCCATCAGATCGCTAAGCACAATTCGGAAGATCCTGAGCGCAAGGTATTTCTGGTTTGCTACGACGACTTCAATGCGTACTTGGGGCCGCTGGAAGAACACCTACCTCGACGCGCACGTGGGAATCCCGATCGCGTCCTCGGTTCGCTGCGGCTCTGGGATCATATGGACGCGATCCTCTCCGAGGCCGTCACGCAACTTGTCGACCGAATCCTTCAACCCAACCATGCCACGACGGTAACGACCGCCATAGGTGGTGCGAGCGACACTCCGATTCCGATCGAGCGACTCGACCGTGGTCAACGTCGCGACTTGATGCTTCTGACGGCCATCTACGATCACTCCAAGACCAGCAATGTACGCGATCGCTTCGGCGCTTTGCAACGACGGTTAAGGTTCCGTTCGTTGGCCACATGGGGTCCTTTGGTCTTCGGGTGTCTCCTGAGCCTCCTTGCCGCTTGGGTCTTGTTCTATTTGGTCAAGTCCGAAACGCTTTCGCTCCTGACTTGCCTCTACTGGGTTCCTGCCGCCATTGCTGCTGCTTGGGGTTGGTACGCTTTGCGATGGTGGGGCCGACATCGCCTCGCACAGAAAATTCGCAAGAATGTTCGTGTGCTCGAGCGTGAATCGAGCCAACTTCGACCGATGCTCCTGGAGTTCAACCCCAAGGAGATCGACGAGCAACCCTCACCGACAGCCCAACGTTCCGACGACCGTTATGCACTTTTGGAAAAGCTGCAGTTGATTCTGCGTACTCTGGGTTATCCAGGCTTGATCGTCATCATCGATCGTGTCGACGAACCGGATCTGGTCAACGGGCAAGCCGATCGGATGAAGCAACTGGTATGGCCTTTGATGGACAACAAACTGCTCAAGCATGAGAGCTTTGGAGTCAAGATGCTCTTGCCGAGCGAATTGCAACCCTATGCGGATCGAGAAACGCGAGAGTTCCATGAACGGGCTCGACTCGACAAGCAAAACGTGGTCGCTTCGTTCGATTGGACGGGTGAAGCCCTCTACGATCTGCTGGCCTCCCGCATGAAGGCTTGCGCCATCCCCGGCACAACCCCATCTCCCAAGAGCTTTTTTGGGGCGGATGTTTCGGAGACTCGACTCATCGCGGCGTTGCAATCGTTGAAGACTCCTCGCAATGCCTTTCGCTACCTCTACCAACTGATCGCCGAGCATTGCAAACGGTACCGGTCTGAGGCCCCTAACTTCGTGATCTCCAGCGAGCTTTTCGAGAGCAACCTGGCGCTTTATCAATCCGAAGACCGGCGCAAGTCTTAGCCGATGACGGCCCCTGCGTCTATCTCCTCGGTTCCCTTGGTCGGCGTGGCAGTCAACGCCTCGCTTGCCTGCCTGAAGATACTTGCGGGAGTCTTTGGGAACTCCTATGCGCTGATCGCCGATGGGATCGAATCGACAGCCGACATCGTGTCGAGTTTGGTCGTCTGGGGTGGCCTGAGAGTCGCTGGTACCCCGGCCAATGAACGGCATCCTTATGGGTATGGGAAGGCCGAAGCCCTTGCAGGGGTCGTCGCAGCTTTAGGGATTTTGGCCGCCGCGGGAATCATCGCCGTTCAAGCGATCCGCGAAATTCTGACCCCGCACCATTTGCCCCATTGGTCGACCCTTTTGATCCTGCTTTTAGTCGTTGGAGTCAAGGAAACCCTCGCTAGATGGACCAATCGTGTTGGGGAGCAAGCCGACAGTGTTGCCCTGCAAGCCGATGCTTGGCATCATCGTGCCGACGCGATTTCGAGCATCGCAGCATTCATCGGAATCGCGATCGCTTTGGTTGGAGGCCCTGGGTATGAGCCGGCCGACGATTGGGCCGCCTTGGTCGCCTGCTTAGTGATCGCCTACAGTGGACTGCGACTCTTGTACATCACCTCGCGCGATATCCTCGATGCGGCACCTCCTAAGGAGGTCGAAGAGCAGGTCCGTTCGGTCGCTACCGGCATTCCTGGTGTCCGGGCCGTCGAGAAATGCAGGATCCGAAAAAGTGGCACTGCGTTGTTTGTCGAAATCCATGTCGAAGTCGACGGTCATGCGACGGTCGACGAAGGACATCGCATCGGAGGTGCAGTTCGCAGCAGCCTCAAATCGGCAGGTTTACGAATCGCCGATGCCTTTGTCCATATCGAACCCTATTCGGTGTTGGATCGGTCAGTGGAGCTTCCACTCGATCAGGTCCCCTTCGACGCACAGTAGCACCCGGTCCTGTCGGCTCGGTTGGATCGCATGGGTACCGACCCAGCCTCCATAAGCCGGAAGGACAATCGAGTCGGGTCGGATCCAGAAACAGGGAACCTTCGCGGTCCTTTTGGCGTCGACTGGGACGATATAACTCGGGTGCAAATGGCCGCACAGCGTCGTGTTAAACGCTCGATTCTCTTGCGTTGAACTGGCCGTATCTATCGCATCGGGCTCATGGAGCCATCGCATCTTCCCATCGATCACCGGTGGCTCCTGGACGATCCACCCGAGTCTTCGCAGTTGCTGGTGGGAACGTCGATCGTGATTGCCTGCGACGAGCTCCCATCGAAGACCACCGGCCGATTGCATCGTTTCGCTGAGCATCGACTCGAGGGACTCGGTCCAGCCGATTGCGGCGTGAAGCAAATCGCCAAGGACCACAAGACGTGTGATTTCCATCTCATGGATCTGCTTTTGCAAGCGTTGCAAGGTCGCTTGGGTCGCGCCCGAGGGGATAGCCAGTCCGGACTTTTGAAAGACCGTTTCTTTTCCTAGATGCAGATCGGCAACGAACAATGTGGTGTCCGATCGGATCGCCCCGCTGGCATAGAGTTCGAGAGCATGTCCACGGTGTTCAAGCTTCACAGTGTTCAAGCCTCACGGTATTCAAGCCTCACGGTATTCAAGCCTCACGGTGTTCAAGCCTCGGTGTTTTCATCTGGATTTAGTTTCCGTTGAGCTGCACGTTTGCTACGAGTCGGATTCGCGGAGATCGCTTCGGGTTCGACCGCAGCTTTTTCGAGCTGATTTTGCATCTTGCGGATCCGATCTGCAAGGGACTCATTGCCGATCCGATCCCGGATTCGTTCGACCATCAGCGGAAAGGAAAAGGGGGTCCATTGATCGACGAGCCGATAGACCCAGCGATTGGCTTGCATCCGACGGATGGCTCCTTTGAGCCTTTGAATTTGAAGCTGGTCGGCAAGCACTTCGTCGCTGGCCTGCCAGAGCAGCAGATTCTGTGCATCGTACTGTTTGAGGGCATCGAAGACCATGGTCGTCGACGCTTGGAGGTGACGCATCGATTTGGATTTACCGGGTGTACCCGAATGGATCAACCCTGCGATGCGCGCGATGTCTCGAAACCTTCGGCGCGTCAATTCCGTGGCGTTTAAACTCGCGAGGATATCGACTTCCAGATTGGCAAGATCGAGGTATTGAGGAATGTTTGCAAGCTCGATATTCATCGGTTCGGCGCAATAGAGCATGACTCCGTAATCGTTCACAGCGATCGAGAGGGTATTGCGGTGGGCCTGGGAGATACGATAAGCCAGCAGAGCACCGATCCCCTCGCTGACCGAGCGTCCTTCGAAGGCATAGAGCATGATCGAATCGCCATCGCGGTTATTGCAACGCTCGACGAGGACTTCATCGAGTCTTGGAATATGGCTCCAGCGTTTTTGCAACTGCATCAGTTCCGAGAGCGACTCGAGCGATGGACTGACGGGTTGCCCGGAGGCGATTTGGTCGATCAGTCGCCGGACTCCCTCGGCCAATTCACTCGAAAGAGGCATATTCCCACCGAGCCATCTGGGCACCGCAGTCGGATCGCCCTTGGCCTTGCGAACCCAAACGGTTCCTTCGCGGATCCACTCCATTTCGAGCAATTTGCCACCGAGAAGAAACTTGTCCCCTTTTTTGAGCTTCGCAGCGAACGATTCTTCGACAAATCCGATTTTACCTCCGGACATGTACTGGACTTGAATCATCATGTCGGAGGTGATCGTACCGATGGCCATGCGATGACGTCGAGCGATAGCCACATCGCGCACCGAGTACTTTCCAAACTCCAGTGTGACGCGATGAAAGTCTTGGTAGGCATGCAGGCAGCCGCCGGTGGTTACAAAGTCCAAGACCCAATCGAGATGTTCGTCTGGAAGGTTCCGATAAGCCCAGGTCGAGCGGACCTCGTCGAGGAATTGTGATTTCGAATAGGGGGCGCTGAGAGCTACGGTCACCGCGTGCTGGACTAGGCAATCCAAGGGGGCATCGAGGGTGCCTCGCTGTTCGATCTGCTGATTTTCGATTGCTTCGCGGGCGGCTTGGAGTTCGATGATTTCGAATGCATGCGAGGGGACGAAAGCCAGCTTGCTCGTGCGACCCGGGGAGTGTCCACTGCGGCCTGCGCGTTGGATCAATCGGGCGGTTCCTTTGGGAGATCCGACCTGAATCACTTGGTCGACCGGAGCGAAGTCGACGCCAAGATCCAAGCTGCTGGTGCACACGACGGCGACTAGCTTACCATCGACGATCGCTTGCTCGACCCAGGTCCGCAATTCAGGGGCAAGCGATCCGTGATGCACGGCGATACGTCCTGCCCAATCCGGGCGAGCTCGCAAGAGGGCTTGGTACCAAAGTTCGGTTTGATTGCGTGTATTGGTGAAAACGAGGGTCGAGTTCGCTGCGTCGATTTTCTCGATGACATTCGAGAGCATCGCAAGCCCGATGTGACCTGCCCAAGGAAACCGATCGATCGACTTGGGTAGGAGGATCTCGAGCTCCATCGCTCGGCGCTGATCGCTTCGGATGACCGAAACGGGGCGTAGGGGAGCCGGGCCGACGAGCGAGGACAGTGCATGCTCGGTATTTCCTATAGTCGCCGAAACGCCCCAGCGAAGCATGTTCGGAGCGATGCGCTGAAGGCGA
>Ga0209229_10001054_pt1 | contig 11336 bp, 10 predicted proteins | sample SanBayMetagenome_FD_187466 | JGI IMG/M metagenome (GOLD analysis project Ga0209229, IMG submission 187466) | Freshwater and sediment microbial communities from dead zone in Sandusky Bay, Ohio, USA (SPAdes) (version 2) | ecosystem: Environmental > Aquatic > Freshwater > Lentic > Sediment... | reverse complement strand
AAAACCACCGGTTTGCTCCTCGGCCTACCCCTGCGGATTGCTCGTCGGCCACGGCGATGCAGGGCAACAGGACCTGACCTGCTTTGATCTGCCGATCGAGGTGCCGATTGGTCGAGTCGACTTGATCGAGCCACTGGACGCTTCTAAAAAATTCGAATTGCTCGATAGATTCCAGAGCCAACCGACGCCTTAATTCCGGGATCATCGCGGGGCTCTAAACCCTTTGTCCCAATCGCTCTGCAAGCCGCTTGAGGGTGCTGCTCGCGTCGTTTTCGATCAACTTCGCATGGATCAGATGCAGGCAACTGCGGTCGTTCCAAGCCGCATCGATCGCCGCATCGAATTCGGCTTCGTCGGTGACCAAGTACCCTTTGCCACCACCATAGACCTCGGGCAATTTCGAATAATGCCAGACAGCGATTTCGTTGTACTTCCAGGTCCCCTCCTGAAGGAACCGTTCGGTACCATAGCCATGGTTGTCCAAGACGATGATGATCGGAGAGAACTTGCAACGGATCAGCGTCGACATTTCTTGGCCGGTCATTTGAAAGGCCCCATCGCCGACGATGACCAGGACGCGATCGTTGGGCTTGGCAACGCAGGCTCCAAGAGCCGCCGGGACGGAGAAGCCCATCGAGGTGTAATAAGCAGGCGAGAGATAATCGGTTCGCTCGTGGATGACCAGTTCCGAGGATGCGAACAACGCATCGCCGATGTCAGCGATGACAATCGTATCGGCATCGAGCTGGGTATTGATCCGCTCGACGATCCGCGTGACGCTTAAGCCCTGTCCAGGCTGAACGACAAAGGCATGCGGTTTCTTCAAGTGCAATTGGTCCGGGATGTGCCTTCGCGCTGGGCTCGGATTTGCATCGATGAGCTTTCCGATGAAATCGCCCAACGGAACATTCGGGTATTGATGGTACGAAATTTGAAGATGCTCGCTGGTGGCGTAAATGACGTTTCGCACTTCGAGCTTGGCCGTGTAGATCCCCAAATTGATATCGGTCATGAACGCACCGAGCATCAGCACGCAATCGCTATCCTCGACATACTGCGTGACCTCTTGACGCCCCATCGCCCCTTCGTAGAGACCCACGAACAGAGGATGGGTTTCATCGACGACACTCTTGCCCAAAATCGTCGTCGCAATCGGTATCCCCGCTTGCTCTGCGAGCCGGATGACTTGGTCCTGCAGCCCGAATCGGTGGATCTCTACCCCGGCGATGATCAGCGGTTTTTTGGCGGACTTCAAACGCTCGATCGCCTCGCGGACCGCTTCGTCCAAGGCTTGGATATCGAAGGGGTTGGCCGGCGATCGGTAGGATTTGGCCACCGTGGGGACCTCGTCGACCATGTCCCGAGGCAAATCGATATAGACAGGCCGCTTGTAGCGGTAGCAAGCATCGAGCACGCGATCGATCTCGCTAAAGGCCGTCGAGGGATCGTTCAGCTCGGTGGCTGCGATACAGAGCTTCTCGAAAACTTCGAGTTGCGTGCTGAAGTCGCGGACCTTGTGGTGAAGCAACGGATTGTTGATCCGCTCCTTGAGACCTGGCGAGCCGGTCAACATCACCACCGGCGATTTTTCGGCAAAGGCGCCCGCGATGCTGTTGGCCACGGATAAACCACCGACGCAGTACGTCACGCACAAAGCACCCATTCCATGGATGCGAGCATAAGCATCTGCGGCAAACCCCGCACAATCCTCTCGGGTGCAACCAACGACGTTGATCTCGCTCTCCTCGAGCAAACTATAGAATCGCAAGACATAGTCGCCAGGGATTCCAAAGCAATCGTCAATTCCGTAATCCCGCAGCCGATCGATCAAATACTGACCGATCGACTTGTCGGTATGCCCTCGTTTGACGGACTTCGAAGGTGACTTGGCCAAGCTGCGGTCGATCGAACTCAACGGGTTTGACATCGTAAACTTCCATCCATCAAAAACAAACGGGCTAGAAAAAACTAACTCTTAAGCTCTACCAAGGTCGGCGCGATGTCCGCCTTGGGCAAGGAATCCTCGCTGGCCATCTTGCGGATGTCCTCGGTGATGCGCATCGAACAGTACTTCGGTCCGCACATGCTGCAAAAATGGGCGCTCTTGAAGGTGTCCTGAGGAAGCGTCTCATCGTGGTAAGCTTGAGCCGTTTGCGGATCGAGCGATAGCCGGAACTGCTCCTTCCAATCGAAGGCAAAGCGAGCTCGCGACAAGGCATCATCGCGATCCTGAGAACCAGGTCGCTTACGAGCCACATCGGCCGAATGCGCGGCGATCTTATAAGCGATCACCCCCTGCTTGACGTCCTCGCGATTGGGTAACCCAAGATGCTCCTTGGGGGTCACATAGCAAAGCATCGCCGCTCCGCTCCAACCGGCCAAAGCCGCACCGATCGCGCTGGTGATATGGTCGTACCCAGGAGCGATGTCGGTCACCAAAGGCCCAAGCACGTAGAACGGCGCTCCGTGGCAAACCTCAATCTGCTTCTTGATATTCATCTCGATCTGATCCATCGGGATATGTCCAGGTCCCTCGACCATCACCTGCGTTCCCTTGGCCCAACTCCGCGTGCAGAGCTTGCCCAGTACATCGAGTTCGGCAAACTGAGCCGCATCCGATGCGTCGGCAATCGATCCGGGACGCAAGCCATCCCCAAGACTCCACGTCACGTCGTACTGACGCATGATGTCGCACAAATCGTCAAACGATTCGTACAGCGGGTTCTGCTTGCGATGGACCATCATCCATTTGGCAATCAAGGATCCACCTCGCGAGACAATCCCCGTGACTCGCTGGGTCGTCAAATGGAGATGCTCCAAAAGCAACCCGCAATGGATCGTCATGTAGTCGACCCCCTGCTTGGCCTGATGCTCGACCATGTCCAAGAAATGCTGCGGTCGCATGTCCTCGATGTTGCCGCCGAGCTCCTCGAGCATCTGATAGATCGGCACCGTTCCAATCGGTACGGGCGAAGCTGCAATGATCTGCTTGCGAATGTTGTCGATGTCCTTACCCGTCGACAAATCCATCACCGTGTCAGCACCGTAATGGACCGCTACGTGCAACTTCTCAAGCTCCTCTTGCACATCGCTCGTGACGGCCGAATTGCCAATGTTCGCGTTGATCTTGCACTTGGCCGCGATCCCGATGGCCATCGGCTCCAAAGCTCCAGTCAAGTGAACTCGGTTCGCAGGAATCACCATCCGACCGGCTGCCACCTCGTCGCGAATCAGCTCCGCGGTGAGCCCCTCTCGCTTGGCGACAAACTCCATCTCAGGGGTGATCTGGCCAGATTTGGCCGCTAAATATTGAGTCGTCACGTTGCTTGAACTCCAGGGTAAACGAAAGCTGTATTAGTTATGGTATTAGTTTGGATTTTTCCAAGTCCCCAACAGTGTATCCATCCGGGGATAGCTGGGAAACGCTCAGGGCATGGCAGAGCCGACGATTTCCGACCAAATTCGGGCGGTAAATGGACCTAATCGCTATGTTAGAACAGACACCACGGGCAAAAACGGTCCGAACCAAGGTCAGGAGAAGGGAGTGTGAGGCTATGAGCGCCGTGCGGTTGGAGAAGCTCCGAGGAGCAGTCCGTTCGATCCGAGAAGAAAAAGTCTTCAGCGTGGATTGGGCCAAAACCCAGTGCCGCGATCTAGCTCCGGCCTACGTCACGAAGATCCTCAAGCAGTTGGCCAAAGACGGGCACTTGGAGGCGTGCAAGGAAAACAAACAAACCTACTACAAATGGCTCGTCGAGGATCCCCGTGAAGTCGACCATTGGATTGAAAAACAAGTCTATCGCCAACAGGTCAAATCCGTACCCCTTGCCGACCGCCCCCGAGAGCAACTGCTCGAACTGGGGGTTGAAAAATTGACCGACGCGCAACTGCTGGCAATCCTGATTCGCGTCGGAGTCCCAGGCGAGTCGGCAGTCCAAGCTGGATTGGCACTCGCGTCGCGCTTCGAAGAACGGGGATTGGCGAGGCTGATCGATGCGAGCCTCCAAGAACTCAAACCGATCACCAAAGCGATGCGGAGCGACAGCTACTGCCAAATCATGGCGGGAATCGAACTGGGCCGCCGAATCGCTTCGATGCGCGATATCGAACCGGTTCTCCCCGAACGCATCCGCGGCAGCGATGACGCGATCGCTTACTGCTCCCGACGATTCTCTCGCTTGGCTGCCGATGGCGTGCAAGAGGAATTTCATATCGTTTCGCTCGACACCCAGCACGGCCCGATCGCAAGCCATCGGATCACCGTCGGGACCCTCGATGCGAGCTTGGTCCACCCCCGCGAAGTCTTCCGTGCAGCGATCCGCGACAGCGCCTCGGCGGTCCTGCTCGTGCACAACCACCCCTCTGGGGACCCGACCCCGAGTCGCGAGGACATCGCCGTGACGGACCGACTGAGCAAAGTCGGCGAGCTTGTCGGCATCCGTGTACTCGATCACATCGTCGTCGCCAAAGGGGGAGGCCGCAGCGTCATGGCGCAGAGATAACCACTGCGATACACTCCCCGAGCAACTAGCTAAGAGCAGAACCACGGAACACACCGAACACACGGAAAAACAGCCCTTCTTTTTCCGTGTGTTCCGTGTATTCCGTGGTAGCCCCTTCTTTATCCGTGTGTCCTGCGTGTTCCGCGGTAATGACGACCATGCGCTCGTCATGTGCCTAGCACGGTTCGCCAATCGAGCCCCACCAAATCGTCGTATAACTCGAGGGCGATTTGCCAAAGCCCAGCGAATATGCCCAGTTGCACCTATTCCTGGAAATAGGCGTGAGCCGTACTGCCTGGAGCAAGACTCTTGGGAATCGCTTTCCATTGGCAACCCGTACGTAGTCGGTAGAAAATTGCGTCCGCGACGGATCGTAAATCTCTCCGTGGTCTGCCTCCGAGCAGACAGGTCTCGTAATCAGGCAGAAGCAGACGGATTTTTTCCCACATCGCATCTGGCATTCGGTACGCATCGAAGCTACTCTGTGACTCCATGGTGAGCCCTCCTTGGCTGGTGAAAGTGTGACAACCCTCATATCCAAGGTTGGCTCGCTTTTTTCAATACCAATTAGGTTTTCGGATAGGCTCTTAGAGTTCCAAGACCAAGCTCGCTTGCGACTGCGACTTGATGCCAACCTCGATCCTTGATGTCTGCCCCAATATCTAAAACAGCAGGAGTCAGACCCCAGTTCATTGCTTCCAAATGTCATTGACCCGCAATGAGCCTTGAAACCTAGCTAGGTACATTGCCCTTGGACGTCGAGCGACCACGACGTCGACGTACGTACATCAGCACGCTGCCTCCGATGCCGAAGATCGCCATCGAAGCGGGCTCAGGCGTTACCGTGGCGACTTGTCGAAGTCCGAACTGTCCTGCACCTGTATTCGCGAACGAAAAAAGCTCCATCCTCAAAGTGTAGATTCCGGTAACCCCCACTTCATGCAGCTCTCCAGAGTTTAGAAAGCTAAACAAAGAGCCAACATTCGGATTGATAGACAAACCGGTGAATTGGTCCGAAACAAGTGGCAGTATAAAGTTTGGAGAATTCGGGAATGCCCAAGGTGCTTGCTCCCGTACGGTGAAACTTGTGTTCCAAATTTCAAAGTGATAATCACTCCAGTTGTAAGGTGTCGAGTTGGTGATCTGAAACGTCATCAAGCCGATCTCGTTCGAGGTAAACCCGCTGAAATTGACGATCTTATCGAAGTAGGTTTGTCCTGGCGTTACGATCGCTAGATGACCAGCATCAGGTTGGATCGGAACTAAGGAGTTGTAAGGAATGAGTGTCGATTCCGCGTACGTCTCGGCTACGGTGACTCCGCTAGCCATGCCGGTCTGGGATGTGATGCTCATCGCATCCGTGATGTTTACATCCGTAAGGGTGATCACGCCCGCCGAAGCATCCAACTGGACACCGATGATTGGCAAGCAGGTCAGGGCAAATAGGCTCAAGCGTTGCAAATGACTTCTAAAAAATGTGGTCTTCATGTTTTGACTATTCTTCAAGTGGTGTTAGAAAATGGTCGCACGGTGGCTCTCTGCGTCTCCTGTCGAGATGTCCGAATCGCAAAAACCGATCGTGCAGAGCAAGGAACATTTCAAGAGTTAGCGATGATCCTAAGGAACCGCAAACCGGAAGAGAAAAAGCAGAAAGAGAACAAGGGATCGAATTCGCAAATCAGGGAGATGATTCAGTTTCGATGGCGAGCAACGCTTGCTCTACAGAAGTGGGTTCCTTGGGCCCACAGCACCTCATCCATGAATTTGGACCAGGAATTCTGATCTCCCGACTGTAATCTTTAAAACAAAGGCAGCAAGAACCTGAGGCCAAACGCCCGGAGAAATGGCGGATTCCCTGATGTCCAGTCATCGGATTACTCGAGCTTTCAATCCAGAGAGCACGACGAAATCCGATCGGAAGCACGAACGATCGTTTAACCCGCAGCCAACGGCGAGGAAGTCGCTATTTTGTACTCACGTCGTGCTCAGCATCGCGTCAATTTGCACTAGCTGGGATTTGAGTTCGATGGCGTATTTAAAATGCAGGGTTGAAACACAGCGGCACCAAAGGCCACAGAGGGACTGCTAGTTGGGTTGAACCTCAACCGGTGCAGTCAAGGGCTTGATCGACTCCCCTTTTTTGAATTGCAAGGAACCACGATTCCCAGGTGCATGCAATATCGCGACGGTGTTCTCCTGCATTTCGATCCGGTCGAGAAATATACGGTGGGCCAAATACATCTTCGATTCGACCCCGCGTGCCACCGGAGGTGTCAGCTCCAAATGGATCCAAAGCCATCCTCGTTCGCTCTCCATCCCCACCCATTGCAGCGTGGAACGGTTGCCCATGGGCAAACTCGGATTCCCCTCGGTATCGCTCCGAGGGGTGGATTTCCGCTCCAAGGATCTCATCGGTGCTAATCCCGATACATGCTCGGCAATCTCTTTGGCACTCAACGTCTCAGATAGACTTACCAAAAAGAACTGGTTTTCCAAAAAGTCAACCGCCGCCTTTGGAAAGTTCTCGGACTCTCTTGTAACACTCTCCTTGTGCAAATCGGATAACGCCAATTCCAAATCACGCGGGTGCATTCGCAGGGAAACTTCCCAAGTGCCACTCTCGGCGTTGTGTCGCATCTGACCGATGCAGACATGGAACGGATGACCGGCCTGTGCACTCACCCATCCCAAAACGACCCAAAGCAAGCCGCTGAAAAAACAGATTCGATTCGCAATTCTCATGGTCTCGGATCTTCCGTCGCTAAGCGTTCGTTAAACTCCAGGGCTAAGCTGGCGTTTCTTCTTTTTCCTCTCTTGCTTCTTCTTCGCCGCACTCGACTCCGCGGCCGTTTCGGCTGGCTCCATAGGCTTTTTCCCCTCAAGTCCACCGTCTGGTGCTTGCGACGGCTTGCCCGGGACTTCCTTCGATGGCTCCTTAGCCTCTTTAGCCTCTTTGGTTTGCTGTGCTTCCTTGGCCTCTTGCGCTCGTTTGGCTCGGGACATCGGATTGTCCTCCGAACCCCTGCGCTGGGATTTGAACAATTGGAATCGGGTCGGTTCAAGCACAGGTGGGAAGTGGTTGTTGTCCCGATTGATGTCTGCGGTCTCGCGGTATGGGTCGAGCTCGAATTTGACGATCGGCTGGGCGGTGATCACCAGAGTGTCGCATACCGTTGCATCGACTCGCCATGCCTCTGCTGGAATCCGAACCTCCTTGGTCGATCCGTCCTCAAGCGTCAGCAAAACGATGATAGGCATGACCAAGCCCCCGACATTTCGAAATTGAAGTCGATAAAATCGGTCGGTGTTGGCCAGCAGCTCTTTTTCGTGTTCGGTCATCTGCTCGAGCGATTTTCGGTAAGCCGCCCGCTGCTCGTCGGTCACTGCTCGTGGATCGTACTGGTTGTAGAAATCCTTGAGCTCAGGGAACTGATCGGCTCGTTTGACCAGCTCCTTGTTGCGCTTCTTCGAGAGCGTCGGCAACTGAGCTTCTTTCTTGTTCTTCTCATCGGCAGCGATTTCATCCGGCGTGCGGCGATCGACCATGTACACGTCGATCTTGTCGAGCGAGATATCGCAATGGTCGGTTGTATAGAACCAACCCCGCCAGAACCAATCAAGATCCTTGGCCGTGGCGTCTTCCATCGTACGGAAGAAATCCGCCGGCATCGGACGCTTGAACTTCCATCGACGCGCGTATTCTTTGAACGCAAAGTCAAACAACTCCCGCCCCAGAATCGTTTCCCTCAAGATATTCAAAGCCGTTGCAGGCTTGCTGTAGGCGTTGGGACCAAACTGCATGATCGATTCGCTGTTGGTCATGATCGGGACTTGATTGGTGCTCTGCATATAAGGGACGATCAGTTCCGGTTCGCCTCGTTGGGACGGGTAATCTTGCTCCCACTCCTGCTCGGCAAGGTACTGCAGAAACGTGTTGAGTCCTTCATCCATCCATGACCATTGCCGCTCGTCGCTATTGACGATCATCGGGAAATAGTTGTGACCGACTTCATGGATGATGACCGTAATGAGATCGTACTTGGTAGCAGAGGAATAAGTCCCATCTTCGCGGGGTCGTGGACCATTGAAACAGATCATCGGATATTCCATGCCCCCGACAGGTCCATTGACGCTGATCGCAACGGGATAGGGGTAATCGAAGGTGTATCGACTGTAGACATTAAGTGTATGGATGATCGCGTGCGTCGAGTACTTGCTCCAAAGCGGTTCGCCTTCGTTGGGGTAATAGCTCATGGCGATCACTTCGTTGTCATTGACGCGATGGCCTTGGGCATCCCAGATAAACTTCCTGCTTGTGGCGAAAGCGAAATCGCGAACGGCTTCGGCGCGGAAAATCCAAGTTTTCGTTTGGTCGGTTTTTTCCTTTTCGTTTTCTTTGGCCTCATCCGGGGTGACGATCCAAATCGGCTTATCGGCCGTGCGAGCTTGTTCCAGTCGCTTCCGTTGATCGTCGGTGAGCACTTCGTTTGGATTTTGCAACTCACCTGTAGCCGCGACGATATGATCGGCAGGTGCCGTGATCCGCACCAAGTAGTCCCCAAATTCAAGGGTGAATTCACCTTGGCCTAAATACTGCTTGTGCTGCCAACCGGTCACGTCCGTAAAAGCCGCCAGGCGGGGGAACCATTGGGCGATTTCGTAGATGGCATTGCCATCTTTTTCAAACATCTCGTAGCCGGTTCGCCCGCCGATGTACTTCGAGTTGTTGATCCGATAAGACCACTTGATTTTCATCGAGAATTCCTGGCCGCTTAGGAGCGGCTCGGGTAGATCGATCCGCATCATCGTATCGACGGTGAATGTCTCGAGCCGATTTGCCTGAGCATCGGTGACACTTTCGATGATGCAACGGCCATCGAAGGATTGGCGTTCGAGGATCGAATCGAGCTCGGACATCATCGCGCGGTTTCCGAATCCGATTCGCCCTGACCTCAATCGGTTCGCATCCGAGTCGGAGGCAAAGAGGTTCGGATCGAGCTGGATCCAGAGATACCGCAGTGCATGTGGCGATTGGTTTCGATAACGGATTGTTTCGGAACCGTGGATTTGGTTCTGAGCCTCATCGAGTCGGACATCGATGGTGTAGTCGACGCGCTGCTGCCAGTAATCTGGTCCAGGTTCGCCATTGGCGGCTCGGTAAGAATTTGGGGTTGGGAGGATTTCCTCGAGTTGACGGAATTTGTCTTCTTGTCCGTATTTCCGGTTTGGGAAAGGTTGGCCCAGCGTCGGTTGGCTTATCAACCAAGCTAGGACGATCGAGCAAGCAAAACGGAGTGCAACAGGGGTATTCATGGGGTAGGTGTCTTGGATGGGTTACGGTTTTGTTGGCTTGGGCTCTAGTTTGATCGCTCTTGGGAGGATGTCAAAGAGAACCTAGAAGCTAGATTCAACACATCTGGTTTTTGCGGCGCTTTGGAGCGGACTCGGTCGGGAAAATTCGGTCGTTTTTCTTGTCTCTGAGTTTGCAAGGCGCATAGTATAGGTGTCGGTTACGAGGGAGAAAGAAGCGTACCCGCCAGGAGTAGAGCCTGGTGAAAGTGGCTAAACGTCGTCACGCTCAAAGGGTTTTCGAGCACTTTCTCCCCCCTAATCGATTTCGAACGCTCCGATTTTTAGGATTGGTTTGAACGAATGGACCCCCGCAAGGGGGTTTTTTCGTTGAATCGTCCCCTGTTTCCCGTCAACTAGCTCCCCTGCAGCTAGCTACTCGGCAACTAGCTACTCGGCAACTAGCTACTCGGGGGACTGGTTCCGTGATCTTGGATCCGCTCGATCTGCCCGAGCGTATAGAGCTTGCCTTTGTTGCAGCCTGGACATGATTTGGCTGCCTGCCCCCACTTGCTTGGGCTTTCCAAATTGGACGGCCAGAAGGGCCACGTCCGGCATTGCTTGGGCCGGACTTCGTAGACGCTGCAACCGCGTGTCTTCGGGTCGAGGAAAATGCAGTCGCCATCGGAATATTCGACCAGACTTCTGCGAGCTCCGACGTTCCGAACGAATTTTCGTTCAAAACGGTCCAAATCGTCCTGCATGCCGATCTTTTGTGCGATCGATTCGATTTCCTCTTGGTCGACCCATACAAATCCGGTTTGGGGCCCCGAGCAGCAATTGCCACATCCGGTGCACTCGAAGGCCAAGCCAGCTCGATACCAAGGAAGCGATGGACGATGTTCCGAATCCTGACTGCTTGAGTCATAGGAATCGGAATGTTCAGACAAAGGATCGTGTTTGGGCATCTTGAGCTTACTCGAGTTCGCTCCGAAGCATCACGCTCAGCCCAAAGACTTCTTCGAAAAGATCGCCGCTCTGACGGATCGTGAGTTGTTCGAGCGAGACGTCTTCGCTCCCGCGGGTGACAATCACCAAGCGATTGTCTTCTTTCAAACAGCGGATGGTCCCGATCCGTTGAGAGCGTGATTCATTCAGGGCAATGGCCAGTCTCAAGAGGGCTGATAGTTTGGCTACCGCGATACGGTCATTGCGATCGAGCGTCGAATAGCCTTCGTGCTCGGGTTGTGGCGAGGATCGTCGTTGGTATCGCACAACGAGCGAGAGCAGGAGTTGATCTCGATCCGACAGCCCGAAGAGTTCGCTGTGGCGGATGATGTACATCGCATGTTTATGATGGGATCGACTGCTGATGAAGCTCCCGATTTCATGGAGTATCGCAGCCAGATATAATATCAGCTCCATGCGTTGATCGAGCTGGTGTTCCTGCATCAGGTCCGAGAACAATTTTCGACACAGGGTCGCGACGTGCCTCGCATGGGATTCGTCGAACGCAAAGCGTCTTCCAAGGTTAATTGCGGATCG
>Ga0209229_10001053_pt1 | contig 11346 bp, 6 predicted proteins | sample SanBayMetagenome_FD_187466 | JGI IMG/M metagenome (GOLD analysis project Ga0209229, IMG submission 187466) | Freshwater and sediment microbial communities from dead zone in Sandusky Bay, Ohio, USA (SPAdes) (version 2) | ecosystem: Environmental > Aquatic > Freshwater > Lentic > Sediment | place... | reverse complement strand
ATCTGTCAATCAGCATAATTTTTGTGTCTAAATTTTATATTGCTGGCGCAAATACTTGAACAATTGGCAGCGTTTGCTGGCTTACTGCACACTATATATAGTGTGCCTGCGTAAGTCCTGTTCAAGTTATTGAGAACAACTCAAAACTCTTATTTAATCGGGTTTTGAGAAAATTTGTGAATCCCCCAGGAATTTTGCTCCCGCTTCGATTCCCGAAAAATAGGAACAAGAAAAAAAATTTAAGATGGGTTCCTCCGACGAAGGAGGTGATTCAGTAACAACCACTGCGGTCATCCGCATCCTGAAAACAGGATTGAGGCTTCGGGTTATGTTCCTCTTCCCTAAGCCCTACTCAATATTGCTGGGAGCGTACCTGTTTGGTGTATAAAGGATAATAGGACACCCTTATACTCAAAACCTTCCCATCTACCATGAGGAAACTGCTAGTAGATGGCAGCATCATGAGCGGGTAGTTACCAGGGCCAGAAAGCAAAACTGTATTCCTACAGTCAAACTAACCCAGATTTTTCACAGTACATTGGCTCCGAAGAGCATGAACTGCGACGCTGTTGTTTTTATTATTATATTGATGAATTGGTCAAATGTCAGGGGGAATGATCAAAATCTTTAATTCGCCATACGAATTAAATGACGGTGACTATTTTTATAAGCTTTCGGTAAGTGTTCTAAGGGATCATATTCTAAACGACGACCCATTGCGTTTGCAATTAACTCCATTAGCAGTTGAGTCCGAGTCACTAAAAATCCTTCAAAGTCGTCTCGACGGAGTAAATAGGGGTCAATGGCGTGCGATCGCAAAATTTCATCTAATTGTCCCCTAAATTTGTCATCTACATCCTAAAATGTTTTTCTAGAATTCCAGATGAATAAAATTTTTATTTTTTTTGAGTGACAGAAGTTTTAGTTCTGTGGTGATAGGTTGCGATCGCCATATCCCTAGCTTTTTCTTGGGGAGTGCCTTCTAGGGGTTGTTTTCCGTCTTCTATCACAATCCCCAGTTTTGCCGCTTGAGCTTGAATATTGTCTCTTAATCGTCCATAACTCCATTGATGAACGTTGACCCGATATTCTTTGGCGTATTTCTTTTGACCTTCAATATACCCAGGAATTTTTTGTTCCGCTTTAGCTTGAATTTCGCTTTGGAGTTGTTCACGGATTTCTCTTAATTGGGGTAAAACAATACTACCAACACGGTAGGATTCGGCTAATTTAACAATGGCTTTTGCTAATAATCGATCAACATATTCTCCTAGTTGAGATTCACCGCTTTGATCAGGATTTGCCCGTTGTTGGGATTTACGACGCTGTTGGGAAAGTTCACGCTTTTGTTGACGTTGGCGGTTGAGGAGTTTGTAATTTTCCCCTAGAAGTTGTTTAAGACTACGATATGCGATCACTTGTTTTGTGGTGGCATCGACAATCGCAACAGTAGCAGGATGTTCTAAACCCATTGCCACCCCTAACAAAAGATGGGGTTGACCGGAATACAACGGTTGACTCGGACGAGGAAAGGGATTATCGAGTCGAGCGAGGGTTGAGTTTTTCCGTTGGATGAATTTTTGTTGTTGTTGGGTGAGATCCCCTTTCTCGTTCATCTTCGTGAGAATTTGAGAAACTTCAATGGCTTTTTCTTGGCGAACTTGTTCTGTGCCTTCAGCCGTCCATAAACGGGTGTCTAAGGTGCAGTACAGGGTGAGGTGATGAATTTCCCAAGGTTGACCTTTCCCTGTTCCCTGCTGCCATGCAATGCGTCCTGAACGGAGGGTAAATAGTGCGCTGGAATGCTGGTTTTTACTGGAGCGTTTGATTTGTTGATCGTCGTAAAAACGCTGAAAATAGTTGAGTTGACGTTGATCGCAATAGATTTCAAATCGGTATTGACCTAAACCATTGAAGTGAACAAAAAGGCGACCTTTCTCGTTTTTACTCCAAGTCAGGTCTTCATTGGTTTCGTATGCGACGGGAAAGGGGATATCTTGAGTTTGAGTGAGTAGAATATCTTGCCAAATTTTCGCTTCTATATTGTTTTTGGGTTGGGTTGCGACCGCTAAATTCAGAGTCTCTAACCATTGTTGTCCGGTTAAATCTCGTCCTTTGGGATAACGGCTTTCCAGTTGTTCGGTCAGTCGTTCAATTTGGATTTCCACTTTTCGGCGACGTTGGGTTAATTTTTTATAATCTTCTATATCCTCTGGCATTCGACCATAATTTTTGAGCAGATAACAAATAGCAGTACGGGTTAAAGAATCGGACTCTGGTGTATTGTCATTGAGAATGAATAAGGTACGCATCTGATCTGAATTGGAGTCTAAGGAAGCGAGAATCTCACTTGCTTTAGTTCGGATTTGTTCTAAACTACAATGGCTTTCTTGGATTAATTGTTCATCGGTTTTGAGTTGGTTTAACCAACGTTGTTTTGCTTTGAGTTGAAAATCAAGTCTTTGTAGGCTTTTTAACCAGGATTTAGAGATGCGTTCTACCAGAGCGATCGCACTGATATAAAATCGGCTGGGTTGATGCTGAAAACGAGGATCGGTTTTTAGAGTGTTGCAAAATTGTTTGATTTGTCCCCCAGGGATTTTCCCTTTTTCCCGCCAAGTTGGAAATTCGGGATGCTGACAAATTTGATGCAGGAGTTCATTAATTAATGGGGTGTTGCGTTCTGCCATTAATTTCCATAATGATTCATAGGTCATGGCATTGGCAACGAGACGACATTGGATTGTAATTTGGCTCATTTCACTTTAAAAATATTAAAGTTTAATACAAACATAAATTTATTGTATAAAAACCGATTTAAACTTGTGTATAGGTCAGAACGTTTGTGATCAGTTGATTAAGCCTAGTAACAAACACAAATGAACCAGGAACCTGAGTCCATAACTAGACAACAGAGGATTAACGCTAAACTTAGGTCAGTCAATCCCCAGTGGACGATTATCAAATATCGGCAGGGGTTAGATACTTCCACGCTTCAACATCATGCTGTTGAGGAATATCCCACAGCTAACGGCCCTGCGGATTATGCGTTATTTGTGAAAGGGCAGTTGATAGGGATGATTGAAGCTAAAAAAGTATCTGTTGGCGCACAAAATGTCCTTGGACAAGCTAAACGCTACTCACGGGGGGCTTTTGACGGTGTGGGAAATTGGCGAAGTTATCGAGTTCCTTTTCTCTACTCGACTAATGGAGAAATCATTTATTTCTTAGATGTTAGAAACGAACGGAATATCTCTCGCAAAATCACTAATTTCCACACTCCCGATGCTTTAATAGAAAAGTTTGAAGATGATCAAACTGCCAGTTATACTCAATTACAAAATACTCCCATTCAACGCATTGATCGGTTGCGTCCTTATCAAGAAAATGCGATCGCAGCAACGGAAACAGCAATCATCCAAGGTAAACGTGCTTTACTGGTTGCTATGGCAACAGGGACAGGGAAAACCTTTGTTACAGTCGCCCAGATTTATCGGCTCCTAGAAGCTAAAGTTGCCAAACGGATTTTATTTTTAGTTGACCGGAGAGCTTTAGCAGCGCAGGCGGTCAGAACCTTTGCTTCCTTTAATACGCCCAGGGGAAATAAATTTAATCAAGAATACGAGATCTATAGTCAACGGTTTCAGCGAGAAGATTTTGGCGAAGATGAACCCTTTAATCCGCAAGTTTTACCCAGTTCCTATTTAACAGCACCTCAAGCGAATCATACCTTTGTTTATGTTTCAACGATTCAACGGATGAGCATTAATCTGTTTGGGAAAGGTAGCATTGATCCGGCTGAAGACGGTGATCTTGATGATGAAGGGGATGCCGAAAATTTGGATATTCCTATTCATGCTTTTGATTTAATTATTGCGGATGAATGTCATCGAGGATATACCGCCAAAGAAACCAGTGCTTGGCGAAATACACTGGATTATTTTGATGCGATTAAAATTGGATTAACAGCAACTCCAGCAACTCATACCTTATCTTTATTTAAAGAGGTGGTTTATCGTTATACCACTGAACAAGCGATCGCAGATGGTTATTTAGTGGATTATGAAGCGGTTTATATCAATTCTAAAATTCGCATCAATGGAGCTTTTCTGCGAGAAGGGGAACAAGTCGGCGTAGTTGATACCGAGACCGGACAGGAGATTTACGACGAGTTAGAAGATGAACGGGAGTTTTCAACGACGGATATAGAACGTAAAATTACTGTACCGGATAGTAATCGAAAAATTATTCAACAAATTGCGACTTATGCAGAAAAGCATGAGCAAGAAACGGGGAATTTTCCGAGAATTTTGATTTTTGCTGTTAATGATTTACCCCATCGATCCCATGCAGATCAAATCGTTGGAATCTGTAAAGAAGTGTTTGGGCGAGGGGATGATTTTGTTGAGAAAATTACAGGAAGTCCGAGTGTTGACCGACCTTTACAAAAGATTCGAGAATTTCGCAATCGTCCTCAACCTAAAATCGCCGTAACGGTTGATATGTTGACAACAGGGGTCGATATTCCGAGCTTAGAATTTGTGGTGTTTATGCGTCCGGTCAAATCTCGGATTCTCTGGGTACAAATGTTAGGACGGGGAACACGGCTTTGTGATGAAATTAATAAAACTCACTTTAAAATTTTTGATTGTTTTGGCGGTTCCTTGATTGAATATTTTGCTAAAACAACGGATTTTAACATCGAACCTCCGCGCAAAGATCCAGTTCCCGTTAAGAATGTGATTCAGAAGATTTATCAAAACATTGACCGAGATTATCATGTTAAATCTTTAGTCAAGCGTTTCCAACGAATTAACCGAGGGATGAGTGATGAGGCGCGACATCTGTTTGCAAATTATATTCCTGATGGGGATATGGGTAGATTTGCAGGGGAGTTAACCCAACGCATTGAGCAGGATTTTACCAATACTTTTCAGCTTTTGCAAAATCAAGGATTTCAAGATTTATTGGAAAATTACCCTAGAGCAAAACAGAATTTTCTGATTGCTTATGAACAGGAGGATATTGTTACTTCTGAAATTAAAATTCAAGGACAAAAACCTGAAGATTATTTAGATAGTTTTTGCCGTTTTGTCCAAGAAAATCCTGAACAGATCGAAGCGATCGCAATTTTACTACAACGCCCGAAAGAATGGAAACCAGAAGCCCTCAACGAACTGCGGGAAAAACTGGGGCGAAACCAGTTCCGAGAACCAGATCTTCAACGGGTGACTCAGTTGGTGCATAATAAAGCTTTAGCGGATATCATCTCAATCGTGAAACGGGCTGCCCGTGCTGAGGAACCGATTTACACGGCGACAGAGCGAGTAGACAACGCGATCGCATCTGTGATGGTGGATAAGTCGTTTACTGAGGAGCAGTTGAAATGGTTGGGTTATATCCGAGAGCATTTGATCCAAAATCTGACGATTGAGATGGATGATTTTGAGTACGCCCCAATCTTTGAACGAGTTGGGGGTAAAGGGAAGGCGAAAAAAGTGTTTGTAGGTGAACTGGAAGCATTGATAGAAGAAATTAATGCTGCGATCGCTGCTTAAATCCTAATATATCTAATTATTGCATAATAGAGTTTTGAGAGTTTTTATGGGAGAAGCATTATGACTATCCTTTCAAGATTATCTGGTATTAATACAGAAAATTATAAGAAGCTAGAATATCTTTTAAAAAGGGGCAATTGGGAAGAAGCTGATAGTGAAACCGCTAGATTAATGCTTCTAATAGGGACTGATAAAAAGAGAGAAATTCCGTATCTTAATCAAGAAGAGATTAAAAATTTTTCTTATCCTGACTTATTGGCAATTAATGTATTGTGGAATTATTATGGTGGTGATACATTTGGGTTTACATCTCAAGCTAATCGATGGGAATCAATTATTAAATATATACATAAAAAACAACATTCTCTAGCTTTTTTAAATTTAATTTGTGGACACTTTAATTGGTTAGTTCTTCAAGAAAATAAATTAATTATTAATTCTTCAGATGATATAGAGAAACCTGTCAGATATCTTCCTCGTTGGAGTTTAGCAATAATTCCAGGCCCAAGAAGTTTTGATATTGTTTGGAAACCTGGATTAGAGGGGCTTGAAATGTTGAATAGATATATACAAATTTGGGGAACAGGTGGCAATTCTGTAAAAATGGTTGATTCTTTTGACCTACTTTTTAAAGATAGAGAAATTAGTATCCTTAAAGATTTCTTTTCACTTGTAAGCAATTCTAAGTTAAATGAAGAAACTATTAAAATAACTCATAATATAGGTTCCAGTCAATTAGATCAAAAGCCGTATCAAGAATTCTCAAATATAAAAAATTCTTCCAATATTTCAGAAGATGAAAGTATTGAATCTACTAAGTCAGAAATTGAATCTATAGGTGAACAGCTTGATGAGGCAGGAGACTTTACACCAACAAACCGAGAGGAAACAAGAAAGCGAATATCACGTTGGATCGCTCAACGACGAGGACAACCAAAGTTTCGCAAAGACTTGCTTGAGGCTTACAACTATCGCTGCGCTATTACTGGCTGCAACGCAGAAGAAGCCCTAGAAGCTGCTCATATCATTCCTTACTGTGAAACTGAAGATAATGCTATCTACAACGGTTTGCTCTTACGCGCTGACATACATACACTTTTTGATCTTAACCTGATTGCTATAGCTCCAGGTGATAACTATCCAGAGGATGTAGAGAACCTTACCATACACGTTGCGCCTAGCTTACGAGAAACCTCTTACGGTGAATTGCATAATAACCCAATAAAATACCTCCCCAAACATAAATCAGACCTACCTGATAAAGATGCTCTTTTATCCCGTTGCCAACAGTGTAGTTGGTTTATATAAAACAAAACCTACCTATAGGGATTTAAAATGAAGTTTGCCAACACGAGCTTTGCCTGTGTCGCAAAAGGAAAATAATTATGTCTGATGTTGTAAATAAGCTGTGGGGGTTTTGTCATACCCTGCGTCATGATGGAATCGATTATGGGGACTATATTGAACAATTGACTTATCTGCTATTTCTGAAAATGGCTGATGAGAAGGAAATTGATATTCCTAGAATTAAGGTTTTTAGGGATAAAAGCAAAGGGGAAGACAGGACAACCCTTGCGTCAAACTCAACTCAGGAAGAAACCAAAGCTGCGGACTGGAATAGCCTCAAATCTCTATCGGGGAATGATTTAACGGATCATTATCTGGATGTACTCCGCACCCTACGAGAAGCGCCTGGAATTTTAGGGGATATTTTCGCTCAGTCGATGCCTCGTTTCAATAATCCTGTTAATCTAAAAAAAATCATCAATATGATTGATGATGAGGAGTGGACTTCTCTGGATGTGGATGTGAAGGCTGCTGCGTTTGAGGGGTTGTTGGAAAAAGCCGCCAGTGAAGGGAAAAAGGGAGCAGGACAATATTTTACCCCTAGAGTGTTGATTCAATCTATTGTGCGGGTGATGAAACCTAATCCTTTGGTAAGTCCCCAGTTTAAGATTTGTGATCCCGCTTGTGGGACGGGTGGGTTTTTGGTTTGTGCTTATCAATGGTTATTGGAAACGACAGAAAGAGTGTTTGACCGTAAGGATATTAAACGAATTAAAACTCAAACTTATTATGGTCAAGATTTGGTTCCCCGTCCTCGAAGATTGGCGCTGATGAATTTATTTTTACAAGGATTAGAGCCTAAAATTTATCTAGGGGATGCGATTTATGAGGCGGATAGTGGCGATCGCTATGACTGTATTTTAACTAATCCGCCGTTTGGAACTAAGGGCGCGAACCAAGCACCGGATCGAGATGATTTTACCATTGAAACCAGTAACAAACAGTTGAATTTTGTTCAGCACGTCATCACGATTCTTAAACCTGGGGGACGAGCGGCGCTGGTTTTACCCGATAATTGTTTATTTGAAGATAAGGCGGGGGAAGTGTTTAAAATTTTGATGCAGGATTGCAATTTACACACGGTTTTAAGATTACCTAGAGGGACGTTTACACCCTATTCCCAAGGAGTAAAAGCAAATGTGGTGTTTTTACAGAAGGGTTTACCGACGGAAAAGGTGTGGATTTTTGATGCTCGGTCTAATGTCCCTGGTATTACTAAAAAAGAACGTCCATTAACGCCTCAGCATTTTGCGGAGTTTGAGCAATGTTATGGGGATGATCCTGATGGGAATAGTCCGAGAAAAGATTTAGGACTGGAAGGGCGGTTTAGGTGTTTTAATATTAGTGAGGTTAAGCAACGGGATTATAAACTTGATATTACTTGGTTGAAAGATGAAAGTTTAGAGGATGCTGATAGTTTACCCGATCCGCAATATTTAGCGAGTGAGGCGATTACAGAATTAGAAGCAATTGTTGATAATTTACGGGATATTTTGGAATTTATTGATATTACTGAGGATGATTAATGATTAAAATTCTTGACAGTTGGTGCTGGATCAATCTTATAGAAATATGTGATATAAAAACCGGAAAAAAAGATGTAAATGAAGGCAATCCAATCGGCGCATATAATTTTTTTACCTGCGCTGCTGAACCTCTTAAAAGTCATACATATTCTTTTGAAGGAGAGTCTATTTTACTTCCTGGGAATGGTGCTAATGTAGGGCTTGCTTTGTATTATAATGGTAAATTTGAAGCTTACCAAAGGACTTATATTCTCAGTAACTTTCAAGTTTACTGTAAGTTTATTTTTTATTATTTAAAGGCTTTTTGGAAAACAAGTCTGGAAGATAAGCAATATGGTTCTGCCACCAACTATATTAGGCTTGGAAATATTACTGATTTTAATATCCCTATTCCCCCCCTCAACGAACAACGTCGCATTGTTGAAAAACTGGAAAAACTGTTAGCTAAAGTTGATACCTGTAAACAACGACTCGACAAAATCCCCAATATTCTCAAGCGTTTTCGTCAATCTGTTTTAGCGGCGGCGTGTTCCGGTCGTTTAACGGCTGATTGGCGAGAAAATAATCCTGATGTTGAATCTGCATCAGAATTGTTAGGCAAAAGTGTTCAAGAAATTTTGTTTGAATTACCGCAAAATTGGTATTTAGTTTCAGTTGCGGATGTTATCAAAAATTTAAAATATGGAACCTCAAAAAAATGCTCTTATGATTCACAAGGTATTCCTGTATTACGGATTCCTAACGTATCTAATGGAACTATCGATCACTCAGACTTAAAGTATGCAGAATTTTCAGAAAAAGAGTATGAGGAACTCAAACTAATTCAAGGAGATATTTTAATTATTAGGTCAAATGGGAGTGTCTCATTAGTTGGAAAATCAGCAATTATAGGCAAAGCTGAAATAGATTTTGCCTATGCAGGTTATTTAATTCGGTTACGTCCTAATTGTCAATTAATTGATCCAACTTATTTAAACATGGTTTTATCTAGTTATGAAGTTCGATTACAAATTGAAATACCAGCTAGATCTACAAGTGGAGTCAATAATATTAATAGTCAGGAAGTAAAACAGCTTAAAATTCCAGTCCCACCACTCGCCGAACAACAAGAAATTATCAACCGAGTTCAAACCCTGTTTAAACTAGCTGACCAAATCGAACAACGCTACCAAAAAGCTAAAAACCACATTGACCAACTCACCCAATCAATTCTCGCCAAAGCGTTTCGGGGTGAACTGGTTCCCCAAGACCCCAACGATGAACCCGCATCCGTCCTATTAGAACGCATTCGCGCAGAACGGACTAAACGAGAAACCGAAACCGCTAAAAAATCCACAGGTCAAAAAGGGAAGCGACGCAGTAAGAAAACTGAACCACAACCCTCAGAACCTATTCCCAACCCAAAGAAAAAACCAGAAATTCAGAATATAATTACTCAAAATTCCTCTAAAGAAGAGGAACAGCAGGAATTAGAATTCATTCAGTTAGAGTTACCCTTGTCGCAATATTGAGCCTGTAATTTACTAACAATGCAAGTTAATGTTGGTAGTGACACAGAGGAATGATCATGACTACCTTATCTATATTGGATATTGAAGAGTTAGCCGAAGGTTGTGATATTGAAGCAAAGAAGGCAGCAGGTCGTGATGGACAAGGCGAACTACCTAAAAGCTTCTTTGAATCTTACGCTGCTATGGCTAACACTTATGGTGGTGTAATCTTTTTGGGAATTGAGGAGGAGCCAAAAGGTAAATTTGTTGCTACAGGTATTGGCGATCCGCCTCACGTTCTCAAATCACTCTGGGATGGGTTGAACAATCCCCAGCAGATCAGTGTTAATTTGCTCAATGATCGGATGGTGGATGTTATTGAAGTACAAAGTAAGCAAGTTATTCGCATAGAAGTCCCAAGAGCATCCCGAGCGCAACGCCCAGTATACAAAGGGCAGAATCCGTTAAAAGGCACTTATCGTCGCAACTACGAGGGAGACTACCTGTGCGATGAAGAAACTGTTAAACGAATGATGGCAGAGCAGGTTGAGGATGCAAGAGATAGTCGATTATTAGAAAACTTTGGTTTCGATGACTTAGATGAAAATACTCTAAAAGTTTATCGAAATCAGTTTAAATCAACCAAACCGACTCATCCTTGGTTGGATTTAGATGATCAAGAATTTCTCCGCTCTCTTGGTGCTTGGAAACGCGATCGCCACACAAAAAGTGAAGGACTGACACTAGCGGGTTTGTTGATGTTTGGCAAACTCCCATCAATTCTTGAGGCTGTACCTAATTATGTAGTGGATTATCAAGAACATCCAAAACCAGGAACGGAAGCCAGATGGGTTGATCGCGTTACTACTGATGGAACGTGGTCAGGCAACCTTTATGACTTTTACCGAAAAGTTATTCAAAAGCTATTTTCAGACCTAAAAGTACCTTTTAAACTTAAAGGTACAGAACGAGTAGATGAAACACCAGTACATGAAGCCTTACGCGAAGCATTAGTTAATACATTGATCCATGCAGATTTCACCGGGCGAGTATCAATTTTGATTGTAAAGCGGCCAGATATGTTTATATTTCGCAACCCTGGAACAATGCGATTATCCTTAGAAGATGCGTTGCGTGGTGGTATAAGTGACTGTCGTAATCGTAACTTGCAGAAAATGTTCCAACTTGTAGGTCTTGGTGAACAGGCAGGCTCAGGTATACCCAAGATTTACCGTAATTGGCAACAGCAAGACTGGCGATTACCTCAGTTACTAGACGTAGTGGAACCAGAGCAAACTTTATTGGGAATGCTCATGGTCAATCTCCTACCAGAAGAAACTTTAACAGAATTAGATGAACGCTTCGGCTCATCATTTCGAGAGTTATCAAATGACAAGCGGCTGGCTTTAGCCACAGTAGCCATTG
>Ga0209229_10001052_pt1 | contig 11346 bp, 18 predicted proteins | sample SanBayMetagenome_FD_187466 | JGI IMG/M metagenome (GOLD analysis project Ga0209229, IMG submission 187466) | Freshwater and sediment microbial communities from dead zone in Sandusky Bay, Ohio, USA (SPAdes) (version 2) | ecosystem: Environmental > Aquatic > Freshwater > Lentic > Sediment... | reverse complement strand
CTTCTCTGATTTTCTCAGAGGATGATTTTAATTCTTTTTCCATGTGATTAATATTTTCAGCAAAGATAATAGATTTTTGCATATATGACAATAAAAGTTATTAACAATTATCTGTTGACTCATTATTAATACCCTTCAAAGGTGTTTTATATTTCTTCTTAAGGTATTTCAACTTAACAATGAACTTAGGCATTTCGGGTTTGATTCTCATAAGGCATATAGCTTTTAAAATTTTTAATTAAACTTATTATCCATTTAGAAACATTATATTCATTAGCTAAATCATTACCTATTCCATGATAAGGATTTTTTAATTTTTCTCTTATTTCTAATACTAAATTATTTGTTAATTTTCTCCTTGAGTTTATCCTTCCATTATTTTTGTATCCATGTAATGAATTATAAGAATAAGAACACCATTCTAAATTAGATATATCATTGTTCAATCGATTTCCATCTTTATGATTAACACATTTTTCATTATTTGGATTTTCAATGAAATGAATTGCAATAAGTCTATGCAATGATTTTGTTGTTGTTTTACCGTTTTTTGATAATTTATAAACAAAATAACCTTTTAAATCTATTTGTTTTTTAATAATTTTATCAATAGTAGTAAAAGTTCCTGGAGTATTTCTTTTTAAAGATTTTACATCACCTTTTTTATTAATTTGATATATTCCTTCATATCCAATTACATCTTTCCAAATTTCCATAAAGTAAAAACCCCATCAATCAGAGGTGGACGTCTCATCATGACAGGGATTTTTTAAATTTTTTATTAGCAGCGTCCACTCTACTAATACAAATATACTAAATTTTACTTACAAAATCATTATACCAAATAACAAAATCATCAAAATTCCTAACAATTATATAAACCCCACCTGCATTCTCAATGGCTTGTTGATACTGTTTTTGTGCTTCACTTTGTTTATCTTTTTGCTTAATTTCAATCTTAACTGACCTCCCTCTGATAGTAGCTGAGATATCTGCTGTTCCTTTGGTGCTTTGTCCAGGTGTCCACTTACCTGGCATTTGCTTAGTATAAGCCAACTGACCTGAGCCCACTTGTATCTTAGCACCTTCCCTGTACTGACCTTGAGATGATATTCTCTCAGCTTGACCTCCCATGAACTGCACCCATGCAATCACACACTTTGTCAAAGCATTGGCAGAGTTATCCTTCCAATCAGTCTTTGGGATGTATGACTCAGGGATGTTAGGGTACTTAAGTTTTAAGCTCTCCATCATGAGAGCATTGAGTTTGTCTTTGTTTAGTTTATTCATGATATATGATATAATATGTGACTTAATTTATCAACTCCTTTTGGGTAATATCCAAACCATTGAGGCTCGCAGTTCTTAATAATCTTGAGTACCTTCTCTTCCAAATCTCTAAGTCTATCAATTTCCTCCTGGTATCCCTTAATGATATCAATATAGGATTTGTTGAGTCCTGCCTGTATGTCATTTTCAATTCGTAATTTTTCTTGATATTCTCTAATTGACTGCTCAATGATTGGTATTTGTTCTTCAAATTCTCCAATTCTATCTGAAGTGTGTTTAATTTTGTCACTATAAATTCCATTGTTAAATACTCCTGTTGATGGTGAGAGCTCTTCAATTTTTCTTCTATATTTCTCTTTAATATTTCGTACTCTTTTTTCTCCATCTCCTCTCTCTCTTGAAATTTGCTCTCTAATTTCTGCAATTTTTCCCTCTCCATCTTGTATCCTTCGTGCAAGTTCACTAATTTCTGTAACTCCGATGATATCATCTCTTTTAGGGATTTGATTTCCGTTCTCATCTATATAAATTTTAAAGGTTAATATTTGATTTTTCTCTATAAATTCCTGCTTTTTGTCACTTATGTCACTTGTTTTGATTATCTCAATCACACATGGAGTGCCACATGGGAGCTCTGCCATGACATCTGCTCTGAATTTACTGTCAACAATTCGTATCTCTTCTTTTGGATTTACTAAAAACACCTTATAATCTTTGATATTTATACACTGTTTTTCAAGTATTTCAAATTTAAACTGCTTATGTTCAAATGATTCTGAGTCTTTATCATGTGAATATTCATAATCAACTCCATTGATATTGATTTTTTGATTAGACAGTGTCCTCCAATGGTCAACTTGCTTAGGCAGATTATATAATAAATTTAATTCAATCTGCAATCCTGGATCTAAATACCATTTTCTGTGATTCAAAGTAACTGCATTCTCAATTGAAATCATATTACCATACTCATCATAAGCATAAGGATATTTGTTTGTTCTCTTAGAATGGAATGTCCTCATCTTTTTTAGTATTTAGAATGTCTGATTTTATTTCATAGTATCTTTGTCCATTACTTGATACATTTTCAAATTCAATTTTCTTAAATTCAAAGTAAGCTCTAATCCATGAGTTGAAATTTCTATTAGTAAGCCACTTTTTGAAGTCCTCATACTCTGAAATGAACGTCTCATACCATTGCTTGTAGTTTATCTGTTGCCCAGGAGTGAACTTTTTATCATCCATCCAATCAACAAACTCCTTAGATGTTTGATTGATTAGCTTTCTTATCTTTAAATTCTTATGTTCATAAGATACAAGTCCATGTTCAAGATAATATTGAAGGCAGTTTATCATGAAATGGTCAAACCTTGCCCACTCATCAGTATCCCAATCATCAAACAGCATACAGTTAAACTCATCTAATGGTGATTTATGAGCTCCAAAGTAACTTGATAACTCAACTTCAAACATTCTACGTTCAAATGAGCCACCTTCTGCTCTGATTGTATAGTTAGTTGAAATCAATACCTTTGGAGAGTCCTTAACAGGTAACTTAACAGCATCCTTGCCTTTGTATTCAATGGTAATTCCTTCTGTAATAATGCTAAACAACTTCTCAAAATCAAAGTTTTTCTTAACATCATCGAATGCTAATACCTGGCAGTCAGTTGAGACAGTCTGATAAGGGAAGGATTTGTTAAAATCAAATGTTTTACCATCAATAGTAGATACTTTTTTCATGTGACTTATGGCATTTGTCAGCAATCCCTTACCACTTCCCCCATTAGGATTCTCAGATATTACCTCATCATTTAGAATGATAGCCTTATTATTTGCATTTGTCTTATACGAATGGAGTAAATATCCTATGACTGACTTCATGCTGTTGTATCTCTCTACCTCTTGACCTGAGATTAACCAAAGGAATGTTCTAAACATACTCTCATGATGGTCCTCTGTAATGAAATCTCTCTTAATAACTTGGTCCTTCCAAATATAGAAATCAAGCTCATCATAATCATATATCTCATATCTATCCTGATAAACTTTGACAGCGTTATTTTGATAATATATCATAGCAAAATCCTTCTCATCCTTTAAGAAGTCAACATCTGCTGTATCAATCATTGATAAGTATGGTGTTGTGAATAGCTTTGTCCTATTGGCACATAGATTAAATACATCAATCTCATTAGCTGCCTCTAAATTTCTAATCACATGGTCCTTTATCTTATATTCATTTACCTCTTCAAGGAAGTTGTCTGCCTTAGATATAAACACAAACGTCTTATCATTACCAACAGGATAATATTTATAGTAATTCAATGACTGTAAGTATAACTTCATTTTGAATGAGTTAATTTGCATCTTACCATCTGAGCTATATTCCCAAAATTCATTTATTTTAGTATTCTCTTTGATGATACTAATTTCATTATTCAATTTTTCTACATCAATATCAGAGAACTGCTGTTGTATATCCTTCTCTTTTTTGCCACTCATGACCATTGCCATAAGTTTCTTTTTTCGAGGCTTATCCTCAAAATGCTTTGTATTAAATTGAGAAGTTAGCTTATAGGCTGAGTTAATTATACTTGTAATTTCAGAAACAGGAAAGCCATTTTCAGAATATCTTGAGCAGTAAGTCATAGCAGTCTGCTTGTTGATACCAAAGTCATTGAATGCAGCAGCTAATTTAAAAACTGAGTTATTCCTTGCATTCCTATCATAGTGCTTTTGAAACCAAATGACCAACTTATTAGCTATAACATCCTGATCATTGATAGGTATATTAGTCACATCCCCTATCTCAATAGGCTCAACATCTAACACCTGGATAGATGGAGTATAAATCTCTGCATCTAAGTTGACATATATCAGTGGATCATAAGACTCAAAGCAAGCTCTTGAGATGTCCTTCCCTGATTGGTCCAGGTTAGGATATTTCTCCTGTATTGTATTGAATATATTTTTAAATTCATTATCATTGGTAATAATAGGTATTCTATAAAGGACCTTCACCCCATTTCGAGGTGATATCCATGCAGAGAACACATAATTATCTGACTTAATATTCTTTTTAAATTCCTTAGCCTCATCCAATGTATTGAAATCATCAAAATCAAGGACCATTAAACCTGATGCTTTTTTCAATCCTACTTTTGACCTGGTGTTGAACTGACCATTAAAACAAACGACAGGCAATTGAACTTTCAAGAACTTTTGTTCATTCTCATCCTCTGTATTTCTAATCTTTTCAACTAATTCTTTTGATGCTCCATCCTTTATTCTATCTAAAAAATAACCAACATCTTTATTTAGTTTTGGTGCAGTGTCTGTGACTTGTTTAAAAAATGATACTTTCATAATAGTGATAAAAAAACCCCTTAACTCCTTTGGGGTCTGACTTCCAAATTCATTAAGAGGTTTAATAACGTCTTTTAGTTCTATTTTGTCAGACCGAACCGTTCACAAAAATAACTATTATTTTAATATGTACTACAAATGTACTGAAATATTTTTCTTTGTGCTGAGTTTGTACTGATTAAAATATTTATTATCAATTACTTATCTATAAATAGCACAAAAAAACAAAAAAATTCAGTTCAAAAAAACCTATAAAAAAAATGATTGATAAAAATATATATATAATAATAAAAAAAATATAGTAATATATATACTATATGTAATAGGGGTTGAATTGTACTTTTGTGCTGAGGTTAACTTGTTGATTTTCAATTATACTTAAAAATTGATAGCACAAAAAAAGCCCCAAGCTACTGCTCAGGGCTTAAACATCAATCACATCTCCTCACCATCATCCAAGTGAGGAGGCAAAGGTAAGTTTTTATATAGATTATTTTTCAATCTAAACTTAATTTTTTTCAACATCTCAAATGAGTAGCAGTTCTTAATGTCCTCAATTAGGTCATACTGAGGAGATAACTGCTCAAATTTAAGCCTCTCCATCTCAGTGCATTCATAGTAGATGTGATCATTCATCTCAGTAAACATCTTGTGAGTCTTAATACCATGCATGATGCTGACATGGTCTTTGTCAAAGATATCGCCTATCTGTTTATAAGTCATCCCTTGAAGTCTTAGGAGATTGTAAAAGTAATATCTCTTGTAAACTAATGGTCTATATCTATCCCTGGCATCAAGTTTATTATCCTTGATGTATTGCATTATTTCTTCCATATCTTACCTGTTGCTATTGTTAATAATCCTACTACTAACATGAGCAGTGCCATCTTTGCTTCCTCTGCCATGTTAACTGAATTTAAGTGTGTAAGCCATAGCCTTCCAGGCTAAGACTAAAGTTGTTGATGTTGTTGTCATTTTCTTAATTGGTATTTGTTATTTGTATCCTTATCTATTGAGTAACCTAATGCCTTGAATAGTTCAAAGTAACGGTACACTGTGCGGTGACTCACTCCCAAGTACCTTGCTATGGTATGGATGCACCTGGACTTATCTTGAAGGAGCTCCATGAGTTTAATGCATCTGTACATTTTGAGTTGGTTCATATCCTCTCAATTTTAATGATTAATTTCTGCCAAAGGTCTGCTTTTATCCATGCTTGACTCAGTGAGTCTGCTTCTACGATTTTGCTGGTTATCCTCCACGCTCCTTGCGTGTATGCTCGATAGTGTACTTTCCACATAATTTAGTGCTTTTAAATAATTACTATATCTATCCATATCAAAGTGATCCCATCCTCTGATGTATGCTAAAGTGATTTTAGGCTCTCTCATGCTATCCAATTACTCCTAAGTATATCAAAGTACCTACGATTAATAATAATGCAGCAGAAGCCACGAAAATGTCTTGTACAGTCTTTTCCATTATTAATAAGTTTTAAGGATTGCTAAATGAGTTTCTAATCTTGCAAGAGCACGAGCTTGAGTGTGAAGTCTATTCTTATACTTAGTCACTAACTCATAGAACATACCTTTGTTAAGGTCTTTAATAGTGTCAGATGTAAGTCTGATGCGAGTCATCATACCCTCAATCATGTACTCCACATCATTCATTCGGATGTCAAGAGTCTCTTCATCTATGATTTTGCCTTCACCCTCACACTGTCTACACTCATGAGAGTAGTCAAATCTTGGATCATCATCTGCTCTGTCATTATAACAATGACTTCCTGAGCCTCCGCATACCTTACAATCTGTTAAAAATTTTGCTTTCATAATAAAATGTGTTAATGTTTATGGATGTAAAGTTAATATCTTTTTTCATATCTGCAAATAATTAGGTAAAATAAATATTAACATTTGATTGTTAATAACAAAAAAGCCCTATTGCAGTAGGGCTCTTGCTTGGTTTATAGTAGATTATTTTTTCTTAAACCTCTTCACTACGAACTTAGAGGCAAGTGTTGCAATAGCTTTCAAAAACTTATTCTCAGATTCCACAGTGACCTTAGTACCTGTCTCATCCTTCTTGATGTTGACATCTACCTTCTTGCCATCATAATCAAGCTCTTGATTGATACCATCTTTGTGGTATTCTATCTCTGCCTTGTTTGTTTGGATGATGATATCTGTCTTATCATCCTCAATGTTGACCTGCACCTTGCGAGGTCTGCCTACTTTCTTAGCCATATTAGAACTCATTTATTAATACTATTGATACTCTTGCATAATCCTTAGCCATACGAACCATTCTCTCATAATCAGGGTTGTTATTAAGCACTAAGCAACCCTCTGACCATCCTCCTATCTTAGTGGCTACCTGCTGAGAACCTTTGTTGTATGTTGCTCCATGAATGTTCATAAAGATAATGTTATCCATGAGCTCAGTAGTTGCATTAGTCTTACCATCTGCAGTGTAGTCTCTTCTATAAGGTACCTTTGCAACCTGTCTAAGTGCCTCCATCTTACCTCTGTGAAGTCCATAAGCATAGGCATCATAGTTCCAACGGTCAGCTTCCATTACAGCAGTGCCCTTGTTGCCCTTGTTAGTGGTGCATGAGGTCACGAACTGAAATGATGAGCCCTTCCATATATAGACTTTATCATCAAAGACATCATTTGCATCCTCATTTGAACGTACAAACAACAGCCACATATCAGATGGGATGTTCTTATAGGTAGGAAGTGACTTGACTCTTGCAAGTAACTGCTGATCAGTGTAGTTTTTTACATTACTCATTTTCTATACTTATAAATTAGAAACAAACTTACAATAAATAACAGAATAAATATCACAACTCCTGAGTTATCTACATGATTGACTACTTGAGGCTCTCTGATGCAGTTAGCTCTAAGCAAGCTGTCAACATATAAATCATTTTCCATCCTGGATTGTCAACTGTGATAGTGTTGCGGCTACTGTGCCTGCTGTTGCCACATATCCTGCTGCAGTAACTACAACCGCAGGCAATGATACAGGTGCTGTTAGGATAACTCCTGCTACAGCTCCAAGTGTTATAGCTATCTTTTGTACTCCCTTCCAAAACTTTGGAGTAGGAGCTGACCATCTTTGTGCTATTGTCATCTTAAATTTATTTCTATTAGTTTCTTAACTGATTGAGTGAGCTCACTTATCTGTTCTGCAAGGTGTTTAATCTCTAACTGAGTCATTTTCTCAATAGCCTCATACTTGAAGCGAGCTTCATTATCAACAAGCTCTATCTTTCCCTTGAGCTTACCTTGAGTTTCAATGATATCTTTTTGTTCCTTCATGACATTTCTTAAATCAGAATGTAAACTCTTCAAAAAATACCCTATCCCTGAGATGAGTATTGTAATCACTGTAAATGCTACTTCATTAAATCCCATCACAAAATCAATATACTGTTATTATAACCGTTCTCTCTAAATCCTCCACAAGGACAGTGCATATCACATACCTCTCCACAGTTACATCCACAATGATCTATCATAGGTCTTAGGTCAGTATCTCTGTTCACCTCTGCAGTGAACTCAGGATATAAGTCCTTGTTAGCTATCAAGTATCTTGTTAACCTGGTCTCAAAGAATGAAGCCTTTTGTGCATAGTGCTCCATCCCAAAGGCTACCTCTGAGCGAGTTACTGAGGAAGAGAAATCTCCGAACTGAGTCTGCAGTCCTTTGTTCTTAAGTTGATATGTCAAGCCAAACACAGCATCCTCTGCACTCCTCCAAGCCACTACAGGCTGAATATATGCCACAAGTACCTCCTCATCATTAGTCAATGTCTGAGCATTGTATTTAGTGAGTAGATAGTTGTAGAATGTAGTGCCTAAGATAGGCATAACTCTGAGCTGTGCCTGTGTTGCTATGTATGGAGTGACATCTGTCACATCGACATTAGCTGTGATAGGTGTGTTAGTCTTTAAGTATGTCTCTGTTATAAAGTAGTTCATTATGCAGGTGTTGTAGGGTTATCACTTGCAATCACATCTCCACCCTCTATTGGAGGCAGTGAAGCAAGAGCTCTTATCTCATTAGGTGTCATCTTCTCAAGTACCTTAGTAGCTACTAATGGACTCAATGAGTTCAAAGCATCAGATGTCTTAGAGGTATCTCCTTCAAGCTCTATGATGGTCTCATTAATAATTTGGAAGTTGTTAATTGAGAACTTACCTGGTATCTTAGCAATGGTCATTATCTCATTTACTATCTCCTCAACCTGCCTTCTCAATGGCATGACTACGTTCTTCTCAAACACAACATAAGCCTGCTTAATATCACTACCTGAGCCAAGTGCTCCCTGAGTGCGAACTCCCATAAGGATGGGGTCGATGGTATGAGCAAAGCATATCTGCTCTGTATTTAGAGATGATGCCTCTTGGAACAGCTTATCATTGCTATTAGTAGGTAGGCTCTCTATCTTAGGTAACTGATCCTGATTGTTAGCAAAGAATGCAACAGCTTTTCCTGCATTAGCAGCTCCTTTCAACCTATCAATAGTCTGCTTAATCATGTGTTTCTCCTCCTCTGACTGTGGTCTCTTAGGGAACATCATGGCAAAGGATGGAAATATTGAGTTTTGAATGTTACTCTTAGCGAAGTAGCTAAGCTCACCTGATAAAAATGCAAAGTTTAAAGCAGATGTGTACTGTGGTAATGGATACCACTCCTGCCCTAATGTCATTAACTCATAGCAATATAGTTGCTCAAGGTCAGTATTAGTAGGATGATACTTTTTAATCTCTCTAACATCTATGCGAGCTGTCCAATCATCACAAAGGAAGTATATCTCTTTATCTCTTGACACTCTAACTCTCTCAGGTGAGATGTTCTCTACCTTATATATTTCTCCTTTTTTATTATAACACAGCTTGAAGTAAACTCTATGATGAACTATCAACTGCTGAGCTATAGCTCTGATAGTTTTACCTAACTTGAGCTTTCTCTCAAAGGTATAGAGTTTGAGCTTATCCTCTTGAGACATCTTCTCAGTCTCAATAGTGTACCCTCCACCTGTTGCTGAGTTAGTTTTAAAGTCAACTATAGCACCATGCAAAGGTGATGAGTAGTATAGTTGATTGAGTAGCTCAGGATATAGGTTATCTTGCCCAAAAGGGATGTATCCTGCTATCTGATACCTACCATTGACATAAGGAAGTGATAGATTAGCTCCTCCTACCTTCTGAAATGGAGTGCTAAATGATTGATATCCCTCTACTATCTCAGCAGATTGGGGCTTATTGCTTGAAAAAATATTATACCATGCCATTAGTCATAGATTGAATTAACTGTTATACCTGCCACTACCATGCGACCTTCCTCTATCATGGTCAATCCTGTAGGGTCAACTGTTGGAGTAGGACTCTGATAGACTTTATATCTGTATTGACCTTTCACAAGCTCTACATCAGTGGGCTCATCAATAGTGAATAGGTTATATCTTGAAGGATAAGGGGATGTATCAGTACCCTGCCAATAGATAGGAGCTGTTGTAGTGTCAAACTCATCCTCAAATTCAAATAAATAATAAGGATTAGAGATGGTTGTAACCTCTGTAAGAGTCAACACAAAGGTGTTAACAGTATCCTTCTCAAGATATATCATACCTATATTGTATCTCAAAGGAATAATTATTAAAAAAGCCCCACCGAAGTGGAGCTCTCTGCTGAACTTAATCTATGGCAAGATTAAATAAGAGTTGCTACTACAGCAGCATCAATCTCATAAGCTAAAAATTCATTCTCAGCCACAAGTGTTACACTGTACTTAGAGCCATCTGCTCTTGTAGTTCCTGAGCCTTCACCTGTTGCACTTACTTGCAAGTAAGGGAAGTACCAATACTTACCATTAGCATCTTGGATAATACCTGCTAAGTACTGTTGTCCTGCTCCTAATATCTTAATAGCTTTTGACTTATCCTGGTCTCTTCTATGGAACATCAAATTGATAGTCGCAGTTACATAGCTTGAGCCATTAATCAAGTCAATAGCAGAGTCCTCAGTGTATGAGGATACGTTTCTTCTGAACTCTAACTCAATGAAGGTATCACCTCCACCAATTAAGTTGAGAGCATCTATAGTCCAATCAAGTGGAGCAGTGCCAAGTGATAGAGTAGTCTCATCAACTTGGTCTTGTCTGTTCACATAAAACTTATAGATACCTCCTGAGTTATTGTCACAGCTTTTTAAAATTGTTTCTAAAGTTGCACAGCTCATTTTAGTTTTTTTTTTAATGTTTAAAAATAGGGGGCATTGCTACCCCCGTTATATATAAGGGAGAGATTAGTCGAAACAAACGTTATATAAAACAATCTCTGCAGGGTTAACATAATGGAAACCTACTTTCATGTTTGCACGAGTTCTCAAATAAGGCTCAGCAACTGAATCAGATAAGTTAACAGCTTTTAATGCTTTGTCATCACCTTCTGCATCAAATGCATAGATAAGGTTATTTCTCAAAGTCAACAAGATAGTGTTGTCAGGCATACCCTCACAAACAACTACATTGATACCTAAGAATGTCAAACCTAATGGAGTAGTAACATAAGTCAAAGTGTTACCTTGTGCAGCAGCAAGCTCATAAGCATTAGCTACATTAGTAGATACATAAAATCTTAACTCAGTTTTTCTTCTGCTAATAGTTGAAGGAG
>Ga0209229_10001051_pt1 | contig 11346 bp, 8 predicted proteins | sample SanBayMetagenome_FD_187466 | JGI IMG/M metagenome (GOLD analysis project Ga0209229, IMG submission 187466) | Freshwater and sediment microbial communities from dead zone in Sandusky Bay, Ohio, USA (SPAdes) (version 2) | ecosystem: Environmental > Aquatic > Freshwater > Lentic > Sediment | place... | reverse complement strand
TTCCTCATCAAATCTTGCTTTAAGCTCAAGCATTACCTCTACTTTTTTGCCATTACGCGACGCATTCACTAATGCATTGATTACTTTTGAATCAGATGCTAATCGATATGCTGTTATACGAATGGAAACAACCTCTGGATCAATTGCTGCTTCACGTAATAAATCAATTATCTTACTAAACGAATGATAAGGGAAGTTGAGTAAAACATCTTTACGTTGAATAACATCTGTAACCCGTAAAGATGTTTTTAGATGAGGATGAACAAAGGCAGATACTTTCTTTTTAGACTGTACAAAAACGTTTGGAAAATCCATGAAATGTTTAAAATTGTGTATCCTACCACCAGGAATGATACTTGATTTTGCATCCAATTTTAATTTTCTAGTTAAAAAATTTAGTAGCCCACTATCCATTTCTTTATCATAAACAAAACGAACTGGCTTCCCTTTTCTTCTTTTCTTCAATCCTTTTTGCATTTTCTCAACAAGAGACGTGCTGATATCATTATCTAAATCTAATTCAGCATCTTTCGTAACTTTAAATATGTGGGCATCAAATTGATCGTAACCAAAATAAGAAAATATATAGGGAAGGTTAACACGTATCACATCCTCTAGTAAGATGATATGAGTCTCAGATCCAGAACTTGGTAAAATTAGGAATCTACCAAGCGACTTAGATGGTACTTCAATGAGTGCATACTTTTGTTTATATGCTGATTTTTTTTGTCTCATCACAACGCCCAAGTATATACTCTTATCTCTCAGATAAGGCATTTCAGGAATGGATTCAACCATTAAAGGAATTATATTAGAACGTACTTCCTGTTCAAAATAATTAACTACAAAAGCCTTTTGTTCCTTATTCAACTGTTTTTCAGTCTTGAGAAATATCTTATTTTTTCTCAATTCTAATTGAATATTGATCCAAATTCTGTCAAATTCACTTTGTTGCTGCAGTACAATGTGCATCAACTCATTTAAAATTTCAACCGGATATGCCTCTAAATGCATATTTAGCTTTTTGGAGGAACCGCCTAATTCTTGCATTCTTTTGAGTGTAGCCACCCTCACCCGAAAGAATTCATCCAGGTTATTTGAAAAAATTCCCAAAAAACGAATTCTGTCTTTAAGGGGGACTGTTTTATCATTTGCCTCCTGTAACACCCTTGCATTAAAACTTAGCCAACTTATATCTCTTGGAAGGAAACTTGGTTTTGCCATATTGCAATTTAAAGAAGCTGACTAGCTAGTTTTAATAACGAAAATGAATTTTATGTTAATTTAACATACAAATGACGGGGTAAAGTGTCTAAACTTCGACTACTAATTTCTTTTTTGTGCCTAACCGTTTCTATATGTTGTTTCTCAAGAAGCAAAACAACTACTGATACCCTTTTGATTAATTTTCTTGGAAATCAATATGATTTGGTTTTAGAAAAAAATAATATCAAAAAAACTCTTCAAAACTTTAATGAAACAAAACTCTCAACTGATTCCCTATCAGATACACTCTTGCTTCCCGCCATAAAAAAGATTCAAAATTTAAAAATTGAACTAAAGCTAGCCGACTGGCTCGTATATCAATTAATCAGAAGAATTGCCGAACAGATTAATTCAAAATACGAAGATTATTCACAATACACATTGACTAAATACGCATTACTTTCTGGAACTGGTTTTGAACCTCTGATATATACTTCAAATGAAAAAATACTATTGTATGTAAAATCTACAGATACGGTATACAATCTTCCAAATAAAATTATAAATGGAAGTCAATATGTATGTCTCAATTACCACGACTACAAATTTCAAATCAACTTTCAAACAGAAAAATTTTACAGAAAATTTGAACATTTAACGAAAAAAGGAAAAGACTTCAATTATCATATTGATTATTTAGCTTCATTTCAACGTGAATCTTACTCAGAAAAAACTATCACATTCAACTACAAGCAAAAAATTGAAAAATATAATGTATTAGTAAATACAGAAATGCAAGACTACTTTACCAATTACCCTGTAACAGAATACAGATACCAATTCAATATCCCATTTAGTGAAGTCACCTATAACACATTGATTCCTCAATTAAAATCGAGAATCATGAACTTATCAGTAAATGAAGGCATAGAATATATTATGCTTTTTGTACGAGATGGTTTTGAATTTGAAACTGATACCAAATTATTTGGACGAGAAAAAAGATTATCAGCAGAAGAAACATTGATTTCTTCATCAAGTGACTGCGAAGATAGATCTGCATTATTTTTTTCACTGGTGAAAGAAATATACAATCTACCAATGGCAATCATATCCTACCCTAATCATGTAAATGTAGCTGTCCAATTACCTAAACCAAAAGGATTGGGAATAAACATCAATGGTAAAGTATTTACTATTTGTGAACCAACCCCACAAAAAATAAAACATGGTATTGGCTGGATGTCTAAAAAACAAAGAAAGGAGTCCTACGAAATCGCTTACCTCTACCAAAAATAAAAAAGGGACTGCAATTGCAGTCCCTTAGTATTAAAATAGTTATGCGATTAGTAGGCTGTTGCTTGAGGATCCCAGTTTGCCCAACCTGTAGTCCAGTTTGTTGCACCCATTGCCCCTCTAAATGTACCAACTGTAAAGAAGGCATTCATTCCGGTGAATGAAGCACCAGTTAATGCTGGAGAACCAGCTTTAGGAAGGAAATTAGGATTGGTTGAATAATATGGTAAAGTCAATTGAGCATCATCAGCATTTGCCAATGTAAGACAACCCTCTGATTCAGCTTTAGTTTGTATTGCTGCAGCAGTAATCACAGCCAATGCATTTGCATCACCACGATAAATTGCTGTTGCCGTATTAGAATGCACCAAGTTATTTTTAAACTCAGATGTTCCAGCCACATAAGCATTTGCAGTAGCAGCAGATTCCATTGAAAAACCACCTTTTTGCCAACCTATCATGATTGAATTTCTCAATACAAATTGAGTTCCTCTTCTCCATCTGTTACCAAAGTTATGGTTTGCTGCTGTTCCTGTTATATTATTCGGACCAACAAAAGTAAAGTTACTTAATTGAGGTCTTGTTGTAGGAGTTGCAGCAGAACCGGTACCATCGTTATCACACTCAATTCCATTTCCAGCATCACCACCGTCTACAAAATCTGGCTTACGACAAGCAATACCAAACTGTATTCTTCCTACATATCCAAAATCGAAATCGAAATCATCGTCAGCTGTTGCAAAAGCAATCAAGTTCTTGCAGTTAACTGTGCCACCGAAAAATTCAAATGCATCATCATTACCGAAAGATACCTGTACATTCTCAATGATAGTTCCAGAGCCAACACCACCAAGTGTTAAACCGTTGATTTCAGAACCAGGTTCAGCAGCGATACCTGCGAATTCGATTCTTACAAATCTTAAAATACCACTATCATCGTTAGGATCAGTTCCACCATATTTTCTACCTACACCACCTTCAATAACTGGAGCTGGGTCTAGGGGACGGTTGGTAGGTGCTTTACCCAACATGATAATTCCACCCCAATCGCCAGGAGTTCTTTGTCCAATTGGTTTTCCACTGGTAAATACAATAGGAGATGCTGCTCTACCATCAGCAATTAGCTTAGCACCTCTCTCTATGATGAGTGCACCTTTCTCTGTAATATCACTTACAATAACAGAACCTGGAGCAATTGTGAGTGTATTACCCTCAGTAACATATACATAACCCTTCAACGTATACTTACCCTTAGGTAAATAATAACTTTTGTTGATGATACCTTGAATAAGTCCACCGTTAGCAGCTGGATCTTGAGGATCTGCAGCATTACCACCACCAGTGTTGTTGTTGTTGATGGTTTCATCAAAGTTCACTTTGATGCAAGAGCTGAGCGTAAGCATCGTGAACGCCATCAAACCAAGTACGATTCTTTTCATAATTGAGGTTTTTATCTTTTTTATTTTTTCTTGCCAATATTGAAGTCGTAAGTAAATCCAACAGTAATTGTACTTCCTTGCTTATATGAGTTGAACAAACGATCAACACCTTTATCAAAAGCAGTGTTCTCATTTACATTTTCATAGAAGTAAAAAGCATTATTAAGAATATCTGCGAAATTGATTCTGATTTCTCCTTTACCATCAATAACTTTCTTAGAAAGCTGTATATCAATTTGATTTCTCGGACGCTCATAAACGTTAGGAAATTCTTCATTACCCACCAAAGTCAAACGCTCACCTACTCTATTGTATAAAACTGAAGCACTGAACATATCGGAAGTGTACTGAAGACCTGCGTTGAGCAAGTAAGGCGACTGCCCCTGTAAAGGACGATCAGCTTTAACTGTTTTGCTGTCAGCACTCAAATCATTGAAAACAACTTGTGATCTCAAGTAAGTGTAGTTACCAAAGAAACTAAGTGGTTTTAGTGCTGAAGAAATAAACTCCAACCCTTTTCTGAGTTCAATTTCGAAACCAATTGTTTTAGCACTCAATGCATTTTGATAGAAATACCTTCTTGTATCTGCGTTACTACCTGGATCAAGTCTGAATTCAATTGGATCTGTAAACTCTTTATAAAAAGCACCAAAGGTTATTGCTTCACCTGCTTTTGGATAAATCTCATAACGAAGATCATAGTTCAAGATGGATGATCTTCTCAAAGCAGTATCACCTTTAACACCATAGTTCATCTCATAATCGAAGAAGGCAAATTCAGCCAACTCTCTAAATTCAGGTCTAGCTACAGTTCTGCTAGCAGATGCCCTGATGTTTTGCTTATCCCCCACATTCAAGAGAAAATTAACAGAAGGAAGGAAGTCCCATTTCTTAGTCAACCTAACACTTCTATTACCAGTTTGCTCTTTAGAGGTAAGTAACTGTTGGAAATTTTCTGCACGCACACCCCAAATCACCCTGAAGTCACCAAACTTATTATCCATCATACCATATGCTGCATTCAAGACAGATAGACCAAAATAACGGTCAGAATTGTTTGTAAACTCTTCCAACACATAACCAGAAGTACCCATGTTATCATAGAAGAATGCCTTATCCACTGGCTTGTAAGCGTTAGCAGCTATAAATGAATTGAAATTGGTGATGTTGTATCTGAAAATCCTACTTCTGAAATCACGCATCCTAGCCAAAGTAGATCCACCAAATTTTAAAGTTTGCTTGTCTTTGCCGCCCCAGTTCATTGGGATGATAAATTGTCCGCCTGCTCCTGCACTATAATCTTTTAGATCACTGTAAAATCTTCTAGTATCATCCGGATCAATTTCAAATTTTTCATCTGTATTGATTGCACGTGCATACAAAGCGCTGCGTAAATCTGGTTGTTTTTTCCAGTTTAAACCCGCATTACCATTCCATTTAAATTTAATTCCTCTTGTTGTCAATTGATGCTCACCTTCCAATTGAGAGCTGAACAAGCTACGCTGATTCAAATAAGAAGAATAGAATCTTAAATCGTTTCTTCTGTTGGTATTAAAACCTTCTCTGGTGTAATAATTGTCTTCATACAACTGGTTGAACAGGTTTTTGAAAGCTACTTTGTGCTTACCCTTCACCCATGCTACATTAATAATTCCACCAAGATTAGTTTGATACCTGTTTTGCTTATCAGTGAGATTAAAAACCGGAGTACCATCAGCCTCATAAAATGCTCTCTCAACATCATAAATCAACATTGAGTTTCTGTAGTTGATAGCTACCAAGGTTCCTAGATTAGCACCATTTTTTAATTTATGATTCTGAGCGTATGTAAAGTTAAAAGTCTTGATTGGTGCAGCCTTCACTGTATAGGGAACATAAACATCACCACGGAACTGTTGCGTTAATTCAATTTGCTTGTTTAGTCCTGCAGCATCTTTACCTAATGCACGATAGATTTGAGCAGTTGCAGGGAAACTATCTGGAATATTTCTTGTTCCATCATCAAATCCTAACCAATCATACTGGTTTCTCTTATTACTAGTAAAATCTCTGAAAGTCGATTGGTTGTTGTAACCAATTCCAAAACCTACAGTAATAACATCTTTAGTAGGAATATCCCTAGTATTTACCTGTACCAATCCGCCTGAAAACTCACCAGTAAATTCTGGAGTAGCCGTTTTATTGATGACGATGTTATCAATCAAAGCAGCCGGGAACATGTCAAAAGAAAATGCTTTTTTATCTGGTTCACTACTTGGCAATAAGGCTGAATTCAACATGGCAGAATTGTAGCGATCACTCAAGCCACGAACAATTACAAACTTATTATCCTGAATAGAAGCTCCACTCACACGCTTCAAAACTTCACCAGTATTTTTATCAGGTGTTCTTCTTATAAAGTCAGCAGCCAATCCACTTGATAGTGCTGTGTTTGTTCTTTGGAAAGTAAGTAAGGCAACAGTACTCTCCTGGCGACGCGTTGATCTGATTACAATTGCTTCACTGTTCTTGGATTGTGGCTCCAAAACAACAGTTACGTTGTTATCGGCATTTGCACCTACTTCAATATCAGCAACAACCTTAGTATTATACCCTACACTCGATACGGTGAAAGTGTATTTCTTTCCTGCTTCTAAATTTGCATCAAATTGACCATCTAGATTTGCAACAATGGTTCTTTTCAGTTCCTCAATGAGAATGGATGCACCCGCGACTGGCTCGTTTTTCGTATTGATAACTTTACCAGTCAACTTGATGGTTTGAGCAAAAGATGTAGAAACCAATAAAAGACTGGAAAAAGTGACGAACAACAGCTTTTTGAAATTCCTTGATTGCATAGTTCTTATTATGCTGCAAAGGAACAATCGCAGCGTTAATAGGGTGTTAGCAGTCGGTTAACCAATTGTAACCTGTATGTTACCTCCATGTTAACAAGCTTCCATTTTGTTGAAAAAAACCGCATCTTTGCCCTCATAACTAATCACATGAAAGGCATTATTTTGGCAGGTGGCTCCGGCACTAGATTATACCCGATAACGTATGCAATTAGCAAGCAGATTATGCCGGTATACGACAAACCAATGATCTATTATCCACTTTCTACGTTGATGCTTTCTGGCATAAAGGATATTTTGATCATTTCTACCCCTCAAGATTTACCACAATTCCAGAAATTATTTGGTGATGGTGCACACCTTGGATTGAATTTTAGTTATGCAGAGCAAGCAGTTCCTAACGGACTAGCCCAAGCTTTTGTTATTGGAAAAGAATTTATAGGAAATGATTCCTGTGCATTGGTTTTAGGTGATAATATTTTCTATGGAATGGGTTTGGGAAAGACATTAGAAAAAAATTCAAAACCTGATGGTGGTATAGTATATGCCTACCAGGTAAGCGACCCGGAAAGATATGGCGTGGTTGAATTTGATGAAAATATGAAAGCCATATCCATTGAGGAAAAGCCTGCAAAACCCAAAAGTAAATACGCAGTTCCTGGTCTTTATTTCTACGACAACAATGTAGTAGAGATTGCAAAAAACATACAACCTTCTCCAAGAGGTGAATATGAAATCACAGATGTGAATCTAGCTTACTTGAAGAGTGGTAAACTACATGTGTCGGTACTAGATAGAGGGACAGCCTGGCTGGATACAGGTACTTTTGATTCATTGATGCAAGCTTCACAGTTTATTCAAGTAATTGAACAACGTCAGGGAATCAAAATTGCTTGTATTGAAGAAATAGCATGGCGCAAAGGATTCATCAATACAGAACAATTGGTGAAACTAGCAACACCTTTGCTTAAAAGTGGATACGGTACATACCTTATGGATTTAATCAATTAGAAGTAATGAAAAAACTTGTATTGGTCACGGGCGGTACGGGATATATAGGATCTCACACAATAGTAGATTTAATCGAAAATGGATATGAAGTAATTTCTGCAGATAACAATTCGAGATCTACACCAGGTATGCTGGAAGGCATTGAACAAATTACTGGAAAGAAAATCAAGAACTACAAGGTTGACCTCTGCAACTACGATGAAACAAGAGCCATATTTGAGGAGAATAACGAGCTAATGGGCGTGATTCATTTTGCAGCGTACAAGGCTGTTGGTGAGTCAGTAGAAAAACCCCTCATGTATTTTCATAATAACCTTACTTCACTCATCAATGTGATGCGTTGTATGGAAGAAGCCAAAGTAAACAACTTTGTTTTTTCTTCTTCCTGCACAGTGTATGGCAACCCAGATCAAATACCAGTTACAGAAGAAACGCCAAAAAAAGAAGCTGCATCGCCATACGGACTCACCAAACAAATTGGTGAACAAATGATAGAAGCACTTGCTGCAGCTAATCCTGCAATGAACACTGTCTTGTTGCGTTATTTTAATCCTGCAGGAGCGCACCCAACAGCATTAATTGGAGAACTGCCCATCGACAAACCGCAGAACCTGGCTCCAGTGATTACCCAAACAGCTATTGGTAAACTAAATGAACTGGTTGTATTTGGCGACGACTATCCTACTCCAGATGGTTCATGTATCAGAGATCTCATTCATGTTTGTGATTTAGCCCATGCACATACGCTTGCCTTGAACCACATCATTGAAAAGAAAAACAAGCAAAACTGCATAGCTTATAATATTGGATCTGGAAATGGAATATCCGTTTTTGAAGCCATCAAAGCTTTTGAAGAAAGTACGGGATTAAAATTGAATTACCGTGTAGGTAAAAGAAGAGCAGGTGATGTAATTGCGATTTATGCCAATAACGAAAAGGCGAAAAATGAACTTGGCTGGGAACCACAATATAGTGTGAAGGATATCATGACCAGTGCATGGAAATGGGAACAATACATAAAAGATTTACCTACCCATCTTGATCTTAGAGCATTTCGATTAAATTAATCTGAAAATTTTAACCGCTTTACTCCAAAATAAAGCCTTAATTGATGTTACTTTGCGTCAAATAAGTTGAAAATGTTAGATGCAATTCAGGTAACCGGACAAAAAGATACAAGAAGTGGGTTTGGTGATGGTATTTTTGAATTGGGACAAAAAAATCCGAATGTAGTCGCTTTGACCGCAGATCTCGCAGGCTCTTTGAAACTAAATGCATTTATCAAAGCATTCCCTGAAAGATTTATACAATGTGGAATTGCTGAAGCAAACATGATTGGCATTGCTGCAGGATTAACCATTGGAGGAAAAATTCCGTTTACCACAACATTTGCTAACTTCTCCACGGGTAGGGTTTACGACCAAATCAGACAATCTGTTGCCTATTCAGGTAAAAACGTAAAAATTTGTGCATCACATGCAGGACTAACACTCGGTGAAGACGGAGCAACACACCAAATTCTAGAAGATATTGGATTGATGAAAATGCTTCCTGGTATGACTGTTATTGTGCCATGCGATTATAACCAAACCAAAGCGGCAACTATCGCCATAGCAGAATATGAAGGTCCAGTTTACTTGAGATTTGGTAGACCTGTATGGCCTATTTTCACTAACCCAGATGAATCTTTTATCATTGGAAAAGCACAGCAACTTGCTGAAGGAAGCGATGCAAGTATTTTTGCCTGCGGCCACTTGGTATGGAAAGCCATAGAAGCTGCAAAAGCATTGAAAGAAAAAGGCATACATGTTGATGTAATTAATATTCACACCATCAAGCCCCTTGATGAAAAAGCAGTATTGAATTCAATTAAAAAAACTGGCTGTGCTGTTACTGCAGAAGAACACAATGTAATTGGTGGATTAGGAGACAGCATTGCGCAAACAGCCACCAAGCACTTCCCAATACCTATTGAAATGATTGGAACCCAAGATACTTTTGGCGAAAGTGGTAAACCAACTGAACTGCTTAAGAAGTATGGTTTGGAAACAGAAAATATTATAGCTGCAGTTGAAAAAGCTATATCAAGAAAGCGTGCTTAACCATGCTCAACGACCTGAATGATATTGAGCTTGTTCGCTTGTTTAAAGAAGACAAGAACAAAGAGCAAGTTTTTACAGTAATTGTTAAAAGATACCAGGAAAAAATATACTGGCAAATCAGAAGATTGGTGGTTAGTCACACTGATGCCGACGACGTAATGCAAAATGTATTCATCAAGGTTTGGAATGCATTGGATCAATTCAGGGAAGATGCAAAGTTGTTTACCTGGCTATATAGGATTGCCACCAATGAATCACTAACTTTTATTGAACAATCAAAGAAAAGGGCATCCCTCTCTTTTGATGATATGAGCGATACTTTGGTGGATAAACTACACAGTGAAAAGGATTTTGATGAGAAAAAAGCAGTTTGGAAACTTCAGCTTGCAATACAGCAACTTCCTGAAAAACAAAGAGTTGTATTTAATTTACGTTATTTTGAAGAGATGCCATATGAGGAAATGAGTGAAATCCTGGAAACCTCTGTAGGTGCTTTAAAGGCAAGCTATCACCATGCCGTTAAAAAGATAGAAGAATACATACTAAATCATTAAACTAACCTTATTAAGTGCAGTCTAACCTGTGATGAAAGACGATCAACAAATAATGTCAGAACTCTCATCAATAAGTCCGCTTGTTGCTGATATGCCCAGAAATAATCCTTTTGAGGTACCAAAAGGTTATTTTCAGGAGTTTTCAGCAAATATATTGTTCCAAATTCAAGCACAAGAGATTGAAAAAGAAGCACTTAGTCCATTTTTACAATCACTCAAAAAAGAAAACCCCTACTCAGTTCCTCCTGATTATATGCAGCAATTCAAAGTTGAGATCAAGCCAACGCAAGGCAAGGTTGTGCGATTATTCAACTTAAAAGCAGTGTTAAAATATGAAGCCGCTGCTGCTGTTATTGGAATTATCGCTACGTTTGCTACCCTCTATTTTAGTAGTGAAAGGCAAGGATCAATTGCTAAATCAACAGAGGAAGTTGCTATTTCAGCCGATGGCTATGCGCTTTTTCTAAATGAAACAGCTTCTATTGACGAGGATCACTCTGAAGAAATAATTGATGACACACAGTCGTTATTGGTTCAGATGGATGCAAATACGGTGACAGAGATACTGAGTGAAATACCCGAAAACGAAATATCCACCTATATTGATCTCATTAAAAATGAAGATCTATCTATGATGAACTAAAAAACATGTCTAACGGTCAAAATATGAAAACATTTTTTACACTATTTACTTGTTTACTGGTTTTTGTAAACGCCCAGGCGCAACGTCAACGTCCAGATATGGATGCCAGGGTTGCTGAATTAAAGAAGATTCAGGCCATGGAATTGGCATTTATAACAAAAGAGCTTAATCTCAACCCTCAAGAGGCTCAAAAATTTTGGCCAATTTTCAACCAATACAGAAACGATTTAAAGCAGGCAGCACAGGCTAAGGAGTATAAGG
>Ga0209229_10001047_pt1 | contig 11360 bp, 6 predicted proteins | sample SanBayMetagenome_FD_187466 | JGI IMG/M metagenome (GOLD analysis project Ga0209229, IMG submission 187466) | Freshwater and sediment microbial communities from dead zone in Sandusky Bay, Ohio, USA (SPAdes) (version 2) | ecosystem: Environmental > Aquatic > Freshwater > Lentic > Sediment | place... | reverse complement strand
CGGCACGGCGTCACCCACCCGTCGAAAGGCGGCGAGCACCGGATGATCGAGTGTGGCCGGTGCGAAGAAATTGCCGCCGTCGGGGCTCCGCCACACGCGCACGATTCCACCGCCGAGCACGCGGCGCGACGCCTCGGAATTGAAACGGGCGGCGTCCCCCGCCTCCGGCCCGAGCCAGACCACGAGCCCGTGGCCCGCCGCCACCCACTCCCGCAGCAGATCCCACGTGCGGTCGGGGAGCGGCGGCGGATCGACGAGCACGATCCCGGCCACCCCTTCCCAGGCCACGGTGTCGAGCTGGCCGATATCGACGAGCGTGACGTCGAAACGAGACTTGCCGACCTTGGCGAGCGCTGCGGGGGCGATCGCCTGTGCCACAAATCGCCCGCTCCGGCTGGAGGGTGCGGGAGCGGCCACGAGCACGCGGGCCGGTCTACCGACCTCGACCGTGAACGACCGCACGTCGTCGGCCTCGAGGTCGTCCGTGCCGTCGATGATCACCCGGCCCTGCCGCACGCCGGGCTCGAGGCCGGCCACGTCGAACGTCACCTGGGTCGTCGCGCCGTCCTTCCAGACAACCGGCTTGATCGCCCGCCGGACGTACCCGCCGTCACGGGCGAGCACCTCGACGGCGATCGCGCGATTCGCATCCGGCCCGCTGCGGCTGGCCGACACGGTGAGCGTCGCGGGAGTGCCGGCTGCGATCACGTCGCTGGCCAGATCGACGGATTCAATCGCGAAGTTGCGCACCGCGGCGGCTCCGACGTCGATGAAGAGCACGCTCACGTCGGGGTGCGACGTGGCGAGGTCGAGGGGCTCGGTGCCAGCCCACGCACCACGCGAGCAATCGGTAAAGACATACATCTCCCGGCGGGCCAGCTGCGATGATTCGAGCAGCCGCAGGCCTTCCGTCATCGCCCCGGCGAGCGTCATGCCGGGGGTGCCGGCGGCCAGCCGCTCGACCCGCGACGTGGCTGCGGCAATCGTGGGCGCGAACGCCGCCGGCCCGTCCGCCGTATCGAGCACGGCCACCTTGCTCGTCGGAGGCAGCTTGCCGAACAGCACCCGGGCCATCTCCGCAGCCTGCGCGAGCCGGGTGCGATTCGCCTCGCGCAGCTGCATCCGCGGCGCAGTATCGAACACGAACACCGCCGCCACCGGGCCCTCGGCGTCGGCCAGCCAGCCGGCCCCCCGCAGCGTCGGCCGGGCGAGGGCCAGAGCGAGCAGCGCCAGGGCCGCCATCCGCACGAGCAAGAGCAGCAGGTGATTGAGCTTCAGCCGCCGCCGGTTTGCCACCGCCCGCTCGCGCAGGAATCGCAGCGCCGGAAAATCGTGCTTCACGGGCTTGCGCCGCATCACGAGGTGCAGCACCACCGGCACGGCGACGAGCGCCGTCCCGGCGAGCAGCATCGGCGTGAGAAAAGACAGGCCCATGGCGGCTAAAATCGCGTGCGGCGGCTCACGAGATACTCCATGAGCGCCTTGTCGAACTGCATCCCCGTGTCGAGCGGCACGTAGTCGATCCCGGCCCGGAAGCAGGCGCGACGATAATCGTCGCGGAAGGCCCCGACGCTGGCCACGTAGTCGCGGCGAGCCGCGTCGGCGTCGACCACGAGCCGATCGCTTGACTCCGGCTCCGTGAGGTCCACCATGCCCTCGAACGGAAACTTCACTTCGGCCTCATCGAGCACGTGAAACAGGATCACGTCGTGCCCGCGGTGCCGCAGCCGCAGGAGCGCGTCGCGAATCGGCTCCGGATCGGCCAAGAGATCGCTGAAGATCATCACGAGCGACCGGTGCCGGAGCATGGCCGCCATCTGGGCGATGCTGCGGGCGATGTCGGTGCGGCCGGAAGGAGCCACCTTCGAGAGCGCCGAAAGCACCTGGGCGATCTGCGACCGCTTCGAACGGGCCGGCAGCCGGGCATGCAGCCGATCGTCGAACGTCATCAGGCCGCACGGATCCTGCTGATGCACCATCAGCCAGCAGAGCGCCGCCGCGAGCGAGATGGAATAGTCGAGCTTCGTCATCTCCTGACGGTAGGTGTAGGCCATCGACGCACTCGTGTCGATCACGAGATAGCCCGTGATGTTGGTCTCGGCCTCGAACTTCTTGACGTAGTGCTTGTCGGTCTTGGCGTAGACGAGCCAGTCGATGTCCTTGGGATCGTCACCGGCCGCATATTTCCGGTGCTCGCTGAACTCGACGGAGAAGCCCTGATAGGGGCTGGCATGCAGGCCCTGGAGGAACCCGCGCACGATGAACTGCGCACGGAGATCGAGGCGGGCGATCTGCCGCACCACCTCCGGCTTCAGGTATTCCTCGACCGCCCGCACCATGGCCGGCTCACTTCCAGGGCTCGTTCACTTCACGAGCTTGGGGATTTCGGGTTCGGGGAGTTCGCGTACCAGCCGCTCCACGATCGACTCGCTCGTCAGACCGTCGGCCTGGGCCTGGAAGTTGGTGGCGATCCGGTGCCGCAGCACCGGCACGGCGATCCGCCGGATGTCGTCGATCGACACGCTGAACCGCCCATCCATCGCGGCCATCGCCTTGCCGCCCTGGATGAGAAACTGCCCGGCCCGCGGGCCGGCGCCCCAGTCGACGAGCTCAGCCACGTAGGCCGGAGCCAGCGGGTCTTTCGGCCGCGTTGCCCGCACGAGCCGCGCCACGTATTTCACGATGTACTCGCTCACCGGCACGCTGCCGACGAGTTTCTGGATGTTGACGATCGCCCTGCCGGAGAGCACCTTCCGCACCTCTGGCTTCTCGGCCCGCGTCGTCGCCATCAAGATCTGCTCTTCCTCCGCCGCACTGGGATAGCCGACCTTGATGTTGAACATGAAGCGGTCGAGCTGGGCTTCGGGCAGAGGATAGGTGCCCTCCTGCTCGATCGGATTCTGCGTGGCGATCGTGAAGAAGGGGTCGGGGAGCCGGTGCGTCTCCTGGCCCACCGACACCTCCTGCTCCTGCATCGCCTGGAGGAGGGCCGCCTGGGTTTTGGGAGGCGTGCGGTTGATCTCGTCGGCCAGGAGGATGTTCGTGAAGATCGGCCCCTCCACGAACCGGAAGCTGCGCCGCCCTGAGTCATCCTCTTCGAGCACGTTGGTGCCGGTGATGTCCGACGGCATGAGGTCGGGCGTGAACTGTACCCGCTTGAAGCCCACGTCGAGGATCCGGGCGAGTGTCGACACCATCAAGGTCTTCGCCAGGCCGGGCACACCCTCCAGCAGGCAGTGGCCACGCGTGAAGATCGCCGCGAACAGCTGCTCGATGACCTCGTTCTGCCCCACAATCACCTTCTGCAATTCATCCTGCATGAGCCGCCGGTGCTGGGCGAACTCGTGGAGGACGTCGTCGAGGGTCTTCGGCTTGGGCGCGGTCGACACGGATGGCGCGATCCTTCCTTGGGGGCAGGGCTGCAGCGACCTGGGCTGCGACCGTCTCTCAGTATCCGCCGCCGTCCACAAAGCGGCAAACGTCTTCGCCGCAGCCCACACGGTTTTGCCGGCCCCGCGGCAGCCCGGGATGAAAAAGCGGTAAACTTTGCCGGTGGCGTGCTTCGCATCACCATCCTCCCAATCCTTTCCCTTCCCGAGGTCTGCCGTGCGGCACGTGCGCCCAGCGATCGCCGCCCTCTGCCTGGCTACCGCCCTGTGCCTGCCCGCGGCCCTCGTAGCGGCCCCCGCCAGCGCTGCTGAGGCGGAGCCGTTGTCTCCCGACCGGATCCAGCGGGCGATCGAGAAGGCCCGCGACTGGCTCGTGCGCGAACAGGAAGCTGACGGCTCGTGGGAGTGTGCGATGCGCACGCAAGACACGCGGGTGGGGGCCACGGCGCTCGTCATGCTCGCGCTTGCCAACTCCGGCGTGAAGGCCGACGAACCGGCGCTCCGCAAAAGTCTCGACTGGCTGCGCCGCCAGGAGCCCGATGAGACCTACTCGGTGTCGCTGCAGACGATGGTGCTCGCGATGCTCGCCCCGGCCGCCGACCGGGCGATCATCCAGCGCAACGTCGGCTGGCTCGAACAGACACAGGTGGCTCAGGGGCCCGCGGCTGGATCATGGTCGTACGGCAAGGGCAAGGGCACGGGCGACAACTCCAACTCGCAGTTCGCCCTGCTCGCACTCCACGAAGCAGCCCGTGCGGGCGCCCGCGTCAAGCCCGACGTCTGGATCAAGGCCCAACAATACTGGGTGTCGTGCGCCAACGCCGACGGATCGTGGGGCTACACCATCGGCAACGTCGCCGGCACCGGCAGCATGACCTGCGCGGGCATCGCCAGCGTCTGGATCACGGCCGAGCACCTCGGCACGCCCGACGCCCAGGCTGCCCGCGACACCGTCTCCTGCTGTGGCGGCGGCTCGTCACCGAAGGTACTCGAACGCGGCCTCGACTGGCTCGGCAAGCGGTTCAGCGTGCGCGAAAATCCGGGCGGTGGGCAGACGTGGCACTTCTACTATCTCTACGGTCTCGAACGCGTCGGCCGGTTCACCGCGCGGCGATTCATCGGGCAGGCCGACTGGTATCTCGAGGGCGCGCGGGTGCTCGTGGCGAGCCAAGACCAGCTTTCCGGCGCGTTTCGGGGCGGGCGGATCGAAGACCCGACAGTGGCCACGAGCTTCGCGCTGTTGTTTCTCGCCAAGGGTCGCCGGCCGGTACTCGTGGCGAAGAGCCGTCACGATCCCGGCACCGACTGGAACCGCCACGGGCATGACATCGCCCACTTGGTCGAGCACGTCGAGACACTCTGGCGGAAGGACTATCCGGCTGGCCTGTCGTGGCATGTGGTCGATTCGCCGGCTGCCACGCTCGACGACTTCCGCCAGGCGCCCGTGCTCTGGCTCTCGGGCAAGAGTGCGTTCGACCTCGGGCCCGACGCCGGGCCGCGGCTGCGGCGCTACATCGATGAAGGCGGCTTCATCTTCGCCGAGGGATGCTGCCCGGCGAGCGGCGACTTCGATCGCCGCTTTCGCCAACTGGTGGGGGAGATCTTTCCAGAGCCTGAATACGGCCTGCACCTGTTGCCGCCGGAACACCCCGCCTGGCACGCCGAGGCGCTCGTGCCGCCGGAGCTCCACCGGCCGCTCCTGGGCATCGACTATGGCTGCCGTACCAGCCTGATCTACGCGCCGCCGACGGATATGCAACGTGATGCCCCCGCCATGCCGAGCCTCTCCTGCCTGTGGGAGATCGGCGGGCCGTCGCGCCGGGCGCTCGCGCCGGCGATCCAACGCGAGGTCGACGCGGCCCTCGCCATCGGCACGAACGTGCTCGCCTACGCGACCAACCGGGAGCTCAAGAGCAAAGACCAATTGTTCGCCACCGACCAGGGTCCTGCCGAGCCGGCCGACCGCTTCGAACGCGGCCAGATCACGATCGGCAAGCTGCGGCACGGCGGCATGTGCGACGCCGCACCGGCGGCGCTCGCCAACATTCTGCGGGCAGCCGCGCGGGAGCTCGGCGTGCGGGTCGACGACACCCCCGCCCAGATCGACCCGGCCGATCCCCGGCTCTTCGACCACCATCTCGTGTTCATGCACGGCCGCCAGGGCTTCGCGTTTCCACAGGCTGCCCGTGAGCGGCTGCGACAGTTCTTCGAGCGGGGCGGCACGCTCCTGGCCGATGCCGTCTGCGCCTCCGGAAATTTTTCCGAGGCGTTCCGCACCGAACTCGCCGCGGTGCTTCCCGACCACACACTCGAGCAGATCCCTGTCACCGATCCGCTCTTCTCCGCCAACGACTACGGCGGCTTCGACATCCGCGAGGTGACGCTCCGTGAGCCGTCGGGCGGCGACGGCCCGCTCGCCGCCCGACGCCGCCGCATCGCCCCGAAGCTCGAGGGCATCCGGATCGGCGACCGCTGGGCTGTGATCTTTTCGCCCTACGATCTGTCGTGCGCGCTCGAGAAGCAAAACTCGCTCGAGTGCACCGGCTACGATCGCGACGACGCCGAGAAGATCGCCCTCAACGTCCTCCTGTATTCGCTGCACCACTGACAGGCACGAGCCTGCCTGTGTTCATGACAGGCTGCAGCCCACCCTACTGAGCGAGATAGAGCGGTAGCGGGCTTTCACGCAGCAGCGTGAGGGCCGTCTCTCCGAACAGCTTGCGCAAAAGGAGGTTCTTCGCACTGTTGCCCGCCACGATCAGGTCGGCCTTCCATGCCGCCGCATAGGGAACGATCTCCCGCCGCGGGTCGCCCGTCGCGGCGTCGATCTCGACGGTGCGGCCATGCGCCCCGAAATACGCCGCGGCTGCCTCGACCCGACGGCGAGCCGCCGCGGCATCATCTCCGAAGCAGACGACCCGCACGGCCGCTCGCGGAAACAGCCCCGACAGCACGAAATGCTTGAAGGTCTTCGCACTCTCGAGCGATCCGGAATAGGCCACGAGCACTCGGCCAATCGGCCGGTGTTCCTCGGGTACGGCGAGAATCGGTCGCACGCCGTCGGCGATCAACCGCTCGAGCGCGTCGCGGGGCTCGGGCACAACGTCGTGCTCGAACAGTCCCTGCAGCCCGAAAACGCATAGGTCGTGGTAACGGGCCAGATCGGCCGCGATCTCGAAGGGATCGCCGGCCTCCTCGGCGAGGCGATGCCCGACGGCCGCGGCCCGACACCGCTCGGCGAACAACCTGGCCGCCGCGTCGATATCGGCGCGCGCCCGTTCGTACCGCTTCTGCCGCAGATCGGCGGCGGCGGCCTCGACTCCCACGCCCATCGGCTGCGGGCCCGTCCAGTCGAGCCGCGCCGTATCGGTGACGGCGAGCCCCTGCAGTTCGGCTCCGGTCTCTCGGGCGATGTCGATCGCGTGCTCGGTGACGGTGGCGGCCGTACGGCTCGTGCCAAGCCCGACAAGAATCCGTTTGATCATGGGTGTCATCCTTCGTGGAACCGATCGCCTCGGATTATCGTGCGATTCCTCAGGAAAGTCGATACACCAGCCCGATTGCTCCACAGACGATGATCACGATCGACACGGCATCCGGCTCAAAAAGTGGAACGCGGCGTTCGACATGATACAGCTGGCCGAGGACGGCCACGGCAGAGGCCGCGATCACCGCCAGCACCGTGACGACGTGCACTGATTCGGCGGCGGCGAACAACGATCCGGGATGGACGGCGTCGAGTGGTGCGAAGAGCACCATATTGAAGGCGTTGCTGCCGAACGTGTTGCCGATCGCCAGATCGACGGCACCGGAACGGACGGCCACGACCGCCACCACGAGTTCCGGCAGCGAGGTCGTGAGTGCGACGAGCGTCGTGCCGATGAACGTTCCTCCGAGGCCTGAGGCCGCGGCGATCGCACCGGCCGACGCGGCCAGCCGTGGCCCCGACCACAAGAGGACGAGCGCGGCAGCTACGAACGCCCCTCCCGATACGACCGACTCTCGGATGGCGAGCGTTCTATCTCGAGCGCCGGCTGCTTCCACCGCCGCACGCGGATCCGATTCCTCCGCCGTCCGGGCTGCGATCCGCTGATCGAGAAAAATCATCCGGGCCCCGCAGGCGTAGGCTACGAGGATCGCCAAGGACCAGCCCCCCATGCCAGCCAACGCCAGCGGTGGCAAACGGCCGGCTGTCAGGATCGCCAGACCAACTAACGCCGTCAGCACGATCGACAGCGTGGCCGGCAGAGCGTGCGCTGCCGCTTGACGGGAGAACATGGGCCTCGGCGACCGCACGCTGAGGTCGATTGCGGCGAGGATGAGAAGGTTCATCAGGCTGCTACCCATAAGATCACCGATCGCCAGATTGGGCAACCCAGCGCGCACCGCGGCGACGTCCACGGTGAGCTCCGGAAGCGATGTCGCCGCCGAGAGCAGAACGCTGCCGACGAGCATCCGCCCGAGTCGGGTGACCTCCGCGAATCGATCGGCCGCCCGGGAGAGCACGACGCCGGCCCCTACGACCACCAAAGCCAACGTCACGAACTCGACCACGCTCGTGTTCATCACCACCTCCGCTCAGGCTGTCGGACACCGGTCAGAAACTTCAGGGCCTCGACGAGCACCATCGGAACGAGCGAGATGGACAGAACGAGCACCCAGGCCCGCCCCAGTTGCGTGCCTACTTCGAAGACCGGCCGGGCAAAGGGGAGCATGACGACGCTCACCTGCAGAAGCGCCGACGCCACCACGGCCGCAAGGAGGACTGGATTCGAACCGATCCCGAGCTGCCAGGCCGTGCGCCGGTCGCTCCGGCAGGCGAACGCGAAGAACAGCTGCGCGAACGCCGCGACACAAAAGGTGACGGTGCGGGCGTGCGGCAGTCGTTGTGGATCGCCGCGGTACGCCGTCCAAAACGCCGCGAGCGTGACGACCGCGAGCAGCGCTCCGTGGCCGAGGATCATCCGCGCTCGGGCCCACGTGATCACCGGTTCGCGTGGCGATCGCGGCCGCCGTTGCATGAGGTCGTCTTCCGGGGGCTCGAGGCCGAGGGCCAGCGCCGGCAGCCCGTCGGTCATGAGATTGAGCCACAGGATCTGGATCGCCGCCAGCGGTGCCGGCCATCCGACGAGGGCCGCCACGAACATCACGAGCACCTCCCCGGCGTTGCAGGCCAGGAGGTAATGAATGAACTTCTGCACGTTGTCGTAGATGCCGCGGCCTTCCTCGATCGCGCTCACGATCGACGCGAAGTTGTCGTCGGTGAGCACCATGTCGGAGGCCTCCTTCGTGACGTCGGTGCCCGTCACGCCCATCGCGATGCCGATGTCGGCGGCCCGGATCGCCGGGGCATCGTTGACACCGTCACCGGTCATCGCCACCACGTCGCCCCGCCGTTGCCACGCTCGCACGATCCGCAGCTTGTGTTCGGCCGTCACGCGGGCATACACGGTGATCGCCTCGGCACGCGCGGCAAGCTCATCGTCCGACCAGCGGTCGAGATCCGCCCCCGTCGCGGCCAGATCGTCGGGCCCTGCCAGCCCGAGCGCGCGGGCGATCGCGAGCGCCGTGGCGGGATGATCGCCGGTGATCATGAGCGGGCGGATGCCGGCCGCGATGCACGTGGCCACGGCGGCCCGAGCCTCGTCGCGCGGCGGGTCGATCATGCCGACGAGCCCGGCGAACACGAGCTGCTGCTCGACGTCGCTCGTGACCTCGACGGTCGTCCCGCGCGGGGGCGGTGTGGAGGCGTCCACCCGCCACGCCAGGCCGAGCACCCGCAGCGCCCGTGCCGCCAGATCGGCGTTCCACCGAAGAATTTCGGCTCGTCGCGTCTCCGTAAGCGGCACCCACCGGCCAGCCCGCGCCTCGTGCGTGCAACGCGCCAGGACCGCTTCCGGAGCGCCCTTCGTATGGACGACGAATCGGCCGTCGGCGGCCCGCACCACCACCGACATTGTCTTCCGCTCCGAGTCGAACGGCACCTCGGAGACCACGGGCTCCGCCGCATCGTCCAGGACGACGCCCGCCTTCATGGCGGCGACGAGCAGGGCGCCCTCCGTGGGATCCCCGATCACCTGCCACCGATCGCCGCCATCCGCGTCCGGCCGGAGGGCCGCGTTGTTGCAGCGGGCGCCGATCGTGAGGATCTGCACGAGGTCCGCGTCGTGCCGCGGATCACTCGCCGTGGGAGCAGCCTCGCCCGGTGCGCTCGGCTCGATCGAAAACTCGCCCCGTGGCACATAGCCCGTGCCTGAGACACGATACGAACGCGTGCCGGTGACGACGGCCTGCACGGTCATTTCATTGCGCGTCAGCGTGCCGGTCTTGTCGGAGCCGACCACCGTCACGCACCCGAGTGTCTCCACGCTCGGCAGCCGACGCACCAGCGCGTTGCGGGCGGCCATCCGCTGCACGCCGAGCGCCAACACAAGCGTCACGACGGCCGGCAGCCCTTCGGGCACGGCGGCGACGGCCAAACTCACCGACCGTAATAATACATCCCACACGCTGCCGGACCGCAGCAGCTCGAGCCCGGAAATCACGGCCACGATCGCCAAGCAGACGGCGACGAGCACGCGGCCGAGCTCGTCGAGCCGGCGCTGGAGCGGCGTGGTCTCTGCCGGTGCCCGATCGAGCAGGCCCGCGATCCGGCCCAGTTCGGTCTGCATCCCGGTCGCAACCACGAGGCCGGCGCCCCGCCCAGCGGCCACGACAGTACCTGCATGGACGACCGTGGCCCGATCGCCGAGCGGTAGCTCGGCAGAGAGGCGCTCTGCCGCACGCTTCACGACCGGCAGCGATTCTCCGGTCAGCGTTGCCTCCTGAACCGCCAGCCCGTGCGTTTCGACGAGCCGCGCGTCGGCGGGCACCTGACAGCCCGCATCCAGCTCGATGCGATCGCCGACGACGATCTCCCGCGCGGCGACGACGCGGGCCAGGCCGTCGCGCACGACACGCGCTTGCGGTGCGGCGAGCCGCCGGAGCGCGGAGAGCGCCTGCTGGGCCCGCTCTTCCTGGAAGAAGCCGATCGCGCCGTTGATCACGACGATGGCCAGAATCGCCGCAGTGTCGGCCCACTCGCCAAGGAGCCCGGCGATCACGGCAGCGACCACGAGAATCACGATCACGAGCTGTTGGAACTGCCGTGCGAGCCGCCGCCACCACGGGTCTCCCGGCTGCGCCTCGATCTCATTCGGGCCCGAAGCGACGAGCCGTCGCGCCGCCTCCGCCTCGGTCAGACCGCGGTCGGCATCGGTCCCCAGGCGTGCGGCCGTCGCCGCCACATCGAGGGCGTGCCAGGCCTCGCTCGCTCGATCCTCTGACGCCATCAAACGCCTCCTCACGCGGGGGCGATCGTGCCACCCGGGGGGCATTATCCCGTCGCCGCGTGCGATAGGCTAAAAATCGTAGTCGAACCGCACACCGTACGCGTCGGTCAGGCTGTTCCCGACGCTTCGATCCTCGAGAAACGCCCGGATGTAGTTGAACTTCGCCCGCACGTAAGGCGTGAGGTACCAGTTGAGGCCGATCGTGAAGTCGGTGAGATTGTTCCCGGAGATGTTCTTGTCGTTGAGGGTTATCGTCGAATAGCGGGCCGCGATCTCCCAAGCGCCGAGGCCCGTCCGCTTGCGTTCACCGATCTTGCCGACGCGGAGAAAATCCTCGAACGGTTCGAGTCGCCCGTGAATGCCCGCTTTGCGGTCATAGGGCCGATGCTCGCCGGTGAGGAAGTAGCTCAGCTGGGCCATGTAGGCGTTGAAGAACAGGTTGGGCCCGTTGATCTGGTCGACGATCGCGAAGGCGTATTCCGATTGCAGCGAGAGCGGCCCGAGAATCAGGGCGAACTCGGGATCGAAGAGCTGAAACTGGCTCGCGGGAATGTTGCCCGTGTCGACGAAGATCGGCGCGAAGGGGCCGGGTGCTCCCTGCTGATAATTGCTCGGCGAGGGCGGGCCCACGGGACCGAAC
>Ga0209229_10001046_pt1 | contig 11364 bp, 17 predicted proteins | sample SanBayMetagenome_FD_187466 | JGI IMG/M metagenome (GOLD analysis project Ga0209229, IMG submission 187466) | Freshwater and sediment microbial communities from dead zone in Sandusky Bay, Ohio, USA (SPAdes) (version 2) | ecosystem: Environmental > Aquatic > Freshwater > Lentic > Sediment... | reverse complement strand
GGGAGAGAGTGGCGGTGGAATCCCTATCTAAAAAAAGTCCCGCCCTCTTCTGCTTAACCATGTCCATCTCTTCGGGCAGTCTATCTTGGCGTGAGAAGTTGCATCGCTTACACGCAGCTACAAGGTTATCGGGATCATCTGATCCGCCTCTAGCTACTGGGATCACGTGGTCGCAAGTGTTAGCTTCACTTCCGCACCAGAAGCAGATCCAGCCATCACGATTTAAGATCCTAAGTCTGAGCTTCTTCCACTGTGTGGAGTTGCTCTTACGCTGAGAGTGTAAAGTCATTAATAGAAGTTCCTCTCTTGATGGAATGCCCACGCCTTACAGTTACTCTTATAACGATTCGTTATGTATTTAAGAGTAGCGTCTATCTGGCGATAAGGATCTAAGTCTCTGTAATGCTGCGAGCGCATTTGTCCTAATCCGTAATGGCTTCCGTTCTTAGCTGTGTAAGACCATCTGGATTCTTTAGTAATTATCCTGTTAAAGCACTGGAACTCTTTATAGTCGAGAATCCTAGAATGTGCATAAAGCTTTAAGTGATCTATCGAATAATTAGCTGAATTAGCTACTGGAATGCTTGTTATTGAAAGCGTTGCCGTTAAGGCAATAGCCGCCCCTAAACCTCTCTTGCGCTCTAGCGAGCTATCCGCCACAGCGGCTCGCTTCAAGCGAAGAGATGGTAGCGCGCCTGTCAAATACCGCGCAAGTCTGAGCGTGTTCTTGGGCGTGTTCAACAGGCTGTGGATTAAGTCTGTGGATAACTTCATGGCTTGAACCAGCCTTCTGGAAAGTCAAAAGCAGCACAGTAGGAGCAATTAGTCGAAAAGATTGGAGTATCTCCAGCCATCTTCGGAACGTACCCGCCACAATAACCGAAGCGATGTCTAAGTTTCTGAATCATGGCTTACCGCCCCAGCCATTACCACGAAAGACGATCCCGCCTAACGAGTAAACGCGCTTCATGGGAACAGTGCAGCTCTCACAGTAAGGATCTCTGGCCAGTGTGTCCTCGATGGATCGCTGGACTTCTATCTGCTTAGAGCAGACTTCGCACCTGTACTCATAGGTCGCCATTAGCTTCTCCAATTAGTGCCACCGTCATAGTGGAGCAGACGCAACACTGGATCGTCTTTACATTCTCTGGAAGATTATCCGTAATTACACGAATTAACTGTTCTGTGTCCTTCTTGCAGACTCGGCACTTAAAGCGCAGCTTGTCCATAGTTACTCCCTTTAAGATTCTCGATCGGCTGTAGATTCTGTTGCGTAACCCACCAAGTCGGCTGCTTAGCGTGTTTGTATCGTGGACGTTTGGCCATGGCTACAGGTATCCAGCCCGCTAACCTGTAATTTGGCGATGTACCTACGACCAGAATCGCCACGTCTGTAACTCGATCATTTTCGTAGACGATTAGCTGGCCGTTTTCATAGCGTGTCCATCGAACTTCGATGTTAGAGCCTACGTCTGCCGTTTCCTTGAAGCGTGAGTCCCGAGGATTGAAGTCGACATAACCCAAGTAACGAGCTACTAAGATCTCGGCCACTATCGACTCGGCTACTTGGGCGACGTAATCATGAAAGCCCAGAGAACGGTCGTAGCGGCTCGAATGATCTGGCTGGCCGTAGATCTGAGCAATACGTTCCAGAGCAACAGTGTGCGCTAGGACTTTATCCTCGATCGTAGGCTTTACCTTCATCGGCAGACACCGCAGAGCCAGACTAACTTCTCTCCCGCTTGTCCCTTGGTATAACCGAACGCGTCTAGCTTTACGATCTTTGTGCAGCCATCGCACTGTTCTAGTTTGTATTCGGCTATAACTTCGCCATCTTGAAGAAGCTTTCCTATCATCGTCTGCGGATTAAGTAGCTCGATGTAGCTGCTCATCTTTAGACCTGTGGCTTCCATTTGCCATCACTGGCTAGGACGTACCAAGCGGGAGCGCACTGCGTCGCCTTAGTGCGTTCTGTGCAGAAGTAGCCGCCCCAATTCTTAGGCGCGCCTTCGTGGGCTTGCTTCCAGATTCGATGGCCATGGCTGCACTGTGGAGCTTCTGCGACTAGCTCTCCGCCAAGCTGCTTCTTGATCTCGTCCATAGAAGACCCAAGGCTGGGAATGCCGCTCTGCTCTGCTTCTTCGGCTGTCTTATAACTAGGTACTTCGCCGAACTTAACAGTCCAAGGATCTACGTCGTCGGCTGTGGAGTTAGCCACCTTCGCGCTCATAATCTCGACCTTTTCCATGTCCTGCCGAGTTGGACGCTTATCTGCTCCGAGTAATAACCCGATGGCTCGGCCTATTGCGCTCGTGACTGTATCTTCTACGAAGAACTTCTTCATCTGTACGTTATAGGTCGCTACGTTGCCGAATGCGTAATCTGTGGCGGACGGATTGAGATCCTCGTACTCGCGAAAGATCTGGGCTTGGATAAGGACGTAACCCTTCTCGGCGTTGAAGTCCACGATGTTCGTCTGGACTCTGGCTGTAGGGTGTGTAGCCCATAGACGGGCAATTCTGGCGGCAACGTCCTCGTAATTATCTAGGAAGCTCATTACTTCACTTCCTTAGTCTCTGTGTATGTTCCACGTTCTAAAGCCACTTTTACTCCATGACGTGAAACTGCGCGTCCTCGCTTAAAGCCTTCGCGCTGTCCTTCTCTGTAACCGACTGAGTAGCTCATAGCAGCCCATAAGATCGCAGCTATAGACATAGCCACGACGATTCCTAACTCGTTCATAATTGCTCCCGATACTGGGAGCGACGTTCGCGCTCCCTACGTAAAGAGTGAAGCAAGAACGCGCTTAGGTCAAGATTCCCGCGTGGCTGTCGGCGTGTCGATTGGTGTTTTCGGCTTGGACTTTAGTCCGTTGCCAGCTAAGACTCCGCCTAGAGATCCAGTTAAGAAGATCGCTAAAGTCTTTAAGAGATCGATAAAAGCTGCGTCGTTCGGAGCTTGATTACCGATCGGCTGAGTAACGAAGATAAGCGCGTAGGTAATTCCAAGAGTGACGATCAAGAAGACGAACGCTAGCGTCGTTCCGATTATTAGAATTAGCTGGGCGTGGACTTCTTCTGGACTACGGCGTCGATGGTGACTCATGCGATACATCTCCAAGGACGTCTTTAGTGCACGTTCCAGTAGGGACACACTTTGGCGGCTGACATTCTGGCTTTTCCCAGTTATCGTATTCTTGGCATTCATAACGAATCCAACCCTGATAACCACACGCGGACAGGCCTAACGAAAGGACTAAAGCTAGGCCCGCCGCGAGTGATTTCCGAGTCACTTCCCCGTAGACCCGAAAGCTGTGTCTTTAGGATTAAGCCAGCGTAGAACTACAGGCAGAACGGCGGCAAGGCCCGCCATACCGATCGCCTTGGGATCTGTGACTCCAGCTAAGTAAACCGCAATAGACGCAGCTAAGAAGCTACGCGCCCAGCTTGCGAGTAACGCTTTTAAGCTTTCCATCTTTCTTCTCCTTAATCTTCGGCTTCGTTGCCGATTGAGTCGGTACTTCGACGACTGGATAATCGCCAGCGTAAGCCACGAACTTAGGACGTCCGAAGCCTACGACTTCTTTACCGCTCCCGAATGCGCGCTCTTTAATCATGACCATTCCGCCGTTACGTTGATCCCCAGTTCCCGAAGTGTTTCCCTCGATGGTCATTACACTTTTCGGCTTTACTCCGACGACAATTCCGATGTGGCTAATACGGTCGACTCCATCATGCGGAAAATCCATGAACGCTAGATCGCCGATCTTTGGCTCTGACTCTACCCAGCGACTTACCTCTTTAAGCTTATGCGCTCCCGCAGCTGTTGACACCATCGACGGGAGTTTTACGCCCGCTGTGTGGAAACACCAATTTACGAAAGATCCGCACCAAGGTAAGCCGTCAGCCTTAGTAAACTTTCCGTATTTTGTAAGGTTATCGCCTTCTTCTACAGTTCCGACTTCTCGAAGAGCTACTTCTACGACTGCCGCAGCTGTTCCTATTGGATAGGTCATGAGAATAAAGCCGCGACTTCTTCTTCGGTTAAACCTAACTTAGTAAACACCGCTGTCTTTTCTGCCAATTTTTTAGCTTGCTCGGCTGCTAACGCTTCCGCTTTTGCCTCTTCTGCTGCGACTTCTGCCAGTTGCTCGGGCGTGTAATCTCTAACTATTTCCTGACCTGTGGAAAGGTCAATTATCTTTTCTTGAAGCATTTTAATTCCTTCCATAAACGAAGATAGTTCCTGCGTTGAATGTTCCACTACCTAAAATTATCGAAACGGACGTAATAGCCGCAGCTGCGTCAAAATAACCGCCGCCCGAATGTGACCATTGACCGCTGCCCGAACCCGGGTCATTTGCACCGCTAAACCATAAAGGTTTTACGCCTGTAGATTTACAGCCTTGTACCATAAGAAAGCCGCGACTTGGACGACTTGCGCTGTTTGCTGTATAGGCAAGTGGAATTGCTCCTGAATTGCTTTCCTGCACTTGATCAAAGTTGCTTGCTGCATAACTTGACGCACCGATAATTCGTAAACCCGCCGCGTAATGATTAGTGGCTGTGGAATTAAAACGGTAAGTCATGTTTACGTTTGTGCCAGCCGTTGCCGCACCTGTCACATAAACTAATAAATCGTTTGATGTAATGCCTGAGACTGTAACTGTGCCTGATCCAGATAACGCCGTTCCACCTGCGTTTAATAATGTGTAGCCGCTTGTTCCGCCAGCTGCCGCCCATGATGGTAAGCCAGCTGCAACAGTTAGAACCTGTCCAGTCGATCCAATACCTAACCGAGCTGGAGTAGTTCCACTTGAAGAGTAAATCGTGTCGCCTGTAGTTGTCAGTGGGTTAGTCATACCGCTGTTATCTGTTGCCCATTCTAAGCCCGTAGCTGTAGCCGAATTAGCTTTTAAGACTTGACCGTCTGTTCCCACCGCTAAGCGCGCTGGAGTATTGTCTCCAGTAGCCGCAATTAGATCGCCCTTAGCGTCTACGATCGCGTTCTGAATAGCATTCGAGTCGTCCTGAGCAACCCAGACGAAGTCCATGTCTGTAGCGGAGTTTTTCGCTAAAACTTGTCCAGAACTTCCACCTTTAAGATCTACTAAAGAAGCGTCTATAGCGTCGCCGAGCGTCTCGATCGCTGTCGCTCCATCTTTTACCAAGTCGGTCGAAGTGGGAACACTCCAGCCGAAGTTAGGCGTCGTCGTTGCCATGTTTTCTCCTTTATGCGACTACTGTCGCGTTTATCCATTGTAGTGTAGGGCTTACTGTGTTCCATGTTTCGGAAGCTGGCACGTCGTTCCAGCGGAACGCGTCGAGCGAATAGGCGATAGGCGTAACGTATAAGGCCACGTCTAGAGAGTTATAACCAGCCGAGAACGCCCAGCCCTCGACGAAGCCTTGATAATTTAGACCCATGTTAAGCGGTAAGTCTGAGATGTTTACAGGCATTCCCATAAACACCTTTATAAGAGCATCTCTGTCGCCGTCTGTTATGTTTGAGTTAACTAGCTGAAAGTTAATCGAGTTAAAGTTCGCCCTAGGGTAAGCGCGAAGAGCTAGGTAAAAAGCTGCTTGACTCGTAGCGTCTGCGACGTGTTCTAAAGATGTAGAAATGTTCTGAGCCAGCGATCCATAAATGGCAATAGAATCGGGATCGCTGTCGCTTACTTCTTGACCGTTTTTATAAGTAATGCTAATCGAGTTTCTGACATCGCCTGATCTTACGGCCGTCTGAAGTCCAGAAGATAAAGCGTCCGCAGCTGATAAATCGACGTAACCATTCGCCGCTAGATACTGGCTTCGATGAGTGGAATCTGCGTAACCGATTCGGCCTTGACTATCTTCGTAAATGTAACCAAGTCCAGAAGTGGCTAAAGCTGCGACTAAAGAATAAGCGTCTGTAACGCTTGAAGATCTAGCAGTTAATTCGTAATTGCCGGGGCGATCGATCTCACCGACTCCGCTATTTTGTGCGTTAGCCCATGTCGTAGTCGGGTCATAAGCTGCCCAAGTAAGCGCGGCGGGAACTTCATTCCATGCGCCGTAAAGAATGTTATCGAGAACGTCGAAGATTTGATCTCCGTCGAACTCTTTGACAAGGACGCCATCTATTAAAACTTTAGGAAGACGAGATAAAGCTCCGAGAGCTGTAAGCGTTACGGTCTGGCTCATTCCATTATTGCCAGCGGAAGAGACCGCCAAGATAATGTCGGTAATACTTCCGCCGAAGATAGCCACTGGCGTCGATGTTGAATCTTCGACGAAAATCGTAATAGATGAATTAATTTCCGCGACGACTGGAGATCCGTCTAAGTTGATAAGCGAGACATTACAGTAGCCCGCAACAGCTTGCTCATAAATGTCTGTTCGCCCAGATTGAATCGCAAGATTAGCTAGAGTTACGCTTCTATACTCCACGCCATCGATGAGAACCGACCAGACTGGCGTCCATTGGCTCATGGGTTAAAAGCCAGTCTATTAGCTCCTAAAGTCCCTCTCGCATTTGAGCGATTAAGTAAATCGACGATCGTTCTAGCTGTACCTTCTGAATCGATCGCGCCGTTTACCGTAATGTTGTAGACATTACCGCTAGCACCGCCTAAACGATTATTCGGAACGATCATTCCGTTCGTGTTAGGTAAGAATAGCTCTGGGCCGCGCTCGCCTACGACGTAAGATTTATTAGAAGACACTGCTCCACCCGAAGCTTTACCACCGCCGAAGACTCGATCGATGACTCCGCTAATACCCTTTACGAGAGGATTATTTTTAACCAAGTTTATAATGGCTTTAATTCCATCTACGACATCGGTAATAAATCCTACTAATTTAGAAAATCCTGTAATTAATCCAGTGACCAGTCCGCCTACTACTTTAAGAGCTGCGCCTAGAACAGTTCCTAAAGCTGGCCCTAGTTTCTCTGCGATAAAAGTAGCTACCGCCTTAAACAACGAAAATAATGGCTTTAAGTTTGTTTGATTGTCTTTAATTGATGTGGAGATCGATTTCCACGCTGTTAAAAAGCCATCGATTACTGGCTGAACAGTTGCGATAATTCCAGGAATTACGGTATTTACTAAGAAGCTCCACCATGCTTGAATAATTGGAAGTAAATCTTCCTTAAAGATTTTTACTAAGTTTGTAAATGTCGGGCCAAGCTTTTCACCGATGTCTGTCGACAGAGTCGAGATTAATGGGACAACCTTATCGACGAATAAAGTTACCATGGGAGTAATAGCGTCTAGGACGAAAGATCCTACCGTCTCTTTACCTTCATCGAATGCGACTTTAAGACGATCCATCTTGCCCGCGAATGTGTCCGCTTGAATTGTGGCTTGATCCTTAAATGTTGCGCCAAGTTTCGCCGTAACTTCATCAAAGCTCATCGTCTTTAATTCGGCGGCGCTAATACCCACGCCCAAGCGACCGAGAGAAGCTGTGTTACCTTCGTAAGCTTTACCTAACGCTTGGGAGACAGCGTCCAGAGATTTACCGCTGCCCGCTGCGATGTCGATAGCTAAAGCTTGAAGCTTCTGGGCTTCTTCAACGTCTTTAGTAGAACGAACCAATCGATCTAAGGACGGACGAAGTTCGTCGTCCGTTAGTCCTGTAAGAAGAGAAGTCTTTAAGATCTGGGCTTCGACAGCGGCGATCTGCGCGTCTGTTGCTCCTGTAGTGTTTTTTAACGAAGTGGCTAATCGGATCTGAGCCTGTTCGTCTTCTATTGCAGCTTTAACTCCATCGACTAAAAGCTTTCCAGCATAAGCGGCAGCGGCAGCTCCAGCTATGGCGAAAGCTGCGCCCGCCTTCTTTCCGAAATCTGCGACTTTAGATCCAAAGCCTTCTACTTCATCGGTTGCGCCTTTGACACCCTTTTTTAATTCGTCAAAGTCTGCGTCGAAAGTTATCTTTACTTTTGGAATGCCAGCCATTACTCCAGACCCTTACTCTTAATTATTGCCTGAACTATGTCGATGTATTCTTTCGCGACGATAGGCGTGTAATAGTCGACCGCTGGATTTATCCAGTAGCCCTTTTTATTCTGTGGAGCCTTAAATCTGTCTGTGTACGCGCGACCTAACGAATCCGTTCCGCGACTGCTTCCGTACTCTGTTCCCCAGAGAAGCGCGCCCGCTGGAGCTGCGCCCTGTCGGACTTTGTTACCTTTACCGCTCTTAGAAGCTTCTCCGCCGTATTTACGACCGACCTTTTTAGGGCCACCAATGTCGACGCGAATAAGACGATCTCTTTTAGCGACGATCGTCTGGGCTACGAGCTTAGTCTGTGGAGCTGGCGCACTCTGCGAGAACTGTAATAACTGGCCAGCCAGACGCTTCGATAGTGGAAGAGCGGCGTCACGAACTGCATTTTGTGAATCTTTATCGAGAAGATTAAGAGTCTGGATTAAGTTTCTAAGCGCGAGTGGCTCGACTTCTATAGCGAAGACGCCTTTCTTATTTGCCATTCCGTTTCTCCAGAATCTCTATAGCTGTGAGGATCTGCTCCGCTGTCTGCCACTCGCTCATCGGGATCTGAGTCGCGATGGCTAATTCGACGATAAGCCGATTTAAGCTTCCAGCGGGATAACTTTTGGGTTTGCGCTACTCGCTCGAACTTCCGCTACCGTTTCGATCCAGACCTCGTAAGGCTTGACTGGAGTTCCCGCTGCTTCTCGCTTCATGGCGTTATAGCCTAAGAAGAGAAGATCGTTCACTCCGATAGATTCGGCTTGCTGGATAGTCTTACCAGTTTTACTCTCCCACTTCGACCACTCGGGAGAAGCCGCCACGAATGTAGCGACCTCTCCTGAGAAGTATTCGACATCGATGTTTAGTTTCATGTTCGCTCCCGATTCTTAATTCTTAACTAAATGTCTCTGTAGGTGTTCCCACGACTGTAAAGCTCATGCTAACAGTCTGAGCGTCTGGCGACGCGCCGCCCACGCTTGGGAATACTGGAAGAACGTTGAACGCGAAGACTGCGCCTGTTACAGCTGTTAGCGATACTGCTAAAGCTGTGTTCGGAGCTGATTCTGCCGCTGTCCATAGAGCTTCGCAGAGTGAATCCGCTGCGCCCCAGTCTGCAAGCATTTCGACGTCGAACGTCCATTGTGAATCGATCGACTTGTAAGCCTTCGAGTAAAGTGTGTTATAGGTTTCGATAGTGACGTCGGCTGAAAGCGTTGCGCTTGTCGCCTGTTCGTCGTAGTTCTTAGTCGCGATCGTCATAGCGAGATCGCGTCCAGTAATGACGGTCGTGGCCATTGTTTCTCCTTAGTTAGTTTGAGTGTAATAAGTGGCCAGCTGAATCTCACCCGCGAGAATCTCTGACGCGCCTATGTTTAACGGAATCGGATTCGATACGTCTCCGACTTCATACCCTGACGGAATAGCCGCCAGAATGCTAATTACGAGCTTCTCCCAGTTATCGAGTGCGCTCTGATTGTCGTACATCGCGACGCCTACAGTCATAACTAAATTAACCTTTAGCTTTACGTTGCCTTTACCCAAGAAGCTCGGCTGTAGGTAAGGTACGTTCGGAACGATTGCAGCGAACGGAACGATCGGAGCTTCTGGGACTGAATCGTAAGTGTTAGCCGCTACTCCTTGGATCGCTGTTTTTAATGGAGTGCGGACGCTAGTTAAAATCGAGCTGGCTGGCATTATCCGACCATCGTGTCGACGTCGATGTAATTGCCAAGAAGTCCAATTACGCGATTTAGTAAGCTGCGTCCCATTCTGTACGGAGTAGAAGCGAAATCGATTCCCTCGATCTGTCCGCCCGCAGCTGTGCGAGATTGGAAGACTTCGATCGATACCGCGTAGATCGCGGACTCGATGGAAGCGTTACCGACGTAAAGAGTGGCAGCTGAATAGCCGCTAAGAGTTGCTGTTCCGTTCGGAATGATCTGGCGACGAGTTACGTCTGCGCTCGTAAGAGCTGCGGAGAACGAACTGTCTGTAACTTCTGTAACTGTGTGAGTAGCTGTGAATGGAGCTGGAAGTCCAGTTACGACGATCGACTGTTCTACGACGAAAGTGTGAACGCGTCGAGTGTAGAACGTGGCGACGTTAGTTTCTAATTTGTATTCGACGATAGCCGTCGAGTTCTGAATAAGAAGCGGCAAGATCGCCTGTTCTGCCGTGTCGATGATGTCGTTTAAATAATTGTCATCGTAGAGAGAAGAGCTAACGCCTAGGACGGATCGCAGCTGTGACGCTGTAATAATTGCTGGCATTAGCTCTTCCCTTCTACTGCTCGACTAGCTCGGGAGCGAACTAGCCGATGATTGATGTGTTCGGATTACGCCTTGTTATTTTTGAATGCGCCAGCTGCGATCTTTGTAGCTAGTGCGCCGTAACCGTAGTAACCGACTGTAATCTGGCCAGAAGCAATTACGTCCGCGCGAAGACGGAAAGTAGGTCCCTCGTACCAAGTGTAAGCGTCTGGGTTAACGACTAGAAGAGTTCCATCTCCATCGCCCGCGTTAGTTGGATCTACGAATAGATCCAAGCCCGCAACGTTTCCGACGAGTGAATCTGGACGAACTACGCCGCCAGCGTTGCTTGGCTGTGAAGCGTTATAGATCGGACGACCTGAGTCGTTAAGAGTCATTAGGTTAGCCCATTGACCAGTTGACGCGATAAGTGACTTCGCGAATGGACGTGGAAGTCCAGCTGTTGCTCCGTAAACTGAAGCAGCTCCGCGAGAGATAACTCCAAGTAGCTCGGCAGCTGTTGGATAAGTTGCAACAGTAGTTCCGTCAAGTGTTGCGCCTGAGATTAGTAGGCCATTGACGTAAGCATTCTCGGCCTTAGCCTTGGCAGCGGACATATTTCTGATGAGCTCATCAAAGAACGCTGGAGATGTGCGATCGAGAAGCTCGACTGAGAATGTTTGCTGTCCCGCGAACTTCTTCACGTCTACAGTGATGAAAGCTGAGTTCTGATCTGTGTCTGATGGAGTTCCCTCTTCGGCTGTAACTGCCACTGTAGGAGCTTGCGTGATCTTAGGGATCTCGAAAGTCATGCCCGCGTCTGGAAGTGTTCCGCGAGAGATCGCGTCGATAGATGGGCGGATAGTAGTTGAAAGTCCGTTTACTACTTCGGCCATTTGGCGAGTAGGTACTAGACCCGCGTTGTCTGTAGTGTTATCGGCTGCGAGAACGTACTGGCGAGCTTGATCGTCGCCCATCGCTGCGCGAATTGTGTTTTCGACATACTTAGCAGCTGTGAACTCTAAGCGTGGCTTGGTAAATGATCCGCCTACGATTGGCTTCGCTGCGGCTGTTGTTGACTGAGCAGCTTCGACCGTCTCGACGGTTTCCGCGTTTGTGACGGTGTTGTCCACTTCG
>Ga0209229_10001045_pt1 | contig 11368 bp, 11 predicted proteins | sample SanBayMetagenome_FD_187466 | JGI IMG/M metagenome (GOLD analysis project Ga0209229, IMG submission 187466) | Freshwater and sediment microbial communities from dead zone in Sandusky Bay, Ohio, USA (SPAdes) (version 2) | ecosystem: Environmental > Aquatic > Freshwater > Lentic > Sediment... | reverse complement strand
TCGACTATTTTTGGCACAACAGTTAAAACACTAATAGGTTTAATAATTTCAGTTTCAACAATTCGTTTTTGTGCTTCTGTTAGCACATAACCACCTCTTGGTTTAATAGCAACCAAAACGGTACCATACACAGGAGGATCATTTTCTTCTCCACCCCATACGTTAACTGCTTCAATTGGAATCACACCAGCATTGTTTTGAATCTGATAGATATAATCTTCTTTTGTTACGGCACGACCTTGTGAAGAATATGCTTTTGGTGCCGTGTAACGAATAGAATCAAGTGATTCTTTTTCTGAACCTTGAGTTGTTGATGTAATTGGTGTAATAACGGTATTTGAATACCCTGCAACGGTGTCCATCAAAACAAAATTATTGGCACCATATGCTGCAGCACCACTGGTGGTAATATATGAAACAATTACTTGATTGCCATCAGTCAACGATTTACCTAAAACACCATCACCAAAATAAATTTGATAGTTGCCATTAGGACCTTCTTGTAAGAAATATACGGTAGAAGAAGAATCTAATTCCAAATAAGCTTCTGCTAAAGAATATACTTCTGAATACGTATTTGAAATGCTTTGCTGTACAGTTACAGTCAATGCCGAAGTGTCAATTGTAGAGTCTGGCATTTCAAAAATCATTGATGGATTTTGAGTTGCATCATAATTAAAAGTAAGGTCGACAGGTTCACCTTGTTTGATTATCAGATTTGAAAATGTGGCTGTTTGGTTAACTGTATTGGTATTTACAATAGTGTCTGTTACTGTAACAAAACGATAGTTAACACCATCAATGGCTTCTGAGATAAAATTGGTAAATTTTGGTAATGTTACTGCTAGATCCGTAACTTGATTAATTCTTAAATCAATTGTTGCAGATGGGGCCGAAGCAGATGTTGGTGTATAGTTCAACATCTTGGCATGAGATACTACTGATTGGCGTTGAATAGCCGAATCCAAGAACATCTCATTGGCCACCATATTTAAATAGTAGGCATTGTATTGTGTATTATAAGCAAGAATATCTAAAAGAGTAGAAAGTGCAGAACCTTCATAGTTGTAGTCTTTTAGTGTGTTCTGTGATTGTAGATATCGTTTCAGATTGGTTTTAATGGTATTAAAATCCAAATCTGTTATTTGAATATTAGAATTAGCGCCTGCCATCTTATCTATTTCTCTCTAAAAGGAGTGTTACTGTGGTTGGTAATGTAGCATTTTCTATGTAAAATGTTATGGTAATATTATACGCATTGTAATCTGGTTGTGCAGACACCACGATACTATCTACTGTGGCTCTTGGCTCATAGTTTTCTATCACATTTTGGATTTCTTTCTCCAAACTAGTGGCCGTCAAAGGAGAAACCATCTCAAACAACAAAGTGTCAATATTTGAACCTAGGTCTGGATTAAAAGGTCTCTCATAGTGCCTAGTCAACAATAGATTGCGGACAGAACGAATAACCGCCTGAGTATCAAAACTCAAAGCGACATCATTCGTTACCGGCTTTTTGGTAAATGTAAAATCGATATCCGAGTAGATTCTGGTTAAGTTTGCCATTCTTTATTTATCACGTCTTTCTGGTGAAAAAGTAAAACAAATTACCATTAAAGAAATCCCACCCTTGATTGTTTCCCGAATCAACGTTGCCATTCTCTGAAGGAGAATTCCAAGTAGCTCCTCCAGTAGCATTACTGTCCCTAATATCCAGATAACTAACATTAACTGTTCCACTAGACTTACTTAATGTGGCCAATGTTCCAGTAGTGGTGCTTCTTACAGTTACTAAATTACCAGCCGTGCCATTAAGAAGGAAATTATTAACAGTAGTTGTTACACCTGCCGGGAAAGTAATAGCTGCTGGTGAAATAACATTGCCAATAGTGTTAAAAGTTAAATTTGTGCTATCGGTAGCTATAGATATATCATTAGTTGTGGTAAGCAATAATATACCAATTGTCATGTTACTGGCATAAATTCTTCCACTAAACCCGATAGCATTAATGGTGGCACTACTAGCATCAACACCAGACCCAAATGAAACTAAAGATGGTCGTGGAAAAGATAGATTATTGGCCCAACTATTTATTGTTGAGGTGCCAAGGTTACATGTACCTCCGCCTGCAAAAAATCCGGCAGTTGTAATTGTCATTCCATTTGTGTTGAGTGTTGCTCCTGCACCAGCTCCACTTGCACTCCAAGAAAAAGACGATCTGTTACTATTAGTCAAAGTAACATTTGACCCTAAGTTATATGTTACAGTTCCCTTTGGGATAATACTTAAAAAACCACTCCAAGTTCCTGTACCAGTTATAGTTTTTGTGCCTGAAATCGCTTCAAATCTTGTATCAGAATTGCCAGCTGGTACTTTACCAATGTCTTTTGAACCTGAATTCCAATTTCCAAAGCAATAATTATCAGTATTTCGTGATCGTATACCTCCAGTACCAAGACTCCAATCTAAATCCCCTACAGTAGTAAAATTAAATAATGTTTGATCGGCTGCGGTTGAACTCCAATTAAGTGCTAACTCAGAAGGAACATAATAATTATGTTCTAGAACACCGGCAGTGCCAGATATGTCAACAGAAACATTTTTTGATCCTGTAATAAAAAGTTGAGAGCCAAAACTAGACCTGTCAATTGTTATAGGAGCAGTACTGCCAGTTCCTGGTTGCCTTACTATAATTTTTCCAGTAGTGCCAAAATTTAATGTAGGTCCTGCACTACTTTGACCATAAAGGTTAATCCTTGCTGAAGGAAATAAAAGATATGGTAAAATTAAATTAAAATCATTTAAATTGAAAACAATATTAGTTGCAAAATTTCCACCTAAAGTCACTCGTTGAGCACTAAAATTGTCCAGAAGGGTGACTGTACAACTTCCTATAAGATATAATCCTCCATCACTACCAGCCCACCGTGATAAAATTCCATTAGATGTTATTGTGTATGAACCAGTGCCAATAAATTTAAAATTGGCGCCTGAAAAACCAAAATTACTCATAGAGGCACCTAAAGTAAGATTACCTTTACAAGTTAGTGTGGAGTTCGAGGTAGCAGTAATACTACCTGTAAATCCAGTACAATTTAAATTGGCACATGTTGCAGTACTACTAAATGATCCGCCTGTAACTGTGCAAGTAACTGTGCCCGAAGCTGCGTCAAAAAATACATTATCGGAGTCAGTAGGAACACTAAAACCACCTGCACCACCGGAGGTGTCAGACCATTTAGTTCCAGCCGTAGCATCCCAATTGGCGGTGCCACCTACCCAATATCTATCAGCCATATATTAAGCTCCTCTTGCCACTCCAATAACATCCCAAAAAGAATCATTTGAATTATAAATGCATCCAACATATAAAACTTTGCTAGCATTTGTTGATGATGGCAAAGAAACTCCAACAGCTCTATAACCTCCAGCCGAAGTTGTCCAAATTAATGACCTGGCTACACCATTATCTTTAATTCGAAGAAGTAATCTCTGTGCATTACTAGGTGTTCCCGTTGGAATTGCAATGGTGGCATTAGTTGCAAGTGCAGTAACTTGATATTGTTCAGCTGTGTCAATAGTTGGAGTAATTGTAGCTGCAGACGTTATTGATACAACTTTTACTATCATACTATTTGCAGCTGCAGAAGCACTATTTGCAGCTGCAGAAGCACTATTTGCAGAATCAGCGGCACTATTTGCAGAATTAGCAGCAGCCGCTTCAGCCGCATCTCTAGCTGCATATGCTAATAAAATTTCAGCATTAGCTGTACCAATTGAATTTAAAAGAGCAATTAAATCTGTACTGTTTGCAGAAACTACACGGCCATAAGCATCAACAGAAATATTTGATAATGTGTACGATCCAGGAATTACACCAGAAACCGATAAACTTCCAGATGATGACGATGTACTTGTACTTGTAGTTGACCTTGTTGTTGTTGCAGAATAAGCATTATTTGGATAACCAGACGGTACACTATTTTGTAAATCATTTTGTAATTTTGTTGTGCCAATGCCTAAATCTTTAATAAGATATGACGAATTGACACCAAGATTTGAGAACTGAAGAATAGTATTGTAATCTTGAATAAGAGAAATTGAATTTGTATAGAATGTTGTATCGCCTACTCGCCTACTATTTAATAAATCAAAAGCCGTTTGTGTCGATGCAATAATAGTATTCATCGATGCTCTTGTGATATCACTATAAGTGTTACCATCAACTATACTTAAACTGGCATTTAGTGTGGCAGCACTGCTACTTAGCTGTATAACACTATTTGAAACATCTGATACAATAGCCAAACTGGTAAAATTACCAAGGATTGGTGCATTGTTTTGAACACCATCAACTTGATTACAGATTTGTAGAACTTGCCGGCCAATCGACATGGCAATCTGATAATCTGGTATAGTTAATTTGTTTGTTGATTCTGTTACACCAGACATTCTATTTGTATGATCTGTGAAACTTGAAATCTCTATTAAAAGATTATTGGCCAAAGCATTTAAAGTATTGGCTTCTATTGGTGCTACATTATATGTAACAGATTGAGTGTTTGAATATGTGAGCAACTGATTTGTATAAGTTGTCATCAAAGTCAAATTAGCAGAATGAGGATTCTGAAAATAATTTACTACAGAACTTCCGGCCAAATCACTGGCCTGCCAAGTATATAAAGGACTTGGATAATTTAGTGTAAGTTTTTGACCATCAGTAAGTTCGTTGTTTGCACCAAACTTAGATGAATCAAAATTATAATTTAGTCTACCAAAAACACTCATTTATATTCTCACATAGGTTGTAGAGGAGGCGATGTTAAACCATGAACGCCTTGGTGTGTATGTATATTATAAATTATTCGGTCCATCGCCATTGTACGAACCATATCTGTCACCATGATTCCTGATACCCAACCAGGAATAGGATACAAAGGCACAGGAGAACCTGCTGCAATATAACCAGGAGTTACCATGCCTACTGTTGCAAAACATTGTAATCCAGCATTTAGATTACCTAATGCTGAAACACTTTGTGTCGCAGCCACACTACCCGTTACATTCAATTGGCCATCGACATTGATTGCTTGTGCCTGCAAACTAATATCACCAGACGAAGCAATATCAACATCACCTTTGCCAACTATTTTTGTGGTACCATCAACTGTTTGCGTAACATCACCATTAACTTGTTGAGTAACGTTACCTTCTACTTTCATTAAACTGTCGCCTTTAATGTTTACGACACAGGCACCTTCAATGGTGATGTTACATTGTCCAGTAATTTGTACATCTTTATCACCCAAAACAATTTCATATCCATTACCATAAATTTTATGAACTTCGCCATCAGGTTGCATCTCTAAGAATGTGCCTGCACGATGCTGAACACGCACACGCTCTCTATTGGGTGTGTCATCCATTTCAATTAAATGACCAGATTCGGATTGTTGTGCCTTATTATAAGGGTATTCAGGTGGATTTTCTGAATCTACTACAACCGGTTCTGTCCATGAACTATCTATTGCCATTATTCATCCTATGATAATTGTGGTACTGTGATTGATGTTACATTAGCACTTGATGCAGTTTCTTGAACATCAATTACAGCTTGAACTTCTGCCTTTAAAGTATTTAACACTTGTGTTTGGTCAGTTAGTGTGCTAACTGCTTGTTGAGCAGTTTTTAATTCAACTGTAGCTTCAGCCAGACATTGTGCTAACAATGCTTGTAATTGTGCCGGCAAGCTTTGTATATATGCGACCAATTGTTGTAGATACTGTATGTATTCTTGGTAAGCTCGTATCTCATCAATAATTGGTTCTAATTCTTTTTGTATTAATTTAACTTTTGCTTTTAACGCCAAAGCAAATTCTTTTGCTTCTTCAATGACAGGAGTGCTTGATGTGCCAGCCCATAATCCTTCTAATGTTGTTCTTATTAATTTAACAATACCCATTACTTGAGATTTGACTACCGCCACATCTTTATTAATCTCTACGGCCACGTTACAGATGTGTGTACGATTATTGGCAGCTCGACCTTGAGGAGTATTTGCAACAACACCTCTGGCTGAAGGTGATACTGTAGGTTGTCCTACTGATTCTACGATAATGCCATCTGGTGGGTTAGGTGCAGCCGCTATTTCTTCTGGCGTTCTTGGGTCTTGGAATCCCGAATCGCCACCGGCTGATACTTTAATGCCTGTGTAGATTCCCATAATTGTTGGTGCTTGATTTGATTCACCATCAGCAAAGAAACCCATAACATAGTCACCTTCTTTTGGTGTGGCAAAACTTTGTTGTGAATTTGGTGAAACAAGGCAAGGCGCCCACGGCAAATCTTCTGTGGATATTAATTGTTTATTTTCTGTGTGGTAACCAAAGATACGAACTTGGCACCGACCCAATTTTAGTGGATCTTTTCGGTTCTCTACTACACCGACCCACCAATTGAATCCATCTTTTCCGATAAAATTTTCCATTAATCTTTCACCGCTTCCACCCAAACAGGATTATCACTATTAATATTCATATAATTTGTTGTTGTGCTATCTTTGGCCAATTCTAAAATAGTTTGATATGTACCTGCAGCCTCTATAATATGCCTTACCGCTGTCACCAAATATTTTCCTGAATAGAATTTATCCAAATCTCTTTGTGTGTTTGAAGGTTTTAATGTTAATAAATTAAAATTAACTGTTCGACCAGCAGTAATACCAGGATCACCAGGTATTGAAACTTTTATAGTTGTATAATTTGACAAATTGATTTGTGCCGTTCTATTTGGAATATATGTTTCAACAAAAATATCTTGTGCAACACCTGCTTCTATTTGTTTTATATAAGGAACTTGTTTTTGATTAGCATTACCTATTGAAACTTTGATTACACTCTCATACGACTCTTGTTCCGTTTTACCTAAACGATTTTTTAAACTGTTTGTTACACTACCAGGGTTCAATGATTTGGCCTGACTTTTATATTTTGTGTAATCGAAGTTTGTTTTTTTAAATGTTCTTGTTAAAGGATCTATTGATATTAATTGGTTTGCCAATGTACCAGAAGTAATTTCATTTAAAATATCATAAGGTTTACTTAATTCATAATCCAAAACAGTTATTGTTTCTTCTTGAATGTTTTGTACTTTTTTATCTAAATTTTTAGCCTGATACTTGTATGTAGCATATATGTCATCTTTAATCATTGACTGTATTGACCTAAAATTAAAACCTAATTTGGTTTCAAAAAATAACATATCAGCACCAATGGCACCATTTAATTGTGGTCTGGCGTAAGTTGACAACCAACTAATTGCTTCAAAAGGTTTCATTCTAGGTACTAAAAAATCATATACACCTGTCGTTTCTTCAACTACAGAGTTAGACAATTTATCACTATCAACTTTTAATTCTTCTTTTAAAATGTTATTGACAATCTCAGAAATTTTTGTGCCTTTGTATGATTTGCTGATTTTTGTTTGTTCAGACAACATCAATTCTTCAGAACAGAAAAATAATGTATAAGTTTCACTATTCATATTACCAGATGGTTTTCTGCCACTAGATTTGTAAACACGAAATAATTGTTCATTATTATTACGACCATTTTTTACTTTACCAAAATCAATTTCAATATATTCATTACCTGTTAATTGTAAAAGCTCAATAAACCCCTGTGAATCAATTATTGTAATATAACCTGATGCAGAAAAACTATAAATGTCCTCATAATAGGACAATTCAACAAGCAATTGGCGCAGTTCAATCTTTTTTCCACTTGCTGTTAAAAAATTTAAAGTTTTTAGAGAAAAGTCTTGGGGATAATACGCACCAGGAGATTCTACAATATTTGTATCTTCTATCATATTAAGCCATTAATTTTTTCAGTTGTGTTTCCATTAAATCAACATAATTTGAATTTAAAATTTTAATGTTTCGTTTTGCTTCATTTAAACTCAATTCATAATCATAGATACTAACGGCATTACGTGTTGTGGTTATTGTTACAGGTCCAGTAGGCAGAGTATAGGTTGCCGTTTGAGTTACTGGCAAACCATTATAAGTGTCCTCATCAATTCTAACTTTATTTACCGTGATCGTTTGAGTATTAACATCATATTGTGTTATTACTTTTTCATAATATTCTATTTCAGAATATACGTTTGTTGAAGGATATTTGTCCGCAAGATATTGTTCAAATACACTATAAGTCATTGGCCAATCCCATTGAGGGTCCAATAATTCATTTGCAAACAATACAATCCAATAACGATATGAATCGCCATAGTATTTGTGTGCAATAATTTCTGGTGTATCACCTTCTTGTATATCATAAGAATAGTAAACTAAAGGGTCTTTTAATATTTGAGGAATAACACTAGCCCGAGCCAATAAATTGGTCATGACTTTTGAATTGCCAGTCGAATCAATATTGATTATTTTTGGTAGAGTATCAAAGTATTGCATTTTTAATAACCACTTTCAATTTTTTTCCTATCAACGAGTTCAATTTCTTTGAAGTTCATTGTTAGTGTTGTTTGAACTGGTGCACCATCAGCATGAGAGGCCCATCCGTTTGGTGCATAATTAACATCTATACTTTCAATTACACTTTCTGCAACTCTGCTGACATTTCTATTTTCAGTACCATTTAAAAGAAACTGTAAATCAAATGTTGACGGTGGCACAAAAAACATACCTGCGCCACCAGTAATAATTCTTGGTGCCGAATGAGCCCTAAACAATTGAATTATCTTTCTAACATCGTCTGCTTCTTGTTGTGAATATGGTGTAAAAGTAAAAGCCATTTGATAACTTCTAAAATCGATACCGTCAAATAGTAATTGTTGCTGTGGATTGATTGCAAGACCTTGTGTTGATAATGCTAATTTGGCGGCATTTGATTGTACAACAGAAATACCCAAAGAAGCCATTTTTCCTAATCTTGAAACTAATGGTAAATTAGATACTGCACCAGCTGTATCTTTAGCAACATCCATTAAACTTAAATTTGAGTAACCTAAGTTGTATTGAAAATTTACGGTGTCAGGCATATATAAAGAGATTGTTGAGGCAACTCTTTTCTTTTTAGGTTTTAATGTTTGATTTATTTTTGTTTCACCGCCAACCAATTTTGTAACTGAATTCCATATATCTGTTGGATTTGTCACGGACGGTAACGTGTATTCTTTACCTTCTTCATATCCAGTAGGTTCTATTTCATTGATAGAAAATTTTACGACATGACCTTTTGTTGCAGAACCCAAATCTCTCGGATACTGTAAAGACCCTAATTTATATTTACTATCAAACAAAGCACCTAAAGGACCTTTTGTTGAAGTACCGGGTATGGTTACACCGCCAATTGAGGTTGGAATTGAAATGATGGCCATTGATTTCTCTTTTTAGATTGAATATACATATTTATATGGCTTACCAAGGAATATTCAGACCAAAGAACCCTCAAAAGTATATTGGGGATTCGAATAACATTGTGTATCGCTCTTCATGGGAATGTAGAGTGATGAACTGGTTCGACCAGAATGATGACATTATATCATGGGCAAGTGAAGAATTGATTGTTCCTTATAAATCTCCAATAGATAATCGCTTTCACCGGTACTTTCCAGATTTTATCGTAAAAGTTAAAACCAGAGATGGTACAATGAAAACATTAATGATAGAGGTCAAACCAAAGAAACAAACCATACCACCAGAACCAAGAAAACGGGTCACCAAACAATACGTAACTGAAGTTACAACATATGGTGTCAATCAGGCCAAATGGAAAGCCGCACAGGAATACTGTTTAGACCGTGGCTGGGAGTTCAAAATAATGACTGAAGAACATTTAGGACTATAACTAAATACTTCAATGGAATCTAAACTTACACTATTGGCCAAAGAACGGTCATCTTCAGAAATGAAAATGATGTCCAAGCAATCATTAGATTGGCTGGCACAGAAGATTGCTCAACTAAAAGGAACAGCAAGCATACCAATTGGTATGAGCCGTGAAAAGTTTAGGCAAGTGAATGATTTTAGATTGGGTAAGTTATATTGCTTTTACTACGATCCAAAAGGTAAAGAAGATTTGCCATATTATGACCGTTTTCCAATGGTATTGGCAATCGAAAAGTATAATGATGGTTTTCTAGGCCTAAACCTTCATTATTTGCCATTTAATTATCGGATGGCATTTTTAGGTAAACTACTTAAATTTGCGGTCCAAGGCGAACCAGGAGAAATTGACAGGTTGAGAGTCACCTATGATATTTTAGTCGCCTCCAGACGCCTTAAAGAGTTTCGGCCTTGTATTAAACGTTATCTTTCTGGTCACATCCAGTCAAAGATACTTGCCATCCAACCTAATGAGTGGGATATTGCCGCTTTTCTGCCATTACAGCAGTTTAGAGGTGCTAAATCTCAGCAAGTGTGGCAAGAATCATTAGAACAAATAAGGAACTAAAATGGCAGGTAGCATTAACGAATTTAAATCAAGTTTTCGTGGTGACCTATCACGACCAAATAAATTTGATGTGAATGTTAATATTCCATTGGTATTAATACCATATGTTTCTGGTGCAAGGTCTTTGGTTTATCGTTGTGAGAATGCTCAATTGCCAGGCAGAACACTTGCTACCACGGAACAAAAAACATATGGTCCAATCGAAAAGTTTCCGTATTTGACAACATATAACGACATTGATTTAACATTTGTTGTTGATGATGACATGCAACAAAAAATATTGTTTGATGCTTGGTTGAACTTTATCAACCCATTGTATAATAACCACATTCGTTACAAACAAGAATATGCAACAATATTAACAATTAATCAGTATGATGTAACAAATAAATTAACGTATTCTATAAATTTATATGATGCTTATCCAATTTCTATGAATCAAATGGATTTGGATTGGAGTTCAGATGGGTATCATAAACTTAATGTAACTTTTGCCTATACATACTGGCAGAATAATTCCATACAAGCTCTTGGCATGCAGTTTGTTGATGCTGGTCTTGCTGCAGTATCAAATATTATTAATGGTGTTTCAGCCGAACCCACACAGTTTGGCATAAATCCTCCAGACCAAACAGCATCTTTTAATACTGAAGCTTTAAGAGAAAGAACTACAAATTTAATATGATTATATAAGGAGTTATTATGGCTTTACCAAAACTTGACGTACCATCTTATGAAATTGATTTGCCAGTTTCTAAAAAGAAAATAAAATATAGACCGTTTCTTGTTAAAGAACAACGTAATCTTTTGATGGCTTTAGAGTCACAAGATTCAAATTCTACACAACAAGCAGTTCGTGACATTCTCATTAACTGTACAATTAGTGAAGGTGTCG
>Ga0209229_10001044_pt1 | contig 11372 bp, 6 predicted proteins | sample SanBayMetagenome_FD_187466 | JGI IMG/M metagenome (GOLD analysis project Ga0209229, IMG submission 187466) | Freshwater and sediment microbial communities from dead zone in Sandusky Bay, Ohio, USA (SPAdes) (version 2) | ecosystem: Environmental > Aquatic > Freshwater > Lentic > Sediment | place... | reverse complement strand
TGTGGCCGCATTTGTCAACTCCAGACCCAGACCTTCAAAAGACCTTTCGGGCGACTGGCCCAATATCGCCAAAAAACCGGTTGACCACCCCTTTGGTCCATATGCCGATGGTTTCTCAGAAGAGCAACACAAATTCGGTCCGTTCCAACCAATCATCGACGCCAGAAAAAAATAAAAATAGAACCTGCAAGATTACCTTAAAGGTTACTTAAACTTTTATCATATAAATATCAACGATGCCACACATTCAAAACTGCTCATGTTCAGCCTGCCACCAGGAAGCCATCAGCAAAGCAGAAAAAGACCTGCATGTTCAACTGTCAGAAAACAGTCGACGCGAATTCTTCCGGAAATCTGCTAAACTGGGCATGGGTCTGGGTATTGGTGGCGGATTGATTGCTCCCATGGCCGCTTCCGCCCTTCAAGGCGAGGAAAGTGCGTATAAGACAAAAAACATGGAACAAAACAAGGCGGTCAGAGACGGAAAAGCCACCATGCTTACCCTTCTGCAAACAGCCGATATCCATGCGCAGCTTATGGTGCACGATGAGTTTTTCGTTGAAAATGGCAAAAGTGTCTATAAAAAAAGGGGGGGCTATGCCACGTTGAAATCGATGATCAACACCATCCGGAACAAAAACCTGGCGCATACCCTTCTGATTGACGGAGGCGACTGCTTTCAGGGTGGTGGTGTCGCAGCCATGAGTGAAGGCAAGGCAATTGTTCCGCTTATGAATAATATCGGCTACGACATCATGCTGCCGGGTAACTGGGAAGTGGTATATGGTAAGGAAATGATGATGAAAGACATGTTTGCTTACGACGGTGTAAAGGTCTGTGCAAACATGTTTCACGATACCAACGACGATATGAAGGGTGATTTGATTTTCCCCCCATACTTTGTTAAACACATAGCGGGTATCAAAATAGGTTTTATCGGTTACAATGATCCGCTTACTCCAAAACGTCAGTCTCCTGCTTACAGCGATGGTATTAAATTTACCATGCCTGAACTGAACGTGGCCAAATACGTCAAAATTTTGCGTGAATATGAGCAATGCGACATGGTTTTTCTGCTGACGCACATGGGCTTGGCGCAACAGGTTGGTCTGGCCAATATGCCACATGTAAAAGGAGTGGATTATATCCTGGGTGCTGACACGCACGAACGCGTCAGAACGCCAATTCAGGGTGTTCATACCAAAGTAACCGAACCCGGTGCCTTTGGCTCTTTCTTGGCTAAACTGGATATTGTCATTGAAGATGGTGTGGTGAAAGACCATTCTTACCAGCTGATGGATGTTGATCCCGGCGTTTATGGTGAAGATGAAGAAATGAAAAGGTTGGTAACCAAAGCCCGTGAGCCCTACAAAAAGGAACTCGACAGGGTCATTGGCCAAACTAAAACAACACTGCAACGCTATTATGTGATTGAAACCCCAATGGATAACTTCATCACGGATGCCATCATGTGGAAATTCAAGCCGGATATCGCACTGAGTAATGGTTTCAGATTCTGTCCACCTCTTGTTCCGGATGCCAAAACAGGTGTGGCAGATATCACCATGGACTTCCTGTGGAGCATGCTGCCGGTAGACAGCGAAGCCAAAAAAGGCATCATCACTGGGCAGCAACTGTGGGGATGGATGGAAAAAGAATTGCAAAACGCCTTTGCCAAAGATCCGGCTAAACGTTTTGGCGGTTGGGTTGTCCGTTTCAAAGGCATGGAAGTCAACTTCACCATCGGCAATGATGCCGGAAAACGGGTGAACTGGATCAAAGTGGCGGGTAAACCCCTTGTTATGGAGAAGGAATATAGCTTTGTGGCCTGTGAACGGGAGGGCGATCCGGATACCACAATCTGCCGGGTGGAAGGAGTTAAAGAACCAAAAAGACTGGGAGCAACACTTCACAGTGTTATTGAAGAATACTTAAAAACCCATTCGCCGGTTGCTCCAAAAATGGAAGGACGCTGTACAGCTACCGATGCACCCAATACCCTGCTCACGCAGCTGATGGGATTTGGCTATGAATTCAGGTAATGGATACTTTTATAAAATAAAAATCCGGTAGCTCATCACTACCGGATTTTTTATAGCGTTAAGCGTGTACTATCAGTTATTAAAGATATAACGCACACCGAGCTGAATCTGGTAAACATCACCCAGTGTTTTGGAGTCTACAAATGCGTCTTTCAACAACACGGTTGAACCATTTACAACCTGCGTAGCTAGCCTGTAGATGGGTTCGCCACTGGAAGTTCTTCCTCTGTAGTTCAACGGCTGCGGCGTAGTAGATACATTACCTACACCCCATTTGTTGTTGATCAAGTTGCCGAAGTTGATGAAATCAGCACGGAGGCGGATTGTATTGGCTTTTTGTTGCTTGCCGGTCTTCACAAAGAAATCCTGCTCAATAGCAAAATCAAAACGTGTCAGCCATGGAGCCTCTCCACCGTTACGCTCTGCGTATTGTCCCCTTCTGTTTTTCAAATAAGGATGGGCATCAATATAGGCACTGAATGCCGCAGCCTGCTGGTCTCTGGTAAATGTGTTTGTACCAACAGTCTGATCCTGGAAGATCAGGTTGTTGCCTGCAGCAGGTACATAGATCAGGTCATTGAACTGTCCATCACCATTTACGTCACTGCTATAAGTATATGATACCTTGAAACCACTAGCAGATACCATACCCAGCGAGAAAGTAGTTGAACCACCGAATTTACCGCCGTAATTGAGCCTGTAGTTAACATAACCCATGAAACGGTGGCGGAGATCATTATCAGAAAAACCTTCTCTGAGGTAATTTAAGCCATAGATACTTGGTGTACTGGCATTAACTGTGCTTGCTACAGAAGCGAGATCAGTAGCCTTGGCATTGGTGTATGCAATCACACCTCCAAAGTTTTTGGTTACTGGCTTCTCCAATTTGGCAGTCAGTGAATAAGAATAACCTGCGTTGTTATTGGTCAGCACAAAGGCATTACCTATACCCGGATTAATGAAACGTGCATTTGTAGCAGCTGCTCCGGAAAGGTCAAGTGCCGGATAGATTTCCCTGTTGTCTCCACCTGCGAAATTGCCGGAAGGACGTTTCAGGTTCATATCTTCATAATGAAGCATATTGATATTCTTATTATAAATAGCTTCGAGGGTACCAATTACACCCCATCCGAGTTTCTGATCAACAGCTACATTGCTTTTCCAGATTTGAGGAAACTTCAAATCCTGATCACCATAGTTTACGTTGTAACCACGAAGGCTGTTGATATCTGTTGAACTGGGTGTATATTTTGAAGGATCTGTTGTAAACGGATAGTTGGCTGCAGCGGCACCTGTTACATTCACCAGACCGATGTTTACACCATTGTTACCCAGCTGGTTGGAAATCAACACATAAGGAAGGCGTGAAAGGAAAAGTCCTGAACCACCGCGGATCTGTGTTTTCTTGTTGCCATAAACATCCCAGTTGAAACCCATACGGGGAGAAACATACAACCTGGATTTAGGCATGGTGCCGGTGTTGATGTTGTAAGGTACACCAGAGGGCTCCCTGAAAGTGAGTGAGCTAACATAAGGGTTGGCATAATCAGCAGCGGTATTGGGGATATTCAGGTAGTCCAAACGGGCACCATAAGTGAGTCTGAAATTTTTGGTCATCTTCCATTCGTCCTGGCCATATACTGTATAGAACTGGTTCTGGAAAGTCTGCCATGGGAGTTTGCCATCAGGCAACAAAGTATAACGGTAGTTGAAACGTGCAATAGGTACAGTAGATGTAGTGGCATTGGGGTTATTCTTGAACGCCAGTGCAGCTGCCTTGAAATCAGCAATACTGTTGTATACCCATACACCGTTTGAACCGTAGAAGAACAGGTTATTTGACTTAAACGATTCAAAAGCTGCACCTATGGTGATGGTATGGTTGCCACGGATCAACGTAGTATTGTTGGTAGCATTGAAAGTTGAATAATTCAGTTTGTTGTTGGGTGTAAACGGATCAAAACCTACTGATGTATAAGTACTTCCGCCTACGCCACTGAGGATATCAACGGTTGGGAACATTTCGGTGCGGTAAGCCCTGTCTTCCAACTGCTTATTGTAAGTAACAATGAACTGGTTGGAAACCCTGTTTTTAAAGTTTGAGCTCAGCTCAAGTACCGCTGAACGGGTATTGTCCTGAATGATATAACCTGTATTCTGACCTGAGAGAGCCAATGCAAGATTTTGCCTGTTCCCATTTCCAGCTGTATTTCCGGCATTGGAGTTGCTGATGGGCACGTCACTTTGTGAGTTGTGATTGGCATAACGCACACTCAACTTGTGGATATCATTGATATTGTAGTCGATGCGGGCGAGAATCTTGTTGCTGAAAGATTCGTTGTTGAAATTATCAATAGCTCCAAGGTCATAATTGAAATTAGAGAGCATGAATGATTTCAGATCGTCGAGGTCTGATGCAGTAGTTCTTGAAACGTTTCCTGTTGCTCCTGGCCTGTTGGCAACCCAATTGAGCGCAGGTTGTGTTCCTTTGTTGAATTCACCGTTAACAAAGAAGAATAATTTGTTCTTGATAATCGGACCACCAACACGGAAACCATTGGTTTCTACATTAAAAGGTGTTTTGGGGATATTTTCGGTTGCGCTAGCAGCTTTTGTGCCGGCAAGGTCCCTGTTGTTCCAAAAACGGAAAACAGAACCTGCAAACTCGTTGGTACCACTGCGGGTTACTGCGTTGATGGCTGCACCGGCAAAACCAGACTGGCGGATATCATACGGAGTGATGTTGATCTGCAATTCCTCCAACGCGTCCAATGAAATGGCCGTAGAACCAGTGCGTCCACCTGCTTGTGCATCATTACCCAATCCGAAGCCATTGTTGAAAACCGCACCATCAATGGTGAAGTTATTGAAACGGCTGTCCTGACCGGCAAAGGAACGTCCATTGCTGTAGGCGTTATACTTGGTGATATCATTCACATTACGGCCAATAGTTGGCGTAAGGTTGATGGTCTGCCTGTTGATGGTAACACTGGCACCATTATTCTTGGAATTCATGATGGGATTGGCAGTACCTTTCACCACAATGTTTTCAAGACTTTTGGACTCATTTACCAGCTGAACATCTACGTTTACCGTGTTTCCAAGTGGCGCAAATACATCCTGCTCTTGGTAGGTTTTGTAACCCTGGTAAGTAACAGTGACCACATATGGTCCACCTACGCGTACATTAAGAATGGTAAATGCACCTGCTCTGGTGCTTGTTGTTGCATAACGGGTTCCGGATGGTTGGTGAACGGCTACAACTGATGCTCCTTCGAGTGACTTGTTGTCTTCACCTTTCACCGATCCGGTAATGCTACTGCTGGTAACCTGTGCATGGGAGGCGGAGACCATCACCAGCATAACTGCCAACAGGGATAAAATTTTTCTCATGTTTTTTGTTTTGATTTTGCGCCGCGAAAGTACCACAAAAAACTACTTCTACTGAAAATAGGAGATTAAGCAAATATGAATTTTACCACTCTTCTTGGAAAGAATTGACTATGAAACAGTTGTGAAAGGGTGCATTATATTTTTCTAATCCTGCTGAGCCACATGATCACACCAGTTACGGGGAAGGTGGTACCAAATAAACAGACGATGAATCCAAGTATTTTGGATGGTAACCCCCAAATGGAACTGATGTGAACAGGCTTGAAAGTGGCCCTGACCCTTTGTCCCAGCGGACGATCCGCAAAACCAACCAGCTTCAGGTGTTCACCGCTGTATTGGTCATAATAATGGTTGTCTGTTGCCGTTTCATGAACAGCATCTCTTCTGAGCACACTTACAGCATAAACACCGCTTGAATCCTTTGGAAAACCCAGGTTGAAAAAAACAGCATTGGGTACCCTAGTATATGCATCAGATAAAATATCATCTACATCAATTCCAGCCAGATATGCTGTATCGCTATAAGTTGATGTTGGTGGTTTGATGGGTTCCTTGGAAGAATTAGTTACTTTGTATATACCATCATTGAACCATTGAAAACTCCATGCCAGTCCGGTAAATGCAAAAATGAACAGAAAAAGTACCGTGTAAATGCCCAAAGCATAATGGAGGTCGTGGTTGATGCGTTTCCAGTTCCCCTTCCACATAATCCTCAAATTGGATTTCAGCATGGCCTTTGTTTTGGGCCACCATAAAATCACACCCGTAATCATGATAAACAAAAACAACAAAGTTGCAGTTCCCATGATCAATTTTCCAGTATCACCACCCAATAACCAGCGGTGGAGACTCATAATTGTATAAAATAACGAGTCGCCATAGCTGTACAACTCCACCAGTTCACCTGTATAGGCATCCACAAATGCTGTAAACCGCTTTCCCTCTTTCTCACCTGCCTTTGGTTCCTGCACTACAGAAATTTCGATATTTCTTGCAGGATCCGTAAATTCTTTGATACCAGTCACTTTCAAATCAGGATGGGAAGCTTTGAGCGAAGACATAACCTGAACTACGGGTAATTGAAGCTCTTTTACTTCAGCCGAAAAATACCTTTCATGGAAGAGCGTATGCTGAAGTTCTTCCTCAAATACCAACACTGCTCCTGTAAAACAGGCAGTCATGATAAAAAGTCCTGAAACCAAGCTAAGATATAGGTGAATTGTGCGGAAAAAGGATTTCATGTACAGCAGTTTGCTTAACACTTACAACTTAGGTTTTTTTGCTGAATTGAAAAATGATTTATCTTAACTTTTCCAAACCAAAATCTAACGTTGTCATTTGCCAGATAACAAACTCCTGTTATGAAAAAAATCATCTCTTTTCTCATGGCTACAGTCATTCTGTTGCCTGTTGCGGCTTATTTCTTGGGTACTCCTCCTGATGATGTACAACTTAATATCCTCAAAAGTACTTTCTGGGGTGTGGGTGCAGTCATTCTCCTTACGTTTGTAGTCGGACAATTAACCGGTAACAATTCCCAGGTTGATAAACTCTGGAGTATCGTTCCGGCTCCATATGCATGGTACATGACCTGGAAAGGGGGTATGGATGAGCGGATGGTGCTGATGTCTGTGCTGGTAACAATTTGGGCAGCGCGTCTGACATTCAACTTTGCACGCAGGGGTGGATACAGCTGGAAATTCTGGGAGGGCGAAGAAGACTACCGATGGGAAGTGCTGCGTCAAAGGCCGGGTTTCAAAAACCCCTTTGTTTGGCTGCTTTTCAACCTGTTCTTCATCTGCTTTTATCAGAATACCCTCATTTTCATGTTCACTGTTCCGGTTATTGCAGGCTTGGCTGAGAACGCTGCCCCATTGGGCATTTTTGATTATGTTCTTGCCGTAATTTATGTGGCACTGGTAGTGATGGAATTTGTGGCTGATCAGCAACAGTTTGATTTCCAAACTGAAAAATACAGGAGGAAAAATGCCGGGGAAGACCTGGGCGAATATGCTGATGGTTTCATCCAAACCGGACTCTGGTCAAAAATGCGGCACCCCAACTACTTTGCCGAACAAGCAATATGGGTGGTGTTCTACCTCTTCAGTGTAGCTGCTACCGGTGAATGGCTCAACTGGACGATTGTCGGCGCTGTGCTCCTGGTCATCCTCTTCAAAGGCAGCTCAGATTTTTCTGAAGATATTTCTGCCAAAAAGTATCCGAAGTATGCAGACTACCAAAAACGGGTGGGACGATTCCTGCCTAAATTCTAACTTAAATACATATTTAAAGTTCAATAAAAATGAAAAAAACAATTCTTCCCCTTTTACTCTGCCTTTCAATCCAATCCTATGCGCAAAATCCAATAGAACTGATCAGTGTTACTGAAACCGAGAGAATTGAAAAAATACTGTCTTCAGACGCGATGGAGGGCAGAAGAACCTTTACACCCGGAATAGACAAGGCTGCCGCCTTCATAGCAGCAGAATTCCAGCAAACAGGACTTCAAAAATGGAAAGGCAGTGATTCCTACCTGCAAAAGTTTTCCATGATCAGACCGAAAATGATTGAAATCAAAGGGACCATCGGTAACAATCCGGTAGACATGCGAACAATAAATGTTGTCTCCATTCAAAAAACGATTGAAGTTTCCAATACCTCTGGCTTTGAAGTGATTTTGATAAAAAAAGAAGACAACTACATCAATGAAGTGCGAAAAATAATGGGCAGTTCAAAAAATACGCTGGTTGTAGTGGATACGGCACATATCCGGATTTTCTCCCGCTTTCCACAAAGAGGGGGCATGCTCTACCCATCTCAGGCGAATATTGTGTTGATGTTGGGTAATGAAGCTCCTGCGCAATTCAATTTAAGCTGCTCACAGGAAATCAATGCCATGCCCCTGGCTAATGTGGTGGGTGTTCTTCCCGGCAAATCCAAAGCCAATGAATACGTCATCTTCTCCGGTCACTATGACCACCTGGGTATTTCAACCCGCAACATGGTGGGTACGGATTCCATTTACAATGGTGCCAATGATGATGCTGCCGGCACAACTGCAGTCATGATGCTGGCCAAATATTTCAAAAAACTCAACAACAACGAACGCACACTGATCTTTGCAGCGTTTACAGCAGAAGAAGTGGGCGGATTCGGTGCAACCTATTTTTCAAAACAGTTCGATCCGAATCAGGTTATGGCTATGTTCAACATCGAAATGATCGGAACTGAAAGCAAATGGGGCAGAAACAGCGCATATATTACCGGCTTTGAAAAAACAGACATGGGCGCGATTCTTCAAAAAAATCTGGAAGGTACTGGCTTCACTTTCCAACCAGATCCCTATCCTGCACAGAATCTTTTCTACCGTTCAGACAATGCCACACTGGCAAGGCTGGGTGTACCGGCACATACCATCTCCACTTCTAAAATGGATAGTGAACCGAATTACCACAAGGCGAGCGACGAGATCGGAACCTTGGATATGTTCAATATGACGGCCATCATCCGGGCTATCGCACTGAGTTCCAAAGGTATTGTTGCTGGAAAGGAAACACCTACACGGGTAGACACTTCTACATTAAAGTAATAATCACCGGCTGTTTACATCACTATAACTGCATTTAAATAAGAAAGGCTGCCCGAAATGGACAGCCTTCTTTTTTATCATGGATGATGGATATCAGTATCCGGGATTCTGCTTCAGATAGCCTGGCAGGTTAGAGGCTCCGTCAATTGCAGTTTGTGGCAGAGGAAATACACGTTTGTTCCTGTCGCTGCTTGTCTTCTCAGTCCAGCTTGCTTCAAACTTACCAAAACGTATCATATCTGTTCTGCGCTGCATCTCCCAGTACAACTCAAAACCACGCTCGCGGTAAATGAGGTCAAGGTTTACAGATGGCAACGCAGCTGCTTTCAAATTGCCTGAAACACGGGCAGTACGGAGTGCATTTACATCAGTCAATGCGCCAGCAGCATCGCCCTTACGCATCTTGGCTTCTGCACGCATGAGGTAAATATCTCCAAGACGAACTATTGGAATATCAGCTTGACCAAAATTCCTTCCACTAACAGATTTCTGACTGAACTCATATTTCAAAACACGGTAACCGGTGCTGTAATCACTGCCGGCAGTAGAGAAATTGATTTGCTCTGTATGGATAACCGGCGTGGTTGGCCTGTTGCGGGTGTTGTTGAACAACTTGCCCACTTTGAACTTGCCATCCGGACATTTTTGAAATACACCGGCAATCCTGATCAAACCATATTGTTGTCCACGCAGAATACCCCTGTCTACCCTGTAATTGGCAGCATCATAACAAGCTTCCTGCGTAACCGGATCAACATTTACATTTTTTTGGTAAAAACGGGGATCAGCATCGGCAGGATCCAACGGTGCATAGGCGTCTACCCAAGTTTTGTAGTAGTCAGGACCAAGACCAGGACCATCAGTACCATTGGCACCAGTATAGGCGGGAAGCGGGAACTGGTCACCTGAAAGGGAGAAATAAGCCAACCTATTGTGTCCGTTCAATTCTGCACGCTGGTCAACCGCAAAGATGAGCTCCTTATTGGTGTTGTTATCATCATTGAAAATGGCCCAATAATTGGGTGACAAAGCATATTGGTTGCTTGCAATAATCCTATTGGTGTACTCAATGACCTTGTCCATGTCTTCCGGCTTAAAAGTGAAAGTAGCCGCATAACGATCACGGTAAACCGCTGCATTCAGATGCAGTTTGGCCAACAAGCCCCAAACACCGGCTTTGGTCAGGCGACCTGGACCAGTTGTATTGTCCAACAAGGGCTCAACTTCCAGGAACACTTTTTTGAGATACTCCACCGCTTCATCACCACGGATGATCTTGGATGCTGCTCCTGGATCCTCTTTTACAAATACGATGCCCCACAAATCCAGAAAAAGCAGGTTGTAAAAACCATACATGCCTTTGGCTTCCGCAAGGTATTTAGCTGCATTGGGGTCTTTGCTCAACTGCAATGAACTCACTGCTGAAACTGCGCGAGACAAAGACTGTGTCAATGGATTCCAAGTATTACGTACGTTGGCATTGCTGCTTGTAGTTGCATGACGTTTCAAATCCTGGTAAATACCATTATCCCCCCAATCAGTTCCACCACGGTAAGGCAGGATGGCTTCGTCTGATGAAATTTCCTGCAAGGCAAAAAGATTGGTATGCAAGTATATATTTGGCAGGTTGGCATAAACCGGCGCAATGGTGCCATCTGCAATCTGCTTTTCGGTAAGACCGGTTACGGAAGACTCGTCGAGGATGGTCTCATTGAGCTTGGAGCAGCTTCCCAAGAGGGAAACAAAGCCCATCGATGCGAGTAAAATGAATACTTTATTTTTCATGATGCTTGATTTAGAAAGTTACGTTGAGTCCGAATACGATACTTCTTGCTTTAGGGTAGCTCAAAAGGTCTATACCATAAGAGGAGATACCATTGATGGTTCTATCTGCATTCACCTCTGGATCATATCCGTCATACTTGGTGATAACAAAAAGGTTTTGTCCAGTTACAGACAGTCTAAGGCTAGAAACCGCTTTACCCAATGCTGAATTGCGGGTATCAAAGCTGTATCCCAATGCCAGGTTGTTGAGACGGAGGTAAGAACCGTCTTTAAGATATCTGGAGCTTACCGGTGCTGAGTTGCTGATAGACTCCTTGGCATCACGGATCGCTTCGGCAGTGGTGTTTACACTCTTAGACAACCTATTCTTGTAAAAACTTGCATTGGCGGTATTGTCGTAGATCTTGTTTCCGGAAACACCATTGAAGTTGGCTACCAGGTCAAAACTCTTGTAGGAAAGGTTTCCAGAGAAAGCATAGATAACTTTGGGAAGGGCTGTTCCCATAGCCTGCCTATCCTTATCACCACTGATACCATCACCATCAATATCCTTATAAGTACTC
>Ga0209229_10001041_pt1 | contig 11374 bp, 6 predicted proteins | sample SanBayMetagenome_FD_187466 | JGI IMG/M metagenome (GOLD analysis project Ga0209229, IMG submission 187466) | Freshwater and sediment microbial communities from dead zone in Sandusky Bay, Ohio, USA (SPAdes) (version 2) | ecosystem: Environmental > Aquatic > Freshwater > Lentic > Sediment | place... | reverse complement strand
GGGCAGGGCGCCGCGGGGGACGGCGTCGCCCGGTCGTGCTGGGCGGCCCTGCGAACCTGGTCCGACCAGCCCGACGGGCGGAAACGATTCGCCCACACCGGGGTATGGCACTTCGACGTGGCCGAGCAGCCGCTGGCCCCCGCGCGGCAGCAGATCGACTATTTGGTCGAGCAGCTGGAGACGTCGCTCGAGAAACAGCGGGGGATCCTGCCTGCCGCGGCCCTGGCCGAGTTCGTCCAGGCCCGGGCCGCGTTTCGGGACATCCAGGCGCGGGTCTCCGGCGAGGATGTCTCGCAGCGACGCCCTGCGGCCTTGGAGGCCGACGAGCGATTCTGGCTGGAGAACATGGCGGTCTGGCATCGCTACACGGTCGACGAGATGAGCGGGGTCCTCGGCAAGACGCCCGACGAGGTTCGGGCACGCCTGCAGACCTACGACCTGCTCGAGACCGACCCGGGGCAGGTGCGGCCCGCGAATCGGGTGGCCATCATGCCCTATCCGGGAGGCCGTCACCCACGCCGGGGCTTCCTCGACGGCGCGATCGGTCCGCAGCGGGAGACCAAGGTCAGCGTCTTTCCACCGTGGAGTGACGGCAGTTACATCGTGGCCGACGTGCCGGAGGCGGTGTTTTGCAATCTCGGGCTGATCTACCTGGCCCATACGCACATCCCCACGCTCTGGGATCTGCAAGACACGAAACTGCCGGCCCAGGAATGGCAGCGGCTGGAAAACGGCGTGCTCAGGAGCGTCCGTGAGTTGCCCAACGGCATTCGCTTCGACGTCACGATCACGCCGCTGTCCGACCACGTCCGGATGGAACTCGCGCTCCGAAACGGCACCGGCGAACCGCTCGCCGACGTGCGGGTGCAGCACTGCCTGATGCTCGCCCGGGCGGCGGAGTTTTCCCTGGGAAGCAACGACAACAAGGTCTTCCGCGGCGACTATGCCCTGGTCCGCAATCCCGAGGGGAATCGCTGGCTCATCACCTCCTGGAAGCCGCTGGGCCGGGCCTGGGGGAATCCACCGGTGCCGTGTCTGCACGCCGATCCGATCCTGCCCGATTGTCCCGCCGGCGGCACCAGCCGGGCCCAGGGCTGGCTGTCGTTCTACGAGGGGACCGACTGGCAGGCGGAGGTGGACCGCATCGAGAACCTGCGGTGGTGGGAAGCGACGCCGGACTGACGCCGCGGTCCGCCCCGCCGACCGGCTCAGCGGGAGCGGCCCTGCGGGAGCCTGAGTTTCGTGAAATCCTGCACCTGGGCCTTGATGGCCGTTTCGGTCGGCAGACGCTCCATCGAACTGGCGCCGTAGAACCCCTCGATGTCGCAGCGCCGGAGGATGAAGTCGGCATCCTCGGGCATCGCGATCGGGCCGCCGTGGCAGAGCACGAGCACGTCGTCACGCACCGAGCGCCCGGCAGCCGCGATGGCGTTGACGCGGGTGACGCAGTCGTCGAGGGTGAGCGCCGACTCCGCGCCGATCGAGCCACCGACGGTGAGCCCCATGTGCGCGACGAGGATGTCCGCCCCAGCCGCGGTCATGTCGACCGCCTGTCGCTCGTCGAAGACGTAGGGCGTGGTCAACAACCCGAGGCCGTGGGCCGCAGCGACGCACTCGACCTCGAGGCCGTAACCCATGCCGGTCTCCTCCAGGTTCGCGCGAAACATGCCGTCGATCAGGCCGACGGTGGGAAAGTTCTGGATTCCGGCGAACCCCAGCGCGATCAGCTCGCGGAGAAAATGATCCCGCAGCATGAACGGATCGACGCCGCAGACGCCCGCGAGCACCGGCGTGTGCTCGACCGCGGTCAGCACCTCGCGTGCCATCTCCTTGACGATGTCGTTCGCGTTGCCGAAGGGCAGCAGCCCCGACAGGGATCCCCGCCCCGCCATGCGGAATCTGCCGGAGTTGTAGATGACGATCAGATCGATGCCGCCCGCCTCCTCGCACTTGGCGCTCAGGCCGGTGCCGGCTCCACCGCCGATGATGGGCTGGCCGGCCGCGACTTTCTGCCGCAGGCGGGCGTGGATCGATTCCCTGGTGTGTCGCATGTGGGTTCCTGTGGCGATCCCGCCGGGCCCGGTGCCCCGCGTCACCGCCCGCTTTCGAGGTCGAAGACGAAGGTTCGCGTCGCGCCGTCGACGACGCATTCGAGCGGCGAATGCGCCGGGTCGCCGTACACGTCCGGCAGGGAGCTGCGACGTGGCTTCCGCCGTGCCCCCTGGGGCCGCGATTCCAGCGCCTGGTCGCGCATGGACGAACTGGCCACGAGCGCTTCGGGGGCCAGCTGCGGGGGCGGCGTCTCCGCGGCCGGAGCCGTCGAGCCCGTGATCGTCTTGGTCACGACCACGCGGTACGTCCCCGGGACGATCCCGTCCTGGTAGCGGTAGGTGGTCAGGTCGACGAGCTTGCCCTGGGCGTCGGTGATGCCCGCCGCCATGCGTCCGCCGGCGTCGATCCGGACGAAACTCACGCCTGCGTCGTCGAGCGGTTTGCCATCGAGCCTGAAACTCGCCTCGATCTGCACGGTGGACCGCCCGCAACCCGCGAGCAGGAGCATGCCGAGCGCGGCGGCGTGCAGCCGCCACCGGGCGTGCGGCCCCTTGTGCCGCCTGCGGCTCTGCGACGCGATCAGGGTTCCGCGGAGTACCCGGCTCTGCATGGCGCTCTCAGAACCGCGTGTCGATGGCCCGCCCATCGGCCTTCGAGCCGAGGAGCTGAAACGCGAAAAAGTCGATGTTCTCGCTGAGGAACAGCACCGATCCGTCGACGAACACGAAGTTCGCGCCACCGGGGTGATTGGAACGGAAGCCCATCGAGACATGGTAGTTGAACCGATTGTGTTGGCGGGGATTCGCACAAACGGCGTTGTCGACCTCGATGTGCCAGTTGATCGGCGGGATCGTGTTGCCATGGGCCGTGCCCGTGTCCATGCCCGCCCAGAAGCCGCGGATTTCGGCGATGTCGTTCATGTGTCCCGATTCACCGACCAGGCTCTCGCCGACCAACAGCGTCTTGGACGTGCCATCCGCGACTTCCTTGAGGCGAACGCGATGGTAGCCGAGCCGGCTGAACATCCCAAGCAACGGCGGTCGATTGGCCTTGCAGGCTTGGTCGGTCGCCATGCACATGCCCGCATCGATGAAGGGAATGCGAATGTTGTACTCGTCGAGGTCGCAGGGAAACGGCTCGGAGGAACCGCCGCCGCAGCCCGAAGGAATGCATGCCGGCCCGAGGACGCCCATGTAGTTGAAGAACGGCCGGCCGGCCTTGTAGCCGTCGCTCGGGCAGCGGCCCGTGCCGAGCAAGGGCGGAGGCCGGCCCCCCCGGATCACGGTGATCCACTGCTGGTTGATCGGGTCGTTGGTGACCGGCCCCAGGGGGTTAGGGGCGTCGACGAGCAGGCGGGTCGGGATCTCGTCATAGATCGCCTGCTCCTCCGTGAAGGGCAGCACCCGCACCACCCAGTTGCCGTGGTCATTCCGAAACGGCGCCAAATTGGAATAGGAGTCGGGATTGATCGTCCAGCCGTTGATGCCTCCGGGCGGAAACCGGCCGCGGGCATTGTGGAAGTTGAGCAGGGCCAGGCCCCATTGGCGCAGGTTCGCGCTGCACTTCGTCCGCCGGGCCGTCTCGCGGGCGCTCTGCACGGCCGGAAGCAGCAGGCCGATCAGCGTGGCGATGATCGCGATGACGACGAGCAACTCCACCAGGGTGAACCCATGCGGGCACCCGGAGCGGACGCAGCCACGGGCCCGCGAGGCCCTCACAGCTCTCGGTCGACTAGTCATCGTCGGAGACCGCGGGCGCGACGCCAGGCCGCGTCACCCTTTTTTCGCCCGCGCAGGATCCCCGCCGCCCCGGTCGCTGCCAGGCCCAGGAGCGAGAGCGTCGCCGGCTCGGGAACGGTGCTGAAGACCGTCAGGTTGTCGACGAAAGTGCTCGCGATGTTGAAATTTGCAAGATTATAGGATGCTTCGAGCGTGACGTAGTTTTGCGTCCAGCCGCTCGTGCTGAAACTGCGAACGGGAGTGCCATTGACGGCGATGCCGACGGCCATCGTGCCGCCGTCCCAAGGATTGCCGTTGGTGGGATTGCCTTGGGCGTCGGTGTCGGTGAAGAACACCTCGACGTTATTCCAGGCACCGGTGTTGAACCGCGGGCTGAAGACGTTCGCCAATGCCGTCCCGTCGTAGATCTGAAAGAAGGAGCCGAGGCCACCGCCAAGATTGTCTTGCACCAAGCGCACGCCGAGGGTGCTGGCCGCGTTGGAGGCGCCCAGTTTGGAGCCGAAGTTTGCCGCTGCATACTGAAAGCCCCCGGCAAGATTGGACACCTGGATATCGAAACTGACTTTGGTGCCCAGCCATCCCGATGCGTCCAAGCCGCTGAAGTCCCGATCCGGCGACGCCAAGATGTCGCCGCCCGCCTGGCCCGTCAACATCAGGGCTCCCGTGGTGCCATCCGACAAGATCTGGGTCTGCCAGAATGCGGCCGTACCCGAACTGGGGACCACGCCCACGACGTAGGGAGTGAGCGGTCCGGTCTGCCGCGCCGCCAGCTCGAAGTTGATGTCGGTCGTGGATGCGGTCGTGGTGTACGAATCAGACCAGTACTGGACGTAAGAGCCCGACGCCTGCGTTGCGACGGCGACGCCTGCGAGAAATACGAGACAGACAGCGACGGTTTTCATCGGTTTATCCTTTTGTTGAGCGCATTAGGCACAGCCGCCAACGACGGGGAATCGGACCCATGTTTCCGAATGGTTCGTTGGTTCCACCTGTCGACCCCAGACATATTGTAGCGACCCCAGGGTACTCCCGCAAGGGACTGCGGCCCACTGATTTGGGGGCGCCGTGATCGTGATCGGGATCCGTGGTGACCGAAGGCGGTCAAGTTGGCCAAGGCCGCCTGCGACGCGCCTACGGGCCGCGCCGCCGGCCGCCTGGCCGCGTCGAGTCGATCGGCGACGACAGACCGTCACGAGCCGCTTTGGTGCCTTCCGCGAGCGTTGCCCAGGCAAGCAGGCGGGCGTCGCCGGGCCGTTCGAACCGAGCCGCGGTTCGTCGAGCCAACGGTACCGCGGCGTATCGGGCCAGCCGGGGCGGCGCGGCCGCGGCTTCCCCACCTGACGAAGTCGCAAAGGGTGCCGGCTCGGAAACGAGGGCTGCCTCCTGCCGCGGCGCCAAAGCGGCACCGTCGCCCGGGCTCGATTCGTCGGTCGCCACCATGACGGCGGCAGCCGGTTCCGCTGCGGCTGCCGCAGCGGACGCGATGGACAGGCTGGACGCCTCGGGCTCCGCCTGCGGTCCGGTCGCGAACACCGTCGCGATCACGGGGAGATAGCTGCCCTGGTCGTACGTGCCCGACCCGAGGATGTCGGCCAAATCAAGGATATCGAAGACGTTGTCGTAGTTTGTGTCACCCTGCGTCCAGTTGGCGGGTGAACCCGTGTCGAACTTGCCCGCCGAAAGAATCTCACTCAAATCCAAGATGTCGAAGACCCCATCTAGGTTGCCGTCAACGGGGGCTGCGTAGGCGACCACGATCGAGCCATCGGGCCTCACGGTGTACCCCACCGCCCGCTGGCTCCCGGCCGGGGCGTTCGACGTCGAGATGCCGGGGCCGTCCCAACTGCCGCCGTTGCGACCGGAGATCAGCAGCGCCCGAACGGCGGCGGCGGACATCGTGCCCGCGGGCAGCACCAACCCGCCGTGGCCGACGTCGATCCTGGCTCCCTGGTGCACGACGAGGTTGGCGAGGTTCACCCGGCCGACGCCGACCTCGAACGTGACCCGGGCACCCGCCAGCACCTCGAGCGGCCCGGATCCGAGGGCCGAGAGGTTCCGCACGATCACGTGGCCCGCCTCGACCCGCGTCCCGCCAACGTAGGTGTTGGCCCCGTCGAGGACGAGCGTGCCGCCACCGCGCTTCGTCACGGTCGTCGCGTTCTGCGCCGTGAGCAGCGGATGGCCAGCCTGGGCCTGCGTCTGCGTCGAGCTGGCAGGGGTGTCGACGACGATGTCGACCGGAATGGTGCTGAAGGTCGCGGAGTTCACGCCGGGCCCGGTGCCGATCCCGTAGCCGCGTGCATTCTGCGCGTTGGTCACCGTCACCGTGGCCGGCGCGCCCGTGGCGACCCCGGTGTTCCACTTCAGGCGGAACACGGGCCCGGCTGCCGTCGCGATCTGCGACACCGAGTCGGGGTTCGCGGCGAGGGTTCCCCGGCCCGGGCCGGAAAGGGTGAAGTTCGCGGGGTCGAGCACGCCCCCGCCGGGCAGCATCGCCATGTTGAAGGCCACGTCCACAACGTTGGTGTCGATCGCCGCGGCGGCCTGCAGATAGGGGTCGATCCGTGACTCGAAGTCTTCGATCGCGATCGCCGACCCCGCGGCGTTCGTCGGAGCGAGGCGCCAGCGGGTCACCACGCCGCGATACTCGGCCGACTGTCCCATGTCCACCACGTAGGTGCGCATCACGCCGTCGGCGATGATGGGGAAGGTGACCGACTTGGCGGGCGTCCAGGTGGCGTCGGTCTCGGTCTGGAAGGAGAGCTGCCCCGAATCACCCTGGGTCTGGCTCATCCGCACCAGCACCCAGCGGCGCTCCCGGGTGTTCACCCAGGTCGGCGCGCTTTCCACGTTCGGATCGGTTCCGGAGGAGGTGCCCACGAGCCGGCCGCCGCTTTCGCCGAACCCCGACCAGCCCTGCGCGTTCCCCCAGCCAGCCACGCCGGTCGTGAAGTCCCACACCACGGGCCGACCGGAAACTGCCGCCCAGCTCGTTGCCGTCCGGTTGTTCCCCAGGTTGGCCCAGAACAGGTTGTTCCACCGGGTCTGGTTGTTGTAGACGGCAAGGCCGCTGTTCGTGTCCGTCCCCAGGTAGACCCCGTTGTTCGCGAACTGCCCGGAGTGCGAGTTGTTCGACGCGATGGCCTCCTTGTTCTGCCCGGAGTCGAGCGGATTCCGCGCGTTGTTCCAGAGCGTGTTCGAGGTCATCTGGAGGCCGGTGTTGTTGCCGTTGGTGGGCAGGATCAGAATTCCCGCGCCGTCGTTGTTGTGGATCACGTTGTGCTGAAAGACGGAGTTGGAGACGTTCCCCTCGAAGTCGATCCCGACGCCGTCGTTGCCGGTCTGGTTGCGCTTGTTGTAGGCGAACTCGGAGTTCTCGATCAGCACGTTGTCCATGTCCTGGAGGAAGGCCGCCGCCGTGCCCCCCGAGAAAAACATGGTGCCGCCCAGCCAGGTGTCCCACCGCCGCACCTGAAAGCCGGAGGTGTTGAAGAAGGCGAACGCGCCGTTCGCAGCGCCGGTGACCCAGGAATCCTCCAGCGTCACGTTGAGCAGCCGCCGCTTGTAGGCGGGCGGGAAGTACCAGCCGGTTCCGACGCCGGTCTGCACGTTTTGGAAACTGCTGTGCCGCACGGTCAGACCGTCGAGCACCGTGGTGGACACGGAGGCCCACGGACCGCCGGGGGGGGAGGGAATGTTGCCCCCGACCCAAATCCCGGCGCCCCATGACAGCTCGTATGGCGGCTGCACCGTGATGCTGCCGTCCGGGTTGTTCCAGGGGTGGTTCATGTCCTCGAAGTGCATGTTCGACACGGTGATGTTCGTGTTGTTGAACATCGCCCCGGTGCCGTCGGTGTTGCCACCCGTGTAGCGGAGGTAGAGGCCGACCTTGGCCTGGCGCAGATTGAGCGAATCGATGACCCAGTTCGAGCCGTTGTTGATCACCACGGCGGCCTTGTCCGTCACGTTGATGCCCGTGATCAGCGGAGGGGCCCCTTCGCCGTAGGCCGTCAGCCGGATCGGTGCGGTCGCCGTTCCTTTCCCGGCCAGCACCAGCTGGCTGTTGGGCCAGGCATCGCCGCGCCTGAGCTGGACCGTGGTGGCCGGGCCGAGCGTCATGGGCACAAAGGGCGAGAAGCTCGCCCACGCGGTGCCCGGCGACAACCCGTCGCTCGCGTCGTTGCCCGTGCTCGAGCTGACGTAGTAGGTCACCGGGGCCGGCGGCGGCGCGTCCTCCATCATGAGGCTGACCCCGTCGAGCAGGATCTCGTTGTAGGCGCCCGTGGAATAGAAGTGCACCTTCAAGGGCCTGTCAATCAGGCTCGCATAGGTCGGCAGCGACGTGTTGATCGTGGCCGAGACGTCGATCCACTGGTTGATGGGCAGCGGGCTGGGCAGGTTCGTGCCGAGGATGTCGCCGGACCACAGGTTGCTGGTCAAGTCGCCCTCGAACGGCTGGGCCGAACGGAAGTACACGGAGTAGGAGAACGTGTAGAGCTTGTCGGCCTGCAGGGTGCCGACGGTTTGTGCGGCGTTGCCCGCGAGCACGCCGATCTGGTTGCCCTCGGGATTGGGGCCGGTCAGGTTCCAGATCCCCGGGCTGGCGAGCCACGGGTAGTTGACGACGCTCGGGAACGGGGCCCCGGGGGGCGCTTCCTGCCAGTGATCTGCTGCGGGCCCGAAGGTCGCGTTCACCGGCGATTCGAAGCTTCCGTTTTGCACCAACTCCACGCCCGCGAGCAGGTGCCTCGGTTCAAGTGCTTCCGGACCGGGAACGGCCCGGCAGTCGCGTTGGCGGTCGGACTGGCGATGGCGGCGCGGCATGGGCAATCTTCTCCGTGAGCAAACTGACTGAAGAACGAACTTTGGTCAGGAACGACGCGCCCGCGGAGGCGTCCCCACGGCTGAACGCACCGTCATCTCGCCGGTCCGTTCACGAGCACCGACACCGAACTAAACTCTTACCAGCGGGGGTTCTCCCCCGCAAGGCTTGGGTCGGACCCGTTCCGGCCCTGCCGGTCGCCAGGGCTATCGTGTGGTCGCAGCACGTTCATCCGGGCAGATACTCCTTGAATCGGATCAGAGGCTCGTCCCCATGCTGATACGCGGGCGGCGGGGGGCTCAGCCAATCGCGGACCCTGTCTTTGATGGCGTACGCGAAGAAGTGGTTTCCCGTGGGGTTGTAATGGCCGATGTAGTACCGGTCGACATAGTCCTGGGCTGAGAGCTTGAACGAGTCGAACTCCGCCACATGGGCCGGCAGGCTGTCGATCCACGGGATGCCCAACTGATCGAGGTGCTGGCGGAAGATCTGGGGATGCCAGTCCACGTGGTGCGGGTCATCCGGTGAACCACGAGCGCAGCCATGCCACACGGCCCCCGCCGGATAGCTCAGAAGCACGATCAGGTTCTTGTCCTGCTCGCTGCAAAACCGCTTCAGTCGCTCCATGACCTTCATGCCGACCCGCACGGCATAGCCCTGCAGCACCCGGTTGGCGGCCTTCTGGATGGCCGCGGCACTCGACAGATCCCCGGGGTCGACACCCGCGCGACGTGCCGTCGATGCGAAGGTCGTCGGATCCGCCAGGGTGCCCGTGCGTTCGGCGAACAGCACCTGCGCGATCTCGTCGGTGCGAAACGTCTCGACGATGAAGTCGAGGTCGCAGAGCTGTTCGAGCGATTGTTCGGTGGGGCAGAGATTCGGCTTGTCGACGAGATCGCCCGCGTCATCCAGCCGGCCATGAACCCAGGGGTTGGCATGGAACATGGCCCCCGCCATCGAATCCAGGACATTTTGCGGAAACGCGAGCCAACGCCAGGCATAGACGCTTCGCCAATGATCGTCGCCCCAGATGTTGAAGATCAGGTTCTTCGCGCTCATCTCCGACTGCTCGTTCATCAGCAGCCTGCGATAGGCCTGGTAGACGCCGAAGCCGCCGATTCCGAAGTTCCGGATCGGTTCGCAGAAGTGCGCCGCCAGGACCTCCTGCCACGTCTCCCCGTCGCTCACCTGGTGGCCTTGCGTGAAGCTGTCGCCGTAGGTGTGGATGCGGCAGGGCTGATCCCGGAAGTTGACCTGCATGCGCTGCCCGGTCGATTCGTAGCGTGCCAAGGTGTGGCATCCATCGACGCCGTCCCGCACGAAGGAGTTGCGGAGGAGGTAGCCGAAGGTCGGGTCGAAGCGGGCCCACGCCTTGGCCTTCGGGTCGAGAAACATCTTCAAGGTGTCCGGCTTGACCACGTGGGGCCGAATCCAGTCGCGAAACTGTTCCTCGACGGACGAAGATCCCGCAACGGCATGAAACGCTGCGAACGCCACCGGGGCGGCCCCGAGAAACTCGCGGCGGGTCCGGACCTTACCGAGCTGATCCATGCGATGTGCCTTTCGATGCCGTCACGGCAGACGAGGGATGGGAGGAAGCAGAAAGCGATTCGTGGCGCAGCCGCTCCGGGAATGCGGGCCGGTGACCGTCATCGTGCCGGCGGCGGTGCCTTTGGCCGCCTCAGCGCGACGCATGCGAACGGCACGGCCTGTGGGACACGTCCTGGACTTCACCCGCCGGGTGCTCGCCCCGCGGAGGTCGGGTAATACGTGCGGCGAAGGGGAATGACAAGTGATTCCGAGGGCCCTTCCTGAATCGGAACGGAGCCGGCCACTGCTGGCAGGGTATCCTTGCGAGATCGCTTGCTGCCGGCTGCGGAAACCCTCGAAGGTGCGATCATGCGTGGCATCGTGTTCGTGTTGTTCTGGCTCGTCGCGGTCACCGTCGCGTCGACGGCTCCGGCCGGCGACCGGCCCAACATCCTGTGGATCGTGGTCGACGACATGTCGGCCGACTTCGGCTGCTACGGCTCCACGGCGGTGCCCACCCCGCACGTCGATCGCCTGGCCGCCGAGGGAACGAGATTCGCCCATGCCTTCGTGACGGCGCCGGTCTGCTCCCCTTGTCGCTCGGCGATGATCACGGGGATGTACCAGACCACGATCGGGGCCCATCATCACCGCAGCGGCCGCGGCCAGCTCACGATCGAACTGCCCGCCGGCGTGCGGCCGGTGCCCGCCATCTTCCAGGAAGCCGGCTGGTACACCTGCATCGGTGACGGGTTGCCAGGCGCCGCCGAGAACCCGGGCGACCGGCCGCAGCCGCTCGGCAAGACCGACTACAACTTCGAGTGGAACGCCGCCATCTACGACGGCGAAGATTGGGCGGGCCGGAAACCCGGCCAGCACTTCTTCATGCAGGTGCAGCTGCCCGGCGGCAAGCTCCGCGACGGCGAGGGGGGGCTGGAACGGCTGCCACGCCAGGCCGCGGCCGCGTTCGGTGCCGCGACCGATCCGGCGACGGTGACCCTGCCCCCCTACCTGCCCCGCGACGGCGTGCTCCTGGCCGACCGGGCGGCCTACCTCGATGCGGTGCGGCTCACCGACGCCCATGTCGGCCGGGTGATCGGGCGGCTGGCGGACGAAGGCCTGCTCGACGAGACGCTCGTGATCTTCATGACCGATCATGGCATCAGCCATGTGCGTGCGAAGCAGTTTCTCTACGACGAGGGGACGCACGTGCACTTCATCGTTCGCGGCC
>Ga0209229_10001040_pt1 | contig 11376 bp, 8 predicted proteins | sample SanBayMetagenome_FD_187466 | JGI IMG/M metagenome (GOLD analysis project Ga0209229, IMG submission 187466) | Freshwater and sediment microbial communities from dead zone in Sandusky Bay, Ohio, USA (SPAdes) (version 2) | ecosystem: Environmental > Aquatic > Freshwater > Lentic > Sediment | place... | reverse complement strand
TTGGATACTATGCATCTATTTCTAAAAATCCTTTGCAAAACATATTGAATTCAATTCTTGAAACTCCCGTTTCACCAGAGCTATTGCCACCAAAAGAAGGTGCAATAACCCAAAGAACAGAAGATATACTTGGTCCATATGTATTGCATGATTTCTTTTTATATCACATGATGCGATATGGTTCGGGTCCACGAAAGATTCTATTCTATGCACAGCATGCATGGAAACATGAATATTCGATGGACGAGATTGCGCATCATCTACGAACTTTTTATAAGCGATTTTTCTCACAGCAATTTAAGAGATCAGCCATGCCTGATTCGGTGAAAGTTGGATCTATTGCTCTTTCACCTAGAGCAGATTGGCGGATGCCAAGTGATGCTTATGCTGATATCTGGATCGCTGAAATTGATTCATTGTTGCAAGATTTCTAATGTCAAGTAATGCATCTGAATGTCGTGCAGGATGCGGTGCATGTTGCATAGTTATCTCCATTGCCGGTCCAATTCCTGGAATGCCCGACGGTAAGCCAGCAGGAATCCGATGCGTGAATTTGACGGAAAACAATTTTTGCATGTTATTTGGAATGCCTCAAAGGCCTGCTGTCTGCTCTTCATTGCAACCGATGAAGGATATGTGTGGCGAAAGCAATGAGGAAGCATATACACTTTTGTCGGTCATGGAAATTCTGACCGATCCACATATCTCTTAGAGGAGACAAATGCCTACTATAATTCAACCCGAACAGATTGAAGAAGTATGGAAATCCATGATAATGCTTGATGAGCAAGAATCCATGAGCATTGTTGATAAATTGGAAGAAGAACAACCAGCTTTGCTCGAATATTTGATGACGCCACCGGAAGAATTCACGGAACCTGAAGCAGAAAATCTGATGTATGCTGGGATTGTGGTTTGGAGAACTTTCGACAAATATGGTCCAAAACTTCGGGTGATAACCGAGGATGAAATCTATGAAATCGAAGATGCAAATATCGAAGTCATGGAAAAACTTGAAGGAGAATCAGCAGGTGATGGTATCGCCATGATTGAAAGAATGCTTGATAGCTATCCTCAACCGCATGTGTTGGCATCAATAGCTGAAATACTTCTTGTGGAAGATGAAGAACTTGATCCTGAAGAGGATATTTCTGATCAAGCTCGTGGGACAATGATGCTTATTTTGAAAACATTTCTTGATGCCATGATCAAAGCTGAGATTCAATAATCAGCTTTGTTTTTTGGCAAGCAAATCCATGGTTCCTTTTACTTGAAACAGAGAGCGAGCAATGGTGGATTGTTCTTCTACCATTTTTTCATATCGCTTGCTCTCTTCCGTGATTTCAGCGAGATAGCGATTGCGATCAGCTGGAATGATGGATTTCTTTTGTGTGATGGTGGTTCTAATTCCAATGTGGAATGCTTGTTCTGATTGTTCAAGAGCATTGAATCGTCCGATTAATGCCGAGTATAGTGCATTCACACCAGCATCATTGAATTGTGAGGCAATTGTTCCATAAACTGGCATAGTTTCAGGTTGTGCATCCCATGATTGGCGAGATCTTTGATACTGTTTACGCACATCACGAATTGCATCAAGTGATCCTCGCTTATCAAATTTATTGATAGCAATGAGGTCTGCATAATCTATCATGTCAATCTTTTCGAGTTGGGAAGCGGCACCAAACTCAGGGGTCATCACATACATCGCAACATCAGCCACTGAAGTAATTTCCGAGTCGCTTTGTCCTATTCCTGCGGTTTCCACTATTATCAAATCAAATCCCGCAAGACGCATGAGTTCAATTGCGGTTTTTACATTTGGATTAAGCGCAATGTTTGCTTGCCTTGTTGCAAATGATCGCATATAGACTCTTTCATTGCTCACTGCATTCATGCGAATTCTATCTCCCAATAATGCTCCTCCTGTTTTACGCTTGGATGGATCCACAGATAAAACTGCTAGATGGAGTTTGGGATTGTCTTCCAAAAAACGCAAAATCAATTCATCCGTGAGAGAGGATTTACCAGCTCCACCGGTTCCTGTTATGCCAAGTACGGGAATATGTTTATTGATGGAAGCATTTTTTTTGGCAATTTCTTCATTTGTGATCTCGCCTCTTTCAATCATCGTGATTCCTTGAGCCAAAGCTCTTGGATTCTTTGATGTTATCTCATTCCAAAGCGCATCACCAATATATGTATGTGGTGTTGCAGTATCGGATTTTTCTAGCAAATCATTGATCATGCCTTGAAGGCCGAGTGATCGACCATCATCTGGGGAATAAATACGGTCGATACCATATTGATGTAATTCTTGGATTTCCGTAGGAAGAATTGTTCCTCCACCACCGGCAAAGATTTTGATATGACCAGCATTTTTTTCACGAAGCAAATCATGCATGAATTTTAGGTATTCCACATGACCACCCTGATAACTGGTCATGGCAATAGCTTGGGCATCTTCTTGGATTGCACAATCAACCACTTCCATTGCTCCACGATTATGTCCCAAGTGAATCACTTCAGCTCCAGAACCCTGAATGATTCTGCGCATGATATTGATTGCCGCATCATGACCATCAAATAGAGAAGCGGCTGTAACAATACGCAATGTATGCTTTGACTGATATGGAGTATGTGGAAGTGACATGTCTTTCTCTCAGAATATTTCGTGCAAAATTACAAATTCTAACCTAAGAATCAGGTGCGCATGCGGATGATATTCAATATGGCGATGATCGAAAACAAGATATTGGGAAACCAACCAACTAATATTGGATCCATGTCCATTGAAAATCCAATATTCTGTCCAATTTTGGTGAATGCAAGATATAAAAAGGAAACAATCATAGCCGTTGCGATTTCAAGAGCAAGGCCGCTTTTTTTCCGAATTGCTGAAAATGGAATGGCAAAGAGTATTACAATGATATTGGCAAATGGAAATGCATATTGTCCATGATACTCAATCATCTGTCTCCGTACATTTTTACCGCCTCTTTCAAGCAATGCGATATATGCCTTTTGTTCATCGAAATTCAATTCTTCCGGTTTTTGCTGTAATCGAATGATATCATCATGTCTAGTAGCTAATGTGATCGGAAGTGAATCATGAGAAATGAACTTCATTGTGAATGAAGAGTCTTCGGCGAGAATTCTTTCATGCGCATGTATCGCAATCCATTGATTACCTATGCTATCCCATTGAATTGATTCGGCATCTATGCGCCTTTTGATCCTTGGATGAATCTCTGACCCAAAATCTTCTATGATGATTCCTGCACCTGCTTTTAACTGACCATCATAATTATTCATGATTACATTTTTCGTACTTGCATCTCTTAGATAGACATTATAAAGAGTGGATGTTGCTTCTTCTTTCTTTAATTGATTTCTTTCGATGGATATTTTTTTTGCATTTGAAGCAGGTACAATCCAACCATTGAAATAGAGATGTCCGCCAGTAATCAATAGGCTCACAATGAATAGGGGAAACATTAATCTGTATAAACTCATGCCGCCTGATTTCATGGCTGTGATTTCATTGAGATTGGACATCTTTCCTATTGAAAATAATGCTGCCATGAGCATTGCGATTGGGGTGAGGAGTTTGATGATTTCAGGCAAGAAATTCAGATAATAGAGCGCAATGGTTTCTATGGATATTTTTTGATCGATGAATTTGTCTAGAGTTTCCATCAAATTCACAATCAAAAATATTATGCATAGTGCTAGCATGCTAAAAAAGAATGTCCCAAGGAATTGTCTGATGATATATCTATCCAAAAGTGTCATCATATCACATGGTCCTTTGGAGCATGATCAAGATACTCACTTGTATTCAATAGGAATCCTTCACGACAAGAAAGCATAGTTGTGAGCATAACGATTCCAGGATTCACATTCCTGCGAATATGTTCAATGGATTGCTCAATCATATGTAAGATCGTATGATAATCAGCATCAGGAAATACTTGGGCGAATTTTCTGATGGATTCAATTTGATCTTTATTGATGATTCCTGAATCGTCATTAGGTACATTTACAGCATAGTGACAATCTCTGATCCAAAGTGCGAGCATCCTTAATAGTAATTCCAGCATCGTGCGATCTTTATCAGATGTGATAATTTCTAATTGTCTCATCAGATCCAATCTGTATTGTTTTCTTTTCAAAGCAATTCGAAGAAGATCCACAATGTCTTTTCGCATGGATTGCATGTCTTCATTCATATATGAAAGTGCTCTACCATAACTTCCTTGAGCAAAAGCATCAATGAGTTGGGCTTCGGATTCCTCAAGTGTATGTCTTGAGCATAAAGCATTCACAAGTTCATATGTTGGAATTATGTCACAGTACACTTGTTGACATCTCGATAAGACAGTTTGTGGCAATGCATCTTTCTTTGAGGTTGTTAGAATGAATGTGATATTGTCATGTGGTTCTTCAAGGGTTTTGAGGAATGCATTTGCTGATTCCATATTCATTCTTTCAGCTTGGGAAATAATAAAGACTCTTCGGCCTTCCTGCATTGCGCTCATGCGAACATTTTTCTTTATTTCTCTGATTGATGCGATGCGGATGATTTGCGCATTTGGAATTTGAATGACATGATATGGGTCCTCTGCCTTCAGTTTCATTTCTGATGCATAGATCGAAAGCATGTCTTCTGATAACTGAAGTAGGGGGGAATCCTCATTCTTTGCATTTGCTTTACCGGCGGGTAATGCAGTAATATACATGATATTGGGGTTTTCCAAGCGACTTGCATCTTTGCAGTTTTTGCATTGATTGCATGCATCTATTATATCATTTTCGTGATATTGTGGTGAGGTACAATTAAGCAGTTTGGCAAATCCCAAAGCCAATGCATCTTTCCCGATTCCTTCTTGACCATAGAAGCAATATGCATGTGCAATCGCTTTCTCCTTGAATGCTCTAGAGAGAATTGTCTTAACTCTATGTTGCGCTATGACTGAAGAAAATGACATAAATACCGTAAAGAAAGAAATATGCCCTATTCAATGAATGAATAGGGCATGCAAAATTCAGCAATTCAGATGAAATGTCTGTCAAGAAGTTGTACTTTCATCAGGATTTACGGTATTATCAGTCGAAGCACCATTATCAGTATTGGTTAGCTCATTCTTTTGAGCTTCCTGTGTTCTGGGTAAATCCTTTGCAAACTTCTCCAATTTCGAGATAATGGTGAGAGGAGGCAATTCTTCTCCACGAATGATGATGTCCAATTCTTCACCATCTATGGTTTCTCTTTCAAGAAGGACTTTAGATACTCTGTGAAGTAAATCAATATTTTCTCTGAGTAATTGTTCTGCTTTATCGCTTGAACGAACAAGTATGGATTTCACTTCTTCGTCCACCAATTGAGCGGTTTGCTCGCTGACATTACTCTTTTGGGCGATCTCTCTTCCAAGAAAGACTTCATCTTGCTTATTTGCAACCATCACAGGTCCGACTGCATCACTCATGCCCCATTCACAGACCATTTTACGGGCCAAGCCGGTGGCTCTTTCAAGATCATTTCCGGCACCTGTGGTCAATTGATTGAATACAACTTTCTCTGCAGCTCTGCCCGCTAGAAGAGTAACGATTCTGGTTTCGAGATAATCTCGAGAATACGAATGCATTTCTTCTGATGGAAGATATGAAGTAACTCCCAAAGCTCTGCCTCTTGGGATGATTGTCACTTTGTGCACTGGATCACTCAATTTCAAAAGTTTTCCTGCGAGTGCATGACCAACTTCATGATAAGCAGTCACTTCTTTTTCTTTATCGGATATTACCATGCTCTTGCGTTCAACACCCATGATGATTTTGTCTTTTGCACTTTCAAAATCATCCATGGAAACGGAAGTTTTGTTTTTCCTAGCAGCGAAGAGTGCTGCCTCATTCACGAGATTGGCAAGATCGGCACCGGACATTCCGGGAGTGCCTTTGGCAATGATTTCAGGATTTACATCTGAATGAGTAGGTACTTTCTTCATGTGAATTTTGAGAATTTCTTCGCGTCCTTTCACATCAGGTCTATCAACAACAACTTGTCTGTCAAATCGACCTGGTCTTAGAAGTGCTGCATCCAATACATCCGGACGATTTGTAGCGGCTATGATGATGATTCCACTATTTTGCTCGAAACCATCCATTTCAACAAGCAATTGATTGAGCGTTTGCTCTCTTTCATCATGCCCACCGCCAAGCCCTGCTCCGCGTTGTCTTCCAACTGCATCAATTTCATCGATGAATACAAGGCATGGTGCACTTTTCTTTGCTTGATCAAAAAGATCTCTCACACGACTAGCACCAACTCCAACAAACATTTCGACGAAATCAGCTCCGGAAATGGAGAAAAAAGGAACATTTGCTTCACCTGAAACTGCTCTTGCAAGAAGAGTTTTTCCGGTACCCGGAGGGCCGAGCAAAAGAACTCCTCTTGGAATTTTTCCACCAAGTTTTTGAAATTTGCTTGGGTCTTTTAAAAATTCTACAACTTCTTGAAGTTCATATTTTGCTTCATCACATCCTGCAACATCGGTGAACATTACTCGATTGGCTTGATTTTCATTAAGCATTTTTACTCTAGCTTTTCCAAAAGAGAAAATGCCTTTTGGTCCACCACCGCCTTGCATGCGTCGCATGACAAACATATATACCACTATTAAAGCAATCCATGGGAGGAAGGAAATTAACATTCCCCACCAAGGACTATCGCCCTCTTTGTATACCCAATAAATTCCACGATCGGACCAATCTTTTTCCATTGCGCTATCAAGGAATCCAAGTTCTGTTTTGAAGTGTTGGATATAGACAATTTTGCCTGCTTCACCGGTAATTGAAACTTGTTCTTTCAATGTTCCTCGAAACACATAGCGATTGAATTGAGATTTTTCTATAGTAGCAGAAGCAATCTTATTGTTTGTCAGATAATCTTTGTACTGGGTATAGGCAACATCCCATTCTTTCTTCTGATTTGCATGCATGAGCATATAGACAATCACAATGCCTGTAAACATCGCTCCCCAAATGAGAATGGAGCGCATTATTTTACCTGTTGGAGATTCACCTGGACCTTGCCCGCCACGCATATTGTTGTTTCCATTACGAAAATTTGGTTTTGGACCTGAGTTTTTATTGTCCTTCTTTGGGAAACCTTTTGTTTTCTTGTCCGATGTATTGTCTTCTGAAGATTGGTGCATTTGATTCATTTTGATCTCGGCTTCGATGGATTTAAACATCGCTTTGTAAAATTCTGGGAAAAAGAATGTGTGGGTGACGATTATCATAACCACTTCATTGCTTTTAGTGTGAAAAAAGGACAAATATGGTGTTTTTTAGGATGTACGCCCAAAGCGTCTATCGAACTCTCGTAATTGCATTTCGAGAATGATTGGTCTGCCATGGGGGCAAACACCCGGCATTTCGCAAGCAAAGAGATCTTGAATCAGAGATTTCATTTCACTTTCCGATAATATATGGCCTGCTTTGATTGCGGCTTTGCATCCCATAGTTGCCGCAATATTGTCTCTGCTCCCATGCGGTCTGATTTCTTCATATTCTCTGTATTGGGTGATGATTTCTTGTAATGCTAAGTGTTCAGTTCCAGCAATGATGTCAAAAGGAACAGCAATAACGCTGATTTCTTCTCCTATTTGTGAGAACCTGAATCCCAATTTTTCCAAATCCGCTTGCAAATGTGCGAAAATCAGGAAGTCTTCCGGCAAGAGATTGACCAAGATTGGAAATAACAGTGTTTGACCTAGCACAGCTTGCACATTCAATGCTCTGAGAGATTTTTCATAGATGATTCTCTCATGTGCGGCATGTTGATCAACAATCATTACTCCATCTGAGTTTTGAATGAAGATATATTTTGCATGCAATTGCCACATGGAACCGAATTCTCTATGAGAGATCTGAACATGTTCTGTTTTTGGAGCAAGTAATTCCTGCTCGGCTCCAAACAAATGTTCAAATGCAGTTCTATGCCGGGAAGTGATTTCTTCTGAATCTGAATTTCTAATATTAGAATGAATAATCTCTCCGGTCATGCGATTTACATATGATGCGCCTGTGTTTATTGGGTCCTTGTGAGTTGAAATACTCAATCTCTCAAATGGCTGATTTGCTATTTGTTCTCTGAATTGCATTTCAGGGATGATATGCGCCTTTGAAAGTGCATTGCCAATGGCATTATGTATGGCATTATAAATGCCCCTTTCATATTCGAATTTGACTTCATGTTTTTGTGGATGGACATTTACATCGACTTTTGTCGGATCTATGGTGAGATTTACTACAAAAAAAGGATGCATGTTCTTTTCAATCAGATGTTCATATGGCTGAAATACAGCATGAGCCAATGAACGACTGATAATAGGTCTTTGATTCATGAAAAAATGTTGACCTGCTCTTGATTGCCTTGCTAAATGGGGAAGTCCGGCAAATCCACTCACGAGTACCTCAGGGGATTCATGTTGAATTGGCAATAGCCCCTCAGAAACTTCTTTTCCATAAAGATTCTTAATGCGTTCTTGTAATGTTGAAACATGTACATCAAATACTAGAGAATCACCATCATAGAATGTGAATCTACATTCTGGATGTCCGAGTGCCGAGCGATACATGGTTTCTGAAATATGTCTGAATTCAACTAAGTCTGATTTTAAGAATTTTTTTCTAGCGGGAACATTGAAAAACATGTTTTTTACGATGACTTGCGTGCCGACTTCCGTCATACATGGTTCTAATGTGAGTTCTTGTAAAGGTTCAGCTGATAAAGACCAACCATGTTCCGCATCTCTCCTTTTAGTTTTGATTTCAAGATGGGCAACAGCGGCAATGGAAGCAAGTGCTTCACCTCTGAAGCCAAGCGTGGCAATTCTTTCAAGATCTTGTGATGTTTTGATTTTACTTGTGGCATGTCTTTGAATGCTGAGTAGAAGATCTTCTTTACTCATTCCTGATCCATTATCAATCACATGTATCGCTTGTTTTCCGGCTTTGTGAGCAATGACGAGAATTGAATTAGCGCCTGCATCGAGTGCATTTTCAACCAATTCCTTGATTATTGATTCTGGTCTTTGCACAACTTCTCCTGCCGCAATTTGATTTGCGATATGATCGGGAAGAAGAGCTATTGTATTTGTGGAAAGCATATAGTTAGTCACCGAAACTTATACCGATATCTCTTGCGGTTTGAATGATTTCACTGTCAATCGGTACGCGTTTCATTCTGCGTGTTACTTCGCTCAGAGGAACTGTATTGACATATGGTGGATCGAGTGCAACCATTACATCTGAATGACCATCAGCGATGGCTCTGACTGCTGAAGCGCCAAATCGAAGAGCAAGTAATCTATCATTCGCAGTGGGCATGCCGCCTCTTTGCAAATGTCCGAGTACAACAAGTCGAGTTTCTTTGCCTGTATGATGCTCAATTTCTTTGACGAGTTTTTCACCGGCACCACCCAATCGTACTGCTTGACCAATAGTTTGGCCAATGACAGAAACGCTGCCATCTTTTGGAAGCGCGCCTTCTGCGATGACAATGATCGAAAAATGGGAACCAGAATGTTCTCTTTCTTGGATTTTATTTACAATGGAATTGATGTCATAGGGAATTTCGGGAAGCAAGATGCAATCAGCTGTTCCGGCAATTCCTGAATGCAATGCTATCCAACCGGCATATCGTCCCATGACTTCGACGATCATTACTCTTTCATGTGCTTCGGCTGTGGAATGTAATCTATCAATGCAATTTGTTGCGAATTCAACAGCAGTTTCAAAACCAAATGTTGCAATAGTTTTCTCGAGATCATTATCAATTGTTTTTGGAACACCAATTACTTGCAATCCCTTCCGGGCAAGTATATGTGCTATCTCCATAGAGCCATCTCCTCCAATGGAGATGAGTGCATCAATTCCCATGGATTTGAATGTGGAAATAATTTCATCTGTTCGATCAATTTCGGATATGGATCCATCAGAATTCACAATTGGATAGTGCAAGGGATTACCTTTATTGGTTGTCCCAAGAATGGTTCCTCCGAGATGAGTTATTCCACGGACGGAATCTGGAGTAAGTTCTATGGTTCCACCACCATGTCTTAAGAATTCATTGGGTGAAAGTATTCCATTGAATCCATTACGAATTCCTATGCATTTCCAATTCCTTTGATGAGCAGAGAGAACTGCAGATCGAATTACTGCATTTAATCCCGGCGCATCTCCACCACCGGTGCTGATTGCTATTGTTTTGGACATATTATTCAATTGTTATTCTTGGTGTTCTTCTCGAGGTTTTCTGAGATTTAATCTATCCCAAACAAATCCGCCTATTTCTTTTCCTATTCTATTCCCTTCATCACATGCTCTTCGAAAGTGAATGCCTCCATAAATACGACTAATGGATGCTTCATACGCTGCGGCATGATAATTTGGGAATGAGCGGATTGGTAAACCAAATCGTATTTCAGTTGAATCTGCATATGAAAATTCGCCAAAGAGTCTTGTGAGTATTTCTGCACTTGCAGATGAAATAGTGCTATGACCGCTTATATGTTCGGGAAAAGGAGGAGTCTGAAGATATGGTTCCCAAGTTGAGTCAATGTATTTGTTGATAAATGTGACGGGTCGAATATAGTGTGATGTGTATTTCTCATTCCAACATGCAGTGAAGGCATCAAAGAGTGTTGTTCCAACAAGAGTATATGCTTCAATTGCTTGCATCATGTCTGCATTTATTCTGTCGCATCCCACTTTTGCGAGAGCCAGCCAATGTCCACCTGGTGAGATTTGTCTTGTATTGAACACGAAATGTCCTTGATGCCAAGCTTTGATTGGATTGCAGTCCCAAAATGCAGCGATTTCTTTTTGTTCAAGCGTAAGATTTTTTGAAGTGATATACACTTGCATCACTTGATCATAAAATGGTGAATTGGGTGTTTCATCATAATTAATTGGTGGAAGTGGCCTGAATTGTGATACAGAATCAAGAACCAAAGTGCGCATGGTTTTGAACCATGGATCAAGAGGATCTGCAAATTCAGGTGGAGTTGGTTCCCATTTACCTTTTCCCTTTGGGAAATTATAGCGTGGTCGACCTTGATTTTTTGTGTATCCATCATCCTTGAACCATGCTATCACATATTTCCCAATATTCTCACCATGCTTTATGGAGCGTTCAATGATATCATCACCTTTGTCAATATCTTCATATTCATCTTCAATCGCTTCGATTTGAGCTTTATACATGCTATCGGAATAATGCGAACGATATAATACTTTTTTTACCAAAGTTCTATAAGCTGAAATGGCACATAATCTCCAGTCATATTGAAGCGACATATCAGGCATGGG
>Ga0209229_10001039_pt1 | contig 11378 bp, 7 predicted proteins | sample SanBayMetagenome_FD_187466 | JGI IMG/M metagenome (GOLD analysis project Ga0209229, IMG submission 187466) | Freshwater and sediment microbial communities from dead zone in Sandusky Bay, Ohio, USA (SPAdes) (version 2) | ecosystem: Environmental > Aquatic > Freshwater > Lentic > Sediment | place... | reverse complement strand
ATGCCTGATTCAAAAATACCATTACCAGCCAATTTGCCAGTTAGTCGTACTTCTTTATAAAGTCTGTTATCAGCCACAGGTTTATCATAAAAATCAGTACCAAATTCAGTCTTTTGTGGGGGAAGGCTAAAGGAAAGATTGCCAGCTTTTCCTTTGGTATCAGTGAAATGAAAGTTCCAAGATCGGTTATTACTAGAATGTGATAGGGTATAGGTTTCTGATTCGGAAGCTAGACCTTTAATAGTAGCAAAACCCGCTGCACCTACAACTAATTTAGCGGCAGGGGAAAATTTTAGTTCATTGAGTTCTTCTACATCATAATTCTCTAGTGAGTTTGTATATTCTGACCAGATTCCTGCGGTAGCACAGCAGGCACAAGCATGGGCATTAGCTGGATTGATCAGAAAAAGGGCGATCGCACTGATGAAACTTATTGTGTAGAGTATTATGCGGTTTTTGGTCATAAGTTTTTGCCTTGCTAATTGTTCTTTTTGTAGTTTATTTTAAATTTGTAATACCATTTCCGAAAACTTATGCTACAATGGCTCAATTGAGATCAATATAAAATAAATTAGAAGCCCTATCTACTGTTGCATCACTTTTTAGAAAAGGTATAACTAAATGTCGCCTCAGAAAAGTCCTTAAAGCTTGCGGGTGAGTAATAAGGTTGCACCGAAACTTTTGCTAATAAATTCTTGCCGATGCTTCAAAGGTAGGGCAATCACGACCACAGATGTAGACGATGAATTTGCTTGGGACTCAGCTTTCACATCCAATATCAGAATGTTAGGAAACAGCATGGGAGATGATGAAGATCCTGCCTTAGTTGTAATAGGCACAAACATAATGTCCACGATATCACCCGCTTGCAAGCTACCACCCAATGTTGTGGCAGGTGTGGCGGTGATGCCAACAGCAACGGTATTAGCAAGGATATCTGGGTCAACCTTGGAGCTAAGTTGTTTTTCCGTCAGTGGCTTTTCCTTGGGACTCTGGATCAGCGTGTACCGCCCAATTATCTCTTGGGGATTTCTGAAAGTGTTAGAAGGTAGGTTTCTGGTTGAGTAGGTTTTCTCGACTAAATCGCCTGGTCGAATTGAGTGATAGGCAGGTAAGTCTTGTTTTGGAACTAGAATAGAAACGCTTGTTTGGGTTTCATGCCAAAATAGGTAGGCAGTAGTGGCAATACCAACAGGAATGACTACAACAGCCCACCACTGGCTGAGGGATAAAGAAAACTTGAATGGTTTGCTTGTAGACATAAGAGTTAATCTTGACCCCTTATATCAGATTCGGTGTATCGCCACGCTACTTCTGTGTTGTTGCTGTAGAGAAACTCACGAATTTCCTGCCATCGCTCAATCTCCTCCTTGGGTGTTTTGGGCAGTGGTAAGCGCATTTGTTTGAGCAGTTCGTTCCGGTACAGGTCAAAGCTAGACTTAATCAATTCAGCATAGACTACGGCGCTGCCCAATGCACCTCGATAAGCCAACCACCCTACTAAGCATCCTCCCCAAAAACAGAGCAAAAACAGCCCCCCCGATGCTTTAATAATTAGCAAATAAACACCACTAAGGAGTGCAAAGATTACACTAAGAGCAGAGATGACTAGCATGAAATCTAATGAACTTTTTACTTCAGCAAAAGTCTGAAGAAAACTGTTGGGGAGCAAATTGTACAGACGCGGCCAAATCAGAACAGCATCCAGATCATAGTGGTCAAACGAGTATAGTTCGGCATTCTTTAAAATATTTCCTAAAGTTGTTGGCATCACATTATTAGGCTGGGTAGGCAGAGGATAATACAGATAGATAGAGTTATAGAAACTTGCCTGATTTTCTTCTAGCTGGGTTTGTTGTTCTTTCAGCCAAGTTTGTTGTTTTTTCAGCCGAGTTTGTTGTTTCAGAAGTTGAGATTTTTCCTTTTGAAGCTGGGCTAAATTCTGAGACGAGTTTGATGGCTGAGGAGAATTGTTTGACAAAGCGTTGTCAATTACAACTAACTGAGTTTGAACATTTTGAAGTTGGTCTGTAATTGCTTTCAGCCGTGTGTCACAATCAAGTTCCTTCAAACGCTCTTGATGCCAGTTTTTACCGATTACCGCTAGGCGACGACCCAGAGGGAAATTCCAATACCCTTCATAAAATCGCACAATTGCAGTTAACTGGCTAGTCAAAATCCCGGCAAAGAATGTCACCCAACTCAGACACCCCACTATTTGCAAAGTTTTAAATGTGACATCTTGTTTATTCCAAATCTGAGCCAATTTTACCAAATCCCATCCAGCACCAGCAAATGCTACAACAACAAGTAGTCCCCAGAAGATCAGGCTGGGAAAGAAAGCATTGAGCAGAAATCGGCGGTCGAGAACACCCGTGATTTCCCTAAAGACATCATTAAACATTCCAGTATTCCGGTTTAGTTAAGTTTCAAAGTATGAGGTGGAACGTTGGGATTTTGGCAATCGTCTAGGTTTTGGCGGTCGAGAAAAGGTAACTTATTGACGAAACCGCATTCAGCACACTTAACTCGACACAAAGGTTTGGTGCGCTTACCGTCTAACAGGATATCTCCCAATTTGGCAGAAGGCCCTAGCGTTCCACCGTCTACCTGCGCCTGGCCCGTTCCCAAAAATTGTCGGATTGTTTGGGTGGGAACAATACCAAAGATGCCCTCATCATCCAAGACGACCGCTCCACTGGCTCCCGCAATAAATGATTTTAGCGTTGTATCCCTCACTAAATCTTGCATAGATGCCTGACTGCCAACAATTACAACTGGAGGTAGGGTTGATAAGAGATGTAGCAGGAAGGGCGATCCCTGACTGGCGGCTTGCTTTAAATCCTCAGCTACGACCAGCGCTGCCGGAACTCCTTGCTCATCTATAACAACCCCGTGACTAGCATTAGCAGCTTGCAGTGCAGCTATTGCCTCTGTTGGCTGCATATTGCCGGAGAGGATCTTGATTGTTCTTATTACGTAGTCATTAAACGGACTCATAAAATTATCTCCAATCGCCTACTAAGATAAATGGTGACCAATGGTAAAGATCGCTGTAAACTAACCTCTGATAATCCATGGGCGGGGGGTTACAAGCAAACTTATACTTATCCCTCTTTCCCAGAATGTCTTTGTACTCTTTGCTGGGTTGTTCTGCTTCTTGAAGTAAGCGATTGCAATCGTTTACCGCTCCCTCAATATCTGTAGCTTGATAGCGCATAAATGCAATATCAAGATCCAATAATCGTAGAGCAATGGGGTTATTCAATCGTTTTTTTGCGGCTACACAATAATCAATTACATCTTGAGCAGTCATCTTCCGCAACTCAATTTGTGCTTGTTGTAAAGCTTCCACTTTATTAGCTCTATCTTTTAACTTTTGGTAAAACTTACTCATTAAGATGCTCGTAGAAATCTGATCCACCTCCCACAAACTGACGACTACTGAAGGCGTTCCTGCATAAATTAGGGCACGAGTCAGTCCTATCAGCTCATCTCCTGGTTTATTAGCATTGATACCGCTTTCACAGGCGCTGAGAGTGACTAAATCCAGGTTTAACTCCAAGCCGAATATTTCCTCAGCAGTTAAATTTTCTTCCCATGCTAACTGGATACCTGACTTTAAAGCCTCAAGTCTATTAAACTTCCCATGACAAGCAATGTGCAGGATGTCTATATCAGCTTTCGATTGTTGAAGCTTTTGCACCAGTAAAATCTTTGTAGCCTCGTTCCCGATGTACAGTTCAGCATCGGGCTGAAAAAGTTCTTTAATTGCCATGCCTTGTTCTTGAGTATGCAACCTATCTAAACAAGAATCTGCCAGAATCAATGCCTTCTCTCGCTTGGGTTTGGGATTGTGCTTGGCATGGCAGTATTTCATCACAGAAGCACTGGGGGTGTAGCAAACCGGGTTGCGCTCAATCAAGTAGCGACCCTCCACTTGCAGTGCGTGCAAAGGCAGGTAGTGGAGAAAGTTGTGTGGCACCAACCAGATAATGTCGCCTTCTTCTGTCATTATCTTCCCCTTGGATGATTTGGACACCAACGGTGCGACGAAAGGTGAGAAAAAGGACTGATAAGCTGATTCATCCAAGTTCCTTACCTGATCTCCAGTAGATTTTTTTACATTACCTGTTGCGTCTCTTTCCTCCTGAAAATGCTCGATGACAAATTGCTGGATAGCCTCGGTTCCTACTGGAATTTCGATAACCTCTGGTTTTTCAAAGTCATGACGGACTATAAAAAGTAGGGTACGGTCTTCAACAGTGAAGTATTCAGCTAAGATAACTCGTTTAGTAGGCATCACGAACAATTTCTCCTTATTCCCGAATTAACGATTGAACAGCTTGCCAACCGAGTGGCTCTCCTCGCCGCAAACTGATGTACTCACTTGCAGATGGCTCGCTAGAGATTTCCTTCCAAATGGCTTGAAGGCGATCGCTCAAATCCACCACTTTGGCCTGGGTAGAGACATGATTGATAGCGGCTAGCAACTCCCTTTCCCTATCCAGTAGGGTTTTATCGACTTTAACTGGAGGGCGCAGGGGTGTCAGAGCTAAAGAATCGAGAAAAGCCCGCCCCTTGAGACGCTCCAGCCAGTTAAAAGCTGCATTAGCGTCCTGCAAATGCCAGTAGTGCAACCGCACAGCGAATCTGTAAACTTTTTCTTTATCCTCAACCAAGCCTAAACGGGCGGTTTCCCTAGCAACTGGATCGGTTTCGATATAGCGACCTCGCACTAACTCGATGTCTGCGGCTGCCTCTTCCAACAAACGGGCAGCATTCTGCCGCCGTGCTTGTTGTTCCTCACCCGTCAGGCTCCGAAAACTTTGCATAAAATCAACATCAGCCAAGTAAAAGCAAATTTTCCAGGTTATATCGTGCATCCGAACCGTTTGGAAATAATTTAACGCCCGTTGATAGCAGCAAGTTGCTTCGGTATAAGCGTCAGAATAGCCACGGTTCCCTAAATCGTGAAAAACTAAGCCCAGGAGGGCATCAGTATTAGCAGTTTGCATGGCTAAACCCAGAGTCGCGTAAGTATTGCGAGAATGCTCTAGATATTGCAAAGCATCAAGAGGACGCCTGCAAGTTAGGGCAGTTTGTGCTTGCAGTTGATAAGTATTGGCAATAACTGTGGCAGCTTCGTTGTCGTCTGTATTGAGCAGTTCGATTGCTTGGGCATAGAAAGCCATAGATTCTTCATAGACCGCATCAGAGATGGGAAGGTGGTTGCTAGAGTAATGTTGCATAACAGTTGCCTGGGCAATGCAATGCAACTTCTCGGCTTGCCCACGAACATCGCTACGGGCTAAATCAACAGCTAAACCATCGCGCCAGACAGTTATTGCACCGCCCCAATCCCCCTTACTGGTTAGAATGTTCCCCAAAATAAAATAGGCAAGTGACAGGCTACTACTGGAACCTGCTAGTGTCAGAACAGCGATCGCCTTGCGGCAAGCTATTTCGGCGCGGTTGTGCAGGTTCATCAGAGTATAGGCATTGGCTAATATCAAATTTACTAAAGCTTGCACTGAAGAGGGTGGTGATAGGAGTTCAGCTTGTTGATAGGCAGCTAAGGCGCGAGCGTAGTCACCAGTGCGATAGAAATAGTCGCCGAACCCCAGATAAGCCGAAGATTGTCCTCCAGGAAAGTCCATTAACTCAGCAATTTTAATAGCTTCGTCGTAAACGTTTTTAGCCTCAGCCAACTGCCCCTGCCGTAAATGCCAAATCCCTAAAGATTTTAGTGAGCTATAGATACCGTGCAAATGGTTTTGTTGGCGGTAAATCTCCAGCGCCTGTCGCACAGCATCATTCCCGTTAAGACCAGTGTCAATAAGACGATTCCCTAAGCTAAACAGTACATCTGCTGAACCAAGAACGTGACCGACTGCCTCATACAAAGCGATCGCTTGTTCATACAAAGTTGAATCTACTTGTATTTTTGGCTCTGCTATTTTTGGCTCTGTTGCCAAATCGAAATCCAGTTCAGCTAGGCGCAGCACAGCTTCGGCCTGACGTACCTGATTGCCAGCAGTTTGCGCTTGGTTTTGTGCTTGATGGAAGATTACCTTGGCAGCAGCTAAGTCAGGAAAGCGACTAAGCCTGTGAATGTGACCCAATTGGAGTAAAGCACCTAAAGCTGCATCACTGTTTTCCGAGCAATGATAGCTATTGATAGCCTCAGACAACAGGTGTTTTGCCTCTACCAAATCAGATGAGGAAGCTAGGTTCCATACTACTGCGATCGCCTTTGCCCGTCCTAGCAAATCCTGTGCCAGTCCCCTCAGTCTGGGACTTTGATTTTCAGCTAGAGCCGCTCGACTTTCCTCCAAAATAGGAGTTGAATTACCCGTTAAGTAAATTTGCAAGAAAGCACGCCGCAGACGCAGATCCCATGCCAAATCACTATGATACGGCAAGGTTATCAACGCTTGACTGCAAATAGTTTCAGCTTGTCGGAAACGTCCTTGCTCGAACAAACACCGGACTAAAAGCAACTGAGCATCGGGATCGAAAGCTGGGGACGATATAGCAGCTTCAGCCAGACGAATGCTAGCAGGCAGTTGACCTAGATGAAACAACTGCCACCCTTCTGCCAGTAATTTTTGTGGTTCAGTCATTTTTTTACCCCAGTAGGATGAGAAAGCTAATATAAAATACCAACTGAAATTTCCAGCTTTCAAAGGATGTTTAAAATTTGTTTTACTCCTGGAAAATCGATAGGCGTAGCTTGTCTTAAGGCAATGTACTCAGACCCTTTATCTCCGGTGCAGCGAATTTCATGCCATAGCTGCTGTAGCTCTGTTTCTATTTGGTCAATTTCATCTCCCCATTCATATTTTTGCTGGCTCAATATCTCTCTATGGCGGAGTTGTAAGCGCCGAAGTTCCCCAATCAGTTGTACCTCTCGATCTGCTAACTCAGAAGAAATCCCTGCACTCCGTATTGTTGTGGTTGCCAACTGCTCGATAAACACGCGAGATTTTACCCGTTCCATGTAGTTAAAGGCTCGATCGGGGCTAGTTAGACTGTGCAGAAGTACCATCGCTTCATAGGGTTTAGTTTTCTGAGCAAACAGCGATATTTTAAAATTTTCTGGCAGGTATTGTAAGCGAAGTTGTTCGATAGTATTGAGTGCTTTTTCAAGAGCGTTCTGGTATTTATCCTGTAAATGTTGATGCTGGTAAGTAAGTGCAAGTCCATAGAAAGCTTGCCATTGCGTTTCCGGCGTTTCAAAGGCTTGAGCGAATCCGACGGCTTTATTGAAGAATTGAGATGCTAGTTGCAGTTCATTCAACTGCCTGTAAGCTTCTCCCAAATAAAGGTAATGAATTGCTTCGCGCTGTTTGAGATTACCTACGCTTGTCAGTAGGAGTGCCTTTTGTAAGTATTGTAAGCCTTCTTCAAGCTGATGGTTGAGAATCAGGGTTGAACCAAGCTCTAAATAAACATCAGATTCGCGGTCACGGTCAGATACTTCGTCCATCACTGCCAGAGCAGCTTGATAAGATTCAATTGCGTCATTATACCTTTTAATGGTACGTTGGACGTTTCCTAGACCCATGTAATTGATGACCAATCCGAAATAATTTCCTAATTCACTATCCAGAATAATAGCTTGCTCGAATACAGCACTTGCTAGATCAGGTTCTCCTAACCGAGTATAGGTCAATCCGAAATTAGAATGCAGTCTTGATAGTTCTGCCCGATTTTCTGGCACTGAAAGTTCCACAACTTCTAGGAGTGTTTGTGCCTTCGATAGCTCGGCAAGAGCGTGTTCGTAATCGCCCAATGCTGAGTACATTGTGCCCAACTCTCGGTGAAATGCGGCTTGATAGTAAGCTGGCACCTGAATGTTAATTTTATTATTCCAAAGAGACAAAGATTGAAGATAGCAGCTTACAGATTGTATGTAGTCTCCTAGTAGGCTGAGAGTCGCTCCCTTATCTCTCCATAACAATACTGACCAACGCATCTTTGCTATCGGGTCGGAAAGATACTTTGTAGCTTCTAGAGCTAAATCAATTGTTGCCAAAGATTCTTCGTAGAAGGTTTCCTCGCACAAAACTGTCTGATGTTCACCTAGTTCAGCTACAAAATCCTCATCCACCTGTTTATTCTGTATAAGGGTTTCTAGTTGCTGTTTATAGTTTTCTAGGGGAGTAAACCGATGCTCAACATCAGGCGGTGTACCCATGATGCTAATTTCTCGACTAACAATGCTGGATGGGTTGTAGCGACGTTCACTCGTATGGATTGTGTGTAATTGATAGGCATCTTCTTGATAGCGAAAGACGTAAATATCGAAGTGATGGGAACTCCACTGCGCCCCTTCTACTTCCTGTATTCCTTGCACGAGTTGATCCAAATCGATATTGTCAGGGTCTGACAAATTGATATCGCTGCTGAGATCCAGTTCAGAGGTTTCCTGTAATTCTTCTGCCCATTTTCCCTTCCATATAACAATTTCATCTATATTATCTGCGTCTAAATCTTTCATTTCCATAAATCCTTGATAAAACGCCTCCTCTGGAAACAGAGAATTAAGAGTATTTCCATCCCATTGAAAAATGTATAGAGACAGAAATGCACCACTTCCTGCTTGCCATAAAGAGACAATTTCTGGGATGCCATCATTGTTAATATCTAATATTTGCAAATCTCGAAATCCATCTCCAATGGGAACAAGTTTTATAAGGCGCGCGCTCTCATTTTGCAAATCAAGCAAACAACAAGTTGTGGTATCCCAAACGTTTGGAATACCGGCTGCAAAACAGATTTCTTCTTGTCCATCTCTATCTACATCTTGCCGGATAACCTTAAATATTTTGACCTCAGAAATGTCAATTTCATATCCATTATTTAAAGCGTCATGTTGCAAAATAAATTGAGCAATTTCCATTAACGTTTCCATAGAAAATTTGTGAATTTTTAATTTAGCTTGATTATATTCAGAGCCGATTCAGTACAGTAATTTCAACACCTCTTGAAAATAAACTGGTTTTCCCTCTCCCCCTTCAGGCAATATAAGCCCTTTAGCTTCGAGCACATCGAGAAATGCCCGTGATCGCGATCGCTCTACATACTCTAACGCTTCACTATCTCGCTTTAAATAGTCGTGAAGAATCGCAATTAGCAAAGCGTAAACATTTCCTTTGGACGAGCCGAAAAAACTCAACCGCTCCTCATCTCGTCTCAAACGGCGGCGCACTCTTTCAATAATTCTCACAGCTTTTTTGAGTTCTGCTACAGCATTCCTGATTTGCTTCAAGCCACGATAAGTTTCGCTTCGACTGTATCGAATCTGCCATAGAAGTTCGGGCTGCTGAATGCTTTTAGCAATCGATAATGCCTGTTCTTGATAGTCTAATGCTGTTAAAAAATCAGCAATTTGATTGTCAATTAATGCCAAATTTGCTAAATTGTAAGCCTGACCTTCTTTATGTTCCAAAGAACGAGCGATTTCTAGGGATTCTAAATGAGAGATTCGAGCCTCTTCAAAACGTCCCTCAAGGCGATTGATACTTCCTATATTTATTAATGCTGCCAGCAGACCCAATTGGTCGTTACATTCTTTGTGCAGAATTAGCGCTCGTTCGTAACATTTGAGAGCGTCATCCAGCCTTTCCAAAGACTGATAAATCAAGCCTTGATTGCCCCATAAATGTGCTTCGGTACTTCGGTAGCCTCCGGTCTGCGCCATCTCCAGTGCTTTGTTCGTACAAGCTAAGGCAGTTTTTGGGTCGCCGAGAGATTGATGAACCAGAGCCAAAATGTCGAGTGTTGTTATAATATTTCTGACCCAACCTATTTGCTGGTAAACTATCAAAGATTTTTCCAAGTGCGTGCGTGCGCGAGACAATTCGCCTGTATCGCGATAAAGGAGAGCTAAGTTAACGAGAACTTCGGCGCAATTGCCCTGATTTCTGGGAGTAGGGTGCTTTTTTTCAAAACTCAGATGCAATTCTAAAGCTTCGTTAAAACAATTTTGAGCTTGAGCTACATCTCCCCGGATTTGGTAAATAATACCCAAATTATTTAGAGTCATGGCTTCTTCTCGACGCTCTCCTAATGCCTTCCACAAGGACAGTGCTTCGTGCCTGCAAGCAAGGGCGCGGTTGGGGTCTCCGAGAGTTAGGATTAAACTAGCAAAATTATCTAGACAGCCAGCCTCACTTTTTTGCTCTTGAAGTAGTCGGCAAAGGTCTAAAGCTTCCGCACCCAAACTCAGTGCTTCCTCAGTCTTTCCTAAGCTTTTGCAAACCACGCTCAAATTGCTCAAAACAGAAACTTTCCCTACCCGATATTCCAATTCCAAAGTACGAAAAAGCGCTAATGCCCGTCTTAAGTGCATTTCAGCTTTGTGCATCTCGCCTAAAGACCTGTAAATAATGCCTAGATTCGAGTGACTGTTGACAACACTCTGGGTTCGGTCGAGTTGTCTAAAACGTGCCAGCGCTTCTTCCCATGCCAGAGATGCTTCTTGCAAATCACCCCATTGGTAATAGAGAAAGGCGCGCTGCGAAGCTACTTGTGCCAACAAATCGCTATCGCCAGATCGCTTGACAAATTGTTCAGCAATATGGAAAGCTCGCCACGCTCTGTCCCAATCGTTTTGATTGCCCAACTCCCCAGCCATACTCAGCAAATGATGGATGGCATTGTGAGAGAGCGAAAGACCTTTTGCTAATGCTTCTTCAAATGCTGGCCACAAAGTATCCAGATAATTTAGCTCGATGTTATCGGTCATACTTGCAGGCACCATTGCAATTCTTCCCAAGAAACCGACTTCCCTTGATGCAGGGCTATATATTCTGGGGCAAACAGTTCAATTTCATCCCAAACTTGCCGCAGAGCTTGTTCTGCTATTTCATAGTTTCTGAGTGCGCTCAACCGATCGGGTTCGCCAACAGATTGAAGTCAATTATAATCTAAAATTGAGTTTATTTCAATTGTAATTCTTGAGCTAATCTTAAACTCTCACCATTGGGGCAACTATCAATTTCCTTAGTAACTGTCGCAAATCTTTGAGTAATTAATCGTTCTCCAATAAAATCCTCTGGCAATTTTCCAAGATTTGCATAAACTTCAGTAACCCATTGCTTCCCGTCTTTAAACAAGAAAACAACACCAACTTCTCCTTCAGATTCTTTAATAAGTTTATTCAGATAATTAATTGCAGCTTGAGAGTTTTGCTCAGAAACTTCAACACCACAAACCCTAATTTTTCTACTATCAAACCAACATTTCTTAATAGTAAACCCAGTGGGACTATCAACAGATACTACTTGCCAAACTTCCGTTATTTGTAGCTTCTCAGATTGTGTCATGATAATTTTATCTTTCGTTTGTCTGGACTGCCAAATTGAGAA
>Ga0209229_10001038_pt1 | contig 11378 bp, 15 predicted proteins | sample SanBayMetagenome_FD_187466 | JGI IMG/M metagenome (GOLD analysis project Ga0209229, IMG submission 187466) | Freshwater and sediment microbial communities from dead zone in Sandusky Bay, Ohio, USA (SPAdes) (version 2) | ecosystem: Environmental > Aquatic > Freshwater > Lentic > Sediment... | reverse complement strand
CGACTGCGCTGCAATGGGAGTGGTGGATTTGTGCATCGGGGGAGCAGGGGAGGGTGAGACAGGGGAGGAGGGTGAAACGGCGGAAACAGGCGTGGATGCGTGAACCCGTGAAGGAAGCGTGAGAGGTGTTTTCACGGGTCTAGGGGGGACAAGAATCTAGTAGTAGTAAGGGGTTTATAGAAAAAAGAGAGATAACCCGTGAACCCGTGAACGATTTTCCCCCAGCTCCCTCAACCGTCTCAAGCGTCGCAGCCCCCTCGCCCGGGATTTTTCTTACCTACCCGCTCACGCTTCTACAGTTCACGGGTCGTATCAAACCCACTGCGCTGCAGGCGTTTTGGGCGTCACGGGTCGCTTTCTCAACCCGTGAGTTTTCACGGGTCGGAGGCGCCAAACCGCCGCCAACAGCCCTAAATTGTTCGTGGCGATACAGAGATCGGAGCTGTCTCACGTAAGACTTGTGAGACACCGCCCAAGACCCGTGAGCAGGCGCAATGATGCGTTCAAGCGCTCGCCTAGCTGCTTACTTACGCCCGCCTACAAAGATGCCGCCTAAGCGCCTACAGGGCACCTAGACGGCACACAACCACACCCCGACGTACAACTCAGCTTAGTTGCCAGCGTATCTGATCCTTCCTTACGGCCTGCACAAGCCTTCCTACCCCGTAATCACTTACTAGGCGTTCGAGCATCTGCCTGGCTTCTGTGCCGTTGGCTGCCCACTTCTTTAGCACTAGGTCGCGGTGGGTGACGATGCCGGTGTCGTTGCTTTGGGCGAGGTTGACGATGCGGACAACCCAGTGGGGGAGATCACCGCCGCCGACCTGGGGAGCCAGCACGTCGAACTGGCAGAGGAAGTAGCGGCAGAGGAGGACGGCCCTCTCCATGACCTCGCGGTTGATGGTGTCGCCCATGGCGTGGCCGGGGGGATCAGCGGCGTAGTCGAGGGCGTGGAGGAGGCCGGCGGAGCGGGCCAGGTAGCCGCGCATCTTGCCGAGGAAGGCAGCTCGGCTGGCGTAGGTCCGATCGGCCTCCAGGCTCCACTCGTCGCACACCTCCGCGAAGAGGCTCCACGCCTCCGGCTCCAGCTTCACAATCTTTCGCTTGCCTATCGACGTATCCAGCTCATAGATCATCGCTTCTAGCTCCCTCGTAATCTCAACCTCATTGAGGTTCTGCTTAGGGAACACGTACTCGGGTACGATCCAGAGGAAGCGCGACCAGAAGCCATCACCTGACTTGGCTGTGGCGTCATCGCCGTGGAGCAGCTCGGTGAGCTTGTCTTGCTGGATGGCGCCGAAGACGTTGACGGCGGTACGGTCCACCATGATGGGATCGGACCCCTTACGAACGATGTTGACTGCTCCACCGCTCCACATGGACAACCAGTGAGCACGATCGCTGCTGTTACTCCTGTACTTATCCATGTCGCCGATGAAGGCCGCCAGCTCGTCGTGGAAGCTGACGACACCGTGTACGCTCTCCCGTTCGAGCAGCGTGCATAGGCCTTCGAGTGTTGCGTCCATCACCACTCGCTGGCGAGGCAGCTCAGGCGCTTCGCCTCGCTCTTCCTTAGCTACCGCTTTGTAGCGCTGTACCTCCCGCTTGTAGGCGCGTTGATCGTTGGCGTCTAGGGTGAGTAGAGGGCCAAGGAATTGGTTGGCTACTGGTGTTTTTAGTGATGAGGCTGGGGCGACTGTGCCCATCCAGAAGACTATGGGTTCGCGCCACCCCTCCTTGATCTGTACCCTATACCGCTTACCAATTACGGCGCTCATCGTTGTGATGAAGGGCGCGATGAGGGCGGTGTGAGCGACGGGGAATGCGTCGGCTCGACCTCCGAGGAGGGCAGCAATACGTGGGTGGAATACGGATTGCAAGGTGAGGTGGGCAGCGGCCGACTTAGACCACCGCTTGAAACTGGTGTGCCGCAATTCTCGCAGCAGCTCGTCATCTTCGCTAGATCGTTGCTCTTTGCGGATTTCGCGCAAAACTGGCCACGGTCTGGCCCACCCGTTCAGCTCAGCAGTGTCGAAAACGTGGTAGATGCGCTTATGGGGCACCCCTTCCCTATCTCGACTGCTGCGCACAATCGCCTCAGCCTGCTCCACTAAGTCCCAGTGTTGCGTAGACCACTTGGCTTTAGTGGCGGCACTAATTGCTTGGGTAGCACCAAACTCGTTGACTACTGCAGCGTAGATTGTGAACGCTGCGCCGTAAGTGTTTGTGCCGGGCTCTAGGCGTTGTGGGCAGTAGGTTAGGGCACTGATGACTGCGGCTACTTTGTCTTCGTGAGTGAGTGCGCTGTAGTGTAAGCCGTTGGGCTTGTACTCCTTGTCATAAGCCTCCTGTTTACTTACGAATGCGGCGTAGGCTTCTGGCTCTACGTCTCGGTCCGGTAAGTTGAGAGGTTGTGTGGGGGCGGTGTTCTTGGGTAGGGCTTTGCCTACGTGCTCTCTGGCATCGGCACTAAGTAGGCCGCGCTTAGCTGTAAGCTGTGGTGCAGGCGCAGCAGCCGTAACTTCTGCTGCTCCCCTGTCATCGCTTACCTCGCTTTCCCTCACTCCCCCCTTACCATCACCAGGCCTACGCTTACCGTCCAACATAACCAACAACTTACCCAAACTAAAGCGCTCACCCGTAACACTCAACACCCTACTTACCTCACCACTTAGCGGATGCTTACCGCCTGCTAGGCGCATGACGCGGGCAGGGTTGCACAGCTTCTCGTCGATCTCGACACCGCCTACTGTTGCTTTGATGTGCTTGAACAGCAGCTTTTGTGCCGCCCTGAATTGCTTACCGTCGCAAGGTTGATCCAGGATCCAGTAGTTGTGTACCGACTTATTGCCTGTCCATACCTGAAGTGAGGGCTGAGGCAGACCGGCGCTTTGCCACTGCTGAGCCTTCTCCTCACACGAACTTAGAGGATTATCGTCTTCGTAGAAGATGGCGCGGCAGTAGGCGATCTCGGCGTCCTTCGTGCCTCCCCAGTTGGGGATGTAGCCGAAGCTGAAGCCGGGGCGTGCCTCCAGGGCCTCCTCGACGGCCTGCTGGTCGAGGCTTCCCCTGACGCGGATGTGGAGGCAGCCCTTGCCTCGGCTGTCCTTTGGGGGGAACAGGGCCAGGACGAAGCCTTCCTCAGCTGTGATGTTCAGGTGTCGCAGCTGGGTCTCAGCCTCAATCCAATTCACCATCGGGGCCTTTGGGGGTTCCGACACCGTACAGGGAGTTGCGGTGAGTCGCAACTGCTGGTAGGCTGGGTGCCCTACCTCCTCCGCTGGTGCCCAAGCGACACCGTGTCCAAACCTATCTCGATAGCGAGTTGGCAGCGCTGGTACGTCAGCGTGCTCAGGAGGAGGAGCGTTCTGAAAGCCTAATCATTAAGCGGCTAATTTTGTTGGGCTTAAGTGCCGAACATAAGTTGCGTGGTGATAGGCCGGACGCTAAGTGCTAAGTGTTGTGCTTACAGTATAGCGCTTAGTGGTTGCCTTACTAACTTACCCGTTACACCTCACCACTTATGGCTAATCAGCCTGCCACACAGCTTCCGACTTACTTTGGGATTCAGCATCTTGGGCGTTTGGAAGGTGCGCGTACCGTTGTGTTTGATAGTGAAACGACGGGGCTGCGGCCGGTTAAGGGTGGCCTTAGGTTGTTGCAGTTTGCTGCCGAGAGTTACTGCATTGTCGTGGTCGATTGCTTTGAGCTTACCGCTGAGGAGTGGGTGCAGTTGCGTAAGTTTTTTGCTGAGCCGCGTGATTGGTTTGCGCATAATGCGGTGTTTGATCTTGGTTGGCTGCAGGAACAGGGGCTGTATCCGCAAGGGCATGTGTCCTGCACAATGCTTGCCTCCAAACTGCTTACTAACGGTTTGCCCAATCTGAAGCACGGGCTGGGGGCCGTGGTTGAGCGCTATCTGGGGAAGCAACTGGATAAGGAGCTGCAGCGTAGTGACTGGAGTACACCGACGCTCACTACGGAGCAGCTCGCCTATGCGGCAGCTGATGTGCAGGCGCTTGTTGATTTGGTGCCTGTGCTCAAGCGGCGGCTTACTGCAGCGTATCTCGACAACGCATTCAACTTGGAGTGCTTAGCGCTGCAGCCGATGGCGCAGATGCAGAGGACGGGGCTGCCGTTCAGCCGTGAGCGCCTGGTTGCTCTGCAGGAGTCGCTTGAGCAGGACATTGCAAAGTATGGGCAGCAGTTTGTGGAGGAGCTGGATGCCGCGTTGCCAGAGGAACACAAGCTGCCGCGTGACATCGACGGAACGTTCAATCTCAGAGCCCACGCTGAGGGGTCGGTGAGGTTGGGGACTAAGCGGTTGGCAGGGTTCAATCTGAACTCACCTAAGCAGTTGTTGGATAAGTTTACGGTGTTGTTGGGGAGTGTTCCTAAGGAGAGTGCGGGGAAGCCGAGTGTGTCGAGGAAGGCGTTGCGTGCATACGCTGCGGATCATACGGTTGTGCAAACTTACCTGTCGTGGAAACGCTCGGAGAAGCGCAGGCAGATGGTGGTAGCGCTGTTGGAGCATCAACAGGAAGATGGTTTTATCAAAGCCGGGTATATGCAGCTGGGTGCAGACACAGGCAGAATGAGTTGCGTTAAGCCGAATCTGCAGCAGGTGCCTAGGGATAAGGGATTTCGGCAGGCAGCCGAGGCGCCTGAGGGGTGGAGCTTTGTGTGCGCTGACTTTGGGCAGATGGAGCTTAGGCTTGCTGCAGCGTTCGCTAAGGATACGACAATGATTAAGGCCTTCCAGGACAATGAAGACCTGCATACGCTTACGGCTGCTGCCATCTACGGCGGAGAGGTGGACGACGCTAAGGAGATGAAGCAGAGGAGGCAGGTAGCCAAGTCGGCTAATTTTGGGTTGTTGTATGGTGCTGGTGCTAATGGGTTGCGTGAGTATGCCGGCAGTATGGGGATCACAATGACAATAGATGAAGCACAGCAGATTAGAGACACGTTCCATTCCACTTATCGTGGTGTGGATGCTTGGCAGCGTGCCAATGCGCAGGCTGCTGATAGGTCCAAGGGCGATAAGTGGGCGTTTATTCGCATTCCTAATAGCGAGCTTAGGCGGTATCTACCTGGTGAGATGAATAGGGTTACGGTTAGGTGTAATACGCCTGTGCAGGGGGCTGGTGCTGCGATTCTGAAGCACAGCCTTGGTAAGTTGTGGCCGAAGCTGCGGGCGGCCGGAGAGGAGGTCGTCAAGCTGGCGGCTGTGGTGCATGACGAGATCCTGCTGCTCGTCCGTGAAGGGTGCGAGGAGGAGTGGATGGGCGTGCTGCAGCAGGTGATGGAGAGTTCGGAAAGCATCTGGCTGGGTTCAATTCCTCCCCTTGCTGAAGCCAGTACAGGGAAGACGTGGGCCGACGCTAAGTAGGTTGGTTGGGTGCCGCAGCTTACGGGCAGGGAACTGATTGTGCGTTGGCTTAGGGACGAGATAGCTAAGGCGACGGTGGCGGACCTGCACAGGGCGGCACAGTTTCTGGAGTTCGCCAGGGAGGTGAGGAAGGGGAACCGGCAGAAGAGGGGCAGGTCGAGGCAGGCCCAGCGGGATTCGTGGCGCAAGCATGTCGATGACCCCCTCCGCTGGTGAGTCGTAGGGTTTGTCAGGGCCGAGTGGTTTAGGGCGGTCTGTGCCGCCACTTGCTTGACAACCCCTTACCGCACACCTACGATGCTTAGGACTCCATCAGTCACTACCAATGTCGTTTCAAGTTGTGTCGGCGGACGTGATTCCGCCGGTTGCCACCCGGACCTCGAAGACCACTCCCCTGCGGGAGGCCATGGCCGCCCTGCAGATTGGTGAGGCGATTGAACTGGCCTATTCCGTCGTGAACGGTGAGGAGATCGAGGTCGAGGGCGGCTTCCGTCCTACCACCATCAGCCAAGTCTGCGGCACCATGAGCCGGCGCTGTGCTGACAAGTCGTTCAGCGTTCGCACCAAGCAGGACAAGAGCGGCTGCTACATCCTTGCTATTGAGAAGCCTGAGCTGGTCGAAGGCGAGGACGGCGCAGACGCTCCCAAGCGGGGTCGCAAGGCTAAGGCCGCCGACGAGGCAGTCGAGCCGGCTGCCGCCTGACCTCAGCTAAGCGCACATCGCCTTAGCCGCAGCTTACGTGCTAAGCTGTAGATCAAGGCACCTAAGTTTATGCGCTTCGACGCTGCGGCTTAGGTGCCTACCCACATACTTACCCCTTATGGTGCGTTTTTACAGCAACAAGCTCAATCGTGAAATTGCGATTGCAGTGGTTTCTAAGATGAAGCCAGACGAAGTTAAGGTCTTTCATGAGGAGCTTAAATACGTCATTGAGTCGCTTACAGACACGATCAACGAAGCCAACGAGCGTAAGAAAGCGACTGGTGCTGATGTTGATTCAGATTGGTTGCATCGCGTTACGACGAAGCGTCGCATTGCGATGAAGTTTGCGCATGAGTGCTCCACTGTCAGTCAGGGCGGTAGCACGCTGGATCAGCAGCTGGTGTACGAGCGTATGTATCGCTCCAAGTTTCGTGCTCTGCTCGTCGAGGAGTTCGGTGAGGAGGAGCTGGCGGCGATCGAGCGCGAGATCACCGAAGCAGCTACCGCTGAGTACAAGGCCTGGTTGCAAACCAACAAACAACAGATGTGGTACGTCCCTAAGCTGCCACGTAAATCGTAAGCTGTCAGGCGTGCGCACTCTTAGTCATTCTACTTACTGCTTACCGCCTTCCACCCATGGATGAAATCTACCTGAACACCTTGCTTACGGCTGTGCGGTATGGGGGTTGTTTTATTGCTAAATTGGCTGAGGCTGGGCTTGTAGCCGATCCGGTCAACCGCAAACGGCTGTTCAACTGCTTCCCTCAGCTGCTGCTGGATTACGGCCCAGTTTCTGAGCTGTATCGCACAGACCTAGGCTAGGCCTAGGCGCACAAGTACATGACACACTGACCCACAACTTATGGATCCGTTGTTTCGCGTTGAAGTGGTGGCGGCTACGCCTAATCCTCAGCAGGCTTGCTGGTTTGCAATGCACCAGGACTACAGCGAGCGGTTTGTGTTTGACGAGGATAGGCCCTCAGAGGAGGCGGCGGGTGAGATCCTCGTCAAGCGGCTGCTGGCCGGTGAGCGAGGGCACTATGGTCCGCTGGAGCATGTGCAGATTGTGTTTGCTGTGGGGTACTTTCCTCATTCGGTGATGCAGCAAGCGCGTACTCATCGGGTAGGGGTGAGCTTCGATGTGCAGTCGATGCGCTACACAGGTGAGCGTGTGTGTCGAGCGGCTGGGCTGGGTAACATCGAAGCCTTGGAAGAGGTGTTCTATCTCAGGCCTGTGGGAACGTACATAGATCGGAAGGGGGAGAGATATGCGTACACCGTAGAGCAGCGTACGTTAGACCTGTACTTACTGCAGTTGGTGGCGCGTCGTTACGCAGAGCGGGTTAAGCTCTGTGGCTTATCGGAAGAACACGCTCGCGGTCTGCTTGCCTTCGATGTACGGCAGCACTTTGTTGTCAGCTTTAGCCTGCGGGCACTCCTCCACTTCTTGGACTTACGGGCTAAGCTCGATGCGCAGCTGGAGATTCGACAACTCTGTGATCTGCTGTTCCCGCATCTGGAGTCCTGGGTTCCGCAGGTTGCTGAGTGGTATCGCGTCACTCGCTGGGCTAAGGCTAAGTTGGCGCCCTAGGCTGCTTGGCTGTTCTGCATTACGTTTATTCTTACGTCTTTCTCTAAGCTCTCTATGAAACCGCTTACCGCTCTGGGCTTCGCCCTTGGCCTGCTACTCGCCTGGGCCCCCGGTGGGCTGATCGATCGCGGCGCCAAGCAAATCAACCCGCAAGCACCGCAACCCGCCATGGTTGCCCATCACGTCATCTTCGGTGGCACCCACGGAGATTGATGTTGATGCCAGTAGTTCAATCGGCTAACCTATCCATCGCGCTTTAACCATGTACATCCTTCTTTCTTGTGTTATCTGTCTTGCCAGCTTTGGTGCTTGCGCAAAGTTTTATCCCGAATACAACGTCTACAGCCAGTCAATGGCTGGCAAGGCTGCATTAGCTGAGGCTGAATCCACTCGCCAGGTCCGGGTGCTAGAGGCCAAGGCAAAGCAAGAAGCCGCCACCCTTGAAGGCCAGGCTGAGGTGACTCGCGCCGAGGCCAGCGCTTTGGCGATCGGCGCCCTCAAAAAGGAGTTGGGATCCAGCGAAGCGTACCTGCGCTGGCTTTATATCCAGGGTTTGCAAGAACAGGGAAACGCTGCAGGCGAAAAAACGGTTGTCTACATCCCAACCGACGGCTTGGTGCCGCTGCCGATTTCGGAAGCTCCGAGGCTAAAGTAATCACCCTTTTGTTGTCCGATCAACTAACGAGCAACCCATGAAAACTGATTTGCCTACTGATTACTCTACTGATTTGCCTACTGATCTCTCTGAAGATTACGAGCACGTCCCCCATCACGGGAATATGTTTGAGAAGGAGGGCAAGCTCTGCTGGTGGACGCTTGCGCCAACTGCGCAAGTTGGTGACGGCGGCCTTAAAAAGAAACGGGCCTTTTGTCCGCACCTTTGGGATCCCGCTCAACCACTTCCCGCTCCGTTTACATCGTTCAACGGAAACGTTCTATATGCAGATCCAAGCGACCCATCTGTTCATCCTTCCCTTGGCGGTAGCCCTGTTCAGACCGTGGGAATGGTTGTGCTTGGTATGTATTACGACATTGAAACCGATACAAGGTGTATCGAGGTACGAAACACTCCAGACGGTCGCCGCATTGCCTTATGGCAAGAGAACTTCCCCCTTAGCGCCGTTGAACAGCAGATCATCGCCTGTCGCTCAACAAGCGTAGAACAGTGCGAAAAGTACAAAAAACAAGCGATCCAAGCTAAGAAAGCCCAATCATCTATCGTCGCTGATCCTGCCATCTTCGGTGGCAACCATGGCGATTTATGTTGATGCCGTCGCCAGCAATTCAACTTACTAACGCGCAACCTATGCAACTAACTAACGCCGAGCTTGAAGCCTTGTTCCGGGATTGGTGGGCTCAGTCCTACCCGACGCCGCCTGGTGCCCACGCTCTTTTGACTCACCTTGGCTGGGGTAGGTACTTGCTTGAGCACAGGACTGATACGGTGGAGGCAGCTGAGCAGTGATTTACCTGGTTATCTACCTTTACGTGGGTTGCGTAGTAATCAATGCGCTGTTTGTGTGCGAGCGGGTTGACTTTCTGCATCTTACGGTGCATCAATGCCTCATGCTTCTGCTGTCTCCTCTGCTGTGGGTAGGCTTGCTGGCCATCGCCCTGACCGCCTACTTGAAGCAACGCAAGCGCTAAGCTGCGCTGCTCAGCACTATGTTCACCGCTTACCACTTACCACCCACCTATGGCATCGCTTCGACTTATTCCTATTGTGCATTGTATTACGGCGAGGGCGCACCTTGCGGGAGCGGAGGCCGCCGAGCTGGAACGCAAGGCGGAGCGGTTGAGGGCAGAGGCTGCGCAGCTTGACTTCACAGCTAAGCAGGCACGTAAGCGGTATTTCAGGGAATTGGAGTCCTCAGACATCCTGCTCAAGCAGACACCCAGCCCTTTCACTAAGTTGGGTGTATAAGCTGTAGCACTGTGCATCTACACCCGAACTTACCACCACTCAACTTATGTCTCCTGCTTCCACCTTAGGCTTACTTAGTGATGTCGAGATCGGCCGATTGGCGAGGGAGGGGATGATCTCCCCCTACACCGACAAGTTAATTCGGAAGGTAGAATATACCGACTTGCCCGTAATTAGTTACGGTGTAAGCTCTTATGGGTACGACTTGCGCTTGTCAGCTAAGGAGTTCAAGGTGTTCAGGCATGTGCCTGGTAAGGTGATTAACCCTAAGCAGTTTGATGCAGCCAACTTAGAGGCAGTGCAACTGCAGCAAGATGCGTGGGGCAGATACTTTATCTTGCCTCACCACTCTTACGGCCTGGGCGTGGCGCTTGAGCATCTCCGTTTGCCTGCCGATGTGACAGCTCTGTTTATCGGCAAATCCACTTACGCGAGGTGCGGGGTGATTGCGAACCTTACACCGGGAGAGGCGGGGTGGTGCGGGCATTTGACACTGGAGTTCAGTAATAGCTCTGGTGCGGATGTGCGGCTGTACGCGGAGGAGGGGATTGTGCAGGCCTTGTTCTTCCGTGGTGTGCCCTGTCTTACCAGCTACGAGACGCGCAGGGGCAAGTACCAAGGACAGCCTGAGCAGGTAGTTACCGCCATAACGTAAACTTATGCAACAGGTAGGCCGCCCCTTCGCACTACGGCACTTCAGGCACTAGACTTATGCGGTACGGCACCTCTCCCAAGCTGCCGTGCCGCTTTTGTTTTGCCCTGCGCTTTACTTCAGATGTCTAAGCGGTACTATTTTGAGATTCCGTCTCACAGCGTACTTGATTACGTTGTTGCCGATTCGTTTATTGAGGCTAAGAGGCTTGCTGCGGAGGAGTATCTGCCGTATTGGCAGGATCTCAGGTGGATTGGTTCCGTCGAGGGCGAGCATGTGGCGCTAATCGGCGAGGCCAACTGGCAGGCCGACGCTGCTAAGGAGCTGGCTCGAAACAACATCGACTGACCCCACCACCGCACGCCCGGAGCGCATCCGGGCACCTATCCCACTGCACTGCACACCATGCCTTGGCCCTGTCGAGCCTCAGCCATCAACACGCCCGCCCTGCTGCGAGCGCTGGCCGATGTGACAGATATGTATTCTCATCACTCGACAGAACTGACGTTCAACTATCTCACAGAAAACATTCTCGACTTCACTGCCGAAAAAAGAGTATCAGCGCCACCAGCCGTTGATGCCTTGCTCTCAACTCGAATCGCCATTGACCAGCCCGAGCTGAGGCTTGCCATGGGCGTCGCCTACCGGCGTCATGGTGGCGATCCAGCAGCGTTCCTGCTGCCGTTCGAGATTGACGAGCTAAACAACGAGGAGGTGGCTTCGTGACAACATTCCCGCTTACCACCACCCTCAACCGTATCTGGGCGGCTAATCCCTGTAAGGAGGGCAAGAAGAAAGCACTGAAGGCAGCTGGCAAGACGGCGCCAGATGATGAGCCGATCACCTATGCGCAGATCGTCGAAGCGGTCGACAGTGATGAGGCCCTGTGGTGTTGTCGTGCAGAGCCACAGCACAGTCGCCTATGGCGGTTGTTTGCTGTGTGGTGCGCGAGACGGGTGCAGCCAGCGGATGCAGATCCACGCAGCATCACCGCGTTGGATGTTGCAGAACGTCATGCCAACGGTGAAGCCAGCGATGGGGAACTGGCCGTCGCACGGGCTGACGCTTGGGACGCCGCCGCACGGGCCGACGCCGCCGCATGGGCCGCCGCCGCAC
>Ga0209229_10001037_pt1 | contig 11381 bp, 9 predicted proteins | sample SanBayMetagenome_FD_187466 | JGI IMG/M metagenome (GOLD analysis project Ga0209229, IMG submission 187466) | Freshwater and sediment microbial communities from dead zone in Sandusky Bay, Ohio, USA (SPAdes) (version 2) | ecosystem: Environmental > Aquatic > Freshwater > Lentic > Sediment | place... | reverse complement strand
GCAATGCTTGTGTTGATTGGCCCAAAATCGACACTTTGCGCTGCTGTAAAATCAACAGCGCCATTTGCCCCAACAGTTAGACTTCCAAATTCATCAACTGTTAGGCCCGCAAATGTCGGGCTGTCTATGGTGTTGAGATTTTGGTCGAAGACGGGATCTGATCCCGCCGCCGCATGGCTGGCCGCATGAGATGTCGGGGTGCGGGAGTCGGAGAGGCGGGCGTCGTTGCCTTCGGTAAAAGTGCCAGCCGTGGTGCCGAAGGTGTGGGTGTGGGTATCGACAGCGCGAAGACTCCAGCCTGTTGGCGTGCCGTCTGAGACAAAAGTAAAGCTCTGGCCCGAAGCGTTGAGTGTGGCGAGGGTCGTGTAGGCAATCGGAACATCTTGGCTTAGTGATGCGGCCCTGCGGATTGTTAGCGTGTTCGATCCTGTAAAAGAAGAAACCAGCGTCACCAAGTCGCCCGCCTGATTGTTTGCGTAAGGCAAATCTACATTGGCTGTAACGCCATTGGCCAAAAGTGTGATGCGGCGATTACGGCCTGCGGCGAGCAGTGTGTTGCCCGTGATTGTCTGGTTGCTCAACACTTGCGCCCATGCCGCTGAAATTTGATTGGGCGCGATGGCATCCGTGCCGCCTGTGTGGTGGGTTGAAGCGTGGGCCAACGTGCTGCTTGGGGTGCGAGCGTCACTCAACCGAGCGTCATTTCCCTCGCAAGCTGTGCCAGAAGTGGTTCCGTAGCTTACTGCCAGTGTGCGATCTGCTGTTAGGTTTCCACCACCAGTCAATCCAGTGCCACTACTAATACTTCGGGATGTTGGGACTCCTCCGATATTGGTTAATGCGGTTGCGGGATTTGATACATCAGATAAGTTATTAACCTCAAGCAGTGCCCCTTGTGCCGTCAAAAGCCCGCCCACATTGATTGTCCAAGCTGTAAATGGCCCACCACTCCCGTCTACGGTCTCGACGTTGACTACCAATGTCGTTCCAGAGTAGCTGGTAACAATACCGTGCATATGACGGGCCGCATCGTATACAATGGTAACGTCTTGTGTCGGGGTGTAGCTGAGTCCCGATTGGACGGTGAATGTCTTAGATCCAGTGGTTAGAGAATGGGAAGTTGTGGATGTAGTTAGGTATCGGTCTCCGCGATTTGCCAGCGTAAATGCCGTAGTGGCAATCTGAGTAGTGTCAGTTCCAGCCGAAGCAGTAGGTGCTGTCGGAGTTCCAGTGAGGGCGGGAGATTCAAGATTTGCTTTTAGATTGAGAGCAGTTTGGGTGGCCGTAGATACGATTTTATCGGCATCGCTTGTGTTATCGACGTTTGAAAGCCCGACATCTGACTTGGTGGCGGTGGCTCCGACTGTCACTCGTCCTTTGGTGTCTACCGTTACTTTCGTGTAGGTTCCCGCGCTCGCGCCCGAAGCAGCCAAAGTTGGATTGGGATAGGTTCCCGTGAGATCTCCTCCTGCCGCGCCACTAGGTGCTGTGGAGATGGTTCCCCATTCAGGGGCTGTGGCTCCAGAGTTGACCCGAAGCACCTGACCTGCTGTTCCAATGGGCAATCGTGTATTGACTGCTGCCCCGCGATAGAGGGTATCGCCTTGGGTAGTTAGGGTGGATTCGCCGCCGCCTCCAGAGGTTCCGTAGCGAGGTAATACCTGCCATCCACGGGTAGATCCCGTGTAGATTAGAGTGAAATACGCTCCTTCGACGTTACAGACCAGATTCTCTTCTAGGCTCTCAATGCGGGAGCCGTTGCGGGCAATCGTCAGAGGATTGGTGTCGAAGGTTTCGGAAAAGTCAAAGATATCTACCGCATCGCCATTGCTAGGATTGAGTGGGAGGGTAAGAGTAAATGCCCCTCCAGAGGTGTCTGCTGCGATTAGGTCTGCCGCCTCTAGGGTGCGGGCTGACGAGACTACAGTATAATTGATATCGGGCTGCGGGCCAGTCGGACCAACAGGTCCCCGTTCGATGACCTCAATGATCTCGACTTCCCTCTCTGTAATTTCGATGACTTCTTGGGCCATTAGCTTCGCGCAATCTCCTCGTAGACCTTGGCCTTACCTGTTGCGAATGCAATGTAGGTGTAGCCTTGGCTTAGTTCGATTTCGTAGACATTGTCTCCCGCCGTCAGATTTGACGCCTGAGTGGCTGTCATTACAATTTCGATAGTTCCGTCAGACCCCAGTGTGATCCCGCTTCCTGCGGTCAATGTGAGCAAACTAGCACTATCCTTGGCGCACTCCCGAATAACCATGGATGCCCCGTAGCCCGAAAGATTGACAGGGACATTACTCTTGCCTTTGCAGGATTTTGTCAGGTAGCGGAATTTAGCCGTCCAAGTCTTTCCTTGGACAATCTCAATATCACGCTCAAGTCTCCAGTAGTTGGTCATTAGGGAGGAGTGATTGATCCGTATTTTAAGATACCGTTGGAGAAATTCAAATAGGTATCCACGTTCGCACTATTTTTAAGAATTAAGTTGGTAGTAATTCCGCCTCCAATACCGAGGTTAGTTCTGGTAACGGCTTGGTTGGTGGTGTTTTCAAACTCAATAGGACGATGGAACATCGTGGCTCCCGTGTTGGTTTTAATAAGCGTCATCACCTTGTTTGATGGATTAACAGAATACACCGTTGCTTCGATGGGATTGGTTCCTGCTGCGGGATCGGACGGCCCGATCATCATCAGCGCATTATAGCCGAAGACCGAAAACACAGCCACACCACTGCCGTTGGTGTTGGTGGACCTGAATCCAAACTGCGCGGCTTTATTGGTGGCCTCTGCGACACCCACGCGAAACAGCGTCTCGTTGCTGACTGTCACATTGTTCGACGCGATGAGGTTGGCGAGGCCGAGGAAGGCTTCGTTGTTGGTGCGGCGGATGAAGAGAAGGCCGTTGGTGGCCGTGGTTTGGTTGATCGTCAGGTCGCCGTTGTTGGTTAGGCCAGCGAACGTGACAGTGTTGGTTGCGCCGAGGCCGAGGTTGGTGCGGGTGGCGGCAGCGTTGGTGGTGTTGTTAAAATTAATCGGATTGTAAAATGTCCATGGATTTGTCGTAACCGACGAATAGAAGGTTTTATTCCATATATTTATTTCAGCATCTATATCATATTGGGAGTAATAAGTAATGCCCTGCACCCCGTAATGAACTTCTTCCGAGCCCCCGCTGTCGGCAATAAAGGCCGATGCGGGATTGTCCACAAAACCGCCAACCGCTACGGAATTTAAAGTGACATCATTAGTCGCCCCCAGCCCCAAATTCGTTCTGCTCGCCGCCGCAATGGCTGCTGCATTGGTGCCAGAGAATTGGATGGGCTCGACAAAGCTGATGTTGTGGTAAAAATCCCACTGGCCCAATTCGCGGATAAATTTAACAGATTCATCAAATCTACTGAGAGTTATTAGGTTGTTTGTAGATCCAGCCTGTCTAATTACTGTGGCTGTATTGGTGGTTCCCCTGTGGATAACCGTCACCTCGTCTCCATTAAATGTTGCGGAGTTGGTTGGTAGAATGATGGTATTGGAAACGCCACTGAGATTTGTGTTTAACGAGTAAACATAAAGATTGCGGGCATTGGTCGCATTGTTGGTTTGGGTTCCCCCAATAAGTGTAAGGTCTTGAACCAGTGTCTGAATCGGAGCCACTTGCCAGAAGTTGGTCGGGCTTACAACCTCTCCGTTGGTATTGACCGAAACAAGACCAGTGCCTGCGTTGCTATTAGTTAAAGCGGACCAGCCAAGGCCAAGGTTGGTGCGGGTGGCGGCAATGTTTACAACGGCATTTGTACCAATAAACTGAAGATAACCGTTGTTAATTCCAATATTTCCTTCAAAAGATTGATCTTCTGGTGAATATTTAAGGCTTCCACCCCAAAAAATTGAATCATTTGAAAATAGGAGATCGCCCACGCCAATAGATACAGCATTAAACGCAACACTATTTGTTTCCCCCAATCCCAAATTCGTCCTTGCCCCACCAGCCGTGGTAGCCCCGCTTCCGCCATTGCTGATGGCAATAGTTCCAGCAACATTGGAAGCCAACGGAACGGTGGGAAAATTAGTTAGTCCTGACGCGCTACCATTGGTACGAAGAAGCAATGCTGGGAAGTTTGTAAGATTATTCGCATCGCCGTTGGTGGCCAAGGCTCCTATAGCTGTTCTTGCCGAGGAGACGTTGGTAGACGTAAATAGCGCGTCCCCAACCGTAGTCGAGCCAAGGTTCTGTCGAGCGTTAGCTGCGTTGGTTGCACCAGTCCCGCCCGAAGCAATCGACAGTGTCCCTGCTAGATTGGAAAAGTTAACCGTGGAAATGTTGGAAGAAGGGATTACTCCAACCAAGCTGGTTGCCTGAAGATTGGTTAGGTTTACCCCATTGCTGGAGGCAAGATTGCTTAGAACCGTTGAAGAAGGTTGAAATGCGGATGCAGGATTTGTCGCGGCGGTTCCAAGACCAAGGGCCGTGCGAAATGAGGAAGCATCGGCGTTGGTTAACCCCTCCCACACTAATCCAAAATTTGTGCGCGTTTGACCAACAGAAGTTGCGAGAATGTCTCCATCTACCGACAAAGTAGTAGAAGATATTGTAGCAACAAGATTTGAATCGGCTACAAAAAGTAGGGTTCCTCCAGATCCATATATTCCTTTGGCATTAGCTCCAATTTGAATTGCCAGATTTGACGCAGCACCATTGCTAACAATAATTCTATTAAAGTTAACACTATCTGTTCCCCCCAAACCAAGTCCAGTGCGGGCATTGGATGCATCGGCGCTCCAAAAATTGGTAGGCTGAACCACAGCATTGTTGGTCCCAACCAACACATTGCGGGTTTGCGCGTATCCCGAAACAGCCAAGGCCACCGAAATAATAAGAGATAGAACAGCTTTCATTAGATTACATCCTTTGAATCCAAACTTTGGCATTGGTCATTTCATCAAAATCATTGGGACGAATAACCGAAGGCGAGTTTTCGGCGTTGTTGCCGCTAGTTAGTTGATAAATTGCTGGAATTCCGCCAATAACCAAAAAGATACAAATTCCGACAGCGTAATTTCCAGCAGCAGTTACAACCCCATCCAAGTTGGAGGAACCCCCACCAATCAGACCCGTAATGGCTGGCTCCACCCGAAGGATATTGACGCTGGGAGTGGAAATCGAAGTTGAGGATACCCCAATAACACTAGAGCTTGGAATGGGAATGCAAATCTTACTCATCGGGTAACCTCTGGGGAAATGATTACGTTACCTTGAAGGATGCGGGTTGTGACGGCCCCGTTGTATAGCTCAAGGTCATATACGGCCTTATCACAGACCGAGAGAAGCGCCGTGTCAGTAGCCGAAATAAATAGTCGAATAGCCCCATTTTGAGATCCAGAATTGAGCGTAATCCTACCATTACCTGCGTCTGTGGACAACTCAAGAATTACTGCCTTGGATTCGGGCTTTGACCTGATTTGCATCTTCGCTGTAAATCCCGCAAGATTAACAGGCGTTGATGGTTCTCCTGTTTCATAAAACAGGGTCTGGTCAAAGGTTGCCCCCTGAAAAATACAAATATCCGCAATAGCAATCGGTAATTCAGCCATAGAAAAAATCCAGCGTAGATTCTACCATTGCCTTCGCAAAGTCAAGGACTGTTTGAGTTTCTTGAATGTCTCTTTATTAATTCTCTTCTTCTCTTCTATTGCTTCAGATCCAGCCATGGCCCCGAATACCTTACGGGCGACAAAGAGTCCTACTGCAAATGAGTCAAATAAGTCGGGGGACTTCCCAATCCGCTTTTTCATATCAGTTTTAGATTCAATAATAATCTTTCTGGTTCTGCGGGCATATTTTCTCTGGGTCATCTCCCAAGCTAAATCGGGGGTAATTCCCTTGAGTTGCTCGCATTCCAAGAAGTAGCGAGCGGCGAAACAGAGTTCACTAGCCATGTTGTGGAACAATTCTTTGCCAACTTGAGGTTTTCCTGTGACTTCGTTTCTCATGGCGTATTGGGCGCTTACTGGCAAATCCGAAGCCGCTCCCGCGAAACTCACGGCATGCCACCCTTTCAGTAGCTCTCTTTCCCCGATAGACCAGAAGATGCCACCAGCCGAGGCGTCCACTCCTATCCATTGGTTCGGGATTCCCAACTTGATAGATAGGTCGCTGATCTGCTGGATCATCTCATATTGGAAGTCCTCCTGTGACCCCGCCCTTCGGTTGAGGACATATTGTTTTTCTACAGCAATAGCCCACTTTCCCGATATTAGCCTCCCATATTTAAGGTGGGTGAAGACGAAGCGGTCTCCGCCTTCTGTGTAGCTGGGATCAACCCCTGCAATATCTTTCGGGGTTCCGTCCCAGATGGGTTTGTCCAAGGCTCCATGTCTAGCCAGAAGTATATCCGAAACAATCGTAGAGTCATCAGCATCTGCGGGTGGCCAGAAGCCCCTAAACTTACGCCAGAACTGGGGGTTGAGTTCTCCGAGTTCTTTTTTGGCCAAAGCTACATCATTGGGCTTGGGAAGAAACGGATAGCGAAGTCCCTTACCCTGCTCAAAGGCTTGTTGGTTAGGGTTGTCTTTCTCCGAGTCAAAGCGAATACAAATCCCCTCAATACCAGCCACCCGTATTTTCCAATTGGAAGTATCTTCGTCCACGCTCATCCAGCCCTTGATAGGTTCGCAGAACTTTCCGTGGGGGTCGAATATGGATGCGGGGTTGCCCGCTCCGACAACATACAACTCTTGGGCCCCCTTAAATCCCCAGATTGCTTCGTTAATTACGGATGCCGAACAGTCCTGTAATTCGTCTATAATCAACACGATACGTCGATTCTTTTTACCTTGAAGACGTTTTTGAGCATCGTCTTTGTATTCATCGCCAGCCGCTAGAAGCATGATGGAGGAGGCATCGCTTACACCAGTCTTGGGATCGATGATGGCACCCTCTTCTTCGGATAGCTTGATAATATCCATCGATTCAATGAGTCGGCCCGAAGCGATTCCGAGGTTTCGGGCTTCGCGATACATCTTGACCAATGCCGCCCAGATACGCTGTTTCGCATCGATCTTACTGGTAGACACCACAATACACATCGTGTTGATCGGGTCGCAGAACCAGTTGACCAGCGCGAACGCCGCCATGCCATAGGACTTTCCTGAGTCCGTCCCGCCCGCAAGTCCCGTAACACCACGAATGAATCTGTTACCCGAAGCCTCGTCCACCTCAAAAGTTTGGGCGCAGAAGGCTTGAGCGGATAACTCGGCCCATTTGTGCCACTGGAAGGTGGGCCAGATGGCAGAAATAATATTTCGATAGTGACGGGATTTGCCAAGTCCTCCTTCTTCTGGCGTTAGCCCCATAAGAAACGCATCCATTTCGATACGCAGGGGGGTAATTGCCTGCCCATCCTTGGATAACCACAGCCTCCCGTATTTTTCTATCCCCTGATCTTCTGTTGCCATCTGAGAAATTTCTACTAAACTAATCGGTATGGCTGGACAGCGCAAGAACAAGATCGACTGGGACTTACCAGAAAACAGAATTAAAAAACAAAATGCCTTCAGGCTTTATGTCGCTGAAAGGGGAACCAAGGAGATTATGACCGAGCTTGGTTTTACTTCTCCTCCCCAGCTATCCCGCTTTGTCCACAGCGAAAAATGGGAGAAGCATGCGGAGATTTGGAGAGCCAACCCAGAACAAGAAAATCTCTATCCTTGGGAGGTTGAACGCCCCAATCAGTTGGTTCCCGCCCCACCAAAGATGGAGACCATGGACAAGGAGAAACGGATGCAATGCGTCAAAGCCTTTTCTATGTTTTGCTCTGGTCGCAATGTTCCTGATATCGCCTCAGATATCGGAATTAGTGTGTCCACGATCAATCTGTGGAAGGAAACCCAGAGATGGGTGGCGTGTCGCGAAAGACTGGCCAATGATCAAAATCCCGCGCCTTGGGAAAACGATGATGTTCCTACCCTGCTCTCTGATATCACGGCATCCATTGAGACCATGAAGAAGTCGATTAAGTTTCTCACTGGCAAGGTTTTGGTTAAGGCTGCTGATGCCGCGCAGGACCTAGATGGAATGGAGGCTTTGGGCATGATGCGGAATATTAAACAACTGGCCGAGGCTGCATCTATCAACTTTAGCGATGGGAACAACCAGCAGAATGCGGTGCAGATCAATATCGCCACCAAACTGGAATCGTTGAAGATTCCCGACAACAACACCTACGAGGCCGAATTGGTAGTCAATGAGTGAGGAATTGAGATTCTGTTACGCCCGTAAAACTGATGTTCCCCCACAGGGTTGGTGGATTAAGTGCCCTATTACTGGGGAAGCCGTCCACGGGGGAGACTTCGGAGACATGGTGAAGAACTGCGAGAAGTTGATTTTTGATCGGGGTTTGGTGCCGCCCACCGACCTTGTTGTCCAGATAGAGAATGCTCTTTGCCAGCGTTTGGCGGGGTCTACAAACTGTGTTCCATGCTCAAGCGTAAAACAAACCTTGGGCTTTGGAGAAATTGTCCGTTGGGTTCGCGCCATGTACAACTTTGCCACCAAGTCCCAATTCCAATTGGTTGACCAAGAGGAAGCAGAACGTAGAGCGAAGATCTGTGCGGCATGTCCTTACCAGATTTCCGCCTCTGGATGTTGGGGGTGCAAAGGAATTGCGGGAATGCTTCCAGCTATCGCGGGAGCCCGCGAGACCAGTTATGACGGCCAGCTAAAAGCCTGCGGGGTTTGCGGGTGTTATAATGCCGTAAGCGTTCACTTGCCTCTGGATATCCAGCAGGATGCCCATCTTAGCTTTCCCGACCATTGCTGGAAGAAATCTCAAAGCGAGTAATTGCTTTGTTAAAACTCATGGGGGCTATGCCTGTCGGCCCCTCACGGTGCTTTGCCACAATGAATTCCACGGTAGGATTCTGGGTGTGATTCTTGGCATCCTCCTCGTCGCAGTGGAGGATCATCACCATATCGGCATCCTGTTCGATGGCACCAGATCCCTTGAGGTCTGAGAGGCTTGGCCTGCCTCCGCGCTTTTCGGGATCGCGGTTCAACTGAGCTAGTACCAGAACTGGTACACGCAGGGTCTTGGCAAGCTCCTTGATCCCCCCACTAATCTCTTCGACTTCGTTGACGCGATTGTCCTTGGATCGTTTACTGTCTCCACGAAGCAACTGGAGATAGTCGATAATAATCATGTCTAGCGGCTCCTTTTGGTGAGCGCGGCGGGCTACGGCTTTGATGTAGCCAATGGACTTGCCCGATGTATCGTCACACAGAATGTGGCTATCGCGGACTTCGGCGTAAGCATTGGACAGGCTGTCGCGCTGGAATTTGGTGATAGATTGGGCAAGGATGTCGGCTGCTCGCACACGGGCGCGGGAGCGAATCATGCGCTCCATAAGGCTAACGCTGGTCATCTCAAGCGAGAAGATAAGGACCCTCTTCTGAGCGTCTAGGGCAACATGCTCGGCAATCTGCATAGCAGCACTGGTTTTACCAACCGCTGGACGGGCCGCTAGAACAACCATATCCCCTCCCCGCATGCCGAACATCAATAGATCATCCACGGGTACCAAGCCTGTTCGTATGCCGATCTTGGGCTCGCCTCTCATGGTGGATTCTATGTTGTCTAGCGCCCGATCTACCACCGTCTTGACCGAAAGTTTCTCGCTATCATCAATCAGGTAGTCAGCCCGCATGACCGAGGTTTCCGACCAGTTCTTGAGTTCTTCCAGCTTTAGCTCGCGGTCACGGGCTTTGTGGACCATATCACCAGCCAACATCTCAAGAGAGCGGCGGTAGCGGGCTTCCTCAAGCTGTGGGAAATAGCGTCTCCAATTGTGGGAGGACTGGCAGTAGGATGCTATGTCGGCTAGGGTCTTGTCGCCGCCAGCGTCTTCTAAAGTTCCATTGGCGTCTAGGTCGCTCTTGATACTGATGTAATCGGCGTGGATGGACTTGCCCACCACCCGAAGAAACGACTGGAAGATCAGCTTATGCTCGTAGAGGTGGAAGTGATCCTCCCTAAGAGTCGAGAGCATTTCCCTCTGTTCATCAAGTTGTGCGTGGAGAAAACAGGAAAGAACGGCGCTTTCCGACGATTGATCGAAGATGGATTCGTTGTTCACGAAGGGTTAGACAGCGCCTTGGGCCTTTCGTTCAGCTTTTCTTGCCAGAATTTTTTTCATGGCATCGCTGCGGCGTTGACGCTCTTCAGGGGAAAGAATGCGCTTCTTCTTTGCGGGCTTCTGTCGTTTAGCGACAGTTGGCCGCATCTTTTCTGGAGTTGGGATAGATAGCTGGTCGGGTATACTTAGGGCGGGGACGTTTTGTCCCCCTCCCTCCAATCCCATGGAATTCGATGGGATATCTAATCCCGTGGAATCTGACGGCATTGGGAAGCCCGCGATAGCCATTTTGTGGAGACTTCCATCTTTGCACCCATGGATAACCACAGCCCTGCTGGAGATTACCCCCTCTGGACAGGTGACCCCTTGAATAGCTTGAGCTTCGGGGTCTTCGGCAAAGAAGACAATCTTCCCATCCTTCCACTGGTAGTTGACGCTCCTCCAATAGGTCCGCATAAGAGGGCAGTCCCTGCCAATGGCCATGAAGTTCCAACGGCAACGAACGTCCCAAGGATCGGGCATGGTGGAAGCTTGGCGATAGGCCATGTTGTAGGTGTCCAAACTTCTTGCGCTAGAACAAAAGTCCAAGAAATTGGATGGATAGACAGCCGACCCCACAATCATCTTGTAGATATTCTTCCCGTTGATAGCCACCCCTCCTTCGTATTGGTGGCCGAGGATGGCGGGTTCTTTTCGGAATTCGGTTTCCAAGTCATCCACCCAGCCCGTTTTCATCGGGACACAATCAGGCTCCCAGAACATCCAAGGCTCGTTGATGGCATAGCATTGAGCAGCCGCATCACTGAACATTTGGTTGGGGCCAAGCGGCCATCCGTTGTAGCCGTCTTGGGCAATGATCCTTCCAACTTCGGGAAAACTTTTCTTCAGTTCTTCGGTGATTTCATGGAGAAAGGCCGTGTCGTTCGTAGCACATACGGTGGCCTTGTGGCGCATGTTGATCCCCATGGCGGTAATTGCCTTGGCCGAAAGCAAGGCCAACTCCGCATCTCCGTTGTGGTAGGCAAAGACAATATTCATGCCTTCTCCTCGTCATCGAAATGCAGGGGCCAAGTCGGATGGGTGGGGTCTTCCATTCGGACTCGGACGTTCTTATGTCCACGCTCTATGAGGGCGTTGGCCGCATTCTTGGCATCTTCCTTGGACAGATTGTTGTTGTGGAGTTCGACTATTTTTTCTCCACTGCACACTAAGAACTTATTCATTTGTTTTTCTTTTTCCTTTCTTCGGAT
>Ga0209229_10001034_pt1 | contig 11404 bp, 13 predicted proteins | sample SanBayMetagenome_FD_187466 | JGI IMG/M metagenome (GOLD analysis project Ga0209229, IMG submission 187466) | Freshwater and sediment microbial communities from dead zone in Sandusky Bay, Ohio, USA (SPAdes) (version 2) | ecosystem: Environmental > Aquatic > Freshwater > Lentic > Sediment... | reverse complement strand
CAGAGTCTGTATATTCCAGATACACAAGGTTGGATAAATAGTTTTTATATCCATATTTATATATTATATGGATATTCTACAATCTACGTTTGAAAAGCACAAAGAATTAATGCTCGAACGAGTAGATGCGGATAAGTTTGTTACAAAAGAACAATGTGAAGCGCTTGATAGACTGTTTGTTATAATCAGAAATGCGTTGAAAGATATAAAAGAATATTCTGGTAATAAATCTTTCAAAGATTATAAGCCGGTGGACAGAGATATTGAAGTTGTGGATAAAGAAACAATAAAAGTATATATTCCAAAGTATATCACATCAAAACTACCAAGATTAAAAGATAGTTTGCTAATCAAGGTTGTAGATAAAAAACACAAAGCGATGGATGGCGGGAAAAAAGCAATCGCTTCTGCCAGCATAGAGATTATCAAAAATAATGTAAAAAGTATATACTTTCGCAAAGATATATTGACGGGAAAACTGGAGAATTTAGAGTGTGCAATACAACACGAATTGCAACATATTACTCACAGTGCAAAAATGCTCGGTTTAAATACTGATGGAGATAAATTATCTTCAACCATTGCGTATCTCGGAGATGACGCAGAAATACTTGCATTTTGCAGAGAGTATGCATTCAGATACAAAAAAAATTATCCAGATGATAAATCTGTAGACATGAGTAAAATGAAAAAGATTTTAACTGGCGGCGAAGAGGTTATGAAGATATATTTGGAATTTGAATCGCCATCTCCATCGTTCATCAAGAAACACTCGCCGTCAGAAAAAGAAAAGAAAGAAATGAAGAACATATATTCAAGATTTACAAAAATGCTAAACAAGTATTTGAAATGCTTTATTTAATTTTTTATGAAATTGCCAGACCAATTTGATACTTTACTGTCTTCTATATCCAGAGAAGTTCTGACAGAGGATTCTTTCCAAATAATCGAAAAACCGGCCATAGATAATAACGTTGTAATTAAATCTGGAATAAGCGATTTATCTTCGATTCCGGTGGAATTATTTTACAGCAAGGATACATCTCCACTTCCTCATGCGTGTGATCGGGTGTTTTATAATAGAAATAACGATTTTGCGTACTGGTGTTTAGGATTACAAGATTATTTACGAATGAATTTGATAGCAAAAAAGTATTTAAACGAGTTTCCAAATACATATCTCGATTTTGGTTGTGCATCTGGTAGAGTTGTGAGGCACGTAGCGTTTCAATCTGAATGTAAAAATATCTACTGCGTGGATATAAACGAAAGAAACATAAAGTGGATATTAAAGTATTTACCAAATAAAGTTGTTCCGATACATACTAGCATACTTCCACACTTACCTTTTGAGGATAATTACTTTGATTTCATCTCTTCATTTTCGGTGTTTACCCATATTTTCGTGTTTGAAACAACGTGGTTGGCAGAACTTAGAAGAATATTAAAACCAAATGGAATAGCATATGTTACTCTACAAATGGGAGCTTCTTTGGAAGAATGGAGAACAAACATAGTAAAAAATCGTCCCCGTTTGGCGATGAATGAAAGATTCTTGACCTCTAAGTTTGACACAAAAGAAGTATTCATTGACGATGCTATAAATGGCAAATTCATAAATGCTCAAACGTTTCATCCGGAAAATTATGTACGTGATTTATTCGGAAGATTTTTTAAAATCGAAGAAATTATTCACGGCTGGCATGGCTCTGCAAAACAGTCGGTGGTAGTTCTTAGAAAGATCTAATTTTTATTAAATATGAAAACTATAATAAACTATATACTAGGATTGATTGGTAGTGTTGTTCGTGCAGTTCGTAATGCTATTTTGGCAATATGGGCATTTATTGTATCATTGTTTGTGTCTGAGCCAGATTGTTGCACAGGCAAATGCAAAACAAAGATTACTCCGATTGTTGTATTATTGCTTGTTATTCTGTTATGCGGATTGCTTGTTGTTGGAGGCAGAAAAGAAGTTGGTATCTTCGCCAACACAGAAAAACATGAATATGGATTTTTTGTCGGTGGCGGCAGTTCAACTACCTGTAAATGTGCCGATTGCTGCAAGGCAAGAGAAGCAAAAAAGCCGGGTTATACAACAGCACCTACACCGTTGGATGCGCCGGAAGTAAGCAGTTCTAAATAACAACTATTTACGATTGTAATACGTTCATATGTTATATTTATATATGTATTTATTATAACATATGAACGTATTACAATCTACATTTGATAATCATAAGAATTTAATGGCGACCCGTTTATTGACAGAACGTGCGCCACCATACGATACTGGCGGAACTTATTTCAGAATAATGACGGGTAATTATGATAATGAGCAAGTAATAGAAAAAATGAAAAAAGAGTATCCCTCAATAGAGGTCTTTACAGACGTTTCTATCACGGGAGATGGCTCAAAAAGAGGGGCAACTTTATTATTAAAAAATAATAACGGATCACCAAATTTATACAAAGACTTGGTAAACAAAAAAGTACTTAAAATTATCAAATTCCCAGAGTCCAATTCTAGACTTGCTAAAGCGGGAACAAAAAGATTTTACAGGTTATTAAAATCTCCAAAAGTAGAAGGATATTTAACCACTTCTGACATAGATAATAGTGAAGTATGTACATTGGGAGGACTCGAATGTGATCTAGACCCAGACAATCAGGGAGTAACAATCACCGTTCATTCAGATATATTTTACAAAGGTGGTATGGGCGGAACTCCCGAGGTGGACAAGTTCGAAGAAATGCTATATGATAAGAAGATGTTAACATTGATCGGGATTCTAAAATAAAATTTTACCAGTACAAATTATAATATGAATAAAGCAGACCTTCGTAAACTAATTCTTGAATATGTCGATGAGGCATTAACATTGTCCAGACAAGACGACAAACTTGTTGTTGGATCTGACCTTGAAACTAGAGAAGACCGTAGTAAGGAAACGTTCCGAAACAAGGATAAACTCAAGGCTGCGGGGTTTAGATGGAACGGTGAGGCGTGGACTATTTCTTCGGATAAATTTGATGTTGCTCGTCAAACATTGATGAAACTAAACAAGGTTGAAAGTTTCGTTGAAAAAATAGAAGATCTACCAGAATTTATACAAAATTCTGAAAACATGGGCAGAAAACAGGAACTTACCGCAAAGATAGAAGGATTTATAAAAAATCTAACAACCGAATTGGACGAAAAGGCTGCATCAGACGAAATTCGTAATTTTTTAGCATTTCAAGCGAAGTTGCGTAAGAGAAGTATACACAATACTCTTCTTATTTATATTCAAAACAAAAATGCAACGCATGTTGAGGGATTTAATGTTTGGAGAGACAAGTTTGGTCGTCAAGTACGAAAGGGTGCAAAGGCCATAACAATATTTGCCCCAATCACTGCAAAGAAGAAGGACGACGAAGGCGACGACTCGGATTTGGATAATCAAGTTAAAAAGCAAAATACGATGTATTTTAGACCTGTTAGTGTATTTGATATATCAGACACAGATCCAATTCCGGGCAAAGAACATCTTTATGCTCAAAAGCCAGAATGGCACGCCGACGATAGTCCAAATGAAAAAGCAGATAAAATTACAAGTTATGCATCAAAACTTGCAAATGAACTTGGTATAAATGTAACTAGCAATGCTGCAATGGGCGGCGAAATGGGGTTTGCGGCAGGAGATCATATTAATATCACAAGTACTGTTGCTGGCGTAAATAAAGCAGGCACTTTAATTCACGAAATTGCACACGAACTTCTTCACTTTAAGAAGGGAAGTATATTTCACATTGACGACGAGAATGCTACAAAGCAGGATAAAGAAATTCAAGCGGAAACTGTTTCATACATCGTTCTTCGTCACTATGATCTTCCGGCTCAACACCAGTCTACCTATTTAGCACTCTGGAGAGCAAACAAGGATGGATTGCAAAAAAATCTTGGCAAAATCAAACAAGCAGCAGACTTTGTTATTAAAAACATAGACGAAATTGCCTCCGAAGATCCGGAAAATAAAACAAAATCCGGAGATCAACCCACAGAGATGCAGGAGAATGAAAAAGACGCAAGTCAACTTTTTAAACCGGAAATAAAATATGATAAAGACGAAGTGACTCTGGCTGTAAGTCTTTTATCAAAAATTGCGGAAAGAATTCCACAAGGAAGAACGCAAGACAAAGTGATGAGAACAATGTCTTCTATAAGACAAAAAACAAATGTAGGATCGTTTGAAGAAGATCTTTTTGTAAAAATTACTACTGGAAACTTGGAAAAACTAATAAAATTCTTGAATAAGTTTTTACAGGAGGGTTATGAAGAAGATGCGGTAAGAGGAACAAAAGAAGTCGTGGAAAAAATACACGAAAAAATGAGCGAGCGCGTTGTAGATTATTGGATGGGAAAAAAGTGATTATTGTATTGACAGAACCCTACTTATATCGTAGGGTTCTTTTGTTATATGGTGAGTTGGCTGAGTGGTCTATAGCGGCGCTTTGCTAAAGCGTTGTAGGAGTAAAATTCTACCATAGGTTCAAATCCTATACTCACCGCCAAAATATTTTACGGAAGAGTGGCTGAGTGGTTTAAGGCAACGGTCTTGAAAACCGTCGTGGCAGTAATGTCACCGTGAGTTCGAATCTCACCTCTTCCGCCAATTTCATAGAATAAAAAACGTGTTTATATAATATTGATTATATTTATATAAACTATGACACCGCAAGAATTTATATCCATGGCAAGTTCTTCTTGGAACATGGCACACCTATTAGATAGATTAGGAAAGCACGAAAATACGGAACAAAATAGAGCAATGTACGTATACCCACTGGCAGTTCAAGCGGGACTAACCATGGCACAAGTTAGAAATTTATTTATATTAAACGTAAGAAAAGCAGAGCGAGATGCGCTAATTCCTACGGTTACTCCCACCGTAACACCAAGTAGCACGCCAGTAAACTAAGCCGTGTAAATTTTTCCTCAAAAACGATATTTATAGCCATTATGGCTACAACAAATATCGTAATAGAAAATCAAACGTTTGATAAATCAAACACGTTTAATCCAGATACACCAGACAACAGAACCGACGGATTATCTGTTTTCTGCTTTAGTAAAAATGATGATAGTGCTGTAAACAACTGCACTATAGATGGTCAAGACACTAGATGGGGTGGTAAAGCATCGCTAACTTTTGGTCTTGAATATAAGAACTGTATATTCAAAAATGGAACCGCACGAGCATTTGATATGGTTCGTGGAGGCAATGTTGCTTTTACAGATTGCACATTTGTAAATGATGGCGTGCGTCAAACAATCACATCACCATATGCTCTAACTGAAGTATGTGATATTGGTATAAAAGGCGGCGTACACGATGTTACTTTTAGTAGTTGTGTATTTAACGACATACTACTTGGTGATTATAGCATATATGATCAGCAAGATCGTCCAAAGACACGCAGATTTACTTTTATTAACTGTAAAAACAAAGATGGCGGTCCAATCATTATTCGCGGCAGATATTTTGATAAGAGCACACTCAAGTTGATTGGTACAAACGCAAAAGTGTTTGTATGGCCAGAAATAATCACTAAACTATATTGGATGTATAATCGTAAGTTTGGCGATACAAGAAAGCCAGATGGTTGGGATATAATTGACCCAAGAGAGTTGGATAGTTAAGCAGTCAACTCACCACGCTCAATAAGTTTCTTCTTATTGATTTGATGTGCTTCTTGCACCAGTTCCTTATTTTCACCAAGATAAGGAACAGCATAGTTATTCTCTATCATCCATTTGTTTAGATTGGTGCCATCATCAAGAATAAACTCGCCAAGTATGCGACCAAACTTGTCGTCGTTATTATCATTCTTGTGAGTAATAATCTTTACATAACAGCCCACAGGCAGTTTTTCTTGTAGTTTCTTTTTAGAAATAGCACCACGCACTTTTTCTTCTTTGTTTGTTGTACGAGATTCTGGCGTGTCTATACCAAGCAATCTTACTTTTTGGTTGGCTAAGGTTGTGTTAAAACCTAAGTCCAAATCTATCTCAACGGTATCACCGTCTAAAACTTTGTTGATGCGGCATTTATATGTGTACATAAGTGATAATATATATCAAATCGTATATATAAAAATATATATAAGAAGTTTTTACTTGACGCTGTCGTATATATGTCTATATTTATTGGCTCTTACTATCAGTTAAACAACTGCATAATAAAAAACAAAATACATATGAAATACAATAAAAATACACATAATAACTCGCTGTGGACGAAGCTAATGTCTTCGTTGATGGTGTTTGTATTCGCCGTGGCACACGTTTTTGCTCTACCGAGCATCGACGCCACCAATCTACAAACGACAGCGGGTGTTCTAGTAAATGGGACTGCAAACACACTGAGCATTTCTGCACCAAACAAGGCTGTGCTTAATTGGCAGGCTTTTGGTAGTGGAACGAACACGATTGACGCCGGTCAGCGCATTGAATACACATTGCCTGCAACCAACTCGTCTGTGCTGAATATCGTCTCCGGTGGAGCAGCCAGCACCATCAACGGTGCCATCGAGTCGAATGGACGAGTGTTCATTCTAAATCCAAACGGCGTACTTATCGGTGGTACTAGCACTATCAATGTTGCTGGATTATACGTCAGCACCGTTGACGATCCTACCGTTTCTCTTGGATACTGGACTACCAACGCAAAGTTGCCCAGCCAAGACAACTTGCCCACAAGCGTGCTTACTAACGGAGTAACCGTCACCGATGGCGCGGTATTGCAGGCAGTTTCGGAGAACATTACAATTGCTTCTCGTAACACAAACATTGGCGGTGCCATTGTTACTGGAAATCTTGTAGTCAATACATACGGCGGTAATGCCGTTCTGGGTTCCAGTTTTGCTGCTCCTGCTGTGCTAAATGGCAAGACCGACATCAATACTTCCGGCGGAAATGTAATCATTGCTCCTAATGGCTTTATTACTTCTACTGGAAATATCACCATCAATGCTACTGGCGCTTTGACCGCTGGTGCTGTCACACAAGGTACTGGTACGCTCAACGTAACAAACCTGAATGTATCTGGTAAGGATGTTTCGCTTCCACGATTGACCAGCACAAATGTTACTGTTAGTGGCAATAACATTGTTGCTGCAAGTACCGCTGCTTCTACAAACTATAATGTAATGGCGGCTGGCAACATCACTCTTGGTGGTGGTGCGGTTACTCTCGCCAATGTTACTAACAGTGGGACTGGTGATACCAACGTAACGGCACTGTCCCGCATCGCCTTGACTGGCGTTGCCTTGGGAAGTTCTGGTAATACTACATTCACCGCTCCTACTGTAGTTGATACAGCAGAAAAGCAGTTCGTGTACGGTCCGACAGCATTTGTTACAACTGGTGATGTTAATGTTAGCCGCGCAAATCACAGTTTTGGTCCTGTAAGTCTTGATGTTCGTGGCAACGCCACCATCTTTGAGGATGCTACCCTAAACTTCAATCGCGTTGCTGTGACTGGCAATCTGGTTGCCGCAAGTAAGAGTGACATTGTTCAGTTGGTTGCTACCAGCCGTCTAACTGCTGGAGCAAGCAATCTTACCGCAGTAAACGTGAATCTTAACGACCCCGCAGGTCTAAACAACCTCGGAAATGTTACACTAACTGCTACAACTGATGCGGTACTGACACAGGCTCGTGCTACTTCGCTTGGTACGACTAATGTTGGTGGAAACCTTACCGTTTCTACCACAGGCATTGCTGGAGCGGCAGTTACTCAGGTTCCTACAACTTCTATGGATGTTCGTGGAAACTTGGTCGTCAATACCAATAATGCCGAAGTTAGTTTGACTCAGCCAAACAATAACTTTGGATTGGTGTCAGTCGCTGCTGGCACTGGAGCAATCAACCTAAATGAACTCAATAGTACAAACATTGGTTCGCTGAACGGTGGAACTACCAGCGTTGTAAGTGGTGGAGATATTTTCAATACTTCTGCCGCTTCTACAAACTCGTTGGTTGGTGCTCTAACACTAACTGCTGGCGGAAATATTACACTATCTAATCTGCTAAAGACCTCGGCACTTACATTTAATGCCAAGGGAGTAACAGATTTGAGTGCATTGAGTTTTGCTACCAACTTGAGTGGAGTATATCCAGTCAATGCTGGCACAGGCACATTCTTGCCGCCAAAGCCTTGATATAGTTAATATATCAACTCACGAAAACCCAGCGTAAATGCTGGGTTTTTTGTTTATGTGTATATATTTATAATAATATGCGACATATCAAACTAAAAGATCTTATCAATGAACAGCATAAGAATAATAGTCCGCTGGCTCATTTACTGGAAAAAGACCTCGCATATCTACAGGAAAAACTTATAGAAGAAGGACTGTGGGATACTATTAAGCAAAAAGTTGGTGGAGCATTAGAAAAAACTGGAGAAAAGACTAAAGAACTTCTTATAAAACCTTTGGTGAAGGTAATTTTGGACAAGATTGCCAAAGATGACCCGCAAGGATTCGCACAACTTCAACAATACGCACAAAAAGATCCAAAAAACATACAAAAACTTTTGGATCACCCAAGTATAAAAAAGCAACAAGATAAAGTAGAAAAAGAACTTGGTAGCATACAAGAGACCCTTACCGAAGAACAATCTGAAGATTTTCTTCAAGAATACATGGATGCTGTTCTTGAGGAAGCAAGAGTGTTAAGAGACGATCCAAGAAATGTTGCCCGCAGAGCGAGATACGCCAAACGAAAGGCGGATAGACTGGCTGGAGGTAATGCACCAACTCCACCAAAAGATTCGGATACCAAGAAAGAAGAACCTTCCGCCGGTGACAACATAAAACAAGGAGCAAACCAACTTGGTCAAGCAGCAGACAAAGCCGGTATATGGGCAATAGAAAAAGGCGGCGACGCTATAAAAGGAGTAAAAAATTTGATAGGAAAAGGGATGGATACTAAAGCGGGCCAAGCTGCAAAAGGCGCAGTCGGTGGATTGATTAGTAAAGTGTATGGTTGGGTAAAGAAAAATCCAAAATTAAGTGCAACTATTGGTCTTGGACTGCTTGCTGCAATATTTACTGCGGCATCTATAGGTTCTGGAGGAGTAGTTCCACTGATTACGGGTATGCTGTCTGCCGCCGGTGTTGGTGCAGCAAAAGGTGGAATAATTGGAGGTACCATAGGTGCTGCAAAGGATATGTATGGCCAGATAAAAGGTGGAGCCAAAAGTTTCAAAGACATAGATTATAAACAAGTTGGTAAAGCTGCTTTAAAGACGGGTGGAAAGGGAGCCGCCATAGGCGCGGCAGTTGGTGCCGGTGCAGATGTGTTTGGTAAAGCTGCTTTAGGAGCCAAAGACATAGCAAGTGGAGAGTATTTTAAAGCAAAATCTGGAAATTCATTTTTACAAGATCTTACACCAGGCGAAAAAAGAAATTTGGGGTATAATCCAGACGGTTCTCCTCCGTCCAAAACGAATGTTGGGGCAGGAACTCCAGATGCTCTCGATGCAAGGTTCAAGGCTATGAAACAACTTGGACTAAATAACACCGGCCACGTTGATGCACAATCCTTTAATAATGGAGAGTTTTTACTTTCTGATAAAAATGGAACCCCGCATTTATTTGATAAATTTGGTAGAGAAATCGTAGATCAGGCCAGAGTGGAACGTGCGATTAAAATGACCGCACAGGCTAAGGGGGATATGCTTGGATTCCAACAATCGGCTGGTTCTAAAGGAGGAAGCGGCACAATGGGAAGTGGTATAGTACGGCAAAAAATGCGTGGAGATTTTTAATATGAATAAATCAGAACTCAAAGACCTTATCAAAGAAGTAATGGATGAAATGGTGACATTAAATCCAGAACGTCAACAGGATATGATTGAATATCAACTAACTGCCATAGAAGAAAAGTGTAAGCGTATAAAAGAGATTATGGCAAGTGAAACTGTAAAGTTAGATCCTTGGATGATAGATAAGGTTAGCATTGCGTTTCATAACATAGATGTTATTGCCAACAAGTTTATGTTTGGCGATAAAGCGGACTAAAAAGTCAAAATAGTTATTGACTTCTGATAGAAAATGACCATACTAGTACTTGTTAATTGATTGTGGTCCCATAGTGTAACTGGAAGCACCGACAGCCTTATAAACTGTGCGCACCTGATTAGTGCCGAGCGGGGGTTCGATTCCCTCTGGGACTACCAAATTGTTAGGGTAGGTAAGTGGCTAAAACAAGGAGTTTCATAAGCTCTCGCCGTAAGGCTTCATGGGTTCGAATCCCATCCCTAACACCACTTATGAAAAAGATACTTGTTATGGGATTACCCGGTTCGGGTAAAACGACATTATCTACTGCGTTATCAAAAATATTAAACGCAGTTCATTTCAACGCCGATGAGATAAGAACTAAAATAAATAAAGATCTTACTTTTGATGTATCTGATAGAATAGAACACGCAAGAAGAATGGGAGTATTGTGTGATATAGTAAATAGAACAGGTGTATATGCCATAGCAGATTTTGTATGTCCCACAGCAGCAGCACGAGAAGCATTTGGAGCCAAAGATGCTTATGTAATATTAATGGCAAGAAAACCGGTGCGAGATTTTAGTGATACAACAAAATTGTTCACGCAACCAAATGAATATCATTTGAAAGTAGATGAATCGCACGAACTTGATTATTGGGTACATTACATATACAATAATCTAAAAAGCATAGAGCACGAAGATTATAAGATATAATCGTATTATTACTTATTATAGTTTTTATGCTTGAGTATAGCATAAAAACCTGTATAGTTATGTTATATGAATAAGAAACTATTGTTTATCTTTACTATGTTTGTTGGCGGCGTGCTTGCCAATGACTCTGTTGTAGATTTTGGTAAGTATGATATTATGAGCACATTTCAACCGTCATATACAGATCCTGTGCAAATGATTAGTATGAGCAGCAGTTATGATTGGGATGATGACGACGACGAAGATGATGACGATGATTATAAATCGCCATATTCTGGTGGCGGTAGTGGTTATGATAAAGATTATTGCGGTCCTGCTGTGCCTGAACCATCTACATATGCTTTGTTTGCAGGAATGATTGGATTGGGATACGCAGTTTATCGTAGAAAGAAAAAAGTTTGATTTTGTATGATAATTATATCTCATAGAGGAAACTTTGACGGCAAAAACGTTGAAACAGAAAACGCGCCACAACAAATAGAATTTTTATTGTCAAAAAACATTCCTGTTAAAATCGATGTTAGATTTAATAATGGTAGATGGCATTTAGATCACGATCACGGCTATGGACAAAGTATTGTAGGTGAAAAATATCTGTTAGATAGAAAAGAAATGCTATGGTGTCAGGCCAAAGA
>Ga0209229_10001033_pt1 | contig 11404 bp, 25 predicted proteins | sample SanBayMetagenome_FD_187466 | JGI IMG/M metagenome (GOLD analysis project Ga0209229, IMG submission 187466) | Freshwater and sediment microbial communities from dead zone in Sandusky Bay, Ohio, USA (SPAdes) (version 2) | ecosystem: Environmental > Aquatic > Freshwater > Lentic > Sediment... | reverse complement strand
CGATCTGCTGCCCTGCTCGTCGGCGGCGGTGTCAGCCGCAGTCAGGAAGCCGTGCATCTCCTCGGCCACATCGTCCATACCGGCGTCATAGAGAGCCGCAGAGATGTCGCTCAGATTGATGAACTGGCAGGTGGAGGGAGAGATACTGATAGCGTTCATATTTTTAAGATACAGGTTGGTGGGTTGAAGTCAAGCCATCAGTTGATGCAGATGGCGTTGACCTCGTCGGACTCGCTGTCAAACTCGCCGTCCTCGTTGAGATTACCGGCGTGGGGCATCGTGTACAGTTCGCTGTAGGCGTTGCCCTCGTCGTCCGCCGAGTAGACCATAACGGCGTTCGGGTACTCTTTGGCAAGGCGATTGATGCGCTCGGCGTATTCAGCAATGGTGATTTCCATAATTTCTATGCTGGCAGAACTTAATAAAAATTCAAGGCAAAAGTGGAGGTGAGTAATTTTGGCACTCTTCCAAGGTACGTAGGATAAAAACGTTTTTGTAGTTTTTCAGAACGTATTCTATTTTTTCTATTTGATTAGCGTATGCGGCTTTGTTTTTCGGATCAAGATAAATGTCGTATTTCGGTAGATAAAAATCTGAAAAATAGTTGCGGGTATTTCCGGTTGAATCCACCCATTTCAATGGGGTTGGTCTATTCCATTCAATGTTCAGGCTGTCCAATCTTCTTGCCAGTTCTATTTCCCAAGAAGAATCCATGAGTACAATCTCACCATCCTTTTTGGTATATTCCTGCGTGTGCCTCATCAATCTGCGATGAGTAAGTGTCCGATTTATTTCAGACATTCTACGCTTGGTTTCTTCCGTATGCTTCCTTCCTGTTCCAGCAATGCTAAGTTTTTTTCTGGTCTCTTCGCTTACGACATGATGTTCTTCGGTGCAGAACTGATTAAGTCTGCCAGACTTTACTCTGGCCGTGTTCATCAGTTCAACATTGTTTCTCGTCTTTAAATTATTAATGTATGATTTTCTTTTTGGATTGGATTCACACCATCTGGAATGGTTTGCTTTTTGTGTCGCGATTTTGTACGCAGTTTCTCCATCAAACGTGAATCCTTTTTTACAGTGTTTGCATGTCCATATATTCATATGCTAATAAATATATGGATAGAGCAACTTTCTTCAATAAAAAGTGGCGCTCTTGGCGGGACTCGAACCCACATCAATCCAGTTATGCGCGATCTGTTTAGAAGACAGAGCCAATACAAGAGCGTGTTGTAAATAGAATGACTATCGAGATAGATTAGTCAAGACTACTTTTTCTTTTTCTCAGTGATCAACTTTGGCTTTGGCAACGGCTGCGTTGGTGCAGGCGATGGCAAAACTGGATGGTTGACCTTGAGAATTTTTCCATGGTTGGTAAGATGAAGATGCATGTGGAGAAGATATCATGAAGGCTCGCTTCATAAATATTGATATCTTCTCCAACGTCAAATCTTTTTTGAAAGATTTTTGAATTTTCTGTTAGACGCTCAGATCGAGACCATCTTGAGCATACAAAATGCGGTGATGATCTGCCACATACTTGGCAAACGCAAGATGCCCAGCGTCCACCTTGTCCTTCCTAGCATACAGGTACAAGCCATAATGCGTAGCGTGCTTGAGCGGCAGATTGCAGCGAAACTTGGTATGCTGATGAGGAGTCTTGGCATGCTGCCTGCGATTCTTGTTGCGACCAAACGGCTTCAATCGCACGCTAGTGTCCTTGATAGCCTCGCGGACCGTAGTGATAAAACTCCAGCCATTTTCATTGTTGGGCACAAAGCCCAGAAACGTATTTACGTTGGTATTGTTCATTGTTAGGATACTTTGTTACTGGTTAATAAAAAGTCAAGCACTTACTCGTTACAACTAGTCCAACTCAACTGCTCGCACAGTCGCTTGGCCTTGCCGTGATTGGACACATCATCATAGATAGTGTCCATAAAATGCACCAGATTTTCCTGCAAAACTCCGTATGGAGCATTTGCTTGAATCATCGTGCAGTAACTGCCATCTTCAATAGCCTGCCAATCGCTGCCATCATAGCGAGAAACATCAAAACGAAGCAGATTCATATCGTTTGGATTTTCTGGATCATAATCACCATCCAAACCTTCGCCAAGATTTACCCATTCAATCATAACATTGTTTCGGATGATGCCAGGTAGATCATACTCGTTGAGATAGAAGGTATCTTTCATACAGGTAGTATGGTTTAGATTTTATAAAAAGTCAATCACTTACAACTCGATGTAAGTGGTGTTGAAGTTGTGACGATACACGCCATAGTCAAGGGCGTTCACGATTTCAACATAACCAAGCCGCAGACTATCGTCCTTAGAATTCCTCAACTTCAGAGTGCTGTGCAGCACATCAAGAAACTTTGGCACCAGCATCATATGAGAAACATTCTTGCTCGACTTCAGTTCTTGAAGGTTCTTGAACTTGGCGACCGCCCGCTTGGCGTTTTTGCCAGCCTTGGACAGTTCAGAAATGCGAACATAGTATCTGTTCTGAGGAATGATTTCGGTAGTGGGCATCTTGGTTATGATACTGGTCGGATTTTATAAAAAGTCAAGCACTATCAATGGCAGCGAAGAGAATCGCCAGTAGCCATACCCACATCAGAAAAATCACAATCTTATCTAGATTGTTTTTCTTATTCATCGTGAACATACTATGGCAGGTTTTTGTAAAAACTCAAGACGAAACCACCCAGCGGGTAGATTTCACCTTTCCATATGGTTGGAACGGGCTCGGTACGACTCGACGAGCCTCTTGGTGCTCAACGCCAACTTGGCCCCAGCAGTATGCCGTCAATGGCACACTGTTGAACCAATCCGGCAACTTGCCACATACAGGGCAATTTCCAACCGCCTGTTGAACACGCTCGATCCGAGAATCTGTAGTGGTCATCGTAGTTATGATGCTGTCTAAATTTTATAAAAAGTCAAGCACTCAGCAAAGGAACACATAAGAGCCATAGACATTGCCCTTGTATTCAAAGGTGACATAATCACCACAGATGCGGGATTCAATGTCGATCACCTTGACGTTCTTCTGCAAAACCCAGCGGCTCTTGACCTTGACGAATGGACGGTTTTTGATCATAGATACACTCTATTCCGATTTTATAAAAACTCAAGCAAAAAGGCGACCCCTTGCGAAGTCGCCTTTCACGATGAAATTGGGAGCAGGGACGGCGTTTGAATCCGTTGTTGCACATTATGAGCGTGCCGAGTTACCACATACTCTACCCTGCCATAAAATATTTTTCCACCATCACTGATTCTCCGTCCATCCACAGCCTACGATTTATACGAACATAATCTATTTGTTGTCGCTTGCTTTCTTCCACCATCTTCCTACTTGCTGTTTATCTTTGTCTGTTGCTCGTATTATTCTGGCGGCGCGAAGTGCGCACCGTAGGTTCATCAAAGGGATGCTTTCCTATATATGCTATTTAAAGAACATCTACCACCATATCGATATATATTACTTTGTCCAGATAAAAGTAATATATTTTTGCTTTTTTTAATCCACCCAGTGCATAAACGGATGATACTTCACTTTGGTGCGATAATATGTGTCGGAAAGGTTCTTACCTTCAGCAGTATGATCTGCGATGAAATAATCATTCTTATACTTGATAAGAGCATGCGTTGCCTTACCCAGTCTGTTTAATGCAGAAAGGATAGTGTTCTTGATCTTGTCGCCTTCATTGCTAGCAAACTCATACTTCTCTGTATGAATAGGCGACTGGCCACTATCGATAATAAGGATTTTGACGATGTCAGTGTTTTCCATTATGGAAATATCTTGTTTAGTATTTAGTAAATGTCAACGCTTCTTTTCACCAAGCACTCGCATACCCTGATCTCCAAACCCCTTGAATGCACCCTTGCCATCAAAGGTGCGATTGTCGTGAATGCGAGCAGTTAACTTACCGGTGCCATCAAAATAAACTTTCTGATTGCCCTGCTGCTGTGTAAAGCCGATGTTACGACCCTTCTCGTCTCGAATGTAGTTGTTCATATTTTAAGAAACCTCCTCGTAAACAATCTTGGCGACCTTGACCTTGACCACATTGTCCTCAATACAGATCATACCACGGTCGTTAGCATCCTCGCCAAACCACTCCACTTCACCATTGAGAACATAGCCCCAAGGCTTGAGGAAGTGCTGAATCAGATACTTAATCCACTCCACATAGTCGTAAAACTTCTCACCGCCATCCCAAGAGATGGCAGTGCCCTCCTCGTTTGGAATCCAATGGCACCATAGACCTGGCTGACCAGAGGGCGAGTTGTTGTAGCCGAGAATACCAAACTGTTCCAATTTGGTGCCCCAAGCCCACTCGCCCTGTCCAGCGTGGCCTCCCTCGCCCACAAAGTAGCCGCCGTCAAGGCCAACAGGCAGGCCAGCGGCAAGACGCACAGGATCGGGTCTGGTCTCGGTGATGCTGGCATCACGATACATACGTCGCGTGCCTGAGAAAGCCTCCAAGTAAGCCTTGTGCTCGGGAGCAAGAGGCTTGTTCAGATCAAACTGACCGTTGAAGTCGGTGGTGTATCCCATATTGCTAAGTGTGGTTAGATTTTATTAAAAGTCAACTGTTCACTGGTTGTAGGCGTAAAAAACATCGTCGGGAATAACATCGCGGACAGCAGTGTCAAGACGACCCATCGCACGGGCGATGCGAGTAGAATCTTCACCGTTCTCGATCATACCCGCGATGCTCATAAGATCGCCGTGGTCGCGCTCGCCAACAGAGATCATCTTGGCGTCGTCAGAGAAAGCCTTGGTGTTCCAAGCCAGATAACGGTCAGCAGCGTCCTTGAGGGCAAGTGCGAGTTTGTTTTTCATCGTGAAGATACTCTACTACGATTTTATAAAAAGTCAAGCACTCAGATTTTGTTGCAATGCTCCCAGACACTCTCTGGAATGTCGTTACGCAATTCTGGATCAAGACGGCACATCTTCGCGTGAGCCTTGATGGTCTGGTCATTTTGAATGAGGTTGGCGATCTTGATGAAGTCAAGATAGTTGGTCGTCATCGTCTTCATCATACGAACATCACCAGCCCAGATATTATGGGACTGCGTGAAGTGAAGGATCGCAGCGTCATACACCGCCTGCGCCGCCGTTTCGTTGGTCAAGGTGTTCATCGTGTTAATATCCTATTTGAGATTAATAAAAAGTCAAGCAGCCACCGCCGGTCAGACGGTGGCTGCGACCAGATCAGTTCTCCAGATCGACGTAGGTGCTGCGATCAAACTCTCCCAGAGCCTCCACGATCTGCTTGTAGCCAGCGTGGTAGGTCTCGTCGTCGTCAATGTCCGACGCAACCCAGAGGATGCCCTGCTGGTTCATACCGTCCTCCAGCAAGTCCCTGAACGTGCGAATGTCGATCAGGGTGCGATTGGCGTCGCCAAAATAAACGTCGAGGTCAGAGTCGAGCAGAGCCTGCACCGCCTCGCCCGCCTCCTTGCTGATCTTGGCGATAGAGGACAGGGTGATGTAGTGGCAGGTCTGCGTGTCGATTTGGTTAGTGGTCATCGTGGTTATGATAGTGGTCAGATTTTATAAAATGTCAAGCACTCTCTTCGGTCTCTTCGGCGTCCAGAGCGTCGGTGCCGTGGGTCTCGATCTCGTACAGGAGTTGCTTGACCGCATCAATCTTGGCCTGCTTTTCGTTCTTGGCCTCCACGGTCAAACTGTTCCAAGGAGTGTAGATGCGATAAGTTTTCATTATGAGTGAATGGAGCGGAGATTATTGTCGTAGGGAAAGTCACCCTTGTGATGCTTGTGAGTGATCTTGGGGTACGAACCAAACTTGGTTTTCCACAAGTTCACAAACTTGCTGGCGTCGCAATCTTCCTCCAAGAAGAGGATGTTGCCTTGGCGATAAGAATAGCCAGAATAGTCATCAATAGACGTTCCGACATTCTTGATATCAGTCAGGCTGACTTGCAGCCAGCCGTGGCCGGGATCATCGTGCTTAACGAAGGTAGTGTTCATCGTGTTATGAGTGTGGTTGGATTTTATAAAAAGTCAAGACAGCACTTCAGCAACTTTGCCCAGAAACTTAGCGTTGTTCATCGTAACATCTTCAAAGCAAACAGGAAGACTCTTGTCGCCATAATTCCAAGAATAGACAGAGCAGCCAACCGTCACTTCTTTGTCATCACTATGAACCACAACTCCAGCCTGTGGCCAGTTGTTGCCGTTGTTAACATACTCCTTCCAGATGTTTCCAGAACGAGTTATTCTGGCCTTTGCCAAACGCTGCCATCTCGGTTCTGGTTCAAAAAACGAATTGTATGGCTTGTATTCAAACGCATATACACCAACAGTGGTGACAGTGCCATCTTCCAGTTTGATCGTCCTAGCCCGCTTGGGGCTGCGAAGAGAATAGATGTAAACTCCCATATGATGTTACGTTAAGAAGTTTTTATAAAAAGTAAAGGATAATCACTTGCCGATGAAAAACTCTTCGGGGCTACCGTTCACGGTAACGTTGTCGGTCCAAGTCAACCCGATGTAGTTGGCATCACGCTTGCCATGATTGTAGGCGATCAGCCACTGGTGCGTGCCGTCGCGAAGATTGTCCTTGAGGACCGTGTATGCCTTGGTAGCCCAATGCACCGTCTTGCCAGCCTCGACCGCGTCCTTGATTTCTTGAAGCGTCATACCAATCAGAGTGACCAGATTTTATAAAAAGTGAAGCAAAAAGTGGCAGGAGGCGTGATACCACTCACAACCTCCTGCCACCCACTGGTTTACACCAAAGTCAGATTCTCGGCCAGATCGCCATCGTTCAGACTATCGAGGCAATTGAGTTTGTGCTGCACACGATGGCAGATGTTTTCTTCAATGCACTTGGCAGCATACACGATGCGTTGATAACTCTTGGTCTTGCCTTCCAGTCGCCAGATGCGACCAAGAGCCTGACGCATATTGTAAGCACTCCAGTTGGGGCTGATGATGCTGGCACGCGGATAGTTGCCGTTCAGATCGTGCAGACTGATGCCAGTTCCACCAGCAGCAATGTTCACGACCAGAATGCGCTTCTTGTCACTCTGGAATGCCTCGATATCAGCCACACGCTGCTTGTCGCCCTGACCGCCCACAATGAAGCCAATAGTGTCCTTGAACTTGGCAACCTTGTTGAGACGCTTGACGACCGCGTCAACAGTATCAGTGAAGTTGAGAAACAACACCACACTCTTGCCTTCGTCGTACAAGTCTTCAATCATCTCCACAAAGAGAGGAACCTTGCAAAGTTCAGCCTTGCGACGAGCCTCCATCATTACAGCAAAGATATGTTCACTGTAGTTTTCAGCCTTCTCTTCCAACTTGGCAAGTTCAGCCTCCATATCGTCATAGACAGATTGGATCTTGCTTTCATTGCTGCCAAGATCATAAGCCTCGGCCACAATATGCGACTCTGGAAACTCCTTACCAAAATCCTGTACACGCATACGGCTTGCGCACTTGGTAGTGTCGAACAGATATGTGTTCAGATTCAGCATCGCACGACGAGCGTCAGCCGAAGCCAGATTGAACGTCATCGCACCATAGCGAGCCATCAGTTCAGCACCGTGCATACGGCAGAAGTCGCGAAAGTTGTACAGACGATGCAGATTGGTCAGAAAGCCAAACGCTCGCATCTCCAAGGGAGAAGTCGCAACAGTAGCAGATGAAACAAGAACCTTGTAACCCTGCAACTTGAGAGCAATCATCATCCAACTGTTGCTGGTGTTGCTGCCTTTGCACTTGTGACCCTCGTCAACCACAACCAGCGTGTTGATATCAAACTTGAATTGAGGAAGATCAGTCGTAGCATTCTCCACATAAGGACGAACAGGATCGGGCAGTTTCTTCCACTTCATAAACTTGGTATTGCCGCGCCCAAGTTTCTCATAGTTGATGACCGTGACAGCCTTGAGGTTGAAGAGTTTCAAAATCTTCTCCCATTGATGAATGACACTCTTGGGACAGATCACGGCAAACGGACGGTTCATCTCGCGAATGACCGCCGCCGCTGCATATGTCTTGCCAGTGCCAGTCTCACTCATATCAACCGCGTGACCGTTGACATACAATGAGTCTACCAGAGTCTGTACGTGCTTGAATTGAGGCTCAAGCAAACCTGTGGTATCAATTTGCATTGTCCAGATATTGGACGAGATTTTATTAAATGTCAATACTAGGCATTCACTTCCAATACAAAGTGCTCATAGTCAAGCACATCTGTATCAAGAAGACTGTCGGGATTATTCTGCACGACAGATAAAACAGGAATAAACACATCGTGTCCAGAATCCCAAACCGTAACGTCATCATTCAGACGTTCCGGCGGCATATCTTGCAATGCCCGCAACAGTTGATGGTATGTCATATTTTAAGCGTTGATGGGAACAGAACGAAACAGAGCATCGTCGAAACGATAGTTGACCGGATCGTCGCTAACCGCCGCACGATAGTCCGTAGGAACATACCAGCGGCTCAACAGTTCACGACCAGCGTTCTCTGCCTCGGCTTGCGTCGCAAAACGAAGGGCATTGGTCGCCCAATTGCCTTCCACGCAAACCTCCGTCTTCCAAGAAGTGTTCTTCATATGTCCAATACTCTACCACGCCCGAATAAAATGTACAGCAGATAATCCATTTCAACCTCACTTTTTTTAACGAATCCGCTTTACTTTTTATAAATCGCCACTAGGATATTTGCATGGTTGAGAGTAGGGCACGATCCCGAAGAGACCAGTTGCGGAGATGATACTCCTAGAGTAGAGGACCGGAGCCTACACAAATACCAAGGATTTGAACAACACAAAAACCCCGCCGTTTCTGGGCGGGGTTGGTTTGAAGGATGTTAGGCGATGACGAGTGTGGGTTGCGGCTTGCCTTCCCAATTATCGTAATGCCTGCTGGTCGCCTCGTCCAGTTCGGGGGATACACTGTAGTCGCAGACCAACTCACCGGGATCGTTGCCATAGACAAGGTACAGGGTACGCTTGGCACCATCGCTGGTGGACACGGTCAGATACGCCTCATCGCACGCAGTCATCTCCTCGATGAAGTTGTCGAGGTCGTCACTGTCGAACTTGGTCTTGCTCTCACCGTTGTCTACACTCAGGATGGTCACCCCGTGCTTCTGTAGGGTTTCCAGCAGGCTGATGCTCTCGGGCTTCCAGTCATTGATGGTTTTCATAAGATTGAATACACTCTACTACGGTTTAATAAAAAATCAAGTCAATAGTTCCAAATCTTCACGCTCATATTGTCGCAGCCATACATCATAAACTCACAATCATAACCATCTTCATCATAAATGGGCTCGAAATATTTGATCTTGCCGGTCCTAGCACTTTGGATGGCAATACCCTTGAAGTCAAGAGCAGAGATATGAGTGCCAATCTTGATCAACTTGCTTTCGTCAACCCATCCATGATTGTCCTTCCACTCAAAGGAAGAAGAGCAATAGATGGGAGTCTTGGAGCCGTAAGTGGTCGTCATCGTGCTAATACTCTACTGGAGTTTAATAAAAAATCAAGGAAGAATATGACTTATTTTTATCAACGACTTATGTAAGCCGAAAGCCTTGTATTTTTATGAAAACCTACCAAGATGGCAGCACTATGGAAACTGCCACTATGTCCAAGGCGTCGGACTATGACCGCGATTTTCGCGGATATGTGCTCGGCGTGCGCGAGATGAACGGCTATCACGATAGCGACTTCTACGCGACCGTCTGGGATGATGAGGCTGGCTGCGTGCGTGAGATCTTCGACGGCACGACGCGGTTCGCCGCTCCGTCCAAGTATTCGCGTGCCGACGCCTCGCCAGAGGTTCTGGCGAAGGCTCGTGCCTGGTGGAGCGCCGAAATCGGTCCCAAGCGTGCCAAGGAAACCCTTCTGGCGCGTGCCAATGCCATCGAGGTCGGCAGCGTCATCAAGGTAGTCAAGGGGCGCAAAATCGCCAAGGATACGGTCGGAGATGTAGTCTGGAAGGGCGAGGACCGTTTTGCCTCCAATCGCTACACCAAGGCGTATCGGATCGGCATCAAGGTAGACGGCAAGACGCTGTTCACCAGTATGAGCAACGTGTTGAAACTCAACGTGTTCGAGCCCTCTGAGACCGAGATTGCCGATTGGATCAAGAACAACAACCCCTACTAAGGGGTTTTTTTCTGGGGTAGTTGAAGATCAAGCATTTACGAGATTCGCCAGACTTCCATTTTTTATCCAATGTGGTACAATGATTGCACGGTGGAAGTAGGACCGAGTGGATCCGAAAAGCCGAACTACGGTGAGTCCCGAAAGGGTGGCCGATGGGTAGGGGACCGGAGGCTACGCGGATACCATGAGTCTCTTGTTGAGACTAGGAATCATTATCGATACCATGCCGAAAAAAATGACTCCCCCTGACTCAAATAGTATACCACACTTTTTATAAAAAGTCAAGGTAATATTTTGGCGATTTTTCCAAAAATTTTGACTCCCCCTGACTCAAGTAGTATATCAGAATTTTTATAAAAATGCAATACGATATTTTTCCCTATAACAAAAATAAAATTTTGTAAGTCGTTGATAATCAAGCACTTATGAAATTACGTAAGTCGTTGATTATCAAGGATTTACAGATTTTACAATTTTTTTACATTTACAATTTTTTTACAAATTTTTTACTTTTGTAAGTCGTTGATACTCAACATGTTACAACTTTTGTAAGTACTTGATAATCAAACACTTACAAAAGTTTTGTAACTACTTAATACTCAAAACTCATCGCCGCTTTTGGCAACGACTGTCGAGGATGCATTAATCTTTGATGTTGAACTATTTGCGCGAATTTTTGCCATTGCTTTTGCAGCAGTAGCAGCAAATGCTTCATCATCAATAACTTCCTTAACAACTTCAACGCTATCATCAGTAACTGTTACAGAAGTTGAGCCAACACTATTGTCGCTCTTCTTTTTGCTGCCAATGAAGTTGACACGCTCACATACAACACTGAATGCAGTACGCTTGATGCCATCATTGCCAGTATATTCACGGCTCTTGAGACGACCAACCACGCTAAGTGAATTGCCCTTCTTAACATACTTCTGTACAAACTCAGACTGCTTGTCCCAAGTATCTACATCAATATATAGCACTTCTTCATCATTGAGCGGATTATTGACCGCTAGTCTTACAGTGGCAATATTCTTGCCACTACCAGTAGTTCTAACAACAGGATCTGCAACAGCATTCCCGGCGAGGATAATAACGTTTAACATATAGTATAGAATATTAAATATGCACTATGCATACTTAACGCCTACCACTATACAGTATATTACACACCTGTCAATATATAAGAAAGGGGGGGGGGGTACCTAAATTTTATATTAATAT
>Ga0209229_10001032_pt1 | contig 11406 bp, 9 predicted proteins | sample SanBayMetagenome_FD_187466 | JGI IMG/M metagenome (GOLD analysis project Ga0209229, IMG submission 187466) | Freshwater and sediment microbial communities from dead zone in Sandusky Bay, Ohio, USA (SPAdes) (version 2) | ecosystem: Environmental > Aquatic > Freshwater > Lentic > Sediment | place... | reverse complement strand
GATAAATTTTGTATTTTTGCAAATAATTCACTGCTCCATTAACTCAAAGCATGGTTACAAAAAAACGAATATTGTTTATTGCTAACGAAATGTCACCTTACCTTGAACTTACAGAGTTCTCGGAGATTGTGAACAAATTAGCAATCAAAGCCAATGACAGTGGTTATGAAATAAGGTGTATTATGCCTCGTTTCGGAACAATTAATGAAAGACGCCACAGGTTGCACGAAGTTGTAAGGTTGTCTGGTATTAATATATCTATAGAAAATGATGATTACCCCCTACAGATTAAAGTAGCATCACTTCCGAATGCACGTTTACAGGTTTATTTTCTGGATAACGAAGAAATGTTCAAAAGGAAATTTGTTTTCAATGGGGAAGAGGATGAATGGTTTGATGACAATGGAATTCGTTCCATTTTCTTCTGTAAGGGTGCAATTGAAACAGTTAAAAAGTTTGGATGGCCTCCTGATGTAATTCATTGTTCAGGCTGGATGACAGGATTGATTCCATTATTCCTCAAAACAGCTTATAAAAAAGAACCCGTTTTTAGTAATTCCAAGATTCTTTTTACGGTTGGACAAAAAACTTTTGATCAGGATTTTGGACCTGATTTCCAAAAATTGTGCATGATCAATGCTGCAATCAAAGAAAAGGAGATGGAACCTTTCAAAAATAACAACAACTATGCAATGATGCATGGTGGTGGTTTCTATGCCGATGCTTTGTCATTTGGTGATGGGCAGATAGATCAACAATTGCTTGATATTTTTTCTAAAGTAAAAGGCAAGAAGGTAATTCAGTTTAATCCAGATACTGATTTAACAGACTATTTACAATTGTATAGCGACCTTGCAAATAAGTAATCCTAACTGGAAAAGAAAAAAGAACCACGTGAGATATCGATTTCCGATTCAAAAAATAATCTTAGCAGTTTCAACAGTCCTAACTTTCGGATGTACTAAAATCAAGAGTACTGACATTGGAGCTGATTTATTACCTGCAATAGACAATATCACAACTTTTGATACTACGTTCGAAGTTGTTGCATCTACATTTTTGACCCCTGATTCCATGCTGCCTAAATTGGGAAGGGATATAAATGGAAATGTTGGTCAGTTCATTCTTGGTCATATTTCTAATGATCCCCAGTTTGGCAAAACGACTGCTTCCATCTTTTTTGAAGTTAAGCCGGATAGTTATCCTTTTGCCTTTGAAACAGTTAGAGATAGTCTGGTATTTGATTCTGTTGTTTTATGTTTACGGTGGACTAACACTTTCGGGGATACAAACGCCATTCAACAGGTTAACGTTCACCGAATAACAGAACTTCTAAAAGCTGATACAGTTTATAATACCGGGAAATCGGTTAGATATGGAGAATTACTGGGATCAAAAACATTTAGTCCTTCAGAATTAAACGACTCTTTATATCTTTTTAAGCAAAACATTGACCGCCAACTTCGGGTAAGACTCAATAGTAATTTTGGACGATCACTTCTTTCATTCGATACTTCCGCCTCAAGTCCTTTCAATAATGATTCACTTTACCGTGACTTCTTAAAAGGCTTTGCTCTAATTCCCCAAACTGCAGGTACTCAGGCAAATGCCCTCATGAGTTTTGCAATGAGCGACACTGCTACTTATCTTAGGCTGTATTACAAGTTTAATAAGGACGGAAAAACAGATACGACTCACAAAGACTTCACATTCAATACTTTATATGGTGGAGCTGGTATAAATAATATTGCTAGATCATACAACGGGAGTGAAGCGTCATTACATATAGGATTACGTCCAAGGGGGGATAGTCTCCTTTATATTCAGGCTGATCCAGGTACGTACTCTCTGCTGAAATTTCCTGGTATTGATGAATTTAAGCAGAAGAAAGGAAACGTAATAGTACACCTTGCTGAAATATCGATGCAAGAAGTTCCTACGCCGGGAAGGAGGCCCAATATTTTTACAACTCCGGAGTACCTTTATTTAGAAATGTTTGATTCCGCAAGCAGAAGAGTATTACCTTTCCTCTCCGATGGTTTTCTGAATGGAAAATTTGAATCTTATTTATTTGGCGGACAAAGAAGATACATTGCAGATCGGAATAACAACTTTGTTTCTGCCTATAAAATGAATATAACCAGGTATATGCAGGGTATTGTTACAAGAAATAATCCAAACCTGCAGCTAAAGTTGTTTGCACCGTTCAGTTTGCGTTATGAGGATCTCTTTATTACATTTGCCTTGAATAACCTTAGCAGGGGCAACATTGTTCTTGGCGGAGGAAATCATGCAAGTGACAAGATTAAATTAAGGGTAGTTTACTCCAAGCTTTAACTATAGACATTATCTTTGCCATCTAATCAATAAAATTATGCCTTACCTATTCACATCCGAAAGTGTATCTGAGGGACATCCAGACAAAGTTGCTGATCAGATTTCTGATGCCTTAATCGACAATTTTCTTGCTTTTGATCCCATGGCAAAAGTTGCCTGTGAAACTTTGGTTACAACAGGCCAAGTTGTACTTGCCGGTGAAGTTAAAGCCAACTGTACACTTGACGTACAGAAAATCACCAGAGGTGTAATCGCAAAAATTGGATATACCAAGAGCGAATATATGTTTGAGGCAAACTCATGTGGCATCCTTTCCGCCATTCATGAGCAATCTGATGATATTAACAGGGGAGTAGAAAGAAAGAAAAAAGAAGATCAGGGTGCTGGAGATCAGGGTATGATGTTTGGTTATGCAACAACCGAAACCGATAATTTCATGCCTCTTGCACTTGATTTGGCGCATAAAATTCTCATTGAACTTGCGGCAATAAGAAGAGATAAGAAAAGTAAAATGCCGTACCTCAGACCAGATGCGAAAAGCCAGGTTACCATTGAATATGATGACAATGACAAGCCACTTCGCATTGACGCCATAGTTGTTTCTACCCAACATGATGACTTTTCTACCAACGACAAGAAAATGCTTGATACCATTAAAAATGATATCATCAGTATTGTCATGCCAAAAGTGAAGTCTAAGTGTAAAAAGGACGTTCAGAAGTTATTCAATGATCAAATTACATACCATATTAATCCAACCGGCAAGTTTGTAATTGGCGGTCCACATGGAGACACCGGTCTTACAGGACGTAAAATCATAGTTGATACTTATGGTGGTAAGGGTGCACATGGTGGTGGAGCTTTCAGTGGAAAAGACCCATCAAAAGTTGATAGGAGTGCCGCCTATGCTGCCAGGCATATAGCTAAAAATATGGTTGCAGCTGGTGTTGCGGATGAAATTCTCGTTCAGGTATCATACGCTATTGGGGTAGCGAAACCAATGGGTATTTTCGTTGATACCTATGGTACTTCAAAAGTTGATCTCACGGATGGTCAAATAGCTAAAAAAGTGGAAGCACTTTTCGATATGAGGCCTTATGCTATTGAAACTAGGCTTAAACTGAGAAATCCAATCTACCAGGAAACTGCTGCATATGGTCACATGGGTAGAAAGAATGAAGTAGTTACAAAAACCCTTGATAAACCAGGTGGAGGCACACAAACCTTTGAAGTAGAATTATTTACTTGGGAAAAGCTTGATTATGTTGATAAAGTACAGGCAGCCTTCAAATTGAAATAAATTAATATCCAAACCCTCCTAAATGGAGGGTTTTTTTTTCATCTTATGCTTCATTCTGAAAATAACTGGCAAATATTATCATCAGCAGTTCATTATGATAATCCATGGATAAGAGTTACAGAATATAAAGTGCTTAACCCATCCCAAAAACATGGGATTTATGGTAAAGTGCATTTTAAAAATGTGGCAGTGGGAATTATTCCGTTGGATGATATGGGTAATATATATCTGGTTGGCCAATTCCGGTTTACATTGGATAAATACTCAATTGAGATTCCGGAAGGTGGGAGTTTAATCAATTTATCTACACTTGATTCTGCAAAAAGAGAATTAAAAGAAGAAACAGGATTGCAGGCAAATGTTTGGAAACATGTGCTGACAATGCATCTTTCCAATTCAGTAACAGATGAGCTTGCATTGGTGTATCTTGCAACTGAGTTGAGTTTTGGCGATCCTAAACCTGATGAAACTGAAAAAATTGATCTAATCAAATTACCACTGGAAAAAGCATATCAGATGGTGCTGAATCATGAAATAACAGATTCTATGTCAGTAGCGGGTATACTCCATGCTAAAATTTTGAGTCTGCAAAAATTGCAAAATGAAGAAAAATAACAGCAACATCATAGGAAGGCAACCTGTTTTGGAAGCTCTTAAGGATTCTGTTCAACTTGAACGTATTTTTATTCAGAGAAATGCCTCAGGTGAAGGTATTGATGAAATCAAAAAGCTGGCTCAGAGATTGCAAATACCCATCAATACAGTACCAGTTGAGAAGCTGAATTTCATGACACGGGCAAATCACCAGGGTGTTATCGGAGTTAATAGCATAATCCAGTATCTCGACTTGCAAGACTGTATAGATCATGTGTTAGCGTCTGGTCAAACTCCACTTTTTGTAATGCTTGATGGCATTACAGATGTGCGAAATATCGGAGCCATTGCAAGAACAGCTTTGTGTTGCGGGTCACAGATGTTAATAATACCAGATAAAGGCATCGGCGCTTTAAATGAAGAAGCCATGAAATCCTCTGCAGGTGCCTTACAAAAAATCATGGTTAGCCGTGTCAATAGCCTGCTTAAAGCCATCGACACACTTCACCTGAATGGGATAAAAGTATATACCTCAGAAATGAAAGCTGCTAATAATTTATTGGGTGTTGACTTTAATCAACCCGCCTGTGTTGTAATGGGTAGCGAGGACAAAGGTATTCAGGCATATATCTCCAAAGCAGCAGATATCAAATTTACAATACCCATGCAGGGAGATTTTGATTCATTTAATGTAGGTGTTGCAGCTGGCATTATACTTTTTGAAGCTTCGAAACAAAGAATGTTGTTTGACGCTAAATAATTTGAATGGATTTCAGGATTGAATTTAACCCTCCTGTATTAAAGGAGAAAATCGATATAACAGACAAGATTTTGCTTGTTGGATCATGTTTTACAGAGCATATGCATGATTTCTTATCCAAGTCAAAATTTCAAGTACTTCAAAATCCTCATGGGGTCCTATTCAATCCGGTAAGTATTTTTGAAGCAATAACGGCATATATACACAATAAACAAATCAATGAAGGTGATTTGTTTATGCATCTGGGACTCTGGAAAAACTGGACATTCCATTCAGGTTTTGCCGGAACTGACAAATCTATTACACTCAAGAGTTTAAATGCATCTATTCAAAAAGGACATATTTTCCTAAATAATGCAAACTGTCTTTTCATCACGCTTGGGTCAGCCTTTGTTTATACATTAAGCAATGGTAAAGTAGTAGCTAACTGCCATAAACAATCTGCAGACACCTTTTGTAAGAGATTGTTAGAACCAGCTGAAATCATTGATTCATTTAGCCTGATGTTCAATGAACTGAAACAGATCAATCCTGCATTACGTATTATTTTTACAGTAAGTCCAGTAAGACATTTAAAAGATGGCTTCATACAAAATAACAGGAGTAAGGCTGTATTAATGTACGCATTAGACAGAATTACAACTCTTTTTCCCGAAATAATCTATTTTCCTGCCTACGAACTTGTTATTGACGACTTGCGTGATTACAGGTTTTTTGCGGAAGATATGGTTCATCCTAATTATCAGGCTACCAGATATGTTTGGGAAAAATTCAAGCAATCCAGCCTCAATGGAAGAACAAGAGAGGTTCTTAAAGATATCGATGCATTAAATAGTGCCACAAATCATGTAATCATGCATCCCGGATCCGAGGAACACCAAAAATTTGTTGAAAAATTCAAATCTCTCACTGAGTCACTTTCGTTACGTTTTCCCATGCTCGACTTTTCAAATGAAGTCGAATATTTTAAATGATGAATAAGTTTTAATTTTAGTCCATGAAATATCTGGTATTCTCCATTACGCTCATAATTAACGCAGCACTGTTTTATGTGTTAGGTACACGTGAAATTCTGCCCCTACCACTTGGTAGTTTTCTGAATATGCAGGAAGGAATCTGGCAGAATGCTGAACCCGTTGCAGAGGATTTTAGTGAAAATCTGAAACTTAAAGGAATTAAAGGAGCAGTCAATGTTTACCTAGATGACAGATTGGTACCACATATTTTTGCTGAGCATGAAACAGATGCTTATTTTGTTCAGGGATACCTTCATGCCAAAAATAGACTTTGGCAAATGGAATTTCAGACACATGCTGCAGCGGGAAGAATAAGTGAAATAGTGGGTGAAAAAGCAATCACATTCGATCGCAACCAACGTCGTATTGGAATGGTTTATGCAGCAGAAAATGCATTAGCCGCAATGGAAAACGATCCTGAAACCAAATCTTCTCTGGATGCATATACAGCTGGTATAAATGCATTTATTAATGCTCTCCAAAAAAGCAAACTTCCCGTAGAATATAAACTCCTGGGATATGAACCTGAACAATGGTCGAATTTTAAATCTGCACTGTTTACCAAGCAGATGACCAATACACTCGCTGGTTATGACAGGGATTTTGAAATGACAAATGCACTCAAATTACTCGGAGAGGAAAACTTTCAAATTCTATATGGTCAACTTCCTGATTCTCTTTATCCGGTTATTCCCAATGGCACAGTGTACAATAAGCCCCTGGCTGAACTCCTTCCTCCTGAAACAGCAGATTCTCTTTACTTTAAAAGAAAAGATTCAGTAGCTATCAGCGAAGATTTTAAGCCTAATCCTGAAAACGGAAGTAATAATTGGGCTGTTTCCGGAGCCAGAACCCAAAGTGGAAAACCTATTTTAGCCAATGACCCGCACCTTGGACTCACACTTCCATCCATATGGTATGAGATTCAAATACACACTCCCAATTATAATGCTTATGGTGTTTCATTTCCCGGACTGCCTGGGGTAGTAATCGGATTCAACGACAGTATATCTTTTGGATTTACAAATGCCGGCAGGGATGTAAAAGATTATTATGAAATTCAATTTAAGGACCAACAAAAACAACAATATTTTTTCAATAACCAATGGATTAGCACGCAGCGTAGAATAGAAAAAATAAAAATAAAAGATGCACAAACATTCATGGATACTGTTGCGTATACTGTATTTGGCCCAGTAACCTATGACCAGTCATTCAAAAATGCCCTGGCAGATAATAAAGCCTATGCATTGAAGTGGGTTGCCCATGACTCGTCAAACATACTCAAAATGTGGTTGCTGCTAAACCGGGCACGTAATTTGAATGATTATGTTGAAGCAATTACCTATTTCAATGCCCCCGGACAAAATATGATTTTTGCATCAAAGGCAGGTGATATCGCCATACAACAACAGGCAACATTTCCTTTGAGATGGAAAGATCAGGGTCTTTTTGTAATGCCTGGATTTGATTCATCATATATGTGGAAGGGATATATACCCATGGAAGACAACCCAAGGAGTTTTAATCCTGTTGAGGGATATGTCAGCAGTGCTAACCAAAGACCTACAGATTCAACGTACCCTTATTTTATACCCGGATCATATGAAGTATACAGGGCCATTACCATTAATCGGAAATTAGCTTCCATGTATGGCATTACAGTGGATGATATGAAATCACTTCAGAATGACAATTACAATGTTTTCGCTGAAATGGCCAGACCAATTCTTTTGAATTATGTAAATAGAGCCGAACTTGACAATGATCAAAAAAGATTTGTAAGCCTGATAGAAAACTGGAACTTAAAAAATGATCCTGATGAAATGGCGGTAGTTTGTTTTGAAAATTGGTGGGATTCTCTACAAACAACTGTTTTCAAGGATGAATTAACTGACGTACAAAACAGCCTCATGCTTCCAGAGAAATTTGTTTTGCTTGAGGCATTGAGGCGGGATACAGCATTTAAATTCATCGATAATATAAAAACACCTGAACGGGAAGATTTGAATACGCAGGTAACTCAAGCACTTAAAAAGGCATCCATGCAACTAAGAAGCCTGCAATCAGAAGATAAATTAAAGTGGTCAAAATTTAAAAATACTACCGTTTATCACCTGCTGAAAAACAATACAACCCCATTTGCAAGGAGTGGATTAATGAATGGTGGTGGTAAGGGAATAGTTAATGCAACCCAACATGATCATGGTCCCAGTTGGCGAATGATTGTAGAAATGACTACCCCAACTCTTGCTTATGGTATCTATCCGGGTGGACAAAGCGGTAATCCAGGTAGCAGGTTTTATGATGATTTCATAGATGACTGGACAAAAGGACAGTATTACAAACTTTTCATTATGGACCCTGTTGATGTAAAAGCAGGTAAATTCAAATGGAAAATGTCAATTAACCCCGCATAAACCGATTAGTATGATCAAGCTTTCAGCTGCAACAATAATTTCAGGATTACTATACTTTGCCCTTGGATTATTTCTACCCTGGTGGAGCTCATTTATTGCAGGATTACTGGTAGGTCTCCTTATGTATCAGAATTATCTTGCTTCATTTCTAACAGCATTCATAGGTGTTTGTCTTGTTGCATGTGGCTATATTTTTGCAGTCAGCTCACTCAATGAGCATATACTTGCCAAGCGAATTGCTTTATTGATTCTAAAGCAGGATTCCCCGGAATTATTGATTGCGGTAAGCGGACTAATCAGCGCAGTTACAGCTGGAACAGCTGCTATAACTGGCAGGTCATTCATGTTTTTATTTAAAAGGTAAATCATCAACTTCAGCCTGTTGAAATTAATAATAAACAGATTTTTTTTAATCCTGTTTTTCATATCATCAAATTCTGTTGTCTTTGCAACTGTTTTATATGGCAAAATAACAGATGAGTATAATATACCTATACCATTTGCTACAATATCTGTACCTTCTTTGAAGAAAACCAGTATGTCTAATGAAAAAGGTCAGTATAGCATTATACTGGATCCTGGTAGCTATGGAATATCATGTCAGCACATCGGATACAAGGAAATTACAATTGACAAACAAATTACAGGAGATAGTATAAGACTTGACTTCAAGCTTTTGCCTACAGTACTGCTTCTCAATGAGGTACGTGTCACAAAAAGTAAAGAAGACCCTGCAAATGAAATCATTAGAAATGCCATTTCAAAAAGAAAATATCACTTAAGCCAGGTTCAATCTTTCAGTTGTCAGGCTTATATCAAGGGACTCATTCGTACTGTTGATTTCCCGGAAAGTATTCTGGGACAAAGAATTGATTTTGAGGATGGAGACACATCGAAACAAAAAATAATATTTCTCTCTGAAACCCTTGCTGATATTGTATTCAAGCAGCCAGATGAATACAGAATCACCGTTGTTTCAACAAGAGTAAGTGGCCAAACAAATGGACTCGGGTTAGCCACACCTTTTTTTATATCTTTTTATGATAATATTGTAAAACTTCCAAAAACCTTTAATCCCCGTGGATTTGTTTCTCCGATTGCTGATGGAGCATTTAATTTTTATGCTTATAAATACCTTGGTGCTTTTGCTTCTAATGGTAAGCTGGTAAACAGGATTCAGGTTTTTCCAAAAAGAGAATGGGAACCATTATTTACTGGTTTTATAGAAATTATTGAAAATACCTGGAATTTACATGCCGTTGAACTAACACTTACAAAAACAGCACAATTGGAGATTGCTGATCAAATTAAAATTGTGCAACAGTTTAAACCTGTAGCAGCTGATATCTGGTTAATCAATTCGCAAAATATTTTTCCTGAAGTGAGTATACTTGGATTTAAAGCCTCAGGCTACTTCAATACATTGTTCGAGAATTATGATTTGAATTTCATCCCAACCAAAAAAATGTTTGGAAATACACTCATAAAATATGATTCATTATCAAATCAATACTCTGACCAATTCTGGTCAAAAAAACGACCAATCCCTTTGCTCGCTGAAGAGCAAGCCGATTTTATAAAAAAAGATTCATTGGAAAAAATAAAAAGAGATCCTGCATATCTTGACTCTTTAGATAAATTACAGAACAGACCTACATTTATTGGACTTACGTTGAATGGTCAGACCTTACAGAAACGAAGTAAAAATCAATCTTTTACGTATGATCCGTTGCTAAAATCAATTGGTTTTAATACTATTGAAGGTCTTGCGCTTCAACTTTCCGGAATTTTTGAGAAACAGTTGAAAAATATACATAAACTGGCTATTACCCCTGTTTTAAGGTATGGTGTAAGTAATAAACACTTGACTGGATTTATTTCCGCAAATTTAAATACCGGTAAAAAATACGATGAAAGATTCAATATCGCCTTGGGAAGTAAAATATTTCAATTTAATAATGCCAATCCCATTCCTCAGATAATGAATACATTTTCTACTTTGATCGGTGGAAATAACTATTTAAAATTATATGAAGCTGATTTTTTTCAACTGAGTCACGCAAGGAAAATCTCAAAATCGATTAATTTGGAGGTTAGTATAGCTTATCAGGATAGAAGTCCACTTGTCAATACTGCAAATGCCGGACAATGGGGTAAATTTAAACCTCTGAGTGAGATTCCACCAAATTATCCAGAAGAAGTCACAGATATACCTTTAACAAGACATCAGGCTCTTGATGCAGGATTTAAAATCAACATAAGAACTGGCGCAAGATACATAGAGCTTCCTGATGGATCTGTTAATTCATTTTCAAAATCACCCCTTATTACTTTCCAATTTAATAAAGGAATTAAAGGTTTATGGGGAAGTGATGTCAAATACGACAAATGGAAACTATCCGTAAAAGGTGATGTTAATTTACAACTCGCTGGTGAATTCAGGTATAATGTTGTAATGGCAGGATTTTTTAGTTCAACTAATTTACAAATTCCGGATTATCATCATTATGCAGGTAACCTTACAAGAAAGGCAACTGCTTACCTTGAAACATTTCAATTAGCACCTTTTTACGCGTTCTCAAATAATGCAAATATTTTTGGAGCGATACATACAGAATATAAACTCAATGGATTGCTCACCAATAAAATCCCATTAGTAAGAAATCTAAACTTCAGACTGATAACCGGAAGCAATATTTTATTGCTAAAAAACATGAGTTACCAGGAAGTTTTCTTCGGACTTGATAATGTTGCCAAGCTTTTCAGGGTAGATTATGTGAAAGGTTTGGGAAAAGATGGCATGAAATACAATGGTTTTAGAATTGGAATCAGGGGATTTTCAACACTCTTTTCCGATTATTAGACAAATTTCCGTAATCGATTTTGTTTAACTTTGCAGGGTTGGATTTTGCCTGTCCTGCAAACAGGATTCCATGAAAGAGGAATTAAAATCATTTTTATGGCGACCTTACACAATAG
>Ga0209229_10001031_pt1 | contig 11407 bp, 10 predicted proteins | sample SanBayMetagenome_FD_187466 | JGI IMG/M metagenome (GOLD analysis project Ga0209229, IMG submission 187466) | Freshwater and sediment microbial communities from dead zone in Sandusky Bay, Ohio, USA (SPAdes) (version 2) | ecosystem: Environmental > Aquatic > Freshwater > Lentic > Sediment... | reverse complement strand
AAAGCCGAGTGGGTGCTCGTCATTGCCTGGGGCTTGGGTGTAGATCGCGCTTGGCTCTCGCATAAAGAGTGGGCCTATAGCCGATTGCGCAGGGGGCTGATGGCTGTTATTTAAAAGATATTGAATCGGAGGATGTGCGTTGAACTGAGTCGCTCGCGGTTGCCCCGTTACGAATTGGTCGATCGGCGAATTGAGCGTTACTGCGTTATCGTTAGAGCGGTGCCCCAGGGTTGTACCAAGGGCGTCGCGTACGGCACGAAATACCGCCTGATGGACGGCCTGTCCATCACGGAAACGTACCTCGGTCTTCGCCGGGTGTACATTGACGTCAACCAGCTCCGGGTCTAGATCAAGGGCCAGCAGAAATGCTGGCTGTCGATCCCCGTGAAGTACGTCGCTATAAGCGCTTCGAACAGCATGCTGAAGTACCCGGTCACGAACAGATCGGCCATTAACATAAAAGTATTGATCGTCTGCCCGTGTGCGTGATTGCGTCGGCGGCACGAGCCAGGCACGAATACGCATCGGACCGGCTGTTATTTGAATGATTCTTAGGCTGCTAGCATCTGTCCCAAGGCATTGCGCGATTCGACTCTCTGCGGAGCCTGCAGCGTAACGAATGATGGGCTTTCCTTGATGGGAGAGGAGCCATTGAATAGAGGGCCGGATTAGTGCGATCCGTGTAAATGCATCCTTGCAGTAGTTGAGTTCTGTGGCGGGCGATTTAAGAAATCGTTTTCTTGCCGGAACCTGATCAAATAGCCCAGCCACTTCGATCTGTGTTCCCGTAGGTCCCGAAGCAGGGCCCGCAGACCACTGCCCTGAATGATTATCGAGCCTCTGAGCGTGGGTCATCGCCGAGGTTTTGCTCGTTATCGAGCATCGCGATACTGAGCCTATCGCCGCCAGGGCCTCGCCCCTAAACCCGTGGGTCAATACTCGGGCTAAATCCTCAAGCGAGCTGATCTTGCTGGTGGCATGACGCTGGACAGCTAAAGGCAGTTCCTCTGCCGCAATCCCGTCGCCATCATCCCGAATACGAATCGCTCGAATTCCACCATCTTCTAGTTCAACCTGAATAACCTTTGCGTTCGCATCGACTGAGTTCTCGAGCAGTTCCTTCACAACAGAGGCGGGACGCTCCACCACTTCTCCGGCAGCAATCTGGCTAATCAATGCATCAGGTAATAATCGAATGGTCATAGTGAGCGGGGTGGTTTCCGGTTACATCATTTTTGATTTTGATAACGGCGGGTTTGCAAGGAAATAACGTCGAATCCCTGCGGTTAGGGCGACTGCCATCTGGTCCTGGTAGGCCTCGTCTTTGAGCCGCAGTTCTTCGTCAGGGTTACTGATAAAGGCTGTTTCAACCAAGATCGACGGAATCTCGGGTGCGCGCAGGACCGCGAACCCGGCCTGCTCAACCTTGGCTTTATGTAGGGCGTTGATCCCGCCTATTTCTTTCAGTACTGATTGGCCAAGTTTTAGAGAATCTTTAATCTGGGCAGTCGTTGACATATCGAGTAACGTCTCTGCAACGGTACGATCCTTGTGGCGGATATTGAGACCGCCAATTAAATCCGCACTATTTTCCTTGTTAGCCATCCAGCGGGCAGCGCTGCTCGAGGCACCTTTCTCAGACAGCGCATAGACCGACGAACCTCGGGCGGTTGGCGACACCCATGCGTCGGCATGAATCGATACAAAGAGATCGGCCTGGACTCGACGGGCCTTTTGCACCCGTGTATGAAGAGGGACGAAGTAATCCCCATCCCGCGTGAGATAGGCGCGCATATTAGGCTCCTGATCAATCAACTTTTTGATTCGCCTAGCAATCGAGAGCACGATATCTTTTTCGTAGGTCCCTCGTTTCCCAATCGCACCAGGGTCTTCACCGCCGTGTCCCGCATCAAGTGCGATTGTGACAAGGCGATTAACGACTGCCTGCCGTATCTCTCTGGGGGCGGAGGGATCTGTCATGTCGGGTGCCCGCGTGACCGAGGGTGAGATCGCCCGCTCTTTCTCATAGGTTGCGAGAAAAGACATCAATGGATCTTGCTCGGTGGCGGGATAGAGGTCCAGCACAAGACGATTCTGATATTGGGCAATTGCAGGCAGGCTGAAGACCTGTGGCTGGATATCTTGTTTTAGTTCGAAGACGATTCGTATGACTCTCGGCTGGTACTGGCCTACACGAACGGTTCTAATATAGGGATCATTCGGTGTGACACGAGCAATTAACTCGCGCAAAGCATCGTTCAGGAGGGCCCCTTCAATATCCAGTACGAAGCGCAGCGGATTCTCAAGGCGCTGGGTTTTATAGACCAGGCCTTCGGTGTCGTGCTCAATGGTGATGCGTGTGTAGTCCTTGGCTGGCCAGATACGGACTGCAAGCATTTTCGCGGCATAAGATGGCGCTGATCGAACGCCCAAAAGTAGAGCCACTCCCAGTGATAGCATGAGCTGACGGCGTTCCCCCGACTTCGGCAGCAGTGCATCTCGCCAGGCCTGGAGGTGAGGACGGAAATTAATCGTGTCGGCGCAATCGTTAATGCTGATGCGCAGGCAGCGGGGCGCCTGCGCATCGATATTGTCTGGCCAGTTGATGTGGATCTGGATATGGGCGGGCGTAAGCCCGTGCGCGCGCTGCGGCCACTCAATTAAGTGTATTGCAGGTTCTGACAAGAGATCCCTTAGGCCGCCGCCCTGCCAGGCCGCGGGATCGGCCTGACGATAAAAATCAAAATGGTGCATCTGAAGGCCGTCCGCCTCATAGGATTCCACCACACTAAAACTCGGGCTCTTGATTCGTCCGGTAATGCCAAGCGCCTGTAAAAAGCTGCGCACCCAGGTGGTCTTGCCTGCGCCAAGCCCGCCTTCTAGCGTGATCCGAATTCCGGCGGATGGGTCGGTTCTGTGTGCCATTGTCGCCTGCACAAGGGTGGCTGTCGCCCGGGCGATTTGAGCCGATAAAGCCTCATCCACGGCAGCAAATTCATGTTGCAGCAGTGGCGGTGGTTTTTGGCTCATACTTTTATGCATGGTTCTTGACTCAGATGACCTCATTCTAAGTGCCAAGTCGCTTGGTTTTTCCAGGCTCGGCGTCGTTGCGCTCGATGCGAAGGACAGCCTGCATGAGGAAATGGTTCATTTCAAGGACTGGCTCGATGCGGGCTATGGGGGTGAGATGGGGTATCTGGCGCGCCACCAGGAATTGCGCGCCAATCCAAAGGGGCTCTTTGCTAAGCCTGCAAACTGTTGTCGCGCCATTGTGGTGACGATGGATTACCTCCCCACCACAGCGCATCCAGGCTGGCGTGACTACGATACCTCTGCGCTTGAGCAGCCTGATCGTGCAGTGATTTCTGTTTATGCGCAGGGCCGGGACTATCACAAAATTCTGCGGAGACGATTGGTCTCACTGGCACGCCTGCTGTCTGAGCAGGCGGGACGCGCGGACACCGTCTATCAATTTCGCGCCTGTGTTGATTCCGCCCCTGTCTTAGAGATTGCTCTGGCGCAGAGATGCGGCCTTGGGTGGCGAGGCAAGCACACCTTATTGCTCAATCGGGAGCAAGGGTCCATGTTCTTTCTCGGTGTGTTGCTTACCGATATGCCCATCTCAGAAATCCGCCATGAGCCTACTCTTCCCGAGTCGCCGCAGGGCCATTGCGGAACCTGTCAGCAATGCATCTCGGTCTGCCCCACCCAGGCGTTTGTTGCACCCTACCAACTCGATGCGCGCCGATGTATTTCTTATCTCACGATCGAGCACTCGGGGGCAATTCCGGTTCCGCTTCGGGGCCTCATGGGTAATCGAGTCTATGGCTGCGACGATTGCCAGCAGGCATGCCCATGGAATCGGTTTGCTCGGGTGGCTACTGTGCAGGATTTTGAGGTACGAAACGGCCTCGATCAGGCCCAGTTAATCGAATTATTTTCCTGGAGCGAAACGGAGTTTGCTCACCGGCATCAGGGCAGCGCGATTCTTCGAATTGGTTATCTGCAGTGGCTTAGAAATATCGCAGTTGCAATTGGAAATAGCCTCGCCCGGCCCGATTGCCCACGTTCGTTGAGGGAAGACTTATTGGCGGCCCTCGCCACGCGGGCAGACTGTGAGTCTGAAATGCTTCGTGAGCATATCCATTGGGCGATTGCGCAGGCTAATGTGAGGACCTAATGTTCAGGTCTAACGCTCAGGGGCATCGGGGCATTATGAGACCCCCTTTAGAACTGCATACCAGGCTGTGATCGTGGCCATTGACGCAAGAGTCGATAGCGAGACCATGCTCGCCGCAAGCGGTCCGTTGCCCCCCATGCGAACAGCCAAAATATAAGCGCTAGTTGCCGTTGGCATGGTTGCAAACAGAATTGCAATATCGCGCTGAATGCCGCTTAACCCCATGGCGCTGCATAGCCCCCAGGTCATCATGGGTACCGCAAGCAGCTTGATAGCAGTGACCGTACCTGCCTGCCATTTTGCCGTCGCGCTTCGGATTCCTTCAAAGTTCAAGCCAGCCCCCACACACATTAATCCAAGTGCGAGCGATGCTGAGCTCGCACGATCAAGAACCCCGTAGATTAATTCCGGAGGATGAAGGCTAAGAAGATTGGCAACAATACCCGCGACGGTTGCGAGCAGCAGAGGATTTCGGGAAAGTTCTTTTAAGAGCTTAACGGGATGAAAAGTATTGGCAAGAAATGACACGGCAAAGAGGTTCGCTACCGGAACCGTAAACCCGACAATCACGGCCATGAGCGCCAGGCCCTCACTTCCCGCGGCGCGTGCCGCGATGGCAAAACCAACATAGGTATTGAAGCGAAAAGCACACTGAACCCCAGAGGCCCAGTCCATGCGGGTCAACCCCGGTATCCAGCGTGTGAGCACACCCAGGGCAGCTGCACCCAGCATGGCCAATAGCGAGATCTGGACCATCAACGCCGTCTGGTCTGAGCCAAGATTACTCCGGGTGATTGCCGCGAACAGCAGTGCGGGGAACAACACGAAGTAAACGAGTTTCTCGCAGCCCTCCCAGAAGGGACGGCTCAGCCACTGCGTTCGCATCATGAGGTACCCTGCGGCAATCATGGCGAAGTCTGGAAAAAGAAGTGAAAATCCGTTCATGGACCCTCAGAAAAGACTCGAGTCTACCGTGACTAATCACTTGGCAACCTCGACAGCGTCCTCACTGAGCCCGCAGGACCGGGCAGAGATTGATCGTTTCTGTGATGGACTATGGCTCGAAGATGGCCTCTCGAAGAATACGCTGGCAGCCTATCGGCAGGATTTGCTCGATCTAGCAGCCTGGCTGTCCGAGCAGCAGTTGGAGGGTCTGGCGCAGTTATCCCGTGAGCAAGTCAGCCGATATTTTTCTGAACGATTCTCGACGGTTCGTGCAACCACTGCCAATCGACGACTGTCTTCGCTACGTCGCTATTTTGGCTGGCTGATGCGGCACGGTCGTCGTGATGATGATCCTTGCCTACTGCTAAAGAGCGCCCGACGGCCGAATCGCTTTCCTAAGGCGCCCATCGAATCGCAGGTCGAACGGCTTTTAAATGCGCCGGATTCTATGAAGGATCTCGGATTACGTGATCGAGCAATGCTCGAAATGATGTATGCCGCAGGATTACGTGTGAGCGAGTTGATTACTCTGAAAAGTATCGATGTATCGCTATCAGATGGTGTTGTTCGTGTCCTTGGCAAAGGAGATAAAGAGCGCCTGGTTCCGATTGGTGAAGAGGCGATGCAGTGGCTTGCCCTTTATATGAAGACGGCACGGCCAGCGCTATTGCATGGCCGCCAATGCGATAGTCTCTTTGTGACAGAGCGTGCAGAGCCCATGAGCCGCCAGCGCTTCTGGAGAATTATTAAGAACTATGGCCTTATCGCGGGACTTGAACTGCCACTCTCGCCGCACACGCTTCGTCATGCGTTTGCAACACACCTCTTAAATCATGGGGCCGATCTCCGGGCCGTTCAGATGCTGTTGGGACATGCGGATATATCAACCACTCAGGTCTACACCCATGTCGCCAATGATCGGCTGAAAGCAATTCACGCAAAGCATCATCCCCGGGCATAGAATATGCTGATGTCATTCGAACCACTCTTGGCGCTCTATGCGCTTATTGCTTACCTGATTGGCTCGATATCGTTTGCAATCGTGGTAAGTCGTTTGCGCGGTATCGCAGACCCGCGCTCTTATGGCTCACACAATCCAGGTGCGACGAATGTATTGCGTAGCGGCGATAAGATTGCGGCCGCACTCACATTACTCGGGGATGCGGCAAAGGGGTTTCTCGTTGTTCTCATGGCGGGTGTCATCGCGCCCCGAGTGTTACCCGAGCCGCTGATACCGGCTGCGGTTGCCGTCTGCGGTGTGGCTGTTTTTCTGGGGCATTTGTACCCCATTTATTTTCGTTTTCAAGGCGGCAAAGGCGTGGCGACTGCATTCGGCGTCCTGCTTGGCTTTATGCCTGCAATTGGGCTTCTCACGGGGTTGGTCTGGCTGGTCGTTGCCCGCGTGGGCCGCATTTCGTCTCTGGCGGCCTTAAGCGCAGCGGGGGCAGCCCCAGTAATTACATTATTTTTAAAAGGGCTTGATCTAACGTTTTGGGCAACGCTGTCCATTGCCGTGCTACTGGTAATTCGTCACAAGAAAAATATCGCTCAGCTGCTGTCTGGCCAAGAACAAGCGTTTCGCGATAGACCTCAACCCTGATCGACTTGCCTTATCAGCTCAAGGGCCAGCGAGGTTTTACGCCAAACGCGCCCGCATTGACGGGTCGTGCGCCAGAAAATAGCCGTAATCCGCCGGCCCAGGCAATCATGACGCCATTGTCAGTACAGAGGGAGGGGGCGGGGAAAAGGATTTCAATCCCGTCTGTTTTTTCTAATCGATAGAGCTTCGATCGCAGTTCTTGATTGGCGCTTACACCACCGGCAATAACGAGCCGGGCAATGCCCGTCTGATCGATCGCACGCTGACACTTGGCGATCAAAACATCGACGATGGCCGCTTGCAGGCTCGCCGCCATATCTGCCTTAGTCTGGTCGTCAAGCCCGTTGGCGCCTTGGAGTTTTTGAACCTGAGTCAATACGGCGGTCTTTAATCCTGCGAAGCTAAAGTCTAGGGTTTCCCGCTTCATGAGGGGTCGTGGCAAATCAAATCGTTTTGGGTTGCCCTGCCTGGCCCATTGGCTAATCGCGGGCCCGCCCGGGTAGCCAAGCCCGAGAAGCTGCGCCGATTTGTCAAATGCCTCACCCGCCGCATCGTCGATGGTTTCACCAAGAAGCGCATAGTCGCCGACGCCACGAACTTCCATAATCTGTGTATGACCCCCGCTCACGAGCAAGGCGAGGAAGGGGAAGGCCAGCGCAGCAGCATCCCGATCTAGTAAGGGCGAAAGAAGATGCCCTTCAAGATGGTGTACCCCGAGGGTCGGCCGATTAATTGCCGCTGCAAGGCCGTGTGCTGTGCTTGCGCCAACCAAGAGGGCGCCCGCGAGACCCGGCCCTTCGGTATAAGCGATTGCGTCAATATCTGACCAGCTTAATCTGGCCTCTCTCAGTACTGCTCGAGCCAGGTGAGGCAGCCGAAGAATGTGATCTCGGGAGGCTAATTCAGGGACAACCCCACCGTAGTGGGCATGCATTGCAATCTGACTATGGAGGGCCTGTCCTAAAATTTCTCCGGTTGGAAGGCCTGACCTATTCGGGGTAAGCCGTACCAGGGCCACACCCGTCTCATCGCAGGAGGTCTCGATCCCTAAGATGACCCTATCCGCTTGCCCCACGGCGGATTTCCGCCAAGAGCACCAAATTTCGTCGGGGTGGGGGGGGTCTTGGGTTGATAGGGGGGGAGACACTTGCCAGAAAGCCTTTAGTCCGCGATACTTATGGGTTCTCGATTAACAATTTTGTTCGGACGAAATTCATAATGCCTCTTGTACGTCTAAAAGAAAATGAGCCCTTTGAGGCAGCACTTCGCCGCTTTAAGCGCACCATTGAAAAAATTGGTCTCTTAACCGAACTGCGGGCCCGCGAATTCTACGAAAAGCCAACCGCCGAGCGCAAACGTAAGAAAGCTGCCGCAGTCAAACGGCACTATAAGCGTGTTCGCAGCATGATGCTTCCCAAGCGGAAGTACTAAAAGCCGGTCAGAAAGTCCGGCAGCTGGGGAATTGATGTCCCTAAAAGAAAAACTCCAAGACGATATCAAGGCGGCCATGCGGGCCAAGGAGGGCGACAAGCTCACAACCTTGCGCCTCATCACTGCCGCAATCAAACAGAAAGAAGTTGATGAGCGGATTGAATTGACCGATCCGGCGGTGTTGTCGATCTTAGAGAAGATGATCAAGCAGCGTAAGGATTCGATTGCGCAGTTTCAGCTGGGTGGTCGGCAAGACCTTGTGGACAAGGAGCAGGCAGAACTCGCGCTCTTGATGGCCTACATGCCCGCCCAGATGTCTGAGGCAGAAATCGCGCAGGTTATCGAGACTGCGGTCTTACAAGCGAATGCCACCGGTCCTCAGGATATGGGCAAGGTGATGGCATTGATCAAACCACTTCTTGCGGGCAAGGCCGACATGGGCCTCGTATCCCAGATGCTCAAAACCAGGCTAGCCCAATAAGTTGCGATGGGTTGCTTAGCAATTGATTCCACAGCAATTTATTGATGAATTAATTCGACGCGTCGATGTTGTTGAGGTAGTTGGTCAATATGTGCCCCTTAAACGTTCAGGGGCAAATTATTCGGGGCTCTGCCCGTTTCACACAGAAAAATCCCCATCATTTTCGGTAAGCCCATCGAAACAGTTTTATCACTGCTTCGGGTGTGGGGCGCACGGTACTGCGCTTGGTTTTTTAATCGAACACCTAGGCCTTCCGTTTCCCCAGGCGGTTGAAGATCTTGCACGGCGGGTTGGCCTAGAGGTTCCCAAACAAGCGCCGGAGATTAATCCCGAGGCGAAGAAAAAAGAAACCGACTACCGGGCACGGCTGCGTGATTTGCTCTTAGACGCGGCCAGGTTTTATCAACGCCGTCTTAAGGACTCTCCTCAGGCGGTCTCTTACCTCAAACAGCGCGGTCTGTCGGGTGAGATTGCTGCGAAGTATCACCTTGGCTACGCCCCTGAGGGTTGGCAGCCACTGCAATCTGTATTTGCGGATTACACGAATCAAGATCTTATTGAAGCAGGCCTGGTCATTGAGGGCGATTCTGGGAAACGGTATGACCGTTTCCGAGACCGCATCATGTTCCCGATATTGAGTGGCCGCGGTGAGGTGCTGGGCTTTGGTGCAAGAACCATTGCGGATGCCGAGCCGAAGTATCTGAATTCCCCGGAGACCCCGGTGTTCTCGAAAGGATATGAGCTCTATGGTGGTTTCGAGGCTCGGCCACTGATTCGTTCGGCGGGTCAGGTCTGGGTGGTTGAGGGGTATATGGATGTAGTGGCCTTAGCGCAACATGGCCTTGGCCACGTGGTGGCGACTCTTGGAACGGCAACCACACCGCAACATGTCCAGCAATTGCTGCGATTAAGTGATCACATTGTCTTCATGTTTGATGGCGATACGGCGGGGCGTCGAGCGGCTGCGCGCGCGCTCGAGACCTCACTGCCTTTCGCATCGGAGAAAAACCGAATTGATTTTGTGTTTTTACCCCAAGACCATGACCCTGACAGTTTTGTTCGGGAGTTTGGGCAAGACGCTCTAACGCAGCGCGCGAACGAGGCCAAGCCTCTCTCCGCCTTACTAATTGAAATGGCGTGTGAAGGCCAAGACCTCGGGTATGCAGAGGGCCGTGCGGCTGCGGGCAGTCAGGCGCAGCGGCTTTTAAAACTCATGTCTGCTAACGGATTGCGCTCGCAGATTCTGCGAGAGGCCGCCCGTCGACTCGATATGCATGAGGCGAGCTTACTGGCGGCCATCAACGCTGGACCCGTCGCCCGAGAAGCGAGCAGCATTGCGCAGTCCAAGCCCGATGGCGCGGCAGGCAATGTCTCAACCAAAAGGAATGGGTACAAGAACTATTCGGCACCAGCACCGATTAGGCTGCCCCGTCCGGTGATCCGGCCTCTGGCAGAGCGGGCCTTACAGATTCTGGTGCGTCAGCCGGATTGGGTGATTGATCTTGATCCCGATTTTTTTGAGTATCTTGAGCAGTCTCAGGCCGATTTACTCCAGTGGATCCAAGAGAAGACCGCGGGTAAGCCGGGGGCAACTTTTGCGTTGCTCCATGAGGCGGCCCTCGCTGAGGGACGGGAGCGGGGTTCGGACGTTATCAAACTCTTCCTAAGGCTCGCCAAGCCAGACCCCGCGTTGGATGATCTGATGGAGGCCCAACCCGAGACCCTTAAGAAAGAACTTTATCTGGCCGTTAGGCGTCTGAAGGTGAGGGCGCTCGAAGAGGAGGCTGCCCGACTTGCTGTCCGAGTATCCAGCGACCCTGGGGCCCTTTCAACGTTGCAAGACGTCCGTTTGAAGATTCAGCAGCTAAAACTCGACCCCGAAACCCCGAGTAACTAAGCCCTAATTTTCTTGTAAGGCATTGATTTTTAATAGCTATTTTTGTATAATGGAAGGTTCCGCTTAGATTGATGTGGGCAGCCCAATTGCCCGCCACCAAAGGATTCGATCCCCGTGACAAAGACTCAAAAATCAACCTCCAAAATCGCCGCCAAGCCGGTAACTAAGCCCTCTGTCAAATCAACGCCGAAGTCAGCAACCCAGACAAAGAAGGTCGTTGCGTCCAAGGCAGCGAAGGTCGTCAAGCCGTCCCCAGCGTCAAAGAAAGCTGTTGTGAAGACACCCGCCAAGAAGGCCACCGCCCCCGCTAAGCCCAAACCAGTAGCAAAGGCAATGACGAAAGCCTCCTCTAAGCCTGCATCAAAAATAAAGCAGGGGCCCAAGTCCCCTGTGAAACCCACAGCAAAGTCAGCAGTAAAGGCTGCCCCCAAGGGGACCAATGCCAAGAAAGCTTCGGGTAAAAAACTGCCCCCCAAAGCACTTGCCAAGAATTCCCCAAAGAGCAAGCCCTCTGCTCAACCGAAGGCATTGGCCAAGCAGCCCACATCAAAAGCGTCGGTCAGAGTTTCGGATAAATCTAAAGGCAAGCCCGCTGTCAAAACGGCAAAGGAGCCCGCCCCGAAATCCCTAGCGAAGGCGCAGCCGAAAAAGGCCAACCCAAAGCAGCCCGAAGTTAAGAAGCCTGAGGTGAAAAAGTCCTTAGCGAAGGCTCCAGTTGAAAAAACCAAACCTATTGCCGAAAAAAAGATCGCTGAGCCAAAGCCAATCAAGCCAAAGGGCAAGCCTGGGCGGCCCGCGAAAAAATCGCCTGAACAACTCGAGGCAGAAGCGAGTGGCCTAGACGACACCGTAATGGATGACGACGCCGTCGAC
>Ga0209229_10001030_pt1 | contig 11416 bp, 11 predicted proteins | sample SanBayMetagenome_FD_187466 | JGI IMG/M metagenome (GOLD analysis project Ga0209229, IMG submission 187466) | Freshwater and sediment microbial communities from dead zone in Sandusky Bay, Ohio, USA (SPAdes) (version 2) | ecosystem: Environmental > Aquatic > Freshwater > Lentic > Sediment... | reverse complement strand
AATCAATGAAGATGGCCTTCGGCGACTTCTGCTCAGATGCATTGACCACATGCATCGCATTCATGCTGAACACACGAACGGTGGATGCTGGAATGGTGTACGTGACCGGACTGGCGAGTGGCGAGCTTATCGTCACCGTGGCGTCGAACTGCGACGAGATGAAAATCTGTATCCGCGGATCCTCACCCACCTCGAGAATCTCGTTCGCCATAAACCCCACAACAAACGACGTTCCCTCCAGCGAGGATCCACCCCGTCGGGGCAACACACGCTCGACCTGCGCTACACTGTGTGTAACAAGTGCGAGAAGGACGACAGCATATGGGATGATGCGCCGAAGCGACATAACACGGGCCTGCAGGGTGAGGTAGGAAGACCCAACGCAGGAAAATAGGTTACTTCCGCAGACGGACAACGGGTGCTTTTGGAAGGGGGCGCGCACGCGGACGATCCGTCCGCCAGCGGAACTGCGGCAAGCGATACGTCTCTGCTTTGCCTGCTACAACGGGCTCTGGATGGTGTTCACCCTCAACGCCTCCTAACCAAACCACATCCGTGAGCTGACCGTTGTCAAAGAGCACACGAATGGTGTCTGATGCGACCTTGGCCAGCCCCTCAGCTTGCTGATCCTCGGTCCGGAAGGTGATGCTCTGCGCGTCACCAACTGCCTCGAGGTTGCGGATCGTGTCTTGCTCGATGGCGAGCGAAACAACCGAGCCAGCGATCTGATCGTACCGATCGGTTCGCACCGAGTCGGATTGCGACACCAAAATCGCCGAACCACGGCCCACCACCGAACGCAACTGGTCGGCTTCGCCCAACGCCACAATGGTGTCTGCATGAAGCTGCATCGAATCCGACCACACAACCGGGTGACCGAACAAATCAGTACGTCCTGCAGCGCGATTTGCCACCAGCGAATCACACCGCGCAGCAACATTGCCGCGGGTCATCACGACGCTCGATTCAGCCAGATAGCTCGTGCCGCCCTCGTCAGTCTTCGAGATAATGCGGTCCGCAGTGAGATAGAGCGTATCACCGGCCGTTGATGCCGCACTTGGCTCAGACCACTGCCACACGTGCGCATCACCACGAAGGCGCATAATTTTCAGTGAAGGGTCACGAAATGCATAGGCACTTTGCGTTACCAAATGCTGAGCTGTATCAACAATCATCACGCGCCCCGTAGCGACCGTGGTGTCCGCATCCCTATCGTACACAAGCGTATCTGCCCACAACTGCGCTGAATCACGTGCTAACACGCTATCGCGGAACATCACAATGTGCGTAGTGGTGGAATACGTCGCATAGCGGGATTGAATTGTCGACTGTTTCTCACGCACAATCACACCGCGCGGAGCAACAGCGATGTTCGTCGTTCCGCTGTAGGTCACATACGGCGCCAGGAGCACAAGACCCTGCTGCTGAATTTTGACGTTAGAGAAGAGTTCTACGCTATTTGCCGCCACGTTATGGAGCGCCCGATCACATTCAACAGTCACGTTCCCTTGCGTAAACCGCACGTGTCCAACAAACTCACGAGTCCCGGTTGCGATCGGACCCGATCCTACGATTGAATCTGCTTGATCGAGAATGATGGGCAGTGCTGGACCGTCGCGGTCCTGAGCTTGCGAGGCCAGGACGAGACTTGCAATGAGCGCACAGGTGACAAGGAAGCGTTGCATGAGCCACAAATCTACGTCGCGAGCTGATCTGCGGGTCGTACCTTTGTATACTGTTTTTAGCTGAGGATGTGTGCACGACGTAGGACTTCGCCCGCGAGAACGGGCAATAATTGCGGCAGTTGTGAAGAAGGGAGCCGATCCAGAGGTAGTGCGCGAGCACCTGGACGAACTCGTACTCCTGCTCGACACTGCTGGTGCAAATGTCGTGGGACGGATCACACAGGAAAGGGAGCGACCAGATATCTCGACAGCGTTCGGCAAGGGCAAGGTGCAAGAACTCAAGGAGCTTCTTGAACTCAATCCGGCTGATATGGTCGTGTTCGACGATGAACTCTCCCCTGCTCAGGTCCGAAATCTCGAGAAGGAGCTGAGTATCAAGGTACTGGATCGCAGCGGTGTGATCCTCGACATCTTCGCAGCACATGCGCGCTCTGTCGAAGCTCGAACGCAAGTTGAACTCGCTCAGCTCGAGTACCTCCTTCCTCGACTTACTCGGATGTGGACGCACCTTTCAAAGCAGTTCGGTGGAATCGGCACCAAGGGTCCAGGCGAAACACAGATCGAAACCGACCGACGCATGTACCGCACGCGGATGCAGCGTCTGCGCGAGAAGTTGCGCGACATCGACGCACAGCGCATCGTTCAGCGCAAAGGACGTGAGGGACTGCCTCGATTTGCACTCGTGGGATACACCAATGCTGGCAAGTCATCCCTGATGCGTCAGCTCACGCAAGCTGATGTGTTCATTGAAGACCGCCTCTTTGCTACACTCGACACCACAGTGCGCAGTTTGGAGCTGCCCTCAGGACAACGCTCTCTGATTTCCGACACAGTCGGATTCATCCGAAAGCTTCCACCACAGCTTGTGGCTTCGTTCCGTTCGACGTTGTCGGAAACTCTCGAAGCCGACGTTCTCCTCCATGTTGTCGATATCGCCCATCCGCACTTCAGGGATCACATCCGTGTAGTTCAAGACACACTTGAGTCACTCGGGACGCTCGATACGCCACAGATCCTGGTCTTTAATAAGATCGACCTCATTGATGACCGCTTCCTGATAAATGACGCCGAGGCAGAGTATCCGGGATGCGTGTTTGTTTCTGCGGAGCGCGGACTCAACATGTTGCGTCTGCTTCAGCGCATGCAGGAGGCGTATGATGAGTCTGCTACCGTGCATGTCCTGGAGATCCCATACGAGGATATGCGCATCGTAAGTAAGATGTACGAGGACCTCGAGGTTCTTCACCGTCTGGATGGTGAAAGCGCAATACGCTTGTCTGTGCGTATTCCCTCCGATAAATTGCCATTGTTCACGTCGCGCTATGGTCGCTACACCGTAGTGTCGGAGTCCACTTCACTTCAATCATAAGATTATGGCTGCACTCTGGATCTTGATCCTCATCGTTGCGACGTACCTCATCACGATTAGTCTTGTTGTGATTGGCCAAGAAGTGCACGTAACGGCTGCGATTGCACTCTTCGTTGGTGTTGCCTACGGAGCGTACAAGCTCTTCCAGGCGCGCCTCACACGACTGTAAGCGGGTTCCACAACAAATGCTGCGTCGACTGTCGATATCCAACTTTGCACTCATCGAGTCAATCGAACTGACGATTGACGATGGTATGACTGTACTACTTGGTGAGACGGGTGCTGGAAAGTCAATCATCATCGATGCGTTGGCCGCTGCGTTGGGCGAACGTCTCTCAGCAGAATCACTTCGTAGCGGCGCGAAAAAGGCAGTTGTTGAAGCAGTGTTTACCGTGTCTGCAGCGCATCCAGTTCGCACGACGATTGATCGTCATCAGCTCGATTGGAGTGACGACGAGTTGATACTCCGACGTGAGCTCACTGCATCGGGCACGTCACGGTGTTTCGTTAACGACACACCGACACCAGCTACGACAGTTAAAGAAATCGCTTCCGACCTGATCGATTTCCACGGTCAGCACGACACGCATGGTCTCCTCGACGTCGCAACTCATCGTACAGTGCTCGACATGGTGGCACTCACCGACGCGCATCGTCTAGCAATGCGAGAAACGTGGATCGCACTTCGCGCACGTGAGCGCGAGCTGGAAGGTCTGCGCGATCGTGCACGAACTGCAGATGCAGATCGTGCTCGCCTTGCATTCATTGTGGACGAGATCTCAGCGATTTCCCCGCAAGCGGGTGAAGATGAACAGATTGCCGCTGAGTTGCGCCGCGCTGAGTCTCAAGAAGCCGTCGTCGCTCATGCACGTGCCGTACGCGACGCGCTGTACGCTGGCGATACATCTGCGTACGATCAGATTCAGAACGCATTGAACGGTCTTCGGAATCTACTTCCCTTTCAACCTGATCTCGATAGCGCGATCGCCGATCTCGAGAGCGCACGAGTTTCATGTAAGGAATCTGCTGCCTCAGTAGCCCACTTGGCCGATGGCGAAGATTTCTCACCTGAACGACTTGAATCTCTGCGTCAGCGGCAGCTCCTGTTGCAGCGCTTGCTGCGTAAGTACGGATCGCTTGAGCATGCATGCGAGGAGCACGACCGTGCACGCAATGAAATGGCGCTTCTCGACAACGTCGACGATCAACTTGACATCGCGGAGGCTGCGCGCGTGCGTGAGCATGCTGATGCTGTTCGTTGCGCGAACGAACTCCACTCCCTCCGGGCGTCGCATGTCGACTCACTTGCACGAACAGTTGCTGATGTACTGGGTCGGATGGGCATGCCATCGGCAACGTTCGAGGTGCGACTCTCACCATGCGAGCTCTCTGCTTCAGGAAGTGACGCTGTGGAGTTTCTGTTTTCAAGTAACGCGGGCGAACCACCTCGCGTGCTGGGGAAGGTGGCCTCTGGTGGTGAACTTTCTCGCGTAATGCTGGCATTAAAACAGGCACTTGCGCAGCATGCATCACACGGCACGATGGTGTTCGATGAGATTGACACGGGCATTAGCGGACGAGTGGCACGCACCGTGGGTGAGGTGATGAAGTCGCTTTCATCCACACATCAGATCTTGTGCATCACACACCTCGCTCAAATCGCTTCTCTCGCGGATCACTTCGTCCAGGTGGTAAAAACAGAACACAACGGACAGACAACTGTCGATGCTCGGCGACTCGATGTAGATCAAGCGCTTGTAGAAGTTGCGAAATTGCTGAGTGGTGAACATGTCACCGACTCGTCGCTCTCAGGAGCACGAGAACTCATGTCACCTCAACCTCGTGGCAAAGCCACGCGGGCAAAACGGTAACTGGATTTCCGCTATGGAACACCTACTCGACCCATCGCATCAGGAGTACAATCGACGAAGTTTATCGATCGAGGAACTCGAAGAGCGTCTGCTTAAGCATGGAGATTCAATTGCTCTGTCGAAGGTTCTCGATGCCTACGAGATGGCGCGTAGTGTCCATGCTCAGCAGACACGCAACGATGGCACGCCCTTTTTTGACCACAGTGCTCGTACAGTCCGCATTCTTATGGACGAGCTCCATGCGTTCGATACCGACCTGATTATCGCAGCCTTCTTGCACGATGTGTTAGAAGACTCAAAGACGATCACCAAGGGCATCATCGAGTACAACTTCGGTTCGTATGTGGCATATGTTGTCGAAATGCTCACTAAGGATCTCGCAAAGGCTCGCATTGATCCAGATGGCATTGACTTGGTTCACGTCGCTCGCCTTGCCTCGGCAAGCGCTGATTGTCTCATCATCAAGCTTGCAGCACGACTCGACAACATTCGCTGCCTGTCATTCAACCTGAAGAAAAACCCAATCGTGTATATCACCAACACGCTCGAACGATACGTTCCCCTAGCAGAAGCATCGGGAAATCAGCGCTTGTATACACTTGCGTCTGCCATTCGTTCGGAAGCAAACACGTTCCTTGGGTAACGGCATGACACACAGTTTGCTTCTCGAAGCAGCACTCCATGCAGCAACCGAGGCCGGCCGCATTCTCGAGCAGGGGTATGGGACGACGTTCGACATTGCATCCAAGGAAGGCCGACACAACCTGGTCACTGAGTACGACCTCGCAAGTGAAAGCTGCATTATCAACGTTCTGCAGTCATATACACCCACTGCAGCTGTTCTTACAGAAGAAAGTGGTGAGCATGCCGGTTCTGGCGAAGTAACATGGGTTATTGATCCTCTCGACGGCACGGTCAATTTTGCCCACGGCATCCCCATCTTCTGCGTGTCAATTGCTGCCGTGATCAATGGAACAATCGTCGCAGGTGTGATTCATCATCCACTCCAGAACGAGACGTTTACAGCAGTCCTGGGTGGTGGCGCATTCCTCAACGGCGAACCACTTCACGTCTCGAAGACGCCACAGATTCAAGATGCGATCTTGGTTACGGGCTTCCCCTACAATGTTCACGAGAACCCTCGCAAGTGCATCGACACCTTCGGTCGCGTGCTTTCACTCGGCATTCCAATTCGTCGACTTGGCAGTGCAGCTCTTGATCTTGCCTACGTTGCAGCTGGACGCTTCGATGGCTATTGGGAGGTTGAACTCCAACCGTGGGATATGGCTGCCGGCGTTCTTCTGGTTACAGAAGCAGGCGGTACAGTTACCCACTACGGACGTCGTGCGTTTTCTCTTGGTCGTGACAGTATCCTGGCAAGCAACGGACGTATTCATCAGCAGCTGACGTCCATCATCGAGAACGCGAATGCGTGAAATCGTTCACATGAGCGGCGCCGGCAATACATTTCTTGTGGCCGATGGACGCGAGAATATCTCGTTGCTGCCGCCCGGTTCTATTCGGTCACTCATCGCGCAGCACCCGCGCACTGATGGAGCTGCCATTGAGGGTGTGCTCGTCCTTCGTGGGATTGACGGCACGCGCATCATAGCAGACTTTTACAATCCTGACGGATCGTACGGCATGATGTGCGGCAATGGCGCGCGGTGCGTGGTGCGTTACGCCTGTGATCATGGCGCTCCAAGCAATGTTGAACTCACACTCGTACTCAACGAAGCCGAGTACGTTGCGCACCTACACGATGATGCCAGCGTGTCGATTGCGTTTGCCGCACCGAAGGAAGAGCGTTCATTTCCTACAGGAACCCTTGCGAACGTTGATGTTCCAGTGTACTACGTCAATGTCAACAGCGACCATGTTGTGATTGATGGACCCTGTGATGCAAGCCGACCCATTGTGCAAGTCTTGCGCCATCATCCTGCGTTTCCGCGCGGCGTAAACGTCAACATGGTTCATGTTGTCTCGCCTACGCAACTCACCATAGCCACATTCGAACGTGGCGTTGAAGCCATCACTGGTGCGTGCGGTACGGGAGCGATCAGTGCTGTGATTGCTCTATGGCGCAACGGACGCTGCCAGGATGTTGTTACCATCACTCCCCCATCACAGCGACCACTCGTGGTGTCGCTGCTTCACACTGATTCCACACTTACCACCTGCATTCTGCGGGGAGATGCTATCTATGACAACTCATGAACGCGTTACGCAGATGTTTCCAGAGCTCGTTGAGCTTCGACGCCATCTACATCGAAACCCTGAGCTCTCGTTTCACGAACACGAAACGTCAGCATTCATTGCCGAACAGCTCACGTCGCTTGGGATACCACACCAACGCATGGCTACCACGGGCATCGTGGCGCATGTTGGGTCGGGCGACCGATGCGTAGCGCTTCGAGCCGACATCGATGCACTACCGATTTTGGAAGAGACCGGCCTGCCCTACGCGTCAGAACGTCCAGGTGTGATGCATGCATGCGGTCATGACACACATACAACGATGCTCCTTGGTGCAGCACGCATTCTCAAGGAGCGAGAACATGAACTGAACGGTGTGGTGAAACTCATCTTCCAACCAGGCGAGGAGCTCTCTCCCGGTGGAGCAACACTGATGATCGCGGACGGAGCACTTGAGAATCCGCGTCCAGAAATCATGTTCGGACAGCACATCTATCCTGATGCTACGGTCGGCAACGTACAGTTTGTGGCTGGGCCAGCACTTGCATCGGCTGACGAGCTGTACTGGACGATTCGCGGCTTTGGGGCTCACGCTGCGCAGCCGCATAAGGGAAATGATCCACTCCTCGCAGCAACCGGACTCGTGCATCACTTGCGATCATTGATCACAGCACGACGCAATCCGTTGCATCCAGGTGTGCTCACGATTACCAGTATTCATGGCGGATCAGCAACCAACATCATCCCGGAAGTTGTTGAGCTCAAAGGAACCCTTCGCGCCTTCAACAATGAATGGCGCGAGTTTGCATGGACGTGGCTCGAAGAGCAAACGCGCGCGTATTGCGCACTGTACAACTGCGAGGGCGAGCTCAACATCGTCAAAGGCTACCCACCGCTCGTCAACGATGAACACGCCGTAGCGTTTGCTCGCTCTGTGGCCGCATCAGCACTGGGCACAGAATCGATCAGTGAGTTTGAGCCCAAGATGTGGGCCGAGGACTTTGCGTTCTACTCGCAGCAGATGCCGGTGTGTTTCTGGATGCTTGGCGGACGTCCAGCGTCGCAAGCAACAATGCCAGGATTGCACAACGCCGCCTTCGCTCCCGACGAGCAGGCAATGATCATCGGCACAACACTTCTCATTGAATCGGCGCAGACGTACCTAGCGACGCAACGGTAATAGTCGTTACAGCACGTAGCAGAGATAGATCTGCGTAACGCTGTTGGTGATATCGTTGTCGAGTGACGTCGTAATCGATGTGAGGCCGCGCATGTAGCGGACGCCGATGTGCAAGTCGAATGGCTTCCACACAGCACCAATCACAGCGAAGCCTTCGCCGTCAGTCGTCGTTGCATTATTCGTCGACAGGAAGTGTGTGTATTGCGGACCAAGCTCGAGCATCAACTTCAGCGGTAGGCCAATGCGCAAAAGAATTGGCACGTTGATCGAAGACGTCGCAACATCAAACTCACGTGCTGAACTATGAAGATGATACGTGCGTCGGTCAAATGTCAGCTCCCCCACTAAGGCAACTACATCGAACAGTCCGACTTGGAGTGAGCCACCAACCTGATAGCCAAATCCTGCAGTTCCATGAACACCGTTCGGCAAACCACCTGGTGCTGTGGTGTTTGTTCCGGCCTTGATACCGAGTTCAATCAATCGTTGTGCTGGTGCGATGGTGCTGCACAGAAGGAATGCAACAAGAACGCTGACGACGTTACGCATGGGACCTCGTTAGTTGTAGGATCATGCAAGATGGTCAAAAGCACCGACTGAATGCAAGGTGAAGTGTGTGATTTCAGGACGAATGCCAATCCGAAGCGGCGGTCCAACTGTACCTACCCCACGATTGACGTAGAGCTGTTGCTCGCCAGTTCTGTACAAACCGGCCCATTGCTTGTAGATGTATTGTGCTGGACTCCAATCGACACCCAACACCTGCACACCAAACTGTCCACCGTGGGTATGGCCAGACAGCATGAGATCGATCGGTTGCTTACCAACTACATGCATATCCCAGAAGGTAGGGTCATGCGCAAGTAAGATCGTTGCCTCGTCACCAACTACGCCCGCAAGTGCTTGGTCGAGTCGGGCAAAGTTCTGCTTGAACCCCGTGTTGTCAGTCCCTGCGAGAATCAGTGTTTCACTGCCGACGGTAATGCGACGATGCTCGTTAATCAACAAGTCGACATCGAGCCCACGAATCGTTGAAATTAACCTATCGTGATCTTCGGGCGCGTGATAGTGATCATGATTGCCTAACACAGCTCGCACACCATACGGCGCTCGAAGCTTTTGCACCTCACGAGCAATCACAGCCATTTCTTGTGGCTGCATGTTTACCCAATCGCCAGTGACAACCACCATGTCGGGTTTGAGCGTGTCGATGATGCGACGGACCTCTTCAAACGGACGATGGTCTGGGAACGAGCCCGCGTGTACGTCAGAAATCTGGACAATGCGAAAGCCGTCGAAGGCCTTCGGAAGTCGCGGCAGATAGACAGGAATCCGTGTAACCTCGAAATCATACAACGTGCTGAACATCCCCTGTCCTACCATCACGTAAGGGATAGCTGCCATCGACCACGTTGTTGTTCCCAGGAACGCACGGCGTGATGTCGACACATCCACGGGAGGTGGCGCAGGCTCGCTCGATTGCCTACGTGTTGCGAGCTTACGAATACCAGCAATCGCATCGCGAATGACTACGAACGGAAGTATTCCCAGCTTCGGCAGATACCAGAGTGATACCATCCCGAAGAGCGTGACGTCGAAGCCATCCATCCGGAAGAAGTGCCGTCGGTACACCACGTACCAGTAGACAACTCCCACCACACCAGCAATGATCCATGGCACACGATACAACCAGTGCGAAAACGCGCGGCTGCGCACATGGCGCATCCATGCATAGAGCACGTAAACGTCAATCAGCATCGTCACGATACCGAAGACGACACTAAAGAGAATAATACTCGGCTGTTGGCTCATGCGCTGGGGGTAGTGACACGTTCAATGAAGAGTGCGTCAGCATCTGCAACCACCACATCGGGGTTATTCCAAGCGCGCACTTCTGCATTGACGAACTTCTTCCGGCCTTGTTGCTCGCGGATCCAAGCGCGTATGTGATACTCCTCGCCAAGGATCATCGGACGGCGGAAGTTGACACCCAGGTGAGCGGTTGGCGCTTTGATCCCTTGCGCACTGAGGGCCTTGCCCATTGCCTCATCGAGGAGCAATGAGATCATGCCACCATGGGTGGTCTCGAGTGCACCTTGGAATCGCACATCGGGTGTGATCCATGTCGAGACGGAAGCGTCATCGCTGTTGACAACAAACGAGAGGCGAAGTGAAAACGGATTCGCCTGTCCGCATCCGACGCAGGCATTGTCCTTTCGCGGACGTAGCACACTGATCGACGGAGAAAGATCTCGTGGTAGCACAGGAATCTTCTCACGTCCATCATCACCCAAATACGCGTAGTAGGGTCCCCATGGCTCGATGTACTTGGCGATTTCTGTTGCTACATGCGGCACAATTCGTCCGACATCTCCAATCGGAGCCCAATGATACAGAACGCCATCGTGCGAATACGATAGGCGGTCGGGTGCAAATGGAGTTGACAGCGATGATCCATAGAACAACCGTGAACCATCAAACCCAGTGTAGACAATTGGCGTATCTGATGGACGGAGGTAATTCATCTCGTCGCCGCATCGACACACGTAGGGATACTCTGGATACTCCGGATTTGCTGTTGGTGCAAGGCGTCGAAACATAAAATCGCAGAACCAAGGATCGTCCTGTATGACGCCATCAAGCGTGAGTACACCACGGTCACTCAGGTCGTAATAGTAGTCTCGCACCACAGCATGGCCCATTACATAGATTCCGGCGTTCCAACACCCAACAAGAGCAGACCGTTCCGCATTGCACGACGAGTGACATCGGCGAGGACTAAGCGAGCTGCCTCCAGATGTGGTTCCGATCCGAGGATCCGACAGTCGTGATAGAAGTTGTGGTACGCTGCCGCAACATCACGAAGATATTCAGCCACCGTATGTGGTTCGAGGTTCTCGCAGGCTCGCTCGATCGACGACTGCATGCGAGAGATCAGGCCAATCAGTTCGATCTCACGCGGATGCGTAAGCACCGACAGGTCCGCGTCATGACTGACGCGGAGGTCGCGTTCTGCTGCCTTGCGAAGGATCGAACAAATACGAGCGTGTGCATACTGCAGATAGAACACAGGGTTCTTGTCACCTTCTTCTTTCGCCAGTCCGAGGTCGAATTC
>Ga0209229_10001029_pt1 | contig 11426 bp, 6 predicted proteins | sample SanBayMetagenome_FD_187466 | JGI IMG/M metagenome (GOLD analysis project Ga0209229, IMG submission 187466) | Freshwater and sediment microbial communities from dead zone in Sandusky Bay, Ohio, USA (SPAdes) (version 2) | ecosystem: Environmental > Aquatic > Freshwater > Lentic > Sediment | place... | reverse complement strand
GGCATTGAGTGCGAGCAGCGCGTTGGTTTTGATATCCAGCTCCGTCTGCACATGCATCAGGCTTTTCTCCCTGAGATCCCCAAGCACCCATTCCCAGTAGCCGGTGGCGGACAGGCGCCGCGGCCGGCCGGAAACGTTGCGTGTCTTGAGCACCGCGAATTTCACAGGAGCATCCATCGCCACGTAAATCCACAGCTCGGTGTGGATGCCGTTCTCGGTATGTTCGAAAACCGTGTAGCCGAAGCCGTGACGGATGACGTAGGGCGTGACGCCGCGCGCCGGTGACGGGGTGGGGGACCAGTATTGTCCGGTCTGCTCGTCGCGGAGGTAGAATGCCTCGCCCGAAGTGTCCCGCACCGGATCGTTGCTCCACGGGGTGAGGCGGAACTCGTGGGCGTTCTCGATCCATGTGTAGGCCGAGCCGCTCTCCGAAACCACCGTGCCGAAAAACGGGCTGGCGATCACATTGACCCATGGCGCGGGGGTGGAAACGCCCGGCTCGAGAGTAATGACATATTCGTGGCCGTCGCGGGTGAATCCTCCGTAGCCGTTTTCGTGGGCGAGGTTTCTATCAGCAAGGGCGGCGGGGATGTCCACGGACCTTTTGGCGGTGGCCGCGAAGGCGGGGACGGCCGGCACGCGTCTGCCGACGCGTGCGGTTTGCTGGGTGAGGGTGCCTTTTTCGTCGTCGAGGATGATTCTCGCCACCGCCTGCAGCAGGATGAGATCCTCCTGCGGCACCTGTTCGATGCGCCGCACGAATATGCCGCCTCGCTGGTCGAGCATCTGTGCCTCGATGCCGGAGGAAATCAGACTGGTGATATCATCCTGCAGCGCCTGCCGGTAAATCGATTCATCTTCGTTGAGAATCATCAACTCGACGGTCAAGCCCTTCATTCTCCAGTAGGAGTGGGCGCGCACGACCTGCCTGACAATTTCGAGTTTTGACGGATCGCTGATGCGCAGCAGCACGAGCGGCGAGTCGCCCGAGATGCCATGGCTCCAGAGACCGCTCTGGCCGCGGCGGTTGTTGCGCAGCACCGAGGGATCCGCCCTGCGGGCCGGATCCGCATAGATCAGGGCTCCGGCAAGCTTGCCATACAGCCGCGCCTCGGCGGGGGTGACGCCGATGTGGTGCAGGGTCACCTGGCTGTGGGTCCATGCCAGGTCGAAGGCGCGTTCGGCCCTGCGCGTGCCCTGGTATTGATCGATGAGTGACAAGGCGGCGTCGCGCGTTTCGGTGACGCCCATGATGATGTTGACGACGGCGGTTTCGTAAGGGGCGAGCGTGATCGTGCGGCGCAGCGAAATGACGGGGTCCAGCACCGGACCGGTGGTGTTGGAGAGCGGGCCTGTCCCGCGCGTCATCGCGGCGGGAGCGGACGGGCTGCCACCGCGGCCGAGGAACTTCGAGCGGTCCGTTTCGCAGGAAACCTTGCCATGGCCGCCGCCCTGGCCGGTCATCAGGTGCAGCAGCCACGGCGGGCGCTCTTCGGCCGAGCGCGCCCTGCGGGTGCAGAGAATCGCCGAGGAGCCCTCCTCAAACTCCGTTTGCACGGAGAGGTTGCTGAAAGCCGGATGGGCGGCCTCGGCGGCGGGCGGCGCGAGCACCACCTCCGCATAACTCGTGAGCTCGATTTCACGCCGTGTCGAGCGCCGGTTGGTCAGGGTGATCCGCCGCACCTCGACATCGTCCTCGGGCGAAACGCAGATCTCGGTGTGCATGTCGAATCCAGCCTGCCGCTGTCTGAACTCCGTGCGGGATTGTGAGAAGACCGCCTCGTAGTTATTGATCTCATGGCACGTGGGCTGGAACGCGGCGGACCAGAAGTCGCCGCTGGTAACGTCGCGCAGGTAAACAAACATGCCCCAGTCGTCGCGGGTGGAGTCCTCGCGCCAGCGGGTGAGCGCAAGATCCCGCCAGCGGCTGTAGCCGCCGCCCGCGCTGCTGATGGCGACGTGATAGTTTCCATTGGACAGCAGGTTGATCTCGGGCACCAGCGGGGTCGGGTTGGCGCAGACGCGGACCGCCGCCTCGCTTTCGGTTTGCAGGTCGCGCGTGGCATCGATGCCAAGAGCCTCGGTGAAAACGCCGGCCACGGTTTTGGGAACGCGTTCCTGCAACAGCAAGTCGGCGGCCTTGAGCCGGGGGCAGGCCATGAAGCGCTTCTGCATCGGGTGGTCGTGCAGCACATCCAGCAGTGCGAGCAGGCTCATGCCCTGGTGGTGGGCCATGTAGGAGCGCACCGTGGCGCTGGTCTCGTCCGGAGGCACCCGCGAGGGCGTGTAATCGACGGCCTCGTAAAACCCGTAGTCTCCCTCGCGGCCATCGGCCGCAAGCCGGAGCAGGTTTTCACAGGCCCGCCGCGGGGCGATCATCAGGGCCATGACGGTGGCGTAGGGCGCGATCACCAGATCCTCCGCCAGGCCGCGCTTGAGGCCGAGGCCCGGCACGCCGAAGGCGCGGTATTGATAGTTCATCCGGAGGTCGGTGCGGTTGTAGGCGGACTCGGAGATCCCCCATGGCACGTCGCGCGCCTTGCCGTATTCGATCTGCTGTTTGACCGATGTGCGGCAGCTATGGTCCAACAGGGTGTTGTCATAAGTCGGCATCACCAGCAGCGGCATGAGGTATTCGAACATCGAGCCGCTCCACGACACGAGGACCGGCTCGGAATGCGCGGCAACGAGCAGCCGGCTCATCGAGAACCAGTGGTCCTGCGGCACCTGGCCGAGGGCGATGGCGACGTAGCTGCAAAGCCGCGCCTCCGAGGCCAGCAGGTCGTAGTATCCGGAGTCGTTGCGGACCTCGCTGACATTGAATCCGGTGATGAACAGGTCCCGCGCGTGGTCATAGAGGAAAGTGAAATCCATCGCCGCCATTTCATCGCAGCACGCCGCGAGTTCCTCGAGTTCCGTGATGCGGTGTCGGGCGCGTTCCCGCGCTTCCGCAAGCTCCCGGGTCAGGCCGGTGGTGGAGTCATCGAGCTCGGAGATCTCGCGCAGCGTGGGGAAATTCTCGAGCCGCGCCAGTTGTTGCTCCATGATCGCGGCGGCATCGCCGTTGGGGAGGTGCTGGACCCTGGCCTTGATTTCCAGCCGGGCGAGCTGCGGGATTGGCGCGCCCGCCGTAGGGGAGGCCAGCCATGGCATGAGGAACTCGATCTCCTGCAAATGGCGCTCGCAGCCGTGTTTGAGCTTCAGACCCCACCCGGCAGCGGCACCTTCCCCGTTTTGCAATGTCTCGGCGAGCCGGGCGGCCAGCTGGGTCGCGGTTTCCAAAATGTCGTGAACGATTCCCTGGGTGACGGGGGGGTGCCGCAGTTGCGCCTCAATCTGCGCGAGCTGCGCGTTGGGTCCTGTCAAATCCGCCAGCACCGCCGCCGTGTCGCGCGGTCCCTCCAGCACGCCCGCAGGGCACACCGGTTCGTCCGCGAGACCCCGCAGGCCGGCTCCGAGCGTGAGCAGATGCCCTGCGAGGTTTCCACTGTCCACGCTGGAGATGTAAACCGGGTGCAGCGGCTGTAGCGTGCGGGTGTCATACCAGTTGTAGAAATGCCCGCGATCGCGGTCCATGCGGCGCATGGTGTCCAGGGTGTCGCGCGTCCGCTGGATCAGTCCGCCGGTTGTTAGATAACCGAAGTCCCTGGCTGCGAGATTCGACAGCAGCGCCATGCCCATGTTGGTGGGAGATGTGCGCGAGGCGATGACGGGCACTGGGATTTCCTGGAAATTGTCCGGTGGCAGCCAGTTTTCCTCCTCCGTGACGAATGTCTCGAAAAACGACCACGTCTTGCGCGCGGTGCGCCGCAGGAACACCCGCTGGTTTTCTGTTAGGTTGGGCGTCGCCGGGGCGTGCGTGCGGCTGATCCACCAGGAGATCCACGGTGCGGCGCCCCATGCAGCGAGAATGGGCGAGACCCATGGCAGTTGCGGCGATCCCACCTGCCACAAAAATGCAGCCACCCCCAGCGCCGCGGCGGGCGCGGACCACATGGCCGCATACATGCCCGCGAGATGCGTCACCGTGGTTTTTTCCGTCTCGGACGATGTCTGCCATTCGAGCAAGCGCTTGTGAGAAATCATCAGCCGGTAGAGCGTCCTCATGATCGCGTCCAGACTGAGCCACGCGTCATGCGGCAGAAACGCGATGACCAGGGCTACCTGGCCGGCCTGCCGGCCGCAGTGCGCGACCTGCCCGTTCAAGTGCAGTCGCCACGGCATCTCCGCGGGTTTCCGGACGATGCCCGCCGCGGACGCCAGCGCCGTGGGCAGCGCGATGATCACCGGGACGAGCAGCAGCCCGAGCAGGCAGTGCTCCGGCAACAGCAGCCACACCGCCGTGGCGAGCAGCATCAGCGCGATCGGGAACAGGCTGCGGCGGAGGTTGTCGCATAGTTTCCAGCGCGACAACAGTGACAGCGGGTTGCGCACGCGGACTCCGTCCGGCCCGGCGACCCGCGGCAGCAGCCAGCGTGCGATCTGCCAGTCACCGCGAATCCAGCGGTGCCGCCGCGCGGCATCCACCATGTAGCTGGACGGATGCTCCTCGTAGAACTCGACGTCGCTCACCAGTGCGGCCCTTGCGTGGCAGCCCTCCAGCAGGTCATGGCTGAGGATGATGTTTTCGGGAAACCTTCCGTGCATCGCCCGCTCGAAGGCGTCCACGTCGTAGATGCCCTTGCCGATGAACGAGCCTTCGCAAAAAACATCCTGATAGAGATCGGACACTTCCCTGGTGTAGGGGTCGATCCCGGCGTCTCCGGCGAACAGGCGCACATACCATGATCGTCTCGCGCCTGGCAGGCTCACGCCGACGCGCGGCTGCATGATGCCGTGGCCCACGGTCACGATTTCACGGACCGGATCGAATTCCGGCTTGTTGAGCGGGTGAGCCATGGTGGCGACCAAGCGCCTGGCGGCGTCGCGCGGAAGCACGGTATCAGTGTCCAGGGTGATGACGTAGCGGACCGACTGGAGGGTCGCCGTATCGCCGACGATGGAGGAAAACCGGTCTTCCGGGCCGCCGCGGAGCAGCGAGTTGAAGGCGGCGAGTTTCCCGCGCTTCCTTTCATATCCCATCCAGAGGCCAAGGCCCGGATTCCAGAGGCGCGGACGGTGGAACAGGAAAAACAGCGGTTTGGCATCCGGCGCATAGCGGTGATTGAGATCATCCACGCCCTCGCGCGCCACCAGCAGCAGCGCGTCATCGTCGGGCATGGTCTCCTGCGCGGCGTCCAGGAAATCCGTCAGCAGTGCGAAATAAAGGTGGGGATCCCTGTTGGACAAGTAGTGGATCTCCAGCTTGCTGATGAGCGATTGGACGCTCTCCGGGCTGGCGAGCATGGTGGGCACGACCACCATCGTGCGATACCCCGGCGCGATGCCGTGTGAAAAATCCAGCCGCGGCAGGGCGCGCGGCTTCGCCAGCATCGAGGTGAACCAGTTCACCAATGTGAGGGCCGGCTGGCTGGCACAAACGAGGAACAACAGGATGAGCGCCACCGACCAGAGCCCAAGCACGTTGGTGCCCGCCAAAAGCTGATGGAATGCAAAGGCGAAGGCCAGGGTCAGCAGGACCGCGCCACCCGCGTAATATGCCAATGGAAACCGGCGGATGATTCCTTCGATCGCCGCGGCCAGCGGCCAGCGTGTGCCTGCCGCGCGCGCAAGGGCCGGCAGGCCCTTGTCAACAAGGTGGAAGCCCACATGCGCGGCACGTTCGCCGGTCCCGTGCTTGCGGGCGTTTTCCGCGGCGATCCGCACGGATTCCAGCGCGACCTCGAATTCGGACATCCTGCCATGGCGGGCGATGGTCTCCACCGCGTGGCGGTAGGTGTCGCGGGTGGCAAAATCCATTTTCCGATAGATTCCCGACGGGTCGGAGCGCAGCGTTTCTTCCACCAGACTGAGGGTTTCCACAAACTCCTTCCAATCCATGGACCCGAGAAACCGCAGGCTGCCGATGCTGTGACTCACCGAGATCTGGTCGGCCGCCTGATTCTGGCTCTCCTGGTGCACCAGTTGCTCGATGGACAGGCCCTGCTCCAGCAAATACTGCTCCAGCCAGCCGCGCGCGAGGTGCAGGACCGGGCTCTGCCGCGACAATTGCTCGGTGAACTGCGCCACGAACGCGCTGCTGACGGGCGGATTGGATTTCGCCATGTCCGCCACCACCACCACCAGATGCGAGGGACTTTTGTCGGCCATGCCGCGCAGGCGCTCCACCCAGACATCCGCGTGATCCCGGTCCTTCCCGGCGGCGAGCAGCCGGGTGGCGATGCGCTGAAGGTTTTCGATCAAGCCCAGCCGCAGCATGATCGGAATGGCCCACAATTCGCCGAGTTTCAGCGGATCCACCGTCTGATAGGCGTCGATGAACGCGCTCAGCGGCTCCGCGTCCACTTGCGCGTCGAGATGTGAAATCAACTCGGAGACGATCTCATACACTCTTGGCAGGCCCGCTGCCGCCCCGTGGTCCAGAATCGGCAGTTCGCGGCTGTAAGTGCGCGGCAAGTGCCGCCGCGCCATCTGGATCTGCTCCTCGATCAGATAAAAGTTGTCCAACAACCATTCGGCGGCGGGCGTGATGCGGATGTCCGCATTCCCGCCGCGGGACGCGTGATTGAAGGCACGTAGCTTGCGCTCGTTGGCGTCCAGCCGCGCGAGCAGTTCGTTGGCGCCGTAGTGCGTGGCTGTCTTATGGCCGGCGGCGAGCCACCGGGCGTGGCGCGCGAGTTGTTCGACACTGAACAACTCCGCCCGCAAGGGCGTATCGTTGGAACCCGGGCGCTTCGGCCGGCTTGTCCGCGCTTGTCTGATTTTCTCGATCGTCCGCATGAGATGGTCCCGTTTCATGTTCCGTCACACGCACATCCGATCCGATTGCCGGAGGAAGCGGTGATTCGGCAGTGATGATGAGGAACCGCAGGCAATCGGGCTCCCGGGGGAACAAGTATCCCGGGACCGTTTCGAATCCTATTCCAATCTCAACAGCCTGATGGATCATTCCGTTCATGCAACCAGGCTGTCGGGGTCGGCATAAGGGGGAATTCAGTATCTACGAGTTGTTTTGGTTTCCACCGTGCCATAGGTGGCCGGTGCGATCCCGGTTGTGGTGGTCGTGTGTGTGGACGGTTCCCGGCTCTCGACTGTGGTGCAGGAGGTTGAAAAGCCCAGAGCGGCGAGGCCCAGGATACTGATGATGATGGTTTTCATGGTGATTTCGGGGTTGATTGATTCAAATGTTGGTTTTCCAACGACTGGAAGTTGGTCGATTTCGTTAGGAACCGCCATGGGGTATAACCCCCACTGTCACGGAAGCACCGGGCGGGTTCAGAGCATTGTGACCTGAACGCTGCTCTCGATGATGCCCTCCGCGATGGCATGGCGGGTGAGGCCGGCGGTGTCGTGGATGTCGAGTTTGTCCATCAAGTGTCCGCGGTGTTTTTCCACGGTCTTGATGCTGATGCCCAAATCCGACGCGGCTTCCTTGTTGGTTTTGCCTTCGGCGATGAGTTGGAGCACTTCCATTTCGCGTGAGGTCAGCAGCGAGGCCTTGCTTACCGTCCTGCCGGTCCGGTCCCGCGATGGGCGGGTCATGCGAATGAAGCGTTTCGCGATCGTGGCGCTGTAATGGATGCCGCCCTTGTGAACCTCGCGAATCGCCCGGCAGACGTCATGGGTGGAATCCTGTTTGAGCAGGAATCCCGCCGCTCCGCAACCGACCGCGCTTTTGACGTAGGCGTCATCACAGTGGGCGGTGAGGATGATGATCCGGGTGGCTGGCAGCGCCTTGACCAGTTGGCGCGTGGCTTCAAGGCCGTTGAGGCCCGGCATGGCGATGTCCATCAGCACCACATCCGGGCGGAGTTTCATGGCCATGGCCACCGCCTCGCGGCCGTTGCGCGCTTCTCCCGCCACTTGCAGATCCGCCTCAAGCTTGAGCATTGCGCGGAGGCCTTCCCGGACCAGCATGTGGTCTTCCACTATCAGAACGGAGATTGGATTCATGTCAGAGGATGCGACGTCCCTGAATCACCCTGATGATAATCACGATGACTGCCAAGACCAGCAGGATGTGGATGAAGCCTCCAAGTGTGGCGCTGGTCACCAGACCGAGAACCCATAGGACAAGGAGGATGATGGCAATGGTCATTAACATGGATTCGGTTCTTTCCGGGTTTGAAATGAGTTTCTTAGCGTGCGGATTCCTCAATGTTTTCGCCGACGTTTTCGACGTCCCTGCCGAAGCCGCGGACGGTGCCGCAACCGGCGCTGAAGACCACCGCGAGAGCGGAGGCGATGAGGAGAATGATGGTGCGCTTGAGTGATGTTTTCATGGTTTTGTTTGTGGGGCTTCCACGTGAACAAGTTAGACATGGCCTGTGCCAGCCGCCATGGGGTGAAACCCTACCTTGAGGTGTTTGTGGAATGGTTGCACACTCAAATTCCGTCGATCTGACGGTCGATGATCTCGCGCAGGTAGTCACGCGCGGCGCGTGCGCGCTCCATGATGCGCTCCGGCGGCTCGCCACTGTCGGAGAGTTCCAGGATGAGCGGGCCGTGGAAATTCCATTGCCGGAGCTGGCGCACCAGCGAGATCCAGTCGATCGCGCCCTCGCCGGGCGACAAGTGTTCGTCGCGGTCGCCGTGGTTGTCGTTGACGTGGAGCATGCGCAGATGGCCGGAGAGCTTGTGGACCACCGTGCGCAGGTCTTTGGAGAGAAACGCGTGGCCGGTGTCCAGGCAGGTGCCCACATTGGTCTCGCGGATCGCTCCGAGGAGGAACATCAGATCGCTGACACGTCCGAACATCAGGTGCGGCAGCATGTTTTCCAACAACAGGATAAGCCCGGCATGACGGCAGTGCGCGGCCACCTCATTGAGTGAATCCGCAGCGTTTGTCATCCGGTCGTACCACTCGTGTGGCGGCGGCTTGCCCACGCGCTCCGGGCCCGGGTGCAGCACGACATAGCTCGCGCGCAGCATGGCTGCCGCATCGCAGGCGGCGATCACCTCGCGCACCGCATGCGCGCGTTGGCCGGCATCAAGCGAGGAGATGTCGATCGAATCGGCGAACGGCGCGTGGAACGAATTGGCATCCATGCCCAGCGAGCGCATGAGCTCCGCGGCTTTCTCCACGTGGCCGTGGTTGTGGTAGTCGAGGTGGGCGGGAAAAGAGCAGACCTCGATGGTGTGGAAGCCGCCATCGCGCACCTCGGGCAGCGCGTGGAGGATGTCGGTTTTGTAAAAGCATCCGGTGGAGATGCCGCAGCGCCAGTCGCTCATGATCGTGTGGGATTGGGGTTGAAGAGACAGCCGAGTTTCTCGCGGAACGGTTCCAGCGAGCAGCCGCAGGGGTTCCAGCAGAATTGTTTTTCCTGTTGTGAGACACAGTTGAAATCGATTCCCTTATCCAAACCGGTTGCGATCTGCCCGGCGAACAGGCGCACATAAAACTCCGCGCGCATCGCGGGATCGTATTCGCGCCATTTCTCATGCCAGCCGAAGGCCGGGTTGGCGAACTTCGAGCGCACCAGTCCGGCGATGTGCCGCGGGTGCCAGCCGAGCGCCAGCAGGCAACGCGTGACAAGCTGGATGCCGGAGGGCTTGAGCAGCCAGTCGTTCGCTTCCGTGAGAACATGCGCCGCACACGGTGGAAGGAGTTCGAGCGGAGTCATGCCATAACCCTCCGCCCACTGCGAGGGATGGTCCTGTGGTATGGCATAGAAAATCCGGTGGAAGGCGCACAGGTCGGAGCGCAGGTAGTCATCCATCAACCGCGCGGTGCCGCGTTCCTGCAACGGAATGTTCACCCCGGCGCGGCGGGCCAGCGCGGTGATTTTGGCCGGCTTGTGGCGCTCCTTGAGCAGTTGCGCGAGGCCCATTTCATGAAGTGGCAGGGTGAAGAATTCATCCACGCGATCCTCGATGCCCATGCGGCTGATCAAGCCGGATAGCCACGGCTTTCGGTAAACGGTGTAGGGAATGCGGATCATCCGGCTGTGCAGCGGATCGCCGTATTCCGACAAATCGATGGAAAGCATCTCGCGCATGCCGGATGCGCCGGGGCCCACGTGCTGGGCGGTGATTTCCACCGGGATTCCGCACTCGGGGGCGGCATCTTGTTTCACCAAATGCGCGAAGTGCTCCATCAGCAGCGCGAGATGGGGAAACAAGGGCTCGGCCGGTGGCGTGGCCACATCCGGCGGCGTGCAGATCGCCAGATCCGCGATGGCGCGGGCGACCGCCGATTCCTTGGGAATGCGCCACACGAAATGGTGCCCCTGGCCGGTCACCAGATGCAGGTAGCGGATGCCGAAGGCCAGCAGGCGCGCCTCGATCGCCTCCACCAGCGGCTCCTGCAGACGGAAAATCCGCGGTGCGTCGAGATAGGCCGCCGCCGGGTCGTCGAAGTTGACATATTCGATGTCGAGATGGATGAGCATCGACGCCCTGTCTTCCAGCGAGCGAGCCAGCTCACCGCCGTCGTCGAGCATCCGGTCGAGCGCGTCCGGCGGCTGGCGCTCGAACAACGAGGGGTTTTCGGAATCGAGACGGCCGAGAAACGTGCAGGTCGCATCGCGCAGCCGGCGGCCGCCAAGGTATTCAACGATGCGCTGCCGGACCATAGGGTTCCGCCATACTTTCCGGAGTGTTGGCGACACCAGCCCCCCCGTTGGATGACCGTTTCGGATCATGCGAGCGGATCAAGGTAGGAGCGCCCCGGATTTTTGTCGAATTGGAAAAAGCCAATTCAAACCAACCCCGTCAGCCGACGGTCAGCCAGAGGGACTCGATCTTCAGCGGGCGGTTTCGACCTGGTAACGGCGGCAAGTCCACACCGCCATCCACGGACACCACCCCTATCGGCAGGCACGCCAACGCCACGCCAACGTCATGGTGCGCGAAAACCCCGGCTTGCCCGGCGTTTAGGTTGAGCCGGTTGATGGAGATGGTGGAAGGTGTCATTGAAGTTGATGGGTCAATGCGAGTCATCGCGTGCCACCACGGGACGCTTGATCACATAAGGGGACTCCAACCTGCCGGATTCACCCTTCGGGATCGTCCAAAACCATCTGCAATCTCGCGGCAAGTTCCGATGGAAACCGGCCGGGCCAAGTTGCATCAACGAGACCGACCCCGATCAGATCACGCAGATGCATGCGATCCTTGTCGCGGAAGGAAATCAGTTTCATCCGCACGAGGGATTCCAACGGGATGAGCTCGAAACCATCACCTGTTTCAGTCGATCCGAGTTCCGGCGTTGCTTCCAGTGCGTCCGGCACCGCTTTTTCACCCGCCCAAAGCACGTGCACCGCGTCGCGGATTTTCGCATCGGGGCCGTCGAGAAACACGTCCATTGCCGCCGCCTTGCCGAGAGAAGAAACCCGGCGATGCACGAATCCCGCCGCTTCCAACGC
>Ga0209229_10001028_pt1 | contig 11438 bp, 9 predicted proteins | sample SanBayMetagenome_FD_187466 | JGI IMG/M metagenome (GOLD analysis project Ga0209229, IMG submission 187466) | Freshwater and sediment microbial communities from dead zone in Sandusky Bay, Ohio, USA (SPAdes) (version 2) | ecosystem: Environmental > Aquatic > Freshwater > Lentic > Sediment | place... | reverse complement strand
AACAATCCTCCGTTAGTTACTGTGGCATTAGTAGTTGCAATCACCATTCTTAAATCTTGAATTACATATGCTGTGCCTGCAGATATTGTGCCAGCAGAAGATGTTAGTGTAATTCCTGTATTTGAGTCAATAGAGCTAATTTGATACCATGTAGTAATTAGATTTGGATTTGTTGATCCAAATCCTATTCTTGAACCGGCTGCTAATAAATCAGTGGACCATGTAGTTCCCGATCCTGTTACAGCAGTTCCGCTTGCCGACACTGTTCCCGTAGTATAGTTGTCTAAAGTTACTCTAAATCCACGAACAGTATGAACTGTTGCTGTAGGAAATGTTAATGTAATAGCACCTTGCACTGATAATGTTTGTGTCGATGGGACCCATGTTAATAATTGAATTCTTCTGGTCGCTGCGGCCGCTGCATTATCATTACCAAATATCCACCATAGATCGTCTGATATTTTAATTGGATATACCATATTTGAAGGTATTGCCAATGGTGATTCAGTTAAAAACGCTACGCCTACAGGTGCAGGTCCTATAAATTTATCAACTTCTCCACTTCCAAGATTATATTGTCCGCAATGATCCGTTGCATTTATTTTTGTAGAATCATATGTTCCAGTTATTTCTTCAGTCAATGAACCGTCAAATATTTGTTCGAATGCTACTTTCATTTGAATTCCTTAATCATCTAAACCTAATACAGTTTTACACAAAAATGCACAGGTAGGTGTCCATGATTGATCCGTTATCAGTTTACATGGCACTAAATCTAATAATTCAAACTCTCCTGATTCAGCAGTTTGATATTCAGGTGATCCTAATACTGTTTGTCCTTGTTGTATTTGCATAATTTTTATGTGTATTGTAAGTAAATATCACCGTCTACTCCTCCAGTAGGCGGTGATGTTCCATAAGTAATATTCTTTTGTTTAGTATCTTGTAATTCTTTTCCCATACTAGCTGACAAAGCTGTGCTAGTGCTTGTGCTTGTCAGTGTATTTACAATAGTTAAAGAACCCACTGATGGAATCCAAGTTAATACTCCGGTTCCGTCATTATATAGATAGCCAGTTGCATCTGCAGGTAACAACGGTGTTGAACCGGGAACAATTACTTCTCCGGGAGTCCCTGGATTTGTAACTTGCTCTACAGTAAATTTACCACTTGAATTAGATAATTTAATATCACCGATATATATACTACCTGTAGAAACATATATGTCTCTCCATTGGCTACTGGTGCTACCTAAATCATAAGTGTTATTTGCTGATGGTATAATACTTTGAGATACTGAAGTTAAATCAGGAACATTGTTTGCCCAAGCAACATCGTAATCAGTATTTGATAATTTTATTAATACCTGATTTGTAGTTCCACTATTAGGAATACCTATAACACCTATTCCATTTGGATCACTTTGATCCAACCATAATGTTGCTGTATTAACTGGAGCAGTAGGACTAATTATAATTCCAGTATCACCTTGAGGTCCTGTTGGTCCTGTTGGACCTGAATCTGGTGCGACCCAATCTAAATTACCAGAACCATCAGTGCTTAATACATATGTTGATGTGCCGTTTACTGATGGAAATGATAAGCTTTGAGGGAAAGTAATTGTCTTACCATCATTGATAGTTAATGTTGCACTTGTTGCTGGTTTAGTTATAGTGATATTATTAACTGAACCACCTACATTAATATTACCACCAACACCTACGCCGCCTGTGACTAACAATGCACCGGAATTAGTAGAAGTTGATTCGGTGCTATTTGTAGTTGTTATAACATCATCTGTGGTAATAATTGTAGTTGTAACAGTAGTATATTGCACAGTTAAACTTTGTGCTGTTATATTACCACCTACAAATAAATCACCACTTATGCCAACACCACCACTGACTACTAATGCGCCCGATGTAGAATTAGTTGCCGAAGTTGTGTTAGTAATATTAATAACATTAGTAGTTGTTGCACCTCTGTCAGTTACTGATTGTAGAGTCCCGGTGTTCCAAATACTAACTACACTACCTGATGTAGATACAGCAGTATCGGTGCCTGCAATTATATAGTTAACATATCCGCTGGCTGTAGTTAAAACAGTATTACCGTTACTAGTTATAGTTCCATTAACTTGTAAATCACTGTCTACTATAGTTACTGTGCCTGCAGGACTGATTGTGATATTTCCACTCAAACTTCCCAGTGTCGAAGATGCTAAATTTAACTGCCCTACTACTATATCACCAGGATTAATTATAGTAGAATTAACACCATCAGATATTGTTAAACTGGCAAGATTTGAAAGGTTAACAGTAGAGTCACCAAAACTAACATTACCTGTTCTTTGATTAATTAAGAAACTGTTACCTACTCTAAAGTCACCATTTTGGTCCACAGTTTGATAATAAATCTTACCGTTATTAAGTTGGATGATTTCGTTACTTTGAACTACTAGACTAGCATCATTACTTAAATCTTTCCCTGCACCAATATGACTAACATTAAATGCTATTAGTTTTAAATCTGTTCCTGTTCCGTTGGCAATTACACCTTGATTTCCGAATACTGCTGCTGATCCGATACATCTTAATTCTGCACCAAATTGATGATAATCAGCTAGAACAATTCTAGTAGCTGTTCCTGTATTAGTTCCAGTTGTATAAACATTTTGAACTCCAACAGCGTCATCAATAATTGTAGTAGAATTATTACCACCATCTAAATGTAATAATAGAACTGTGTTACTGTCTGCAATAAATGCTGCGGTTGCTACAGTAAATGTGCTGGTATATCTTGCTACACCTTTTGATACTCTTACTTCATCTATGTAACCATTATATGCATCAGTATTGTCAAACTCTATTCCTATTTTTACTTCTGATTGTGCATATGTAGAAGTATCATTATAAGTTGTTCCTTCTTGAACTCCATTTAAGAATAATCTTATATCGCCCGAGGCTCTACTAACTGCAACATGATTCCAAGTTCCTGTTGTTACAGCAGTAGTTCCTGTAATTCTATCAACACCTGCTGTTGCGTATCTTAGTGTATTTGATAGATATATACCAGGTATTACTGTGCCACTCGATGAGCGTTGGTCCCAAAGATATTGTGTAGAAGTAGAATTTGCTCTAATCCAAAATTCTATTGTAAAATCGCCAGTTCCATAAGAAAAATCATTATTTGTAGGAACTTGTAAGTAACTAGAACTACCATTGAATAATGCACTCGATGTTCCAAATTTTTTCTGTGCTGTGCTTTGAATAGCGCCGTTGAATGCAAAAACTTCTTTACCCGGGCGATCCGTAATTGATTCAAATCCCCACGCCGGACCGTCAATAAACACATAGCCACCGCTGGCTGTGCTTTGAATGAGTCCACTGGCTAATATTGTTCCTGTGCTGTCAGCATAAAAAATTGTGTCACCTGGTGTTAAGTTTCCAATAACACCTTCGAGTCTTAATTTTGTTTTACCTACACCGCCATAGCCGGTTGTGCCGGAAACTGCTTCAATTGCCTTATCGGCAAAGTAAACGAAACCGTTTAATAATTCTGCTCTGGCACCATTTGTCATATAGAAACCAGTGGCATTTGGAACAATGAATGTTACTTCGTTCCAAAGCATTGTAGGTTCTAAGCTAGTAGAATCTAAAACGCTGGCATCTAAATATGCACCATTTCCTGCATCTGCTGCATCAAATCCGTAGGGGTCGTTAGGTCCAGTAACACTACCTTGACTTAAAACTGTAACTCGTTCTATGTATGGACTTCTTATGGTTATTTTTGCGCCAGTTTTAAATCTAAATGCATATCCTGGTTTATAAAATCCCCGTATAGTTAAATCTGCTAAATAGCTTTCGCCGTTTAATAAAAATACAGTTTGTGTATTTGTTGCAGTAGTAGGATAGACAGTAACAGTTCTTAATCCTGCCCCCATTAAAGAAACACCTTGTGGTATTTCTAATGGTAAAATTTCATAATAGTCACCTGGTTCAACAAATACTTTGTCACCAGTTGTAGCACTGCTTAACGCACTTTTGATTGTTTGTCTTGCACTTTGAGGACGATAACCGTCATTTGAATCATTACCGCTAGCAGAAACATAATATATATCACCGTCGTAGGATAATAAATCTATACCTTGAACAATCAATGATCCTGCAACATTTAAATTACCACCTATACCTACACCACCAGTTACTGTTAATGCACCTGTGGATGTAGAAGAAGATTGTGTAGATGATGTTATGGCTAGGGCGTTAGTAAATGTTCCGCCATTTGCCAAATATTCAATGGTGTTGTTTGACGATTTGTAAAATAATTTGCCGTCTGCATAGTTTAATGCTAACTCACCATAGGCTAAATCGCCCGTAAGTGGGGTTTTACCTACAACAGAGGACTTTTTTAGAATTATCTTACTAGTCATTACACACCCTAAAAAGGATTAAATTAAGGGAAAATAAAAATTTTCCCAATCTAATACTATTTAGTATGTGCCACCGTCTATAGTATCAGTCCAGAATGGTAACCCGGTTGACGTGTTTATTTGCAGATAAGTTCCAAAAGCACCAGCAGATAAGAATGTCGAAACACCTGCAGCAGTTTGATAAGAAATACTGCCTGCTGCTCCGCCTGCTAAATTTGTAGCAGTAGATGCTGTTCCTGTTAAATTACCAGTTATAGTTCCTGCACTGAAATTGCCCGAACCATCACGATAAACGATTGTGCTGTTTACATTGCTGCTTGTAGAATTGACAGAAACATTAAATGTAGCAGATTCACCGGAAGTAGAACCACTTATACCAAATCCAGAAGTAGTTCCGGTGCTTACATAATCACCTGTAGTATCAACTCCTAGTTCTACGCTGTTTGCAACAATAGTAGCAGTTAATGTAACACCACCACTGCCATCTATATCAACACTTCCCGATAAATCTCCGTTAAGTGTAATTGTTGCAGATGTAGCCCATCTTTCTGCTCTAACTGCATTTCCTACATAGATACTGGATGTTCCTACATAAGTGGGTGCATTAGTTCCGTCACTGGTTAAAATATCACCCGGTGTTCCTGGCCCAAAGAATCCAGTATCACCTTCTCCTATTTGATAAGGTATTTGTCCCGAAGATCCTAATGCAAGATTTGTTGCAGTTGTAATACTACCGTCAATGGTTCCAAAAATTGTTCCACCAACATGCAAGTCGCCGCCAATACCCACGCCGCCTGCTACCACTAATGCACCACTTGTTGTTCCTACAGAAGTTGTAGTATTATTTGTTTTAATAATATCGTCAGTTTCGACTACAGTTGTAGTAACTGTGGTATATTCAATTGTTAATTTTTGTGCAACGATTTCGCCGCCGACATATAAATTACCACCAATTCCCACTCCTCCTGTAACAACCAAGGTTCCTGTCGTTGTAGAAGTTGACTGAATGTTTCCATTTAGAGATAATGTGCTAGCATTAATAGTAGCAGTTAATGTTACATTTTGGCTACCATCTATACTGACTGATCCGCTTAATTCTCCGGATAATGTCAATGTTCTTGCAGTTGCCCATTTTTCTGCATTTACTGCATTTGCCACATACATTGTCGATGTTGTAACAAAACTAGCAGTTGTTCCTTGACTTTGTAAAAATGTTCCCGCAGCGCCTGCAGGAATAAATGATGTTAATCCCGATGCTGATTGTATGGGAATTTGTCCTTGAGCACCGGCAGCAATATTTGTTGCTGTTACTGCTGTGCTAACTCCTGCCCAAGATAAGTTACCAGCTCCATCACTAACCAGTGCATACCCTGCCTGTCCTACATCTGTTGGGAAAGAATATAAATTATAAAAATTAATCTTATTTGAAGATGTGGATGTGTTTAATACTAAATTAAAACCAGAATTACTTTGTATAGTATTTCCGTTGATGGTAATATCATCAACATATAAAACATCAATTTTACCTGCTGAATCGACTACAATTGCAGAACTTGTAGTTAATGTTCCCGGGGTGTGATCCAGTTTATCTGTAAAATACTTACCGCCAATTACAGAAATAGATGTAGCTTGTCCGCTGCCATTATCGCCTTGTCCGAAAAATAATCTATCACCGTTGTTAGAAACGTCACCTAAAAGATATGAATATGCTAGTTCACCGCTAGCTAGAGTAAGCGGCGCACCGCCAGTGGATGATCGTTTAATTCTAATGGTAGCAGGCATTTTTATTCCTTTTTACCTATTTACCAATTTTTTTAATAAAATCCGCCGTCTAAATTTTGTTTGACTAAATCTAAAGAAGCGGTCCATTTAGTTGTAGCAGTGCTATATACTAACAGTGATCCATCAGGGGGGCTAAGTGTGCTTGTAGAATCTACACCGGGAATATCCCCAATACCTGTTAAATTATTTCCGTAACCTAAATCATTCCAATTATTAATTCCGTTACCAATTTTGAATTTATTAGTATCGTATTCAAGTCCGAACTCACCTTGTGCTAGAATTGGATTAGAAGTAGTCCATTGTGAAGCTGTTCCTCTACGAAGTTGTATTTGAACTGCCATTATACAACTCCTCCGCAATCAATCAAAGGAACTCCACCAAAAATAGAATCTGGTCTACCACCGTCTAAATTCGTGCTCAAATTAGCCACACTTAATACTCCGGAAGGAGTTATCGTTAGATTATTACCAACAATAATTCCGCCTAAAGTTGAAGTAGTTGCAGGTGGTAAAACGTATCCACCCCCGCCACCTCCCCCAAAAGGAATACCGCCAGGTGTATTACCGTCACTTAATCGAAGTTCGGCAACATCTTCATCGTAAAAGATTATTCCTTTTTCGCCAACATAGTTGTTGACCGGAACTGTAATTATTCTACCAGATTTGATTTTTTGAATTGGCATTAGTTAGCCCTCAATCAAAAAGTTCGCTCGAATTCAATGGCTTCTTTGCTATTGTTTTCTGGTATTCCTCCGATAAGTCTTGAAAATTTTCATTTACATCAAATTTTTTCTCTTCTTGTTCGTCTTCAGAATAGGCTCCGTTGTCATCTAAAATTTGATTTAAAACTTTACTTCGTTTACCTTCTTGATGTTTTAGCAATTCTAATTCTTGCTGTAAAGGAAATACGTTAACAGGTTGTGGCGGAAGTGTTGCATCAGCTGGTTGTGCCGCAGAAACAACAGGATCCCCGCTGCCTGATGGAATTGTAATAGTAATAGGAATATTTATAGTGACATTTTTGCCACCAGTCTCTAACAAAAATTCTTTTGCTCTCATAGTTTATTATTTATCAGCCCAGGAATCCTAAGTTGCGAACAGGGAAATTACCTAGATTAGGATTCATTAGATCTATAGGATTCACACCATTTGAAAATGCATCTGGAACTCCTAACCATTGTGCTAATGTTGAATATAAGGATTCGGTAGGTGTTGTTGGTAGAAGATATCCTCTACTATCAACCATATTAGGTCCGGATAAAGTAAGGTCAGGAAAAGAACCGTAAATCCCACCAGCAACTGCTCCGCCAATTACTAATGCATGACCTCCCCATGCATGATCAGTTCCGCTACCATTTTGAACTAAACTTCTGCCAAATTCACTATATATTAACAATGTAACGTTATTTTCTATACCTTTTTCAACTAATGCATCGTAAAATGCACCTACGTTTGGATCTAATACAGATAACCGACTAGTTAGTTCAGTTAATAAATCTGCATGGTGATCGAAACCACCTTGTGTTAACCAAAATAATTGGCGTCGTTGATTCATTGTATTAGCTGCTTTAGCCAGCTTAACTACAGTTTTTAACTGTTCTCCGAGGTTAGTTGATCCAAATGCAGGACTTGGAAATGTAGTGCTTACAGAAACAGAATTAATAGCCCCGTTGAATACTGTTCTAAGTGCATTTGCTCTGTTATGTGCATCAACATATTCTCTCATCATCGGGTTAGGAAGATTATTATATGTTGCCAACATGTTATTGAATACTGTAACTGCTTGACTTCTAATTCTAAATCCACCTACAACTGATCTTGTGCTCAACCCGCTGTTACCCGAACCTATTGCACGAGTTTCGTTGGATCTAAATGCTGCTTGAACTCCTGCAAAAGTAATTCCAGGAGGAACTATCGAACTTGGATTAAATGCAGGATTAAGTAGATCATTCATGCGTCCCACCCACCCTGTTATTGAAGTAGGATTTTGTGCTAATCCTGTTTGCCATAAACTATTTTGATCAGAATGAGAAAATAATTGTATAGGTTTTGACACAGTTCCATTATTATATTGAGTTTTAGTCATTGGAAAAATTAATGGACCTACATTAGAAACAACTGCTACTTTACCTAAATCCCACAATGCTTTGATATTTGTAGCTGTAGGATGAAATTGTAGTTCAGAATTTAAGGCTGTAGCAGGGTTGTCTGCAATTGAAACACCGGAACGAGCACCAGTGTATGCTGTTCTGTTTACACCTGTTCTAGGTATAATAAAATTATGACAATCAATGCCTCCACCGAGATATATTACAACTAATGCCTTTGTATCTGTGCCTGAAGCCACAGCAGAGGCACTCATAGCAGGTAAAGCATTTTGAAAACTAGTCGGTAGTGGCATGTTATGTCCTAATTATTGCCCAAGGTGATAACCATAATAACCAAAATATATCACTAAAGGTCTGTCTTTTTTGTGCATCATCTTGTGTATAAAATGCCGAGCTAGTTACATATGAAGTAATACTGTTAAGATATGCTTGCGGTGTTGTTCCTGCTGTTATTAATATCGAAAGTCTATTCACTACTGATGCAGGACTGGATGTAAGATCTGTATAATCTTGTGCAGTCATTGCATTATTCCGAATTGCTTCCCATACTCCACCAAGTCCACCAAACAAAGAATCAACACCCCCTTCTTCGTAATGAAACATTTCTGGTGCTATTTGTCCTGCAGCAGCTACAGCACTATTGGGAGGACTATATACCGCAGGAAAACGACCAAATACAGAACCTGCTCTCGAATGACAAGAATTTTGATAGTGTTCCCACCATCCTATACGATTATAATTAGCGCCTTTAGTTCCGGGATATGCGCCGCCGCCGGTTGCTGTTAAAGATCCAACAGTAGTATTATAAAATGTGGCAGTTGTAGGTCCCGGAACCGTTGTTAATGCAAATGTTCCAGTTAATGCATTAGCAAGACTATTTGTTATTTGAATAGATGTTGAACTATTAACTGCACCTATAAAATAATTAGTTCCTTGAGTGTAGCCAGTAATACTACCTCCTAGATCAAAAATTCCTCTAACATGAAATGCTTGACCTATTGTATAAGTTCCTGTCGAAACTGTCAATGTTCCAGTAGTATCTTCTATAGTAACCGAATCTAATTCTCCATCAAACCCGTATATATCATTTGTAGTGCTTTCTACTGGTCCATAAGACCCCATTGCAGTTCCTTGCCAGTGTTGATATATATCAGTGCATTTAGATATCAGGCCTTTTTCTAACGGTGCTCTAGCTTCTTGATCTAAAAATATTGCTTTAAATACTGCTCCTAAGTTACCTCTTACACCATTTCCGTCATTTTTAAAAACTGATACAACTCTTGATATATAAGCTCTAGAAGGATTACTTGTTACTAGTAAACGTATCATTCTTGAACAAAAGAATGGCGGAGTGCAAGGATGATTAACTAGTGCATCCAACGTAATACTTAATGATGTATCACCGTTTGTTCCAGCAGGAATATTAATTCTTCCATACAGTGCAACTTTTGGTAATACACTTTCATGATAAGTGCTTGTAAAAACTAATTGAGTAGCCCAACCATTTTTTGGATTGAAACTATCGCTAGGATTCCCACCGTTAAATCCAGAAGAATTTGAAATAAACCAAGCAGGTTGATTAAGTTTATTTTCTAAACACATACCTGTAAATACTCTGGCAACGTTGGTTATATCTTCTTGTCCATAAGTAGGAACGTCATTGGTTCCATTGAGTATATATCTAGGATCAGATGGATCTAATTCTCCGCTTTTCTTTCTTGATCCATCATCATTTAATTCCCATAGACCAATTGTAAACAACTGCATGACTTCTCTAGCGTAGTTTTCATCGGGCTGTCTGCCGGATACAGCATCTCCTTTTTGATTTCTAAAATGCGTTAAGAACAATGCCATTTCGGGGGTTCTAGTTATTTGTTCAAGCATAGTCCTAAAACTACCAAATGCATTGTTATGCAATATATCTAAGTAGTTAGAAATTCCCTGTCTTGCAGTGTAGTTGTCACTAATGGCCCAGGACATTACAAAAAAATCTAGAAGTGCATAAGCTATTCTAGTTTTAAATTTGTCAGGATGCACATACCATTTATAGTCTGTAGCTCCTATTCTAGCATTAAGATATATATCCCAAGTATTTTCAAAACCTGTCGGTCCTCTATTATCAGCCATTTCATAAATTGACTGTTGGGCCGGAATGGCCATTTGTTCTTCTAAAATATCTTTAGGGCGACGACCAGTAGCTGTGGTTATTTCTTCGGGTCTTACACCAAAGTAAATTTGACGTAAAAATCTAGCTGCTTCGTTTGAAGTTAATGCAGGATTTTTTCTTCTAACTACGCTGGCTAATATACTCATATTAGGCTACTCTGCGATAGCCTAGTGAAGTATACCAAACTTCAAATGGGCTGTATTGATCAAGTGTAGCAGGCAAAATTGCATTGCCTACAATTGCTCCACCTCCGTTCAACACCACAGAAACAACACCTGCACCTTGATTTATACCAAAAAATCTATCTCCAACTACTACGGTGGATGTAGTTGGTAAAGTTAATGTAACAGGATTAGCTGAATTGACTTCTAACATTATATTTGCATGATTATTTCTAATCAAAGTAGTGTTGGTAGTAAATGCACTAACAGCATCTCTACGTATACCATCGTTAATGTCACGCTTTTGTGCATCAGTCGCCGCAGTTGAAGTATTACCTATATTAATTGCCATGATATTTTATTTATTATGTATTTTATATTAATGTCCAAGCATCTACTTGTTTTCCTGCGCTATTAATAGCACCTAGATCCCAAAGTCCAACATTATTACGTAAATTTCCCTGTGCATCAGTATAAACATTAAAATTAGTTCCACTATTAACATAAAAGCTACTTGTGCTAATTTGAAACCCAGCAAATGAATTTGATCCTGTTGTTACTCCTAAAAATAATGGATTAATTGTTGTAACTTGTAAATCAGTAGTATTAAAACTCGAAGTTGTGTCTATTCCTGTACCACTAATGACAGTAGAACTGATCGCGTTTGGTGCATATGCTAAATTTCCATAAATTTTAGTATTGGTAGCAGTTGAACTTATAAAAATTCCAGAAAAAGTTGATTTTTCATTGTAGAATGTATTGTATTTGATTGAAACATTACTGGGAGGA
>Ga0209229_10001025_pt1 | contig 11452 bp, 11 predicted proteins | sample SanBayMetagenome_FD_187466 | JGI IMG/M metagenome (GOLD analysis project Ga0209229, IMG submission 187466) | Freshwater and sediment microbial communities from dead zone in Sandusky Bay, Ohio, USA (SPAdes) (version 2) | ecosystem: Environmental > Aquatic > Freshwater > Lentic > Sediment... | reverse complement strand
CCGCCGAAGAGGCTCGCATCACGTCGGCTGGTGACTTCCTCGTCGGAAAGTCTTCATCGGCTGATAATACGGCTGGTGCAGAGCTGAGCGGCGACGGGCGCATCGGCAGCGTCCGTTCAGGCGCTACCCCGTACTTCGCGAACCGCCTGACCAACGACGGCGACCTGTTCACCTTCCAGCAGGCGAACGTCACCGAAGGCACCATCTCCGTCAGCGGTACGACGGTGTCCTACAACGGTGGACACTTGGCGCGGTGGTCGCAGTCGGTAGACGGGACGCGCATCGACGGCCTGCTCAAAGGCACGGTGCTGTCCAACCTCGACCAGATGGCGGTCTGGATCAATCCGGAGACGGGGTTGCCCCAGCAGAACGAACAGCTCAACTGTATGAAGATTTCTGATGTCGAGGGCGACCCGAACGTGGCTGGCGTCTTTGTCAACTGGGACAACGACGACGATGTGTTCACGAACGATATGAACATCGCGATGACGGGCGATATGATCATCCGAATCGCGGCAGGGACCACCGTCCAGCGCGGGGACCTGCTGATGTCGGCCGGCGACGGGACCGCCAAGCCGCAGGGCGATGACATCGTGCGCGGGAAGACCATCGCCAAGGTGACCTCGACCCACGTCACCTGCACCTACCCGGACGGCTCGTACTGCGTCCCCTGCGTCCTCATGGCCTGCTGATGCGAAAGCTCGCGTTCTGGCGCAAACAGGCGCCCAAAGACACCAAGCCCACCACACTCTCCCCCAAGGAGAAGGCCAAGGCGAAGGCGAGGGCCAAGGCGGCGGGGCGCCCCTATCCCAACCTCGTCGATAACGCCGCTGTGGCGAGGGGCAAGTAATGCCGATCAAGAGCAAGGCTCAGCAGCGGGCGATGTACGCTGCTGCCTCGGGGACGGGCAAGACGGGCATCCCCAAGCAGGTCGCGAAAGAGTACATTGAGGCCACGCCCACGTCGGCCTATGGCAAGCTCCCCGAACGCACCAAGCGCAAGGCCGCGCTGAAGCGCAAGTCGTCCTAACCGAGACCCCCACCCATGGCACAGAAGACCTACAAGCAGATTCAGGAAGAAGCCGACAGGCTGTTCGGTAAGAAGGCCAGCGACAAGAAGTTCGCGTGGCGACAGTCACAGCAAAAGGCCGCCGGGCTCGCTGAAGAGAAGCGCAAGCGCGGCGGGGTGGCGGGAACCTACGACCGCAATAAGAACGTCATTCGTCCAGCGGCCGAGCTAGCAGCCGGATACTTTGGTGGTCCTGTCGCTGCGTCTCTTGTTGGGGCTGGGTTCCGCGGGTTCGATCGTCCCGGCAAGGGCGGCATCGGCTTCGATGCGAAGCAGGGGGCACTTGGGGCACTTGAGGGCTATGGCCTTGGCTCGCTTGCCACTGGTCTTAAGGCCGGGTTTAAAGCTCCAGCTAATGAATTTGCAGAGAAGTTCAAGGAATCACTTAACAAGAACATCCCGATTTCAGACGCTGCAAAATTTGCGAAAGAAAACGCTGCCTGGCTCGGTCCGGCAGCGACGAGCGCGGCAAACATCTATGGCGCCCAGTCTGAACAGGCGATCGAGGAAGAGCGTCTCCGGATGGAGCAGGAGCGCATCGACGAGGATCAGGCGCGGCGGGATCGCTTGGCGCAGCTCCTGATGCCGATGTTCCAGCAGCAGACGCGGCGCTACGGCGGGCAGGGCTGATTCGATGGCCGCCTCCCGCCCACGCATGTCGTCCCAGCGCTTCCTGGATATGCTACAGGAAACGCTCAAGGGTGAGCCGAATAAGCCGGGGCTTCCTGACGAGCCGCCCGGCATACCGGCGCCTTCTCCAGCGGCGCCGCCCCAAGAGCTCCCCAAGGGTCCACGGATGCCGGAGCCGGTGGCACCTCCCCCGCCAGCGCCAGCGCCGCCCGATCGGACTCGCCCGATTGATGGTCCGACCAACCTGCCTCCCACGACACCGACCACCCCATCGCCGCCCGTCGCCCCTCGGCGGACGGCCCAGCCGCGCCCGACGGCGCCGAATGGTACGGTCCCGATCGGGGGGTTTAACTTCCAGCAGATGCTGGTGGGATCGGGGCGGACACCCGCCCTCGCGCAGTTTGAGGCGTATGACCCGCTCCTTCGGCAGCAGATGGGCATGAGTGATTTCCAGAAAAAATTAGCGGCGGCACGACAGGACCGCATCAATGCACTCTTACAGGGGCGGCAGTTTTCCCCGTTCTTTGACTGAGGTTACCGATGGCCACAAGTAGCTACGCCAACCTGTTCGGCACCACCGGCGCAGGCCAGCAGGGGTCCAAGGCGGGGATCGGCACGATGTTCGGCCAGCAGGCCAAGCCGCAACAGCAGAAACAGCAGCCGGCGCCGACGCCACAGCAGACCTTCGCCCAGCTCCAGCAGCAGGGCATGGCCCGCCCCGCCCCTACCGCGCCGCAAGCGCAGACCTTCCAGCAGTATGGCGGGTCGCAGCAGGCACAGCAGGCGCGGTCTGGCATGCTCACCCAGCTCCAGCAGCAGCTGGCGCAGCCGACCCGCTTCAACACGCAAGCCTTCCAGCAGATTCGCGGGGCGCAGGCATCCCAGCTCGGGGCGGAGTATCGCGCCCAGCAGCAGCAGCTGAACGAGGAGCTGGCCCGCCGCGGGCTCTCCTCCTCGACCATCGGCGCTGGCCGGATGGGCGATCTCGCTGGACAGCAGTCGCGGGCGCTGGCGGACATCGACGCACGGCTCTTGCAGACGGCGGCCGAGACGCAGGCGCAGGACCGACTGGCGGCGATGCAGGCGGGGCAGCAGTTCGCTGAGCTGGCCGGCGCACAGGATCTGGCCCAGTTCGAGGCCAACCGTGTGGGCCAGGCGGCGCAGTTCGAGCAGGGGCTCCGTTCGGCAGAGTTCGCGCAGGGGCAGACGGAGTTCGAGCGCTCGCAGGCGCTGGCGGCCGCTCAGGCCCAGCAGACCGGCGGGTTGCAGGGCGCCGAGCTTGGCCTCCGGGAGAAGCTGGGGCTTGGCGAGCTGACCGGTCAGGTGGGTGGACAGCAGACGCTCGCCGCCCGGCAGCAGGCCGAGCAGGCACGGGCGACCCAGGCGCAGGAGAGGTTCCGGCAGACCGAGCTGGCGCAGGAGATGCAGCGCATCCAGCAGGACGCCACGCTGCGTGGCCGAGCCCTGACTCTGGAAGAGGTCCGGCGGCAGGCGGAAGAGAACTTCCGCGTGCGTGAGTTGAACGCGGCCGACCGGTTGGCGCAGTCGCAGGAGAACCTCCGAGTCCGCGAGTTGGATCAGTCCGACCTAGAGCGGCAGTTGCGCCAGCAGCTGGGCTTGGCGGAGTACACCGGCATGGTCGACGGGAAGGAGACCGTGGCCGTCCAGCAGCAGCGGCAGCAGCTCCTGATCCAGCTGGCCAGTGTGCTGGCGGGATCGAAGGACGGGCTCAGTCCTCAGATGATTGCTGACTTGAACAAGGCATTCGGCATCACCGGCTCGCAGCCCTAACAATCCACACCAATACAACTAGGTAGCTTCTCATGAGACGACGTGGTCTAGCGAACGCGCTTCAGCTCGCACTAGGCGCTGTTGGTGGGGCGGCGGGTGGTTATGTGCAGGATCAGGAGCGCAAGCGCAAGCAGAAAGAGGAAGAGGACGCTCGAAATCAGCAAAGATTTTTGATGCGCTACAACCTCATGCAGGGTGATGCTCGTCCACGGCAGGCACCCGTGCCGGGAGCGCCAGAAACGCCGGGCATGCCGCAGCCGTCCGATTATCAGACGATCGGCACGTTTGATGGCGTCGAGTATGAGGCGTTGACGCCAGAGGCGAAGGCTCGGCGGGACCTCGCGGCACGGGAGGCAGGTATCGCCGCTGAACTTGACGTGCGGTTCAAAAAGCAGCAGGAACAGGAGCGTCAGCGGCTTGAATCCCAACGCCCGGCACTGGAGGCGGCGCTGAAAAATGTCGAGCAGAAGTATCTGCCAACTAGCATTCGCGAGCTTGTCTTTTCTGGAACCCTGGATCCTAAAGATGCTCTTAACATTGCGGCAGAAAATCGCCGCCTCGACATTGCTGGACGGCCCAGCCCAGCCACGCCGAAGGGCACCTTCACCGCCGGCGAGATTAACAAGGCAATCGCCGATCGCGTTGCAGACTACTCGAAGTTTCTCCTGACCGCCACGAAGCGCGTGCCAAAAACGTTCCCCAACGGAACGCCGATTCAGGGACAGTTTGATAACGTTCCCTACAGCGCAGAAGAGCGATCCGCCTTGATTAATCAGTATCGGGATGCTCTGAAAAAGGAGTACGAGGGATTGATGCCGACGTCGGCCGGCAGTGGCGCCGGGGCTAGCGGTGGCACAGGTCGTGGGACAGGTACGGTTTTACCGCCGATACTTGACCTTAATACTCCTGGCGCCGGTGGCAATCAGGCTGGCCCTCGCGGCATGATGCCATCGGCATCCGCTGGGGCATTTTCTGGCGGGGTTTCCAATATTGGCGGATTGGTTGGGCAGCGCCTCCCGCAATCGTTCATGTCTGACTTTAACCGGGGAATTGACCTGTACTCCGGACGCCCCGCAGCACCGTTCCAACCATTTGAGTATACTGATTCGCTCGGCAGACAATACCGCATCCGGTAACCATCATGGCAAATGGGCAGCCCCCCGCATATTCGGCTCGCGCCGTCGAGGCGATGCGGACACTCAGGGACATGGAGCGGCGCGGCGCCAGTCCAAAAGAAATAGAAGACTATCTTACGTCGGTTGGCGCCGAGCGCGTTAACAATCGCGGCGCGATGGAGAACCTCGCGCGCGGATTCGCCCTTGGCGGCGCCGAGGGAGTTGCCAGCACCATTGGCGCTGGTGGATTTCTTACAGGGAGCGATCGAGCGCAGGGCTACGCGCGTGATGCCGCGGAGCGGAATCGGACGTACTATGATCCGCTCGGTGTAGCCGGCACGGTTGGTCGTGTCGGCGGTCGCATCACATCCGAGGTCGCGCAAGCCATGCTCGTCGCCCCCGTAGCGGCCAAGCTCGTTGGTAACATCCCTGGCATCGGGTCAAGGGTTACGCGCGCCCTCGAGAGTGGATCTCGCCTCAAGCGGGCCGGCGCCACCGCAGCCTTGAGCTCGCCCATCGATGTCGTGCAGGGCATCAAGTCTGAAGAGCCGTTCTTGTTGCCGAAGTCGACCGGCATGCTTGGCTCGATCGCCGAGAATGTCGGCCTGTCAGGCGCCGTTGGGGCGATTCTCCCGGCGGCCAGGATTCCAGAGTCCCGGCGCCTTGGGGCGGGGACGACGCAACAGGCGCTTCCTGCGCCTACCCAGCGGCTCCTGCCGGCCCCCGCCACCGCGCCTGTTGAGGCAGCGGAGGAAGCGGCCACGGCCGCGCCGCGCACATTCTACGGCGGGGCCGAGGCGCCCACGACCGTGCCACCGCGCACGTTCTACGGGCAACCCAGTGGCCCGGCAAGCCTCGAGCTTCCTGGCGCGGCGAAGCAGGTTGAAGAGGCGATTCCCGCAGCAACACCAGTGGCCGCAGCAGCCGTTGCCAGTGAGGCGCCCAAGTATCCGCTTTCGTATTACTCCGACTGGATCTTTGGATCTAAGAAGAACCCGCTGGGGCCCAAGGAGGCGCTCAAGCTCCCCGAGGGGGACGTCGTGGGGGTTGCTGGATCGCCGGATGAGTGGGGGTATCTCTCGCTTATTGTAAAGCAGAAAAAGGGCAAGCGCAGCGTTAACGTGTATGTTGGTGTTCGTCCGGTGATGACCGACGACGGGCTCAAGCTGGAGCGTGTCGATCTTACGAGCCCTCCGCCACGGACCGATGGCAGCTATCAAAGCGGCTATGAAAAGCTAATTGCGGGGAAGGGAGAATTCATCAGCACGCCGCGAACGGCTCCCGTGCCGGACAAGAAGCAGCTGGCGCGCTGGCGCAAGCAGGAAGAGCGTCTGGCCCGGAAGGCGCAGGATCTTGATGAATATGAACCAATCGTTCCGCCAGCGGAACCGGCAGCTGCTGCTGCGGTGGCAGGGCCCGAGACCGGCACATACGTCGGCCTTCGTGGCAGAGCCGTTGCCGATATCGTCGGGGCGAAGACCGGCCAGCCGTTCCGCTCAATGATGTTGCGCGGGGAAGGCGGCTCTGCCGTACAGGGCACGGGCGATGCGTCTATTCTCGGCAAGGCGCGATATACGACGCCAGATGAAGCCTACGCACGAGAATTCGCGCAGGACGCTAGTGGGAAAATGGTTGGAAAGTTGTCGGCGGAGGACGTTTATATCAAGAATCCACTGGTCATCGACAACGATAGCCAGTGGCGTGCCCTGACGAAGCGCGCCGGATGGTTCAGTCCAAATCCGACCGGTATGCCGCAGAAGGAGCTTACCAAGCAGATTTCTGCGCTACGCCGTATCGTCGAAGCTGACGGCCATGACGGCATCATCGTGCGGATTCCTCGCGACTACGAGGGTGCTGCACCAGCCATGCGGATGGGTGCCGTTGACGAGCGCTACGGCAAGACGCTCGACCGCGTATTCGGTGCGGACCAGGTCATCGAGTTCGCGCCCATCGAGTTCGCGCCGTCAGCTGGCTTGAAGGCTCGCCCTGGCGTGGCCGGCATGCAGGCCCTCACCACGCTCGGTGGTGCGGGCGTCGGCGCGACTGTGGGTGGCCTGACCGGCACGGATCGCGAGACGCGCATCTCTGGCGCCATTGGCGGTGGGTTGCTTGGGGCTGGTCTTGGCGTAGCTGCCGGGCGGCAGCTGGCCCGGCCGATGCCGACCGCAGCCCGCGGGTCGACGCCGGACTTGCAGGAGATCAATCGCACGATCAACGTTGGGGAACGTCCGAAGAATACGACCGACTGGCTTTCGGGCTTCCAGCGCTTTATGACCAACTGGGTGGTTCAGGAGCGTCCGATGGAGCTTGCCGCGCGCCAAGCGGCGGGGGCCAAGGGCGAGCAGATACTGAAGGAGCGGATTGCCCAGGCGCAGGGCGCTGGTCAGGCAGCCAAGCAGTACCTCATCGACAACGTGCAGCCGGCCCTCCTCGCCGCGCGCGGGAAATTTGATGACGTGCGGGCGTTGCTCAAGGCGCGCCGTGACCTCGATATCCGGATGCGTGGCGGGGCAGAGAAGTCGGATGTCCCAACCGAAGTTCTCGAGCGCGCCATCAAGGATGCCGAGGCCGATCCCGCCGTGAAGAATGCGGCGGACGCCATCAACAACGTGTACCGTGATCTCCTGACCCGGAAGTATAAGTCAGGGATGATGACGTTTGCGACCTACAAGAACATCCTAGACAGCGAAGACTTCTATACGCCATTCGTGCGTGAGTTCGTTGACGATGTGAATGTGGGTGGCGCAACGGGACGCGGAAAGAAGTGGACCGTGCGGTCTTCCGGTGTGAGCCGGATGGACCGGACCATGCAGGCCGATGCCCAGACGGCAGACCCGCTCGAGGTGCTTCAGGCGTCAGTCGAGCGCACGTTCAAGGACATCGGACGCCAGAATGTGCAAAATGTGCTGTCGGCCTTTGCTGACCTTGATAAAATCCCGAACCTCATCCGGCGCGTCGACGGAGAGGTGACGCCAGGCGCGGCCACCTTCACGCAGATGCGTGGGGGACGTCCGGTTCAGTACGAGGTGCTCGACAAGGAGCTCTACGACGCGATCGCCGGGCAGAGTCCGTCGTCGATTAGCAATATGATGTTGCTGAAGATCCCGGCGGTGCTGCTACGGGCTGGCGTGACCCTGCGCCCTGTCTTCGCTATCACCAATGCCATTCGCGACATCGCGATGTCGGGCATTCAGCGTCCCGACGTCCAGCGCGCCATCCGTGAGATGGCTGCTGGCGGGGCCGTTGGCGGCACCTACGGCGCATTCACGGCCGAAGATGGTGAGCGGATGAAGGCATTTCTCCGTGGTGCCGGGATGGGCGTTGGGGTGGGGGCCTATGCCAGGCCGGCATTGCAAACGGCTGCGGCCGTCAGAAGTGTGATCGGTGCGACATTGCCGCCGAATGCGCCGGATATCGTGAAGCGGATTACCGGCGACGGGAATGACTACCAGAAATTCCTCCGGCTTGGCGGCTCGACCGAGGGGTGGTATGTCCGTAACGCCTCCGACGCGCAGGAGTTTCTGCAACGGATGGAGCGCAGCGGCACCATCAAGGATATCATCAATCCCGGTAGCGTGTATCGGGCGCTGACCTATATCGGGAGTGTCTCTGAGCAGTCGACGCGCCTGGCCGCCTTCAAGCAGCTGAAGGAGGCTGGGTTCACGGACGCCGCCGCAGTGCTTGGCGCGCAGGACCGCACGCTCCGGTTTGCCCAGCGCGGGAAGATCGGGGCCAGGTTCGCAGATATCGCGGCGTTCTGGAATCCGCGCGTGCAGGGCATGGTGAAGCTCGGGCAGATGCTTAAGGACCCCAAGACCCTAGGCATGGGCGCTGCGATGATCACGGCGCCGACGCTCACGCTCTGGAACATCAACAAGGACAATCCGGAGTATTGGGATACGCCGGTGTGGGAGCGCAACCTGTTCTGGCTGGTGCCGAAGAGCGGTCCGCCGGATGAATATGGGAAGGTCGGATTCTGGCGCATCCCGAAGCCGTTTGAAATCGGCATTCTCTTTGCATCGCTGCCGGAACGCATCCTCGATGCCGTGGCGATGTCCGGGGTTGATACTCCGCTGCTCCAAACAGCTGCCCCGCTGGTTACCGAGCCTGGACGGGCTGTCAGGGAGACGGTCGGAACGGCGCTGGGCGAGGCGGCGTATGGGCTGCTGCCGATCCCGACGGTGGCCCAGGTGCCGCTCCAGCTGATGACGAATCGGGACATCTTCCGTGACCGGCCTATCGTGTCGCGCCAGGATCTGCCTGCCCCGCAGCAGGTGACACCAGAGTCATCGGCATTGGCGCGGGTATTGGCGGAGCGTGGCATTTCACCACAGAAGACCGACTTTGCTATTCGCGGTACATTTGGTGGTTTGGGAACCGACGCTTCAAACGTCATCGATGCGGCCGTGCGTGCCGCTGGCGGAGCAGCGCCGGAGCCACGGGCGCCCAAGACAGGCTCGTCGAAGTTCATTCCTCGGCAATTGCAAACGAGGACCTATAGCGCGACGGAATCGGAGTCCTCTGCGCGTGACCTTCTTAGGCGCCTCGAGGGAGTGAATCGCGGGCTGCTTAAAGAGGCGGCATCAAATGACCCGGATCGCATCACGGCCTATCAGGACAGGTATCAGGACGAACTGTTCAGGTGGTCGATGCTCAAGACGTATAAGGGGTATCTCGACGACATCGCAGCCCAGCGACGGGCTGTCATCGCCGATAAGCGTATCCCGCAGTCCGAGCGGTGGGAGATCCTGACGTCGCTTCGCAAGAATGCTGATATGGCCGCCCGTGAAATTCTTTCCTTTGGAGCTCGCCAGTAATGCCCAAGCGTTCCCTGGTCTCAAAAGACCTCAAGAGTAAGCTGCGGGCACTGATCACCGCCCAGCGCGACGCCACCGATGTGCCGGTCGATATCCCGCAGATGACGGCCAGCGGACCTGGTATGATCGAGGAGGCGGTCGAGCTCCTCAAGGAGCACGAAGGCTTTCGTCCCAAGGCGTACCAAGATGGTGGCGGGAAGTGGACGATCGGCTACGGACAGGCCACGCCCGATATCAGGCCGGGTATGGAGACCACGAAAGAAGAGGCGCTCAAGTTTGCGCGCGGGCGGCTTCGTGAAGACTCCACCACGTTCGCAAACAGGGGCGTCCCACTCAGTGCCGGGCTGCTGTCTGCCACCTATAACCTCGGCCAGACCAAGGCGAGGAAGTATGGCATCCCGCAGGCGATCAAGCGGGGTGATTACGACGAGGCGGAGCGCATCCTCAAGTCACTGATCTACGCCAAGGGTGAGTTGCAGCCCGGACTTCCCAGGCGGCGCGTGGACGAGGTCGCTAGCATCCGGCGGTCTAAACCCATCCCGTATAACGTGACTGGCACACAGTAACATGTCACACCATTCTACTCCGCTTATCATCGGCGCCATCACTGGAGCGAGCGCATCCGTCATGCAAGCCAGCACTAGCCCGACCATCTCCATGCTTGTGCCTATCATCTCCGCCATCGTCGGTGGCGCTATCAGCTATGGCGTTTTGCGTGGCACCGTCCAGTCGATGGAGCGCGATCTGACCCAGATGCGGCAGGATCTGAGCCAGGTCTTCAGTCTCATCCGCGACGCCTCCGACCGGGTCGCCCGGATCGAGGGGAAGCTCGATGCCTGACCGCAAGAAACTCTCACAGTATCTCCGCGACCTCCTGACGGCGCAGGCCGATGTGACGGCGACGCCCCAGATGCCGCGGGAGGAACCGATGACCATCGGTCCCCGCACCGGCGTCCGTGATCCGGCCCCGCAGTCGGGTCCGCTGGCGGCTATCGCGCGGTCGATGGCGCCGTCGGAGGACACGCCGATGGGGATGGTGAACGAGATGCTTAACCCGCTCAGGCAGGGGGCCGCTGCGCGAGAGCTGGCCAGCAAAGCGGTGGGCGCCATTCAGCGCCGTGAGATGGGCCGAGCCGCCGGGCTGGGTGCGCTGGCCGCGATGTCGGTGCCGGGTGTGCCGGGGCCAGATGACATGGCTCGCCGGATTCGTAATCCCAATGAACTCCTTCAGCAAGGACTTACAACGCCCAAGGGCCGTGTCACGTTTGATATACAACAATCTCCAGCGGCTCGGCCAGATCGTGCCGGAGAGGTCGACACGGGTATCTACGCTCTGGATGATAAGGGCGATGTCGTTGGCTATTTTGCGGTGACCAGAAAACCGGATGGCACCGGTGTCCCAAGCGATGTCAGTGTGAACAGCGACTATCAGCGGGCTGGGATTGGGACAGCCCTTTACCAGCTGGCGCGCGAGACTGGCATCACGCGGTTTGCTGACAATCCACAGTCCCGCACGCCGGAAGGTGCCATGTTCGTCAAACGGCTGAAAGAGCGCGGAGTATACGGCCCGCGTTCGATGCCGATGACCGGACGCGAGCCATGAGCAAGGGCACCCTGCTCCGCACCAAGGACGGCGACCTCGACCTGATCTGGGCGCTGCTCGTCGTGCATCTCTGCATGGGCGCTGGGCTGACCATCGTCGGGGCGTTGGCCGGTGGGCCGGCGCTCATCTTGGCGGTGAGCAACAACATCCTCTCGGTGCTCATCTTGGCCATCATCAAGGTGCCCATCGACCGCGCCCGTCTCTTGGCTCCGGCGCTGGAGAAGGGTGTGGAGTCGATCCAGCCTCCCTTCCCCGGCATGGACCATGGCGAAGACTGACTGGGCGCTGACCAAGAATCACAGCGCTCGGAAGGGTCGCATCCAGCTCATCGTCTTGCACTGTGATGCCAGCCCGCGGGAATCGGCGACCCTGGACTGGCTGGCCAATCCCGCCAGCAAGGCCAGCTATCACGCTCTGATCCACCGGGA
>Ga0209229_10001023_pt1 | contig 11455 bp, 15 predicted proteins | sample SanBayMetagenome_FD_187466 | JGI IMG/M metagenome (GOLD analysis project Ga0209229, IMG submission 187466) | Freshwater and sediment microbial communities from dead zone in Sandusky Bay, Ohio, USA (SPAdes) (version 2) | ecosystem: Environmental > Aquatic > Freshwater > Lentic > Sediment... | reverse complement strand
GAAAGAAAAAGTCCAAGCGTGTAAAAATGAATACTATGGTTCATGGGGAGCGTTCAAAGGTGGTAAACAAATTGACACTTATTTAGATTATTTAAGCGGTGCTCAAACAAATATGCCAGGAGTTAATAAACCTGGTCCATCATCATACGGAACAACTGCTGTTTGGAGATTAGGTAAATAAATAATTTAGAGGAATAGGTATGTTAGAAAAAACAATTAAAAAAACCATTATTGAAACCAAAGAACAACAAGAAAAAAAGTTGATTAAAGAGACTATAGTTAAAAATAGACTCACAACTCTTGTTGAACATATAAAGACAGAAAGAGATTATAATAATTTATCTGAAGATAAAAAAATACAATTATCTTTTAACTTATTACAAGAATTATCTTATTTAGAATCTAATGGTTTGATTAATGAAATTGATTTAAGTGGTGTATTTAAATCATTATTTGGTGGACTTTTTGGAGATGTGACTCAAACAGTTTTTGAACCATTACTTGGTAAAATTGTATACCCTTTATTTGGTCAAGGATTTATGTCTAATTTTATTATATCATATTTAACATCAAGACCATCAGACGTAATAAAATCAATGTCAGATTGTAAATTGATGACAAAATTAATTGCTGAAAGTGTTGTTGAGGGTATGGTAATGTCATTACAAAGACAAAAAGGTTTTGACGCACCAGGGTACTCATATTTAAGAAATGCTTTAGGTAGTGTATTTGAAGGTAGTGAATTTGTTTCAGGTATTGAAAAGAGTATTGCAAATACTGTTTGTGGTGTGTTTAGTACCGTTGCAGGAAATGCGAAAAAAGTTGAGGATAAATTAAAAACTCCTTAATTTTGGTAAAGGGATTCATCAAGCGAAAGCTTATTGAATATAAATGAGAATTTAAAACAAAGGGGGTGTTCCAAATCTCAAAAAAAGAAGGGTTAATTACCCTTCTTTTTTGTTTTAACAATCTCGTCAATAATTCCATACTCAAGAGCTTCATCAGAACTTAACCATAAGTCACGGCTTGCATCTTGCATAACTTGCTCTGCCGATTTACCACAGTAAGACCCTAACAAATCAAAAAGAATTTTATTAACTTTTCTCCATTCTCTCATACTGATTTCTGCATCTTGAATATTACCAACTGCTCCACCTGATGATTGGTGTAACATCGTTTGAGAAAAACGTAATGAAGAACGTTTACCTTTTGTCCCTGCTCCCAACAATACAGAACCCATAGACGCAGCCATACCTGTATTTACGGTACGAATGTCACATGAAATATATTCCATAACATCCACCATGGATAAACCTGATTTAACACTTCCGCCTGGAGAATCGATGTGCATTGTAATATCAGTTTTGTCGGTTGAATCCAAGAACATTAATTGAGCTTGTACGATTGTTGACATGTGGTCATTAACAGGACCTGCAACCCATAACAAACGGTCTCTCATCAAACGTGAGAAGATATCCATTTGAGTTACTCTCATTTCTCTTTCCTCCAAAATATAAGGAGTCATTGATGATTCAATCTGTTGTGAGAAATAATCCAAATGTGAAGATGGTTTCCCTAAGTGTTTTGTGTAATAAGCTTGAAATTCTTTTCCGTAATTCATATATCTTTATTTTTAACAAAGATAGTAAAAAATTAACTTAAACCCAAAATGTCGTCAGAAATATTTTTTGCAGATAATCCTTTCCAATTACGAGGGTGTTGGTACGACCAAAAAACTTTCCAATTACCAAACCAAATGTTTCCATGTTTTCTGGTTTCACCTAATGTTTTATAATCAGTACTTGTTTTTTCAAAACGACCAATATTATACGTTTTGTATATTGGTAGGGTTGGGTCATATTCAAATCGGTTATTTAGTTCATCAAAACTTGAATTTAATTTAACAATACACCCATGTTTCTTTTGATATTCTAAAATACTCTCAACCCAAGTGTTTGCGTCATCAATACTATTAGTTTCCAAATAAAATTCAACTAACTTACCACAATCATTATACCTATGAGTATGGATTTTTTGTAACCCAACATTTTTAACAAACTTATATACTGAGATTTCATAATCCCCATAAAATTCACCAAAAAATGAAAAATTTAGGCTTTGGACGTAGGCACCATTTTTGTTGAAGTGGTGCCCCTCAATAAGTCTTGACTCCTCCTCATTATTTATATACTCTCTTAACTCAACGTAATATAATGGGTCAGGACCCAAAACATTTACATAAATGTAGGGATTGAGTCTAATGTCGATTTGTTCTTTATTAACGGTAATATACATAATTTCCAATAACTAATTTATCTACAATACCTTTTTCTAATGTGTCAAATGCTTGATTTGGAGAATCAATGATTGGTTCATTGTGAGAATTGAATGACGTATTTAATAACACAGGTATACCTGAAATTTTATTATATTCATTTAATATACCCCAAAATTTTTCATTTTTGTTTTTAACCACAATTTGAGGTCTAGCTGATTTGTCTGACTTTTGAATCACTGCGGGTATTTTCTTAATCCAAGACTCTCTTGTTGAATAACATACTGTCATGAACTCCGCGGAGTATTTTGATTTTGATGGGTAAAAGATTTCATCAAAATATTCATCCATTACAATTGGTGCGAATGGCATTATCTCATAACGTCTTAATCGTTCATTTAATAATTTGTGAGTTTTTATTTCAGTTGGTTTAACCAATATACTTCTTGCCCCAAGAGCTCTTGGTCCATGTTCAAATCTATCTTGATACCAACCAATAATCTTACCATCATTTAAATCTTGTGCAATTGCCTTTGAGTCGTATTTTTCTTTTTTGAACTTGTAGTTTTTTGAAAACTCATCAACTTCCTCATCACTATAACCAATACCAAAAAACATATTTTGTAATTTAATTGGTTTTGTGATTTCACCTAACTCTACGGCTTTCTTAATACAGGCGCCTAAAGGTAATCCCTCATCACCCATTGCGGGATAAACATAAATTTCATCAACAAAATCTAATTCATTAATCTGTTGGTTTAATTTTACGTTTGCAAATAACCCACCTGAAAATGCGAACTTTCTATATTCAGGATGTAATTTATGAAGGTCATTCATAAATCGAATGAACATATCGTTTGTGTAGTATTGTAAATTGTATGAGAAGATTTCACGATTTTCTTTTGAGTTGAAGTAACCCATAACTCTTAAAGAGTCTACCAAAAATTTTGTTTTACCTGCAGTATATGATGGACTAAATTTTAGGTCTTTATAGGTTATGACGGTTTTTAACATGTTAATAATGTTTTGGTCATAATAACCATCAGCCGCCATACCCATCAACTTACCTTCATCTTTACAGATTTTCCAAATAGAAGAACCATGGTCATCCCAACCCATCATACCCATCGTTGAGAATCCCCAAAGATGTGAAATACTTCCAAAAGTTGAAAAATCCATATTTCTGAATAAAGTCATTTTCCCATCTTCACATAGATAGATTTTCATTACAGATTTGTCACCACCACCATCAAATGATATACACATGACTTTACCGTCCATACCACTTGTAAAATATGAACCATAACAGTGTGAGTCGTGGTGACCCATTCTTTCATAATTACCGTTTGTCAAGTCTTCAGCATATACATCAGGAACTGGTTCTACAAATATTCTATAGTCAGCATCCTTAATCTCTAATTTTGATAGTTCCATAATTTTTGAAGAGGATAATCGAGGGTACGATTCATAATCATCCCCCGATTTAATCCTTGATAATCTTTCTTCTTCGATTACGTATCTAATCTCACCATCAACAACCAATGCGGATGATGCGCTGTGAGAACCTGCAAAAAATGCGTAAATTGAACTCATATTAAAACTTGGAAATCAAGAAATTATTGATGACTAAGAAATCTAAACCTGTTTCGTAAAAACATCTAATCGCATCATTTGGGGTTTCAACTATCGGTTCTTTTGGACCATTAAAACTTGTATTCAATAAAACAGGTACTCCTGTTTTTTCATGGAATTTTGTAATCAATTGGTAAAATTTCGAATTACTGTTTTGAGTTACTGATTGGTGTCTTGCCGAATTGTCAATGTGTGTTACCGCAGGGATTTTATTTCTCCAATCTTCTTTTACTGTTGTAGTTACCAACATATATGGAGAATACACATCAGATTCAAATATTTCACCCTGATGTTCAAATAACACCGCTGGTGCGAATGGTCTATACCATTCTCGTTTCTTAACGTCTGAGTTAATATGACCTGTCATCCATGAGTTGATTGGTGATGCTAAAATTGACCTATTACCTAAAGCCCTTGGACCAATTTCTGCACCATCTTGGAACCAACCAACAACTCTATTTTGAGTTAACCAATATGATACATCTTCAATTAGAGTATCCATAAGTTGATATTCTTGAAAATTCAAACTTGGGAACTCATTAATTGCAGATATAATTTCAGAACGAGAGTATGGTCTACCAATATAAGGACTAAACATTTCAGTTTCTTGAATGTCTATTAATTCTTGATAAGCGTACCAAGCACAACCCAATGGGATACCACTATCATCTGCGGGTGGAATAAAATACGAATCTTCGAAAAGACCTGAATTTAATATTTTTTCATTTGAATTACAATTTAAGAATGAACCTCCAGCAACACAAACATTTTTAGAATTTGTTAATTCTTTTGCCATTTTAGCCAAAATCAACGAAGCTCTTTCTTGTTCTCTTTGATAGATTCCCGCAACACATGCTTTTGAATAGAAATCTGAATCATAACTAACTTTTGGGTAGATTCTTTTATTTGGGATAAAAATATCACCGTCTTTTTCTACGATGTAGTCAGGTGCTTCATTAACAATATCTTGATTAGCGTAAGAAGCTAAACCCATCAATTTACCTGCGGGCCAAGTATGTTCATTTGGTTCATAAATTAATTGTAAAGAACCTTCAGAATATAATGTACCAACAGAAACACAATCATCGGTCTCTAAAGGAACTGGATACTTAATCCATTTTTTATAGACTTCTTTAAATATGTTTCTTGTCATATGATAAATTGAAATACCCTCGGTCCAATCTTCACCTTTTTCTAATCCTTCGTTTGTTATGTCAGGATACCACTCACTCAACCTATTCAATTTATTTAAAATACTTCCTGAAGCGTCGGCAACAATTACTGCGGCATCTTCAAAACCTGAACTAAAAAAACTTGAATACGCATGTGCTAAATGGTGTGGAATAAAACTGATGTTATACTTTTTATCACCAAATTTTTCTTTAAACTGTTCTTCAACATCGTCATGTAATTCAGTTGTACTATATACAAAAGAGTGTATGTCGTTGATAGTTAATCCTAAGTGATTTAAACAATATAGAATTGACTCATATGGTATTTTACCACCTTGGTAGGCACCGTCGTGTTTAACTCTTGATAATCTTTCTTGAGTTATCCCAACAACAACCTTACCATTCTCAATAACAACTGCACCCTTGTCGTGGCCAACAGAAAATCCTAATGTCCTCATCTAATTTGTTTTACGTATTTTATTGTTCTGGTTCTGTTAATTCTTCACCTTCAGCTGGTGGCATACCCAAGTTAACTGCAGTACCTTCTTCAACATCTTCATCACAACGATAAATGTGAACTTGATTGTCTTGTTTAAATACAATTACTTTCTTAACGCCTTCGCCCAAATTAACATCTCCATTAATATCAACAACGATACCTTCGTCATCTCTAAAAATAAGACCCAAAGCTCTTGCGAAAATTAATGATGCGTTAATCAAGTCTTGTTGGTTTTGTCCTTCTCCAGCTTGTTCTGGATTCGTGTAATTTTGATTTTCCATTTTAATATCTATTTGTTATAAGTTTAGTAAAACATTTCAATAAACAAAGGATTCTTGGTATTCTGTCCATGCTTTATTTAATGTCGCGTTGTCATTCATGATTGATGGTACGTATGGTTTATGTTTCATAACCATCTTTGCTTCCTCAGGAGTCCTATTACCTTTTTTAAGGTTACATTTAAAACAACAAGTTACCAAGTTAGTCCATTCATTACGTCCCCCACGAGATTTAGGTATTACGTGGTCCAAAGTTAATTGTCGTGTTGACCCACAATAAACACATTCGTGGTTGTCTCGTTTATAGATTCTATTACGGTTAACCTTTGATGTTTTTCGACTGAACTTAATGTAATTCAACAATCGAATGATTAGAGGTCGAACATAAGTTTCATATCCACAAACAATTGGACTGTCATCTGCTTTAATAATTTCAGCTTTACCTTTATCGACAAGTACAAACCCCCTCCTTGTTGACGTTAAGTTCAAAGGAGTGTAGTCGTAGTTTAATACTAATACATTGCTCATTTTTTCAATTTTTTAAAAGAATAATCTATTTTTGTCATAAAACAAAAAAAGGGATGAAAAATTTTCACCCCTTATTATAAAGTAGATTTAATTACGGTTTATGGTTCGAGATTTTCCACTTCTCATCGCGACCTTGTTCTCATTTTTGGTTTATCCAAAAGACACCTTTATTTTGTCTTACTTATAAATATCGTCAAAAGTTATTGCGGAATCAACTTTTTATATTATCTTTGTTGTATGAAAAATCAACTCCCATACTGTAACACATCTGAAGCAATTAAAGGTTATGATAATTCTGTAGTTGCTAAAGGTGAACACAATGATTGTGTTGTTCGTGCAATTGCTTCGGCGTTTGATATTGATTATGACCGAGCTCACCAAATAGTTAGGGATACATTCAATCGTAAGTATCGTCAGGGGACTTATGGGTTTATTAATGGTATGAACAACCTTGCAAAAAACCGTGTTCGTATTGGTCGTAAATGTTGCAAGATGATGGGTAAACCTGTACGTGAGGGTTCAATGTTTAATACTCTTAATTATGATGTTAAAGTTAAGGGTGAGAAAGTTAATCGTCAGATGACCGTTGGGACATTTGTTAAGAAATACCCAACAGGTAGTTACATTCTTACAGTTGCAAGACACGCCTTTACAGTTAAGGATGGTATTGTAATTGGGAATTTTGAGGATTCATTAAAAAAACGTAAAATTGTAACTGCCGCTTGGAAAGTCGGTAGTTGATTAATATCTTTGTGAATGAAACGGATTAGTAAGAAAAATTATAGTATGAAAAAAAGAATATACTTGGATGACGTAAGGACTCCTATCGAAAAAGACCAATGGGTTATTGTTCGTTCTTACGACGAATTTGTTGAGAAGATTAATGAAATCGGATTGGAGAACATTGACATGATTTCTTTGGACCACGATTTGGGTGACACTGCAATGGCAGAATGGCACCGAAATGTTTATCACAACTACGAATTGAATTACGATAACATCACCGAAAAAACTGGTATGGATTGTGCGAAGTGGTTGGTTGAACAATGGATGGATGGGAAACCTGTTGTTGATGTGGTTGTTCACTCTGCAAATGCGATTGGTAGTGGAAATATGATGGGTTATATCAACAATTACCGTCATGTTAATAGATTACCTCAAAATTGTATCAGAGTTCAAATCGAACATACCGTGTAAAAATTGGGATATAGGTATTTAAGGTATAAATTATATTGTTATGACCGACCCCAACATTCAAATCCAAAAACCTGAGGTAGAAGAAATACACGATGTGACTGATTCTACTCCAATCGAAGATGCGTGGGATAACATCCATGGAGACATGGTGTTTTTCTAACATTTTAGGTCCCTTAGCTCAGTAGGTTAGAGCAACTGACTCATAATCAGTAGGTCCACGGTTCGAGCCCGTGAGGGACCACAAACATTTAAAATAAATGATATGCCAGAATTTAGCACATACATCGACATCGAACCGTCAGAATATGTTGACGAGTGTTCACAAAGTGATATTAAAGAACTGATTGAAGAATTGGTTTTTCACGGTTACATTAACAAAAGTGATAGTTTAATTGATAAAGAAAAAATTAGTTTAATGGAACAAGAGTTCCATGAAAAACTTGATAAACTCAAATCAAAATACTACAACTTATCACCTGAAGATGAAGAAACTTTAAAAAATTTATTTTTAAAATACGTTTAGGATTGATTTTTTGACTTTTAGTACTATTTATACTATTATTACAACAATGAAAAATTTGAATACACTTTTAGCAACTTTAGCACCGACGAATGGCGGGGATAGAGATTTATGCTCAAGTGTTCAGATTTAATCAAAGGTAATAAAGCCAAAAATGATAAACCCTGAACACAAAAAGTTCAGGGTTTTTTGTTTTATTGGGTTTTTTTATTATCTTTGTGGAGTTCTTTGACATATGGTATGAACATAATCGGGGTGTAGCGTAGCCAGGTATCGCGCTTGGTTTGGGACCAAGAGGTCGTAGGTTCGAATCCTGCCACCCCGACGATTACGTCTTCTTAGCTCAGCGGTAGAGCAATTGGCTGTTAACCAATAGGTCCAAGGTTCGAATCCTTGAGGGGACGCAACAAGCGGGAGTAGCTCAGTTGGTAGAGCATGACCTTGCCAAGGTCAGGGTCGCCAGTTCGAACCTGGTTTCCCGCTCCATAAGGGAATCCCGCTTTAAGGTGAAGGACATGCGGGCGTTGACATTCAAGAGTTGGTCTTTAAATAACTCGAAACCTTAAGTCTAATGTAGGAGGTCCCTACCTACAAATTGCGGGAGTAGCTCAGTTGGTAGAGCTATAGCCTTCCAAGCTATAGGTCGCGAGTTCGAATCTCGTCTCCCGCTCAATGAGTAAGAGATACTCAGTAGTTTTGGTACCGTTACTGATAAATGGTATAGCTGACGCCTCAAACAGCTTGACAGATGAGGTCGTCGGAAGAAAGGCAAGAACACCATCTTGACCTCCGAGTATATGGTTGACTTTTAAGCGGTAAGACGCGATGGGTTTTGAATTAGGAAAACTATGAATATCTACTCACCATAATCTCAGGTGGGGAATGTGAGAGTAATCGGTCGAGCTACATTTAGCCGTTAATCACAATATTGGTTTGGAAACAGAGGTAGCCGTGACTTTTCCAACCGAGCCAACCAAGCTTACTATGATACGGGTTAATACCTGTGGAGTAGAGGTGACGGTCAGGAAAGACTGACAATTTCGGTCTCATGGTTGAATGGTTACAATTCCACCCTGTCACGGTGCGAGGTACGGGTTCGAATCCCGTTGGGACCGCCAAAATTGCCTCCTTAGCTCAGTTGGCCAGAGCAGCTGATTTGTAATCAGCGGGTCGTGGGTTCGAATCCCTCAGGAGGCTCAAAATTATTTCAATAAGGACAACCTTATTACCTTTAAACTACGTTATACCTTAAAAACCAAATAAAATGAAAAGAGAAGAAGAAGAACAAAAATTGGAAAACAAGATTCGTATTGTTTTTGGTGTGGTTATCGTTGGATTAATTTTATATGCAATTTCAGCATGTGCGGTTGAAAAAGTTGATTGTGATGCATACAGTTACCAACACAAAGTACAGGATGAAGTTGTAAGTTAAACATGGGGTTACATGTACCAAGGCTTGGCGAGAAACACTTGCAATGTTTCTGAGGTGAGTTCGATTCTCACTAGCTCCACAATTAAATAAATTATGGCACACCCTAACTTACATGCAAAAAGTTCAGCAAAGAAATTTGGTGGAAAACCTGAAGATTACATTCATTTACACGAATGGATGGATGAAACAAAAGGATGGATTGGAGATTCATTACACAGAATGTTTAGACATCATAGTGAAGGAATCTTTGAAATGGAAAAACGATTTGGTGCTGAATTCAAGAATAGTGACGGAAAAACGGTTTATACTCGATACGTTGGGGAACAACATGTGAGGGAAGATTGTAATAATTACCTTCCATCTGCAAAAGAATGGATTATCAATATCTCAGAAAATAAACGACCTCAGTGGATGTTAAGGACCATGAACATAGAAGACTGATATTTAATTATATGAAAGCTTATTTAACACCTGAAGATAAAACATTTTTAAAAAGAGTTTCAAACTATTTGAATTCATTAGGGATGACTCGTGGATACATAAATTTTGAAATGGATACATATGATAGTAGACTTAAGTCTGATGATATTGAATGGAACCGAGTAACTCGTTTTGATAATAATTATTCGGCAACGATACCTGAAAAATTAAAACCAATAATAAGGAAAATAGTTGAAGGTGTTGATAATTCTTACATTGAAAACGACACTGATTTAGATTTTGGTGATGTTGAGGATGATGATGTTAATTATCAGGGATATGAAATAGTAATAGACACTCAAGATAGGGATATTAGTTTAACACATACGTATTCTTATTATGCTCGAGGTAGTGAAAATTCAATATTGTTCGATAGCGAAGAGGATATTGAAAGGTTTGACAAGTGGATGGAAACCATTATGGATGAGGTTGAAGTACCAAGTGATGGAATCTTATCGATAGACTTCAATGGTGGAGGAGATTCAGGATATATTACTAATACATTTCAACCAACAGGTGATGTAGTTCCTGACATAATCGAAAATTGGTGTTACAACCAATTGGAAGAACATTACGGTGGATGGGAAATCAATGAAGGTTCTGACGGTTCATTTATTTTTAACTTTAATGATTCAACTGTTGAGTTAAACCTCACATACAATGAGGAATATAATGTATCCAACACATTATATGAAGAAAGTTTTGGGTAAAACTTTTATCTTCCAATAAAATCAATTATATTTGTACCATAGTAAAATAAATGCTCGGGTGGTGGAATAGGTAGACACGCCAGACTTAAAATCTTGTGGGCTTTACGCCCGTGCGGGTTCGATTCCCGCTCCGAGTACCAAACTTGCCTTCGTAGCTCAGATGGATAGAGCAACTGCCTTCTAAGCAGTAGGTCACAGGTTCGAATCCTGTCGGGGGTACTAAATAAATCATATCTTCAGGTACCCGTACCGCTAACGTAGGGTTAAATAAGATACAATTTCGTGTTACATTCGTGTATGAGCGGGAAGTAGAATGCCTGTCTGATGTGATTTATACGCCGAAGTGGTGGAATGGTAGACACGCTAGTCTTAGGAACTAGTACTTTATTGTGTGTGGGTTCGACTCCCACCTTCGGTACTATGAAATTAAATGTTTATGCGGTCATTATAACAGTTGGTAGTGTAATTTATGGGATGATTGTTGTTAATACAGGACATACCACAAATACCAATCTAAATGATAGTATAATTAAAAGAGATACATTTTTCAGTCATAATAGATATTTATAATAAAAACAAAAATTATGGCAACAATTAATTTCACTACAGCATATTCAGCAACACTTGAGGGTGTTTTAGAATTAACTCCATCAACTACAGTATACGCAGAAGACTTAGGTTTATGTCAACCATGTGTGGATATTGTTGGTAGTTGTTGGGCATGTTTACAGG
>Ga0209229_10001022_pt1 | contig 11466 bp, 6 predicted proteins | sample SanBayMetagenome_FD_187466 | JGI IMG/M metagenome (GOLD analysis project Ga0209229, IMG submission 187466) | Freshwater and sediment microbial communities from dead zone in Sandusky Bay, Ohio, USA (SPAdes) (version 2) | ecosystem: Environmental > Aquatic > Freshwater > Lentic > Sediment | place... | reverse complement strand
GTAGAAAATGGTAGTGGAGCAGAGCTTGCTACTATTAAATTTGATATTAAAAATGATAATGTTGGATACAACAAAATCATCCAAGATAAAGTAGTTACAAATTCAATTAAGGAAGACGTTAGAAAAGCTAACCCTGATTTAAACGAGACAAGTTTAAATGCTATTACTGAATTAGAGAAACAATTACAAGACCTTGAAGGTAATAAAACCCAAACAGGTAAAGATAAATCTGCGGATTTAAGACAAGAGATTAAAAATATTCAAGAGAATCAATTACAAGAAGAAGTTAAAGCTGAAGTTGTAACTGAAGAAAAACCAAAGGAATTTATTTATTACGAAAGAGATGGTAAATACTTTAAAAAACTTGGTCAAGATGGGGAAGAAAAACCTATCACCAAAACTACTTACAATTTTGAAACAAAAAAACAAGCAGAATTAGCTGCATTAGAAACAACTAAACCTAAAGAAGATGCCATTCAAGAACCAAGCACAGATGAAAGCCTGCTACGCAAAGAACAGCCCGAAGTGGGATTGCCAAAAATGGGAGAAGGAAACGCCCAACCTGAAGGACCTACCGCAGGGACCGCAGAAGTCGTTAATGCGCAACCGCAAGAAGAGGTAGCTCCTGAACTTACGCAACAACAAAGAGACATTCAAAGAGATAAACTTAACGATGAAGTATTTCGTGCGAAAAAAAATATAGCACGCGCTGAAGATACAGAAGCCGCAATAGAAGAATATAATACAGCTAAAAAAACATTAGCTGATTTTGATGCAGCAGAAGAGCAAAGGAAAGATAAGGATAGAGCAAAAACAAATGTTGCAACTATTATTGAAGATGAGGGTGGTTATTCTCAAAGAGAAGGATATGAATACAAAGACCTTTACGAACAAGACCCAAGACTTGCTGCTATAGAAAGTGCAAGAGATATGGTTAAGTTTGCTGAATCAGGAGACCTTGCAGCATCTTATGTGGAACAAGGGCTATCTAAAAAAGAAGCAAAGGCAAAAGCTAAAAATTCAGTAAAAACAAGTCAACAAGATATTTTAGATTTACAAGCAGATATTCAAGCTAACCCTATAGTGTCTTCAAAGACACTTGAAGTTGCTCCTGTTGTAGAAGAAACTGTTGCTCCCGTTACTGAAGAAGTTACGGCACCTGCTGTAGAGGAAGAAAAAATTTATTCGAGTGATGGTAAATTATCTGAAGACTATGCAAAGAAAAAAATTAATGAAGCATTTGATAATATGCCTTTCAAGAAATTTATATCTTTATTTAGGAAACATATAAACCCAAACTTTACAAGAGAAAATAATTTAAAGTCTAATGGAGGCGTAGTAACTAAAAACTTTTCTTTTCAAGAACACGCAGGTTATGTAATTGGTGATGGAAGTTATTTTGTAGACGAAGACCAATTCAGAGCTTTTGCTAAAGATGCGGGTATTGAAATACCTGCTGCACCTGCTGTAGAAGAAACTGCTGTGCCTACTGTAGAAGAAACTGCTGCACCTACTGTTGAAGTAGAACAATATATTCCAATTACCGAAAAGCAAGTAAGCCACGAGAAGTTTACAAAAGATAATGCTCAAGATGTTGAATATGGTTCTAAAACAGGTGATAACGGTAGAGAGTATGAATACATATCAAAAATAGCAGTAGAGTTAATTAACGATGATAGTGGTGAGTCAATAGGTAACTTAGTTAAAAATATTGACGAAGAAGGTAATGTTACTTGGAATGGAGAAGATTTAAATAGAGAAGAATTATCAGAAGATGGTTTTGATACCAAAGCAGAGGCTATTAAAAATCTTTTAGATATATACAATAAAACTCAAAAGTCAGAGTTTGATAAAGAAGCTAAAGCTGCTGCAAAAGAAGCCGCTAAGTTAGCCGCTAAGCAAGCTAAAGCTGCTGAAAAAGCTGCTGCAAAAGAAGCCGCTAAACAAGTTACGCCTACTGCTAAGAAAACAAAAGCTGCACCTGCTGTTGCACCTACAGAAGATGAAGGTCCTACAGCAGAAGACTTATCTACAATCGAATCAATGCTTGATTTGGATACGGAAGATGATGATAATATGGCTCGTGTTTTAAGAGCTATTGAGAAAGCTGATAAAGGGATAACTAAACTGTCTCGTACTACTGCAAATGACGCTCTTCTTGGTATACCATTAACAACTATACAAATAGTACTTAAAGCTATTAAAGTTTTAGTAAAAGGTGGTATGTTATTACGTGACGCTATTAGAAAAGTAGCTGCCGAAAATAATTTATCTGAGCAAAAAGTAGTTGATATTTTAGATAAAGCAAAAAATGAAAGCACTCAATCAAATCTTTCGGAAGAAGGTACAGGAATAAAATTAAGGGGGAATGAAAAAGTTATAAAAGGCGAGAATGCCCCTACTGTAAATTCTAATGATGGGTACAAAGAAGATTATACTGCGGAAGAAATATTTAAAGAAATACAGGCTCCTAATAGTAGAGTTGTTTCTCTTGCTTCAAACATTGCAGCAGGAGAAATTAGTTACACTAAAGATGGTAATAAAGTATTTTTTAAGTTACCGTATATCAATACAAATCTTGCAAAAAAAATACAATCTCTTAGAGATGAATATAAAAATGTAAAAGGAACAGGTAAAGATGCTAAAATCGAAAAAGAAAGATTAAAAAGAGATATAAATAAAGTTGCCAAAAAAATATTATCAGATTTTAGTGATATAATGGCTCAAAACTTATTAGCTTTATATGATTCTTTGACACCTGAATTTATTGCAAATAGTAAGCAATGGTATGTAGGTGCAAACAGGATGGCTAATGGTATTGCCAAAAAGTATAATATGACTGTTGAGCAAGTTAGCGGTATAATAGCAGCACTAAGTCCTCAAAATGATTGGTTTAATAATGTGTCTGTAGCTGAAAGGACTATAGATATTATGACTAATTATGGAGATACAAAAATAACAAAAGATGTCATTGATAAAGCTATAGCATATAACTCAAGGTCAGGAGAAGCAAATAATTTTGCAATAGATATAGCTGATTTATATGAACAATATGGAGATGTATCTATAAATGAATTAAATAAATCAGGAGTAAGTTTAGCAACTCAATCTGCTATACTGCGTGCATTTGACCAAGCGTTAAATTCTCCAAATGTTGCAATGACAAATCCTACGGGGGAGTTTATTGGTTTTGATAAAACTCCTGTGAGGTGGAACTCTGAAGCTGAAATATCTAAAGCCATTAATATATTTAGAAATGGAGATATTAAAAATGTAAATGAAAACTTAGGTAATGGTAATAAGGTTAGAAATTTTTATAACAATATTGTAGACCCTAATTCAAAAACACCTTATGTAACTGCAGATACTCACGCTTTATCTGCTGTGTTAAACTCTCCAATGTCAGCAAATGATGCAGGGGGGTTTGGATTATTTAATGGTAGACTTGAACCTTCTTATGCATTAGTAAAAGATGCATACCAAAAAGCAGCAAGAGTTGCAGGTATTATGCCAAGAGAAATGCAATCAATAACTTGGGAAGCACAAAGAATTGGTATAAACGACAAAAATAGAACTGAAGAAAAGAAACAAGAAATATTTAATTACTTATCTGAATCAAGAAAAAACAATCAAACACCTTATGAAAGAGCAACAGAACTTATTGCAAGAAACAGAAGTGCAAACCCTGAATGGGGAAAGTCAGGAGGAGTTAAAACTCAAATCCTTAGTGAAGAACTTCGCAAAGGAGCGGAATTACGTGCTAAACAAAGGATTAGCTCTTTATCTAATTTACGGGGAAGTGCCGCAACAGGAGTGGGAACAACCGGTACCACAGTGGGTGAACGAGTTACCGGAGGGGAAAGCATTGACGAAGTCTTAGACTTAGACGTAAAGAATAATGACAATCTTGAGAGTGTATTAAACTTTCTTGATAGCGTAGATAAAGGTTTATCTAAAAGACTTTTTGGAAGTGCAAACGATGCGTTACTTGCTATACCATTAACTACTATAAAAGCTGTAGTAAAATCATTAAAGCTATTAGTAAAAGGTGGTATGCTTCTTCGTGATGCTATCAGAAAAGTAGCTGCAGAGAATAATATATCTCAGGATTCTGTTAGAGACATACTTAATATTGCTCCTATCCAAGATGGCTTTACTAAATTAATGGGTGAAGTTGAGGCAATGGTACGTCGTCAAACGTCAAGAGGTAGCACTCAAGCAAGAATGACTACAAACGTAGATACACTTGTAAGAAATTCTGAGGTATACCAAAATGCAAACGATGCTCAAAAGAAAATAATGGAGCGTGAAGCTCGTGGTGTAATGGGTGTGTCTCCAAGAAGAGCTCCGTCAATCGGTCGTATCCTTGGTCAACTTAAAGACATAACTAATGTATCAAGAGAAGATAAGCTTAAAATAATAAACCAAATAATGCAATTAGCTAAAGATGCTTCTAAAGATTTAGCTACTGAAATAAAAGGTTTAAAGACACAAGGTAAGATTACCGTTAACCAAGCAGCAAATATTATATCAAGACTTGGTAAGGTTAATATGCTTAATGAAACATCGGTATCAAAGTTTGTAGACTATATGTCTAATGTATTTGCTGATGCTGAGTATGCTGATAAAATCAGTAACATTAGAAAGAAATTAAAAACAGCAAGAGTAAATGTAAAAACAAAACTTGGTGCAGCAAAGAATTTAATTCCTGCAATGGAGAAGTTATTTGCTATTGACCCTGAGATTATACCAACAGATATGCTTGAGGATTATAATTCTCTTGTAGAAATGATGGGTAAAAGACAAGAGGTTCTTGATTTAAAAGATATTAAGACGGTTACTGATATGACCAATTCAATTCTTGATAAGGTTAATGAAGAGCAGTCGCAAGCACAAGAGTTGTCTGATAGATTAGAGGGATATGAGAAACCTGTTTTAGATGATAATGGAAACATTAAATATGCTGATACTATTTCTGCTATGGTTAAGGATGGTGTAATTACAGAACAAGAAGCTGAACTTATGCGTAAGTATAAGAGCATTATAAATCCACGTGCTGAAAAAGCAACAATGACTGAGAAGGAAATAGCTGAAGAAAAACAGGCACTTGTTAAGGAGTTAAACTCTATGACTATAGACCCATCTAAGATGGCTTCTGTAGATGATAGAGCTAAGGCAAGTACATTAAAAGATTTGCTTAAATCAAAAGCTATTAATAAGTTAAATGCTCAGCAATTAAAAAACTTAATAAAAGTAGTAAGTGCAATAAACAATGGATACTTTCCTCACTCTGCTCAATTAGCAATTGAAAGATTGAATGCCATAAATAATGCAACATCATTATCACAAGCAATACTTGAGGGTGTTCCACTTTCGTTTAGTAAACTTTATTCAAAGTTTAAATCTTTATTTACGCGTAAAGATGCTATTCAAGAGATGGTAAGAAGAAACCCACTTTATTTTATTGACCAATTATTTGGAAACTTTAAAACAAAGAGAATATTTAATGCTTTATTTGAAGCTGCGGCTAAGGCTCAATCATTGTTTGAGTCTAATATGAATAAAGTAAATAGGCAAGTAGACGAAATAAATTCTGCTGTAGCAAAATCATTTGGGATGAACCCAAACAAAACGTTAATGTCATCATATAAAATGATGGCTTATATGATTCAGCAAGAATACTTATCTAACCCTGACAGTAAACAGGTAAACCCTGCACATAAATTTTTAGAGGCAACAATTAAACAACTTGACAATGATGGTAGAAACCGTGAGGCTGATATGCTACAAGAAATTCTTGACAAGTATACAACTGATGGTTCTATTGATGTTGATAAAATGTATGCTTCATTTAATCCTACTGAGAAATCTGCACTTAAATCATTAAGAGAAATTAACGATGGATTAACTGAGAAAGCAGTTCACACTGCAGGTGTTATCAGAGGTCAAAGAATAAGCCCTTTAAATAATTACATTCATTTATCGGTAGTCAATGAACTTGATGCTGAAAGCACAACATCAGTAACTGCTGCAGTTGATGCATATAACCGTGCGTTGATGCCTTCTACAAAAGGAAAGTCTCTTATTGAAAGAACAGGTAGCGTTAACCCATTAAATTTTGATGTGTTCGCATCGGTTCAACAAGGAGCTAAGTCAGTGTTGATGGATTATTATTTAACTGAACCAATTCGTACAGCAAGAAAAACATTGGCTGAGACAGAAAAGATGATGGCTGAACAAGGTCGTCTTCCAAAAGAAAAACGTGAAATATTTTCAGCAATTAAAAAAGCGTTCAATGAAGCTACTGAGAATTTCCTTGTAAATAATTATATAGCAAATTCTTTTTCAGATGAGGTTGTTAATTATCTTACTAAGCAAGGGTACAGAGCAATACTTGCAAGTGCTCCAAGATTTGTAGGGGAACTTACATCAAACGTTGGCTATGCATTGGTTACTGATAGAAACTCTTTTATGGAAGGTATAAAATATAAAGATATTTTATCAACTCCAAAAGCAGTTGACATAGTAAACAATGTAAAGAGTAAACAAATTGGTAGACTATTCCACGGAGATTCTTTAGGCGGTAGATTTATAGACACATCAATCCTTAGTCAAAAGTCAGGTACAAAAGGTGGTAAACTAAAAAGTACAGCAAGAAATACTGTAGAAACAATTTATAATAGGTCTCTAAAGAAATATAAGAACGCTGTTGAATTTACTGCTGATGCATTAATATCTACTCCCGATAAAATGGTTATGCGTCCAATTTGGTTTGGGTCATTTGCTAATGAGTTTCAAAACATTACAGGTACCAAAGTAGACTTTGATAAAATAGCATCTAATGATGAGTCTTATATGAATAAATATAAAGAAGCTATAAATAGTGCTACTTCATATGCTGATAATAAATCAGTATTAGCGGGTGCTACGGATAATGCTTATATGGGTATTCTTAAAGGAACATCAAAACCTAATCAAAGTGCTCTGTTGAAAGCATTTAATAACTTCAACAACTTTATGACTCGATTTGCTATATACGAATATACCACTGCAAGAACGGGTGTTTACGCAATGGTTGGTAACGGAAGCATTTCTAAGAAACAGGGTGCCGCTTTATTAGCAGGTGTTACTACAAGGATGGTAGTGTACACTATGTTAGTACAAGCTTTGGGAGCATTACTACTCTCTACATTTTCAGATGAACCACCTGAAGATGAGAAATCATTTATCCAAAAGTTTGGTCAGTCTCTTACTTCTTCAGTCTTAGGTCTTTTTGTTGGAAGAGATTTTGGTAACGCTACCAAAACAATTTTAAACTATGGTTTAGAAGGAATGAATGAGAAATTTTTAACAGCATTACGTGAAGGTGAATACGACCCATACAAAGATGCTATAGCTTACTCTATTATTCCTAAAGAAAAGAAAGGTCAAAAAACAAATCTATCTGATTACATAACAGTAATGGGTGGTTCTATGGGACCTGCATTAAAGACTTTAGATTTAGCAATTACAAAAGCTACAGAAAATCCTAAGCAACAACCTAATGCTATTGAAAGACAACAGTCTGAAATTGAATCTCGTCTTCCTTTAGAAATATTAGGAAACTTAGGTTACATTCCTTTGTACAAAGACGTTAGAAAGGTTGTTATATCTAATATTTATAGTAGCTTAAAAGAAGAAAAAAAATCTAATGAAATAAAACAAGAAGAAAAACAATCTGAGCAACAAGAAAAGGTTAATGCTTTGAAAACTATTATTGAAGAATCTAATGATGAAGCTGTCATCAAACAAGCTCAAGAAAAAATTGACAAGTTAGATGGTAGTACAGAACAGAAGAACGCAATTAAGCAAGAGAACGCTCAAGATAAAAAAGCTAAAGAAAAACTATTAGTTGACCCTGATACGGGAGAAGAGTATGATAATGAATCAGACTTAAAAAGATATAATAGAAATCTTTGGGAACAAAACTTTGGTGAAGGGTCTCCTTGGTATGAAAGTCATAAAGAAGAGAAGGAAGCAGAAAGTCTTTTAAATAAAAAACTTCAAGAAATAAAAGACAGGGAAATGAATTATACAGGTAGAAACTCTGACGGTAGCAGAAAAAGATTTGGAGCAAGCAGTACAAAGAAAGCTCAAAGATTTGGTTCAAGCAGTAAGGGTAAAACTAAAAGATTTGGTTCTTAGGTAAATCGTATATACTTCAACGCTTTTTGTTTGTCGTAATAGACCATTAGCTCAGCATCATTATAGGAACCTACACGTGGGGCACGTCCGCCCCACTTGGCTTCCCCTACTAATTTGTTTGCCTTTCCGTATATGATGCCATCTTCACAAGACCATATTATAACGGGCATAATGCGCTTGTCTATTAGCTTCACAATTTTCTTAGCAGATATTGGAAGCGGATACGCCATTCTCATAGACCTTAGTCTGCCCTTTACTTCTACATAGGCAATAAGTTTTCCTTCCTTATCAAATACTTTGTAGTCAATATCGAGTGGGTCAAGTTTCTTGTATGAACCTCCAAACATTTTTACAAATAATTCAATAGCCTTCTTCTCCCTAATTAGGTCTTGCTCTGTCTCAAAAATCGTCATCGTCCACTGATTTAATAATAGTTTTTAGTTCAGTAATAACACTTCTGATGTCATTCTTTACCGTATCAAATTCTCTGTCTACTAATTTTTCGTATATAACCGTCAACGTTTTGTGACAGCTGTCTATACTGAAGAAGATTCTGAACGCTCTGTCATTCTCTTCTTTAAAGTTTTCTTTACTCATTTCATTTGTTTATGGTATTAAACATTGCATTTATTCTTTTCTTTACTAAATACTCATTGCCTTTCTCAGTACGTTCGTTTACTAATAATATAATTTCTTCAAGCCTTTTATATTTTTCGTAGAAAGGAGATAATCTATTTACATTCCTTGATACATTCTTTAATTGTTTTTTTAATAAATTAATCTCATCTCTGTAATGGTTTCTATTTATTTTATCTAACAGGTCTTCGTGTTCTTTAAAGAATATATCTTTGCATATATTATATTGGTTTTTTAAATTTTCATCTTGTAATATTAAATTATTCAAACTCCTTACATAATATATAATTGAACTATGGTCTTTTTTCATTATTCTACCAATACCTTTATAAGTATGACCTTTTTCATAAAGTAACTTAGCACAAATTAATCTTGCATTTACAAATTTTTTCTTTCTACATCTTTCAAAAATATCTAAGTCTAAATTTTCTTTAATAATATTTACAACTAATTCTGCGTCTTGATTTATACTTAATCTTACCATCTCTTCCATTTGATTTAATTTAATTTATCCTTTAAACACTTCTACTTTTATTCCGTACGATTCTAATTCTTTTATTCTATACTCTTGTAGCTTTGACAACTTCCCGTCAGGTTTCTTGACTTCGCTGAAAAGTACATCTGAGTCACGTGGTATTGCTATCAAGTCAGGTATACCATTCTTATTGGTCTTCATTAATTTAATAACATAGTACCCCTGCTCTTCAAGCTCTTTTATTCTTCTTGTTTGTATTTGTTGCTCTGTCATAAATATGTTTTTCGGTGGCAATGTAATCAACTAATACTTTAAGTTGCTCGCTTGCAAGTAATGACTTACATTTTTTAATGTCATTAAAGTAAGTGTTGCTGTCCTCTCTTGTGAATGCGTTCCATAAGTCGGTGTGCTCGTTGTAATGGAACAAGTAATCTGTCAAACTTGTCATAATAATAATTTTTTAAAATGTGAAACTGTATAATCTTTTTTCTTTGTTACTGCTTTATAGATGTCATATTCAATACCATCCTTGGCGAAGACCCAATACACGTCATTCTCAAGGCGTTCTTTTGTGGTCATTCGGTCTTTGCTCTGCCAATAGCTTGTTGCGCTAAAGTCAATGTTGTAGTAAACAAGACACGATGCTTGCCTTAAAGATATTCCTTCTCTACCTGAAACAATCTGAAGCGCTATGCTTTTGTCTGTGTCTTCAAAGACACTAAGTTCTGTCGTTAGCTCATCACCGAACGCTTCTTTAAGTGCATTAAGTTCTTCTTTAAACTTATAGAAGATACCAATCTTCTTACCACGAAAGTGTGAGTGGATAAACTCTGCCTTGGTATTATCTATTACCATAGAATTACCGCTCTCAAACTTCACCGTCCCTGAATATAATTGGTGTAGCTTACTCATTAACTTCACTGCTGTGTCAGCTAATATCAACTCCTCCTTGCCCTCTATTACTAAATCTCTTTTAAGTCTTTTGATTAACTCATACGTAGACGGCTTTAGTTCTACCTGTAAAACATTCTCTGTCGTTACAACTTTAAAACCTGCATCTGCCTGCGTGTAGTTTATGGTGTATGGTCTCATCGCATCGAGAATGTTTGGTAAGCCTTCGCTGTAATCATTAATGAACATACTACCAATTTTCTTTTGCTTTATCTTAACGTGCTTAGCGCAAAACTTATAAAAGTTTACAAACTCGCTGAACGGATTGTTTGGTATTCCGTACACTTGGTGGTACATCTGAGCGTACGACTCAGGTGTTGGCGTACCTGATAATAAAATTACTTTGCTTTTGTATTTCTGAATCACCGACTTCACCAACGATGCTCGGTTACTTGGCTTGGGAAAAGCCCCCATTGAATGCGCTTCGTCGCATACTATTAAATCCCATTTACATTCGTTGGCTACAAGGTGTAGGCTCTCGTAATTAATTACTTTTAAATTGAACGAACCATTCATTAGATTGTAATCACGTTCAATAGAGTCAATTGCTTTTTTCTTTGTGATAAATAAAACATTCTCAGCTCCTATAGCTCTTGCTATACCTAAGCTCGTTAATGTCTTACCCGTTCTAACTTCCATCGTAAGATATACAAATCCTTTTGCAGATAGAATCTCTGAGCCCCATTTGATAATGTCCTCTTGGTAATCTCTTAGCTTAAACTTGTCTGAACCTGTCATATTTTTTTTATAGTAATCACAACTCGCAACAACTCTGTCAATTATTTCTTTTGGTGTATAGTATTTTAATACGTCTTTGTTTGGTTTCTTTGTGAGTACAATATTCTTTAGTGACTCACAATACTTCCACATCATCTCATCGGAGTATGCGGGTATTCTTTCAAGTATGTCCATTAGATTATTTGTTTGTTACACGTTCCACATCTTACACTTCTACTATATTTTGGTATTGTTGGTTTCTTACACTCACATATATTTTTTACAACGGGCTTTGGAATAGTTATCTCTGAAAACATCTCATCATATATCTTACGTAACTCAATACACTCCTCGTACATCTCCTCTTTCTCAAAGTATGCAATCATAATTAATAACTTTTCTTCCTCTATGTCTTCGGTTGGTAGGTGAACCACCATATTCAAACCTGAATACAATAAGTCCTCCATCGAAATCTTTCCCGTAACTACATTGAATGAATTTAA
>Ga0209229_10001021_pt1 | contig 11471 bp, 11 predicted proteins | sample SanBayMetagenome_FD_187466 | JGI IMG/M metagenome (GOLD analysis project Ga0209229, IMG submission 187466) | Freshwater and sediment microbial communities from dead zone in Sandusky Bay, Ohio, USA (SPAdes) (version 2) | ecosystem: Environmental > Aquatic > Freshwater > Lentic > Sediment... | reverse complement strand
ACAAGCACGACAACTGCGGGCACGGCGATAACTGCCGCACTTGGGACAAACGGACTGACGATGGCAGTCCCGGCTTACCTGACGACCTATGTCAATGACCTGACCTCTGGGCGGGCCGGTACGGGCTCCACACTCGCGCTGACAAACCTTAGCGGCACCTTGTCGGTCAACACCAACGGTGTGGCTCTGTCGCTCAATAACATTGATGACCACCTTATGGGGTGGGCGATTGTTGGCAACACCTCTGGTACGACCGGGACTACGCTGACAACGGAATCCGCTCTCTACCTCCAAGGCGGCAACAACATCACCCTGAGCGGGAACTCCAACACCATCGTTATTCAAGGCGCTGCTGGCGGCGCGGGCGGAGGGGTTGCGGTTGCAGCAGGCGCTTCAACAGTTTCAAACAACACCGTCGTCTTTGGCAACTCCAACGGGGTAAGTTTTGGCCTGAACGGCAGCACTCTGACAGCTTCGATCATTGCCAACAACACCTATGACGGTTGGGCTCCCTACGCTGACTTGATGATGGTTGCAGGTCAGCAGGGTCAGGGTACTCTGTATATTGAGCCGGAGCATTCTCCGTACTACTTCCAAGATCGGGTAGGCGTCCCAATTGCCTACACCAACGCCACCAACTCAACAGGCTCCGTGACGTTGAGTTACTGGATGGGGTTCTACACCCAAAACGGCAGTACGCTCTCGTTGAGCGCCAGCACCTCATTTAGTACAGGCTTCACATTTTCAGGAACTGTTGCAAGCTACTCTCTTTTCTCAGGTATGCGATTGCTCACGTTTCCGTGGGCTTTGACGGTTCAAGAGCAGGAGATTTGGGTCGGGCATTTGTCAAGAACCACGACTGCCGGGGCAAACGCATCGATCTCTCAGATGTTGGTCAGCAACGTCAACAGCAACTTTGTGGGCTTCTTTGGGCAGGCTCACACAACTACTCAGCAGTTTACGATTGGTCAGGGCGTCTACACCGCAACAACGTCGGGGATGCCAAATAGTATTGCATTCAGCCAGATTCGCGGTTCTGACTCTTTGGCATTCCGTGCCCCTGCGGTTATGTTCATCAACAGCACGGTGTAAGCATGGACATCAACGACTTTGATGGGTGCCAGAGAGTTACGGTTGACGACATTGTCTACATCGTGCTGGCTATCCCCGTGCCAAGAATTGCACTTTGCGTTCGGGAGTCTGATGTAACTTTTGGCGCACCGTATGTGCCCACGCTAATTGTCGAAATGCCCTGATGCAGCCACAAATCATCTCCTCCTACGATGGCGGCGCACACAACGCTGATCTAGAAAAGACCATCTCGCGTCTCACGCAGGACAAGGCGTACAAAGACCTGTCTTGCATCCAGATCGTGCCGTGCTTCGGGCAAATTCCTACCCGTGCGGTGGCGTCATGGATGAATATGTACGCCCCTCCCAACGCCAAGTTCACCCGGCTTTGGGCTGTAGGCATGGAGGTAGGCAAGGCGTTTACATCTGCGATTGAGAGCATCCTCGCACATCCAGACCTGAGCAAGTGGAAGTACATCATCACGCTGGAGCACGACAACATCCCTCCTCCTGACGGGATCGTCAAACTGCTTACCCAGATGGAGAATCACCCGGAGTACGCTTGTATCGGCGGTCTTTACTTCACTCAAGGCCCAGGGGGGTGTGCACAGATCTGGGGTGATCCTAAAGATCCGGTGTTGAACTTCCGCCCCCAGCGTCCTGATCCTGCTGGTGGTTTGGTTGAGTGCTGCGGCACCGGGATGGGTTTCAACGTCTGGCGTCTTGATATGTTCAAGGACGAGCGCCTACGCAAGCCGTGGTTTGTGACTCAGACTGAAGGTGGCGTTGCCACGCAGGACCTCTACTTCTGGGGTGATGTCCGAAAGTACGGCTATCGTTGTGCTATTGATTGCTCGGTAAAGGTTGGACACTATGACCTTGAAGGCAAGCGTGGCGGAATTGCAGATTACGTGTGGTGAACAATGAAACTTGATCTCGGGTGTGGCGGTAAGAAGAAAGAAGGCTTCATCGGCGTAGATCAGTACGCGATGGAAGGGGTTGATGTCGTCCTGAATATCGGCGTTGACCCTTGGCCTTGGGAGGATGGCACAGTGGAAGAGATCCACGCCAGCCATTTCCTTGAACATCTGACTGCGCCACAGCGGGTTCACTTCATGAACGAAGCCTTCCGGGTTATGAAGGAAGGTGCCAAGGCCACCATCGTCACGCCTCACTGGGCATCAAACCGGGCTTACGGGGACTTCACGCATCAGTGGCCCCCGGTGTCGGAGATGTTCTACTACTACCTGAGCCAGGAGTGGCGTAACACCAACGCCCCACACACGGACAAGAAGTGGAACCCGGCAGGCTACTCATGTAATTTTGCTGCTACCTGGGGTTATTCTTTCTCCCCGGAGCTTGGCGCTAGGCATCCTGACCATGTCCAGTTTGCCCTGCAGAACTACAAAGAAGCCGCCCTCGACACCCACGCAACCCTCGTCAAACCTGTAACAAAAGTGGACTAAGGCATGGCATCGGCGTTTCAGAGTAATGCGTTCCAAGCGGACGCATTTGAGACTGTCGCCGTTGTCAATGTAACGGTCCTTGTCTCCGGCGTACAGGCTGAAGGACTTTCAGGCACTGGGTGGGGTGCTGGCGGGTGGGGCTCTGGTCCTTGGAGTGGATCAGGCGCTGAAGCTACAGGTGATGCCAATGTGTACCCCACGGGGGTGCAGGCCACTGGGCAGGTTGGCAGCGTTGTCGTTGACCTCTCGCTGGTTGTTCTGGTCACTGGCGTTCAGGCGACCGGAGAAGTCGGAACTGTCACTGTTGATCTTGCTCTGGTGGTCCCCGTCACGGGTGTGCAGGCCACGGGTGAGGTTGGTGATGTCGCGGTCACTGGTACGGGGAATGTCTTCCCGACAGGCGTACAGGCTGTTGGTCAGGTTGGCACGGTCACCGCCTTCACGGACGTTACGGTCCCGGTCACAGGTGTTCAAGCTACAGGGCAGATCGGCACGGTCACGGTTGACCTCACGCTGGTTGTCCCGGTCACTGGGGTTCAGGCTACAGGTCAGGTTGGCACGGTCACGGTTGCTGCTGCAGCCAACGTATTCCCGACTGGGGTCCAGGCGCAAGGTTTCGTAGGCACGGTCACAGTCGAGCTGGTCCTTGTTGTCCCGGTCACTGGAGTCCAAGCGCAGGGGTTTGTTGGCACGGTCACCGTCACTGGCGGCGCTACCATACTTCCCACTGGCGTTCAAGCCCTTGGACTGATAGGATACGTAAACGTCTGGGGGCTGGTGCCGGACAACCAGAATCCGAACTGGCAAGGTATCACAGACAGTCAGACACCTTCTTGGGCCTTGATCGGAAATACGCAAACGCCAGGGTGGATTCAGGTGCCAGACACACAAACCCCCGCATGGGCCACGCCCACCACGACACAGAATCCGAATTGGGTTCAGGTAAACAACTGAGGTAAACATGCCTTCTTCATACACCACCTCGCTTCGTTTGACTTTGCCTGCTACTGGCGAATTGACGGGTACTTGGGGCACCACTGTAAACACCGGTATTACTGAACTGCTGGACTCAGCGGTTGCAGGTACGACGACGATTTCGACCTGGGGTGGTGCAGGTGTTGCCTACACGCTGAGCAACACGGACGGTGCGGCGGATGAAGCGCGGCGGATGTTCATCGTGGCAAGTGGTGCGCCCGGTGAGGCCAAGAACGTCATTTGCCCTGCAGTCAGCAAGCTGTACTTCTTCCGCAACGACACGACGGGTGGGTTTGCCCTGACGCTGAAGACCTCTGGTGGGTCTGGTATCGCTGTCCCTGCGGGCCAGTACAAGGTGCTGTACTGCAACGGCACCAACGTGGTCGAGGCGTTCAACTCGCTGGCTTCGCTGACATTGGGCACGGCGCTCGCAGCTTCGTCTGGCGGCACTGGGCAGTCTGCTTACACGGTAGGCGATCTGGTTTATGCGACTGGTACTACTGCGCTTTCGAAGCTCGGCATCGGTACCAACGGTCAGATCCTAACCTCTACGGGCACGGCTCCGCAGTGGAGCACCCTGTCTGGTGTGGCGGTCACGACCTTCAGCGCAGGCACCACGGGCTTTACTCCGTCTACGGCTACGGCGGGTGCAGTGACTCTTGCGGGTACGCTTGCTACCACGAACGGGGGTACGGGCCTGACCTCGTTTACCTCCGGTGGCGTTGTCTACGCTTCCAGTTCATCTGCCCTTGCTACGGGGAGTGCGCTGACGTTTGATGGGGCGAATTTGGGTGTGGGTGTTGCTGTACCCGGACAGGTGATTGACGGTAGCGCAGCTAACCCGAGGCTTCGACTAACTGCGACAAGCACTGGTTATGCGGCATCACAGTTTGTTAACAGTTCGGGGTCTTCTTACTTTGGCCGAGATAATTCTGTTGGTGGGTTTTTTGGTATTGCCAACGGAACAGCTATATACAGTAGCACAAGCGACCCTATTGGGTTTTATTTGAGCGGCTCCGAACAAATGCGCCTCACCAGCACCGGGCTGGGGATTGGGACGAGTTCGCCGGGAGCAAAGCTCGGAGTTGTTGGAACGACGTTACTAAATATAGGAACTTACGCTGCTGGATACGCTCTAACTCTTGCGGCAACCACGGAAACTGGCCGCACGTACCAAATTGGTATGGTGACTGGTGGTAATTTAGCGGTTTACGATTCTTCTGCCGCCGCAACAAGGCTTTTGTTGGATACCTCCGGCAACCTCGGCTTGGGGGTGACGCCGAGTGCTTGGTGGAGCGCAATGAAGCCGTTGCAAATGTCGGGCAATGGTTTTATTGGCTCTGCGTCGAATTACACCTATGTCGGCGCAAACTTTTTTTACGACTCATCGGCAAACCCCGTTTATGTAGCAAGCGCTGCGGCATCGTTATACGAGCAAGGCGCGGGCGCACACAAATGGTACACCGCCCCCTCCGGCACCGCAGGCAACGCGATCAGCTTTACGCAGGCGATGCTGCTCGACACCTCCGGCAACCTCGGCTTGGGGGTGACGCCGAGTGCTTCTTGGTCGGGGCAAAGTGCATTACAAGTCAACACCAGAAGTGCCTTTGCTGGGTCATCCAACTTCACGGCAGTTTCCACAAATGCCATAGCCACTAGCAATGGCTGGGCGGCAAACTATCTGGCAAACGGTACGGCTGCTCTTTATACGCAGTCAGTCAGCACTGGCGCCCACGCTTGGTACACCGCCCCCTCCGGCACCGCAGGCAACGCGATCAGCTTTACCCAAAGCATGACCTTGGATGCGAGCGGGAATCTTGGGTTGGGGGTTACATCCATCTCCGGTTTCCGACTGGACATTCTCTCCACCGGTACAGACGCCGCAGTTCGTGCAAGATCGTCAAACAGCAACGAAGTTTTGCGCGTAGAAAGTGCCGGAACAGCGACTTCATCAATTCGTTTCATCAATACCTCCGTCAACAACACCTATATCTCTGCTGACGGAACTGCGCTTACGTTTCTTACTGCCGCCGCCGAACGCGCCCGCATCACCAGCGGGGGGGATTTGCTGGTGGGGACGACAAGCGATGGCGCGGGGATTGGGTATGCAACGCGCTTGGCTGTTGATGCTGGCGCTAACAATACAGCCATATTTAAGACATCTGGTGGGGCATCTGCGGCTTGCATTCGTGCGTGGAATTCAGCTACTTCTGGCGACAACGCATTCGTTGTTTTTCATACTGAAAGCGGCGCTACTGAACGTGGCTCAATCACCTACAACCGCGCTGGCGGTCTTGTTGCCTACAACACCACCTCTGACTACCGAGCCAAGGACATCATCGGCCCCGTCCAAAACCCCGGCGCAACCATCGATGCGCTGAAGGTCTACGAAGGCGTGATGAAGGGCGCAACACAAAGCCGCCCGATGCTGGTGGCGCATGAGGCCCAAGCAGTTGCCCCGTATGCCGTCTCCGGTGTCAAGGACGAAGTGAACGAGGACGGAACGCCTAAGTTCCAGCAGATCGATGTGTCGTCTCTTGTGCCTCTGCTTCTGGCAGAAATCCAATCCCTCCGCGCCCGTGTGGCGGCGCTTGAATCCCAACCTTGAAAGGAATCACCATGACCACGCAATTCACTTGGACTATTAGCCAGCTCGACTGTTACCCTCAAGTCGGTACTGAAACCGACGTAGTCTTCACGGCGCATTGGCAGTGCACCGGCACGGACGGCACCTACACCTCTCAGGTCTACAGCACCTGCGCCATCCCCGCACCTGATCCCGCTGACTTTGTCCCCTACAACCAATTGACGCAAGACATGGTGCTCGGCTGGATCTGGGCCGATGGCGTGGACAAGGCCGCTACTGAAGCTGCGGTGCAGACCCAAATTCAAAATCAGATCAACCCGCCCGTGGTTTCTCCTCCGCTGCCATGGTCATCCGCCCCGCAACAGGCGTAATCGCCTTCACGCTTCGTCGCACAGGCTTCGCGGGAGTTACGCTCCCGTGGGGCATCTACATCTTGCCGGATCGCCTGCAGGATGAGAGACTGCGAAGGCATGAGCTTGAACACGCCCGCCAGATTTCTGAGCACGGCGTGATCGGGTTCTACGCACGGTATCTGTGGTCCACCCTCCGCTATGGATACCGGAACAACCCTTGGGAGGTGCAAGCCAGAAAAGCGGAAGACACATGAACGACACCAAGATCCAACTGACCCTCGGCCTGATCAACGGCATCCTCCAGTACCTGGGCACCCGGCCCTACGCTGAAGTGTTCCCCATCGTGCAAGAGATCCAAGCGCAAGCTGTGCCGCAGATCCCCACGCCCGACCCCGCTGTTGAGCCCGCTGGCGCCGGCTTGAACGACTGATATGGAAATCCCCAAACTCACTCCGGTTGTCCAGTTCTGCACCGCTGCGTTTGCATTGGCGGTGGGGGGCTTTACGGCTGGTGACAAGTTTGGGTGGTGGTCAACGGAGAAGCCAATTCTTGAGTGGGCACCGGAACACTTCAAGATCCAACCCGCCAAGATTGGCACTCCCATAACCGTACAGGTGGCCCGCATCAAGCGGCGTGATGACTGCGCAGTCGAAGGTTTTCTGCCCACGGTGCGTGATGCTTCGGGGATGATCCATGAAGCCACGCCGAGCATGTCGAAATTCACTGGCCCTGCAAGCCCAGAAGTTGACACCTTCACCTACCAACTGACAATGTCTCCCAAGGACAAGGTTGCGCCCGGGAAGGCTACGCTGCTTGCAACGATCACCTACAAGTGCCCCGAGGGTCAACGCACGGTGACGTACCCCAAGCACAAGAACCTGACCTTCTTGCTGGAGAAGTAATGCTGTCTCTGCTCTCAACCCTCGGTGGCCTGCTGATCTCAGGCTTGCCCAAGCTGCTGGACTACTTCCAGAACAAAGCCGATCAAGCCCACGAACTGCGGCTGGCGCAGATCCAAACTGAACGCGAGCTTCAGCTTGCTGCCCAAGGCTTTGCCGCCCAGGCTCGGATGGAGGAGATCAGGACCGAGCAGGTCCAGATGCAGACCGAAGCTGCCATGACCGAACGGGCGCTGCAGCACGACGAGAAGGTCTTGGAGAAGGCCAGCCGCTGGGTGGCGAACTATGTCGGTACTGTGCGCCCGACGGTGACGTACATCTTCATCCTTGAGCTTGTCGCCATCAACGCTGCGATTGCTTGGTATGCGTTTAACCAGCCGGGGTTGATCAAGGATGTAGACAGCTTGATTCGTATCACCACAGTGATCTTCAGTGATGATGAGATGGCGATGCTTGGGGCCGTGGTTGGCTACTGGTTTGGTACGCGCAGTTGGAATAAGAAGTGAAACTCAGCAAGGCAGGTGCGGATCTGATGCACCGATACGAAGGGTATCGGACTAAGCCGTATTTATGCCCTGCAGAAATCTGGACTATTGGCTACGGCCACGTTCTGTATCAAGAGCAGATCAGACTTCCTGTCAAGCGTGTTGGGAACTACACGGGCGTAATCCGTAAGGAGTTTCCCTTACATCCGCAAGACAATCGCGTCTGGAGCCGAGATGAGATTGAAGAGCTTTTCAGCCAGGATGTCGCATCGTTTGAGCGTGGTGCTCTTCGACTGTCTCCTAATCTGGCTGATCGTCAAGGCGCATTTGACGCTGTGGTCTCTTTTAGTTTCAACGCCGGTCTAGGCAACTACCAACGCTCCACCATCCGCATGAAGAACAATCGGGGTGACTTTGAAGGTGCAGCCGATGCGTTCATGGCTTGGACCAAGGGCGGTGGAAAAGAGTTGCCTGGGCTTGTCAAGCGCCGCAAAGATGAGCGTGCCTTGTTTTTGGGGTAACTATGCCACTCAAGAAAATACAGCTTAAACCCGGCGTCAATCGAGAGAACACTCGATACACGAATGAGGGGGGCTGGTATGACTGCGACAAGATTCGCTTCCGCTACGGTACACCTGAAAAGATTGGCGGGTGGGAGCGTATTTCGTCAGCTACGTTTCAAGGTACGTGCCGCTCTCTGTGGCCGTGGTCTACGCTGGGTGCCGGTAACTACCTCGGCATGGGGACCAACCTCAAGTACTACATCCAGTACGGCGGGGGTTACAACGATGTCACGCCCTTGCGCGGCACTGCCACGCTCACCGATCCGTTCTCAACCACAAGTGGCCTCCCGACAGTTGGCGTCAAGGACGTAGCGCACGGGTGCCTTACGGGGGACTTCGTCACGTTCACCAGCACCGCTGCTGTGGGCGGGCTGACCATCACGGGCGAGTACCAAGTCACGGTTGTCGATGCCGACAACTACACCATCACCGCTGCAAGCAGCGCCTCATCCACGGTCACGCAGCCCCCAGGCGGGGGTGGCACGGTCACTGCCGCGTATCAGGTCAATGTGGGTGGCGCGATTGAAACGCCTGCCTTCGGTTGGGGCGCGGGTGCTTGGGGCGCTGGAGCCTGGGGTACTGGTGGTAGCAACACCATCCCGCTGCGCATCTGGAACCACAACAACTTCGGTGAGGACCTGATCTTCGGCCCCAAGAACGGACCGATGTACTACTGGGACGCAACGACCGGTTTGAGTGCGCGTGGTGTGGCGCTTGACACCCTCTCAGGAGCGTCCGATGTTCCGACCATCCAGACCTCGCTACTGGTCTCTGATACCTCACGCTTCGTACTGGCCTTCGGGTGCAACGACTACGGCTCCGGCATCCAAGACACGATGCTGATCCGCTGGAGCGATCAGGAGAGCGCCACCAACTGGACCCCGGCAGCGACCAACCAAGCAGGTAGTGTGCGCTTGTCTCACGGCTCAACCATCGAAGCTGTGGCGCAGGTTCGTCAGGAAATTCTGGTCTGGACGGACACCTCGCTCTACTCACTGCAGTACCTCGGGCCTCCGATTGTCTGGGGCTCTCAGCTTCTGTCTGACAACGTCTCTATCGTCAGTGACCGCGCTATGGTCACCTCTTCTGGCGTGACGTACTGGATGGGGCAGGAGAAGTTCTACACCTACGACGGTCGGGTCAACACGCTCCCCTGCGATCTGCGGCAGTACGTGTTCAGCGATTTCAACTTTGAGCAGACCGAGCAGATCTTTGCGGCTACCGTCAGTCAGTTCAATGAGATCTGGTGGTTCTACTGCTCGGCCAACAGCACTTCGCCCGACAAGTACGTTGTTTACAACTTCGTGGAAAAGATCTGGTACTACGGCACCATGACCCGTACTGCTTGGATTGACTCCAGCATCATCAGCACGTACCCAATCTCGGCGTATAACAACCGTCTGCTGTACCAAGAAGTGGGGGTTGACGACAACTCCAACGGCACGCCTGTGGCGATTCCTGCGTACATCACTTCGGCTGAGTTTGATATTGACGACGGGCACAACTTTGGTTTTGTGTGGCGGGTGCTGCCGGACATCACGTTCCGTGGGTCAAGCGCGGCTTCGCCGCAGGCTATCCTGACACTGCTGCCTCTGCAGAACTCTGGCTCGGGCTACAACAGCCCTGCATCGCTGGGTGGCTCAGACAACCAGCCGGTTGTGCGTATTGCAACGGTGCCGATTGAGCAGTTCACAGGGCAGGTAAACATCCGTGTGCGTGGCAGACAGATGGCGATCAAGGTTGCGTCTGAAAACCTCGGTGTGGCGTGGCAGTTAGGTAGCCCACGAATCGATATCAAGCCTGATGGCAGAGCCGGAACAAGATGACTATCTGGTCCACCATCATCAAGCGGTTTGTAGCCCCGGCGCTACCTAAGCCGACGCAAGAGTACGACAGAACGTACTTTGAGAACCTCGTCAACATCCTGCGGCTGTATTTCAACCAGCTTGACCAGCTACTGGGAGCCATTGTGGCAACTACCGGAAACCCTGTTCCGATCTCAATCGGCGGCACCAATGTAGATGCGTTTGGGCGGCTAAGAACAAGCGCTCCCTACACGCTGTTTGACTCTCAAAATCGCTACGCCATTGACAACCAGTTTGACACCAGCACGGCCACTGGGGGTTCGACCACGTACCTGCCCAACGAAGCCTCGGTGCGGATGGATGTCACCACCTCAAGTGGTTCTGAAGTTGTAAGGCAGACTTACAGGTGCATGCCGTACCAACCCGGCAAGGGTTTGTTGGTGCTAGAAACTTTTGTGATGAACTCGCCCAAGACAGGGCTACGCCAACGGGCGGGGTACTTTGGTACACAAAATGGTGTTTTCATCCAGCAGAACGACAGCACGGTCTCGTTCGTTCTGAGGTCTTACATTTCAGGATCTGTCAGCGACGCGCGGACGGTCAACCAAGCCGACTGGAACGGTGACAAGCTCAACGGAACTGGAGACTCAGGGTATACCCTGGACCTGACCAAAGCGCAGATTTTGTGGATGGACTTTGAGTGGTTGGGTGTCGGGTCCGTTCGGTGCGGGTTCATCATTGATGGCGAGTACATCGTCTGCCACACGTTTGAGAACGCAAACGACATCACTTCTGTTTACATGACCACGGCAATTCTGCCGGTTCGCTACGAGATCACCAACACTGCAGCAACGGCAAGCGCTTCGTCCATGAAGCAGATCTGCTCCTCGGTGGTTTCAGAAGGTGGCTACGAGCAGACATCCATTGAGCACGTAGCGCGTAGAACTACAACGCTGACTGGGATCAGTACGACCTTTGTGCCTTTGGTTTCCATCCGGCTTGCTTCAACGGCGCTGAACGCAGTGGTGCTGCCTGCTAAATTTAACGTGATGCCAACCTCGACCGGGGATGATTTTGAGGTAGTTCTGGCTAAGAACTGTACCGGACTGACCTCGGCCTCCTGGGCTGCGGTCTCAAGCGATGCCAACGTGGAGCAGGATACTTCTGCCACGGCCATGACGCTGGGCACCATTGTGGATATCCAGTACGTGAAGTCCACAAACCAGTCCGGTGGGACCATCAATCAGCCTGCAGGCTACAACTGGGAT